>PJUE01000636.1_pt1 | contig 18034 bp, 10 predicted proteins | sample 1512171 | NCBI WGS metagenome assembly PJUE01 (sample SAMN08177674, study PRJNA422409) | Feces metagenome, whole genome shotgun sequencing project. | isolation source: Chicken feces (3) enriched on wood chips: alkali lignin treatment | host: Gallus gallus | place: USA: Madison | collected 2015-01-15
ACCAGTTCCGCGCCGGCCTGGTGCGCGTCGAGCGCGCCGTCAAGGAACGTCTGGGCCAGGCCGAGACGGAAAACCTGATGCCGCACGACCTGATCAACTCCAAGCCGATCTCGGCTGCCATCAAGGAGTTCTTCGGTTCGAGCCAGCTGTCGCAGTTCATGGACCAGACCAACCCCCTGTCGGAAATCACGCACAAGCGCCGCGTTTCCGCACTGGGCCCGGGCGGTCTGACCCGCGAGCGCGCCGGCTTCGAAGTCCGCGACGTGCACCCGACCCACTACGGCCGCGTCTGCCCGATCGAAACGCCGGAAGGCCCGAACATCGGCCTGATCAACTCCATGGCGCTGTACGCTCGCCTGAACGAGTACGGCTTCCTGGAAACGCCTTACCGCAAGATCATCGACGGCAAGGTCAGCGAGCAGATCGACTACCTGTCGGCCATCGAAGAAAGCCACTACGTCATCGCGCAGGCCAACGCCGCGCTGGACGAGGAAGGCCGCTTCGTGGACGACCTGGTGGCTTGCCGCGAAGCCGGCGAAACCATGCTGACCGCCCCGGCCAACGTGCACTACATGGACGTTGCCCCGTCGCAGATCGTGTCGGTCGCCGCCTCGCTGATTCCGTTCCTGGAGCACGACGACGCGAACCGCGCGCTGATGGGCGCCAACATGCAACGTCAGGCCGTGCCTTGCCTGCGTCCGGAAAAGCCGGTCGTGGGTACGGGCATCGAGCGCACCGTGGCCGTTGACTCGGGTACGACCGTGCAAGCCCTGCGTGGCGGCCTGGTCGACCACGTCGATGCCGAGCGTGTCGTGATCCGCGTGAACGATGAAGAAAATGTCGCTGGCGAAGTCGGCGTCGACATCTACAACCTGATCAAGTACACCCGTTCCAACCAGAACACGAACATCAACCAGCGCCCCATCGTCAAGCGTGGCGACAAGGTCGCCAAGGGCGACGTGCTGGCTGACGGCGCATCGACCGACCTGGGCGAACTCGCCCTGGGTCAGAACATGCTGATCGCGTTCATGCCCTGGAACGGCTACAACTTCGAAGACTCGATCCTGATCTCCGAAAAGGTTGTTGCCGATGACCGCTACACCTCGGTCCACATCGAGGAACTGACGGTCGTCGCCCGCGACACCAAGCTGGGTCCGGAAGAAATCACGCGCGACATCAGCAACCTGGCCGAGACGCAACTGAACCGTCTGGACGATTCGGGCATCACGTACATCGGCGCCGAAGTCAGCGCCGACGACGTGCTGGTCGGCAAGGTCACGCCCAAGGGCGAAACCCAGCTGACGCCGGAAGAAAAGCTGCTGCGCGCCATCTTCGGTGAAAAGGCGTCCGACGTTAAGGACACCTCGCTGCGCGTGCCCTCGGGCATGACCGGCACCGTGATCGACGTGCAAGTGTTCACGCGCGAAGGCATCGTGCGCGACAAGCGCGCCCAGTCCATCATCGACGATGAACTGCGCCGCTATCGCCAGGACCTGAACGACCAGCTGCGCATCGTTGAAAACGACCAGTTCGACCGTATCGAAAAGATGCTGGTCAACAAGACCGTCAACGGCGGCCCGCGCAAGCTGGCCAAGGGCGCCACGATCACCAAGGCATACCTGGCTGATCTGGACCGCTGGCAGTGGTTCGACATCCGCCTGGCCGACGAGCCGCACGCCGTCGTGCTGGAGCAGGCCAAGGAATCGCTGGAGCAGAAGCGCCACCAGTTCGACCTGGCTTTCGAAGAAAAGCGCAAGAAGCTGACGCAAGGCGACGAGCTGCCCCCGGGCGTGCTGAAGATGATCAAGGTCTATCTGGCCGTGAAGCGTCGTCTGCAGCCTGGCGACAAGATGGCAGGCCGTCACGGCAACAAGGGCGTGGTTTCGCGCATCACCCCGGTGGAAGACATGCCGCACATGGCTGACGGCACGCCGGCCGACATCGTTCTGAACCCGCTGGGCGTGCCCTCGCGGATGAACGTCGGCCAGGTCCTGGAAGTGCACTTGGGCTGGGCTGCCAAGGGCGTGGGCCACCGCATCGCCGACATGCTGCGCGACGAGCGCACTGCGCAGGTCAAGAACGTCCGCGCCTACCTGGACAAGGTCTACAACACGACCGGCACCGGCGCGCGCATCGACGAGCTGACCGACGAAGAAGTCATGGAAATGGCGCAGAACCTCAAGAACGGCGTGCCGTTCGCGACGCCCGTCTTCGACGGCGCGACCGAAGAGGAAATCACCACGATGCTGGAACTGGCCTATCCGGACGAAGTCGCCAAGCGCATGGCGCTGACGCCTTCGCGCACGCAGGCGTGGCTGTACGACGGCCGCACCGGCGAGCAGTTCGAGCGTCCGGTCACGGTCGGCTACATGCACTACCTGAAGCTGCACCACCTGGTCGACGACAAGATGCACGCGCGTTCGACCGGCCCGTACTCGCTGGTTACCCAGCAGCCTCTGGGCGGCAAGGCGCAGTTCGGCGGTCAGCGTTTCGGGGAAATGGAAGTGTGGGCGCTGGAAGCATACGGCGCCGCCTACACCCTGCAGGAAATGCTGACGGTGAAGTCCGACGACATCACCGGCCGTACCAAGGTATACGAAAACATCGTCAAGGGCGATCACGTCATCGACGCCGGCATGCCGGAATCGTTCAACGTGCTGGTCAAGGAAATCCGCTCGTTGGCCCTGGACATGGATTTGGAGCGTAACTAATGAAAGCGCTACTCGACCTCTTTAAGCAAGTCTCGCAAGACGAGCAGTTCGATGCCATCAAGATCGGCATCGCCTCGCCCGAGAAGATCCGTTCGTGGTCCTACGGCGAAGTTCGCAAGCCCGAGACCATCAACTACCGTACGTTCAAGCCCGAGCGCGACGGCCTGTTCTGCTCCAAGATCTTTGGCCCGATCAAAGACTACGAGTGCTTGTGCGGCAAGTACAAGCGCCTGAAGCATCGCGGCGTGATCTGCGAAAAGTGCGGCGTGGAAGTCACCGTCGCCAAGGTTCGCCGTGAACGCATGGGCCACATCGAGCTGGCCAGCCCCGTCGCGCACATCTGGTTCCTGAAGAGCCTGCCGTCGCGTCTGGGCATGGTGCTCGACATGACCCTGCGCGACATCGAACGCGTTCTGTACTTCGAAGCCTGGTGCGTGATCGAACCCGGCATGACGCCGCTCAAGCGCGGCCAGATCATGTCGGATGACGATTTCCTCGCCAAGACCGAAGAGTACGGCGACGACTTCCGTGCCCTGATGGGCGCGGAAGCCGTGCGCGAACTGCTGCGCACCATCGACATCGACCGCGAAGTGGAAACGCTGCGCGGCGAACTGAAGGCCACCAGCTCGGAAGCCAAGATCAAGAAGATCTCCAAGCGCCTGAAGGTGCTGGAAGGCTTCCAGAAGTCCGGCATCAAGGCCGAGTGGATGGTCATGGAAGTGCTGCCCGTGCTGCCGCCGGACCTGCGTCCGCTGGTGCCGCTGGACGGCGGCCGCTTCGCGACCTCCGACCTGAACGACCTGTACCGCCGCGTCATCAACCGCAACAACCGCTTGAAGCGCCTGCTGGAGCTGAAGGCTCCGGAAATCATCCTGCGCAACGAAAAGCGGATGCTGCAGGAAGCCGTCGACTCGCTGCTGGACAACGGTCGCCGCGGCAAGGCCATGACCGGCGCCAACAAGCGCCAGCTCAAGTCCCTGGCCGACATGATCAAGGGCAAGAGCGGTCGTTTCCGTCAGAACCTGCTGGGCAAGCGCGTCGACTACTCGGGCCGTTCGGTCATCGTGGTGGGTCCGCAGCTCAAGCTGCATCAGTGCGGCCTGCCCAAGCTGATGGCCCTGGAACTGTTCAAGCCGTTCATCTTCAATCGTCTGGAGATGATGGGCCTGGCCACGACCATCAAGGCTGCCAAGAAGCTGGTGGAAAGCCAGGAACCGGTGGTCTGGGACATCCTGGAAGAAGTCATCCGCGAACACCCGGTCATGCTGAACCGTGCGCCCACGCTGCACCGTTTGGGCATCCAGGCGTTCGAGCCGGTCCTGATCGAAGGCAAGGCGATCCAGCTGCACCCGCTGGTTTGCGCGGCGTTCAACGCCGACTTCGACGGTGACCAGATGGCCGTTCACGTGCCGCTGTCGCTGGAAGCCCAGCTGGAAGCGCGCACGCTGATGCTGGCCTCCAACAACGTGCTGTTCCCGGCCAACGGCGAACCGTCGATCGTGCCGTCCCAGGACATCGTGCTGGGTCTGTACTACACGACGCGCGAACGCATCAACGGCCGCGGCGAAGGCATCTTCTTCACCGACGTCGCTGAAGTGCAGCGCGCCTACGACAACGGCGAAGTCGAACTGCAGTCGCGCATCACCGTGCGTCTGAAGGAACACGAGCGCGACGAGAACGGCGAATGGCAGCCGGTGATCCGCCGTCACGAGACGACGGTCGGCCGCGCGCTGCTGTCCGAAATCCTGCCCAAGGGCCTGCCCTTCACGGTGCTGAACAAGGCGCTGAAGAAGAAGGAAATCTCGCGCCTGATCAACCAGTCGTTCCGCCGCTGCGGCCTGCGCGACACCGTGATCTTCGCTGACAAGCTGATGCAGTCGGGCTTCCGCCTGGCCACGCGCGGCGGTATCTCCATCGCCATGGGCGACATGCTGATCCCGACCGCCAAGGAAGGCATCCTGGCCGAAGCCAGCCGCGAAGTGAAGGAAATCGACAAGCAGTACTCGTCGGGTCTGGTCACGTCCCAGGAACGCTACAACAACGTGGTGGACATCTGGGGCAAGGCCGGCGACAAGGTCGGCAAGGCGATGATGGAACAACTGGCCACCGAGCCCGTGATCAACCGTCACGGCGAGGAAGTGCGCCAGGAATCGTTCAACTCCATCTACATGATGGCTGACTCGGGCGCCCGCGGTTCGGCCGCCCAGATCCGCCAGCTGGCCGGTATGCGCGGCCTGATGGCCAAGCCGGACGGCTCGATTATCGAAACGCCGATTACCGCGAACTTCCGTGAAGGCCTGAACGTACTCCAGTACTTCATTTCGACTCACGGCGCGCGTAAGGGTCTGGCCGATACGGCACTGAAGACCGCCAACTCGGGCTACCTGACCCGTCGTCTGGTCGACGTGACGCAAGACTTGGTGATCACCGAGGACGATTGCGGCACCTCGCAGGGCTACAACATGAAGGCCCTGGTCGAAGGCGGTGAAGTCATCGAACCGTTGCGCGATCGCATCCTGGGTCGTGTGGCTGCTGTCGATATCGTCAACCCGGACACGCAGGAAACGGCCATCGTCGCCGGCACCCTGCTGGACGAAGACATGGTCGACACCATCGACCGCATCGGCGTGGACGAAGTCAAGGTCCGCACGCCGCTGACTTGCGAAACGCGCCATGGCCTGTGCGCGCACTGCTACGGCCGTGACCTCGGCCGCGGCTCGCCGGTCAACCAGGGCGAAGCGGTTGGCGTCATCGCCGCCCAGTCCATCGGTGAACCGGGCACGCAGCTGACGATGCGTACGTTCCACATCGGTGGCGCGGCATCGCGTTCGGCCCTGGCCAGCGCGGTGGAAACCAAGTCCAGCGGTACCGTCGGTTTTGCCAGCACGATGCGCTACGTCACGAACGCCAAGGGCGAACGCGTGGCGATCTCGCGCTCCGGCGAACTGGCGATCTTCGACGACAACGGCCGCGAACGCGAACGCCACAAGATCCCGTACGGCGCGACCGTGCTGGTGGGCGATGGCGAAGCCGTGAAGGCTGGCGCGCGCCTGGCGACCTGGGATCCGCTGACCCGTCCGATCGTGTCGGAATACGGCGGCGCCGTCCGCTTCGAGAACATCGAAGAAGGCGTGACCGTTGCCAAGCAGGTGGACGAAGTCACCGGCCTGTCGACGCTCGTCGTCATCACGCCGAAGACCCGTGGCGGCAAGATCGTCATGCGTCCGCAGATCAAGCTGGTCAACGAGAATGGCGAAGACGTCAAGATCGCCGGCACCGATCACTCGGTGAACATCTCGTTCCCGGTGGGCGCGCTGATTACCGTGCGTGATGGCCAACAGGTTGCCGTGGGTGAAGTTCTGGCGCGTATTCCGCAAGAATCGCAAAAGACCCGCGACATTACCGGCGGTCTGCCGCGCGTGGCCGAGCTGTTCGAAGCCCGTTCGCCGAAGGATGCCGGCATGCTCGCCGACGTCACCGGCACGGTCTCGTTCGGCAAGGACACCAAGGGCAAGCAGCGTCTGGTCATCACCGACCTGGAAGGCGTGAGCCACGAGTTCCTGATTCCGAAGGAAAAGCAGGTTCTGGTGCACGACGGCCAAGTGGTGAACAAGGGCGAAATGATTGTGGACGGCCCGGCCGATCCCCACGACATCCTGCGCCTGCAAGGCATCGAGAAGCTGGCGACCTACATCGTCGACGAAGTGCAGGACGTGTACCGTCTGCAGGGCGTGAAGATCAACGACAAGCACATTGAAGTGATCGTCCGCCAGATGCTGCGTCGCGTGAACATCGTCGACGCCGGCGATACCGAGTTCATCCCGGGCGAGCAGGTCGAGCGCTCCGAGCTGTTGAACGAGAACGACCGCGTCACGGCTGAAGACCGCCGTCCGGCCAGCTACGACAACGTGCTGCTGGGTATCACCAAGGCCTCGCTGTCGACCGACTCGTTCATCTCGGCCGCTTCGTTCCAGGAAACCACCCGGGTCCTGACCGAAGCCGCCATCATGGGCAAGCGCGACGACCTGCGCGGCTTGAAGGAAAACGTCATCGTCGGCCGCCTGATCCCGGCGGGTACCGGCCTGGCTTACCACCATGCCCGCAAGGACAAGGAAGCGCTGGAGGCTGCGGAACGCGAAGCAGCCCGCCAGCTGGCCAACCCGTTCGAAGACTCGCCGGTCACGGTGGGCTCGGATGCGGAAACGCCGGCTTCCGACCTGGGCGCCGAGGATTCCGCCGAATAAGCGGAAGCACCCGGCAGGGATGCCGCGCGCAGTCCGGCGCGGCATGCCCGGAATCAAAAAGGCCGCTGATGCGAATCAGCGGCCTTTTTTTGTCTGGCGCAGGGGAGCTTACTTTGCGACCTGCGCCTGCGCGTGCCGGAACACGGGCCCCCAGACGGGATGGCCGGCTTCGTTGGGCGCCAGTTCGAAGGCGGGGTCCAGCGCCAGAATGCGGGCGAAGCTGTCTTCGCACAGCCGCGGATACTTGCTCACGCAGTAGCTGAACGCCTGCAGCTTGTAGGCCTCGATGCGTACGGCCTTGGTGGAGGTGGCCAGGGCGTCGGAGGTGGCGACGCCGCGGATGACTTCTCCGTAGCGGCCGGCGCTGTATTTGTCGCGTACCTGCTGCAGCTGGTCCAGGGCTTCCGCGGTGGGAGGCGCTTCCGGCTTTTGGGATGAGACGCCGGCGCAGCCCGCCAGCAGGGCCGATAAGCCGAGCAGACTACTCAGAACGCGAATTTTCATGGCTTCCAAAGGTGTAGAGGGGTTTATCGGTACGCTATCGTGCCACAGCCTGATGCGCTCGGACATTTTCGGCAATGTCCTTGCGGTGCGGATTGGATAATATTCGCCTTATTCCATAGTTAATTCAGCTGTCGCGCGACAGCGCAGTCCCGATCATGTCTTCTTCCGCCGGCCTCCTGACGCCGCGTGGCCCCTTTTCCGGCGCCGCGCCGCTTGCACTGCGTCCGCTGAGCGCCATCGCCGCCAGCACGGCGGGGGGGGTGCCGGAAACCCGCATCAAGCGGCTTTTGTCCGATCTGCTGCCGTCCTTGATGGCGCTGCATGCCCAAGGTGAAATCTGCGGCGATATTTCGCTGGATACGGTGGGTATGGACGAAAACGCCCGTGCCCATCTGGTGCCTGAACTGGTCGTGGCGCGTTCGCGCCGCGCTACCCGCACGCCGACCCCGGGTTTTGCGCCGTTCGAACTCTACACGGATTCGATGGAATGGCCGCGCGGCCCCTGGAGCGACATCTACGCCCTGTGCGCAGTGATGCATACGCTGGTCATCGGCAGCAAGCCCGCCCCGGCGCCTGAACGCCGGGCGGAAGATACCTACGAGCCGCTTGCGTCCCTGGGTTTGCCGAAGTACAGCCAGGACTTCCTGGCAGTGATCGACGCCGGCCTGGCCATGGCGCCCGCCGACCGCCCGCAGACGCTGGCCGACCTGGCAGGCATGCTGGGCATCGCCGCGCCGGTCGAAACGGCGCCGGACCCGGTGATTCCGGCGCCGGCTTCGCGCGCGGCGCCCGCCGCTGCCGCCGCAGCGCATCAACCTGCGCGCGGACGCCATCCCCTGCTGGTTCTGCTGCTCATCGTGGCGTTGATCGGCGCGGGCGTTTACGCCTGGTTCGAGTCGGGAATGGGCGCGCCGAATGCGCTGATTACCCGGTCCGAAGTGGTCCAGCCGAACCCGCCAGCGGTGCATCCCCTGCCGCCGCCATCGCCATCGCCACCGGCGCCGGGAGCCGCGTCTGCGGTGCCGCCGTCGCTGCCCGAGGTTCGAACCCCGCAGGAAGCCGCGCCTCAACCCCCAGTCGCGGGAAGCGCGCCCGCCCAAAGCGACACTCCGGCTCAGCCGGCGGTGCCCGCCGAGGCGTCTGGGGCTACGTCAACTCCGCCCGCGGCCGCGCCGGCCGAGACTCCCGCCGTGGCCGAAGAGGCTCCCAAGCCCAAGCCGGTTCCCGTGCTGGTGCGGTTGGACATCCGCCCTTGGGGCGAGGTCTGGATCAATGGCGTGGCGCGGGGCATCAGTCCACCCGTCAAGGAACTGCGGCTGATACCCGGCAAGTACCAGGTGGTGCTGCGCAACGCCGACCTGCCACCGTACCGCATGACGCTGGAGGTCAAGGCGGGCAAGCCCGCCGTGATCTCGCACGTCTTCCAATAAGGATCGCCGCGGCTATGCCGCGGGCATCTCCTCCGGCGCCATCGGCAGGCGCAGCGTGAAGACCGAACCCACGCCCAGCTCGCTGCTGACCTCGACCGATCCGCCGTGGCGTTCGGCCACCGTGCGCACGAATGCCAGGCCCAGGCCCGCGCCACCGACATCGCCGCGGGTTTCCACACCCACGCGCGAGAACGGCTCGAACAAGCGGGCCAGATCCTGCGCTGCGATACCCTGGCCCTGATCGCGGATATTGACGCGCCAGAAGCCGGGTTCCTCGTCGACGCCGCATTCGATCCGCGTGTCCGCCGGGCTGTACTTGATGGCGTTGTCGATCAGATTGCACAGCGTGCGCATGAGCAGGGTCTGATCGCCGCGGACGTAGGCGGCGGGCAGCGGCAGCGCGAGGGCGAGTTCGATGCCGCGCTTCTGCGCCGAGGCCCAGAACTCGTCCACGGCGTCCTGGAGCAGGCTGCCTAGATCCAGCTCTACTGCGCTGATCGTCATCGATTCGGCACGGGTCAGATGCACGAAGTCGTCGACCAGGCGCAGCGTACGGTTGGCCAGCGCGGCGATGCGGCCCAGGGTTTCACGCTGGTCTTCGGCCGAGCCGCTTTCCTGCTTCATTTCGACCAGCGCGAGGATCGAGCTTTGAGGCGCGCGCATGTCGTGCGAGATGAAGCGCAGGGTTTCCTCGCGCTGGCGTTCGGCCTGGCGGATGCGCGAGATGTCCGTCAGCGTGGTGACGGTGCCGGCGAAGTTGCCTTCGGCGGTATGGATGGGTGCGCATTTCAGGATCAGGTCGCGCCCCGCGTGGTCGCGTATTTCCAGGTCGGCGCTCCAGGGCGATGACGCGGCGACCGGGCCTTGGCCGCTAAGCGCTTCGGCGACGCGTTGGCGCGTGGCAGGATCGGAGATGGTCTTCTCGAGCAGGTGCGCGGCCGGGCGGCCGACGCGGGGAGGGCGCATGCCCAGCCGCTGGAAATACATGACCGCCGCCTGGTTGCGGAATTGCATGCGGCCGTCCTGATCGAAAACCAGCGTGGCGTCCGGCATGCCGTCCAGGCCGTCGGCCAGGAAGCGGCGCAGGTTGCGCACGCGGGCCAGCGCCCGGCGCAGCTCCCCGACGCGGCTCTCCAGCGACACGCTGGGTCCCGCGCCCTGGGCGCCGGCTTCGTTCAGCACCGGCGGGTACTCGCGCTGCAGGCGACGCAGCTCGTTGTCCATGTAGCGCAGCGCGGCCTCCTGGCTGCGCCAGCTCCAGAGCGGATAGCACAGCGTCACGCCCAGCAGGGCCGCGGCCGGCGCGAACCACACATAGGCATAGGCCAGCAGCAGCAGCGCCGTCAGCAGGATGAGGGCGAACAGCGCCAGGCTGACCAGCAGGGCCCGCTTGGGCGACAGCCGCCACAGGGCCAGGCAGGCCAGCAGCACGGGCAGCGCCGCAAACAGCGCGTTGCACCAGGCGGGCGGCAGCCTATAGGCGATGTCGTCGCGCGCGGCGTGCAGCAGGTTGGCGATGATCTCCACCCCCGACATGCCGCTGACGTCATGCGATACCGGTGTCGGGTAAGCGTCGCCCAGGCCGGTCGCCCAGGCGCCGACCAGCACGTACTTGCCGCGCAGATCCTCCGGCGACAGATCGCCGCGCAACACGGACAGGTAGGACACGGTGCGCGTATGCGCGGTGGGGCCGGCGTAGGGGATCAGGATGCTGCCGTCAGGCGCGGCGCGTTTCAACAGCTTTTGCGCGGATTCCGGTTCGCCGCCGACGTCCAGCATGGCCAAGGCCAGATGGTTCCAGCGGCGGTCTCCAAGCTGCGCGGTCAGGGTGGCTTCGCGCACCACGCCATCCGGGTCGATGCGCGCGTTGATGAAGCCTTTCGCGGCGGCGGCCTGCGCCACGCCGGGGATGGGTTCGTTGACGGCGGAAGGGCGGTCGAGCCGGTCCAATACGACCGGCAGGACGGCCCGTCCGTGGCGCCGGATGCTGTCGGCCAGAATGCGGTCGTCGTTCGGATTGGCCATGTCCGGTTCGGCGAAGATCAGGTCCAGCGCCACGGCTCGAGCGCCCTGCAGCCGGTCCAGCAGCGCCGCGTGGACCGCGCGCCGCCAGGGCCAATGGCCCAGCGCCTTGACGCTGTCATCGTCTATCGCGACGATCAGGATATCGGGATCGGCGGCACGCCCCGTTACCGACAAGGCGCGGTCATAAAGAATCTGGTCGAAACGGCCCAGGCCGTTGAAGGCGCCCAGGATGGCGGCAAGCGCCGCCAAAGCCACAGTCAGCCACAACCCTGAGCGCGAGGTCCGGTCCTGCGGATCGGCGTCGGCCATGGGGCGGGCTCTAGTAATCGGTCAGCGTGATCAGGCCGCCCGTGCCGCTGGCGACGCCCGAGCCGTCGGAGGTCAGGAGCATGTTCGCGCCCTCGAAGGTTGCGATCGCGTCGCGCCCGTTCAGGCCCAGGTCATCCACCGCGCGCACGGACACGTAGTAGGTGCCGGGACCGGGCGCCGTAAAGCGGATGTCGTTGGTGGGGAAGCTCGTCGACGATACCGGCAACGCGCCTTCGGCATCGCGCGAGACGCGCACCAGATAGCTCTGTGCGCCGGACACGGGCGAGACGTCAGCGGTCCAGGCGCCGCCGCCCGCACGCGTGGGCGTGCCCAGTTGCGGCGCATCCAGCAGCGCGCGCATGCCCGAGACGACGCCGTCCGTGCCGACCGCCGCACCGTAGCCCGTGGCCACCGCCACGGGTTTGGCCGGGGCCGATCCGGGGGCGTGGGGCTGCAGCCGCACGCTGCCTTCCAGCACTTCGCTGTGCACGCCTTGCGCGCCGCTTTGTACGCGGAAGCGCGTGCCACGCACGCCGGTGACTGCGACCGGCGTGCGGACTTCGAAGCGGCCCACGCCCTGTCCGGACGGTGCCACGGTCGATTCCACGCCGCCCTTTTGCACCTGGACGACGGAATCCGTCAGCGCCGTGCCTTCGAACTGGCGCAGGCGCGTCAATTCGACCGAACCGCCAGCCGGCAGCGTCAGCTTGGAACCATCGGCCAGCTCCAGCGTCACGAAGCCGTTGGCGGCGGTGCCGACCGTGCTGCCTTCGGCCACGGTATCGCCGGCCCGCAGGGGCTTGCCATCGACGTTCGCCTGGCCGCTGACGTGCACGACGCGGGCGTCGGCGGGCCGTACGGGAATCATGGACAGCGGAATGCGCAACTCCAGCCCGATGGGCAGCGTTTCGGGCGTGACGACCTTGTTCAGGGTCTGCAACTGGTTCCAGTTGGCCGGCTTGTGCGTATAGCGGGTCGCCAGGTCGATCAGCGTATCGCCTTGCCGTATGCGGTAGATGAAATCATCTCCGAGCGCGCCGGCAGGCTGGCTGCGCGCCGGCGCCATCAACGTCAGGCAGGACATCAGGGCAAGCAAAGAAAGCGCGCGGCAGCGGCTCATGACTCTCGATTCTCCAGGGATGCGCGCAGGCGCTTACTGCGGATTGACTGCGATGTCTTCCGGCGAGCTGATCAGCTCAAGCCGGTAGCCCAACGCATATGAAGACGTAAGACGCACGCCATGTTCCGGACGCAGCTGGAGCTTTTGCCGGATGTTCGACAAGTGGGTGTCCAGGGTGCGCGAGGTGGCCGGAATTTCCCGGTTCCATACACATTCAGCCAGCACGTCGCGGGACATGAGGCGGCCGACATTGCGGAAAAACAGCAGCGCCAGTTCGAATTCCTTGGGGGCGAGCGGCACAACCGCGGAATCCAGGGTGATGCTGCGGGCGGCGGGTTCGATGCGATAACGCGCTACGTCGAAGGCATCGTTCGCGGGCTCGGCAATCTGGCTGCGGCGCAGCAAGGCCGCCACCCGGGCCAGCAGCTCCAGGGGGCGCAACGGTTTGACGATGTAGTCGTCCGCGCCCGCGCGCAGGCCTTCCACCAGATCGTCTTCGCTGGACCGGTTGGTCAGGAAGATGACCGGGATGCGCGGGCCGATATTGGCACGCAGCCACCGCACCACATCGTCACCGTCGATGTCGGGCAGATGCCAGTCCAGCAGCACCAGGTCGAAATGCTCAGTGCGTAGCGCGGCCAGCAGATCCCGGCTTTGCTGATAACTGGTGCAGTCGTATCCGGCAGTGGTCAGAACTTGCTGGATGCGTCGTGCTTGATCCAGGTCGTCTTCCAGCGACGCGATTTTCATCAGACGTGTTCTCGCGAAGGTTTGCTACGCAAGCGCGCGCTATGGCGCCCTACTGCAAGATGAGAAAGGAATATATAGGTGTAAACGAATGATAACTCGGGAGGGGCCCCGGCTGGCTACGTTATGGCAAGAACTGTCAAACATTGCAAAGTTGACGAATCTTGACTGGAGTTGTTGCGTAACAACGCGCCACACTGTCTCAATCGTTCTCCCCTCCGCAGTACGGCGGGGGCGGAGCCGGTCGAGGTTGTTGGTCGGATGGAACAGATATGAATCAATTGCGCATACTTATGATGTCACCGGACGAGGCCGCTCGCGGCATTGCCGTGTCCGCATTGCTGCAAGCTGGTATTTCTGCACGCGGTTGCTCGACGTCTCTCGAATTGTTTGGATTGCTCAACGGCGGCGGCTATGACGTCGTGGTCCTGGATGTCGGGACCTTGGGTGAAATCGGCTACGCCCTGGTGGCGCGCCTGCACGGCTCGTCGTCGATGGGCATCGTGGTCACGGGGCGCGGCATGTCGGTGGATAGCCGCCTGCGCTGCCTGCAAAGCGGCGCAGACGCCTGTCTGCCAGATCCGCAGGATCCGCGCGAGCTGGCCTGCATCCTGCTTTCCCTGGCGCGCCGCCTGCCCGCGGGGCAGGACGCGGCATCCGTGGCCGAGGCCGCCCAGAACGGGCAGTGGGAACTGCGAGACCAGGGCTGGACCCTGGCGGCGCCCTCGGGGGCGACCATCTCCCTCTCCGCCAACGAACGCCTGATCGTGCGCTCGCTGCTGGAAGTCGCGGGCAAGGCCGTGGGCCGGACCGAATTGGGCGACGAGCTGCAGGTTGAAGGCGGCGGGGTGCGCGCCAGCGGTTCGCGCAGCATCGACGTGATCGTCAGCCGCTTGCGCCGCAAGGCCGAGCTGGCCGGGGTGATGCTGCCGATCCGCACGGTCTACGGCAGCGGCTACCTGTTCGCCGATCAGTAACGCGGGCGGGTACACTGGTTGGCGTGCCTGGCGCCAGCTGCTGCCGGAAAGTCCGCCTATCGTTTTCCCGCGGTTCGTCACGATCAGTGGCCCCGATTTCCGCTTCCGTTTTTCGGCATATGTGGCCCTAATTTCCGCGAGCGCCGCCGAACGGGCGGTCTTCTGCCGGCAACACGCCACGTCGCAGGCCTTACAATTTTCTTTGACAGCAAGCCTTTATCTCAGTTATGCTAAAGGGCTTACTGCTTTATTTCGCGCGCAAAAACTGGCCGCGGTAGGGTTCAGAAGTACGGTGTCTGGGAACGGGGTGCGTCACGAGCCTTTCGTCTTCCAGGCCACACGGCTTCGCGGCATCGGGTCTTTCCGGCGTCGTCGCTCCACGGCATCCAGCTTTGTGCGTTTTGTCATAGTTTGTTGGCAAGCCCGCTCTTTTACGTATACGAACGTTTGAGGCGGTTTTGCGCGAACTGCCTTCTCCGAAAGTTCACTGCTTGAGGAGACGAGTACGTAAGTACTTACCCAGTGGTACGTAAAAGGGATTTCAAAGGTCATGCCTACCATTAGCCAACTCGTGCGCAAGCCGCGCGAAGTCAGCATCATCAAAAGCAAGAGCCCCGCGCTCGAAAACTGCCCGCAACGCCGCGGCGTGTGCACTCGCGTGTACACCACCACCCCCAAGAAGCCGAACTCCGCTCTGCGTAAGGTTGCCAAAGTGCGTCTGACCAACGGTTACGAAGTCATTTCGTACATCGGCGGTGAAGGCCACAACCTGCAAGAGCACTCGGTGGTTCTGGTGCGTGGCGGTCGTGTGAAGGACTTGCCCGGTGTGCGTTATCACATCGTGCGCGGTTCCCTCGACCTGCAAGGCGTCAAGGATCGTAAGCAAGCCCGCTCGAAGTACGGCGCCAAGCGCCCGAAGAAGGCTTAATAACGAGTCAGCAGTACCCCCGCGTGGCGGAAGTCCGTCACTAGGGAAGTGCGACCGCGCCATCCAGATGATGGGAATGTGCGCGGCACGTAAGGGGTCGTCTCCATGGACGGCCATGGCCGTGTAATGAAACACGGTTCAACTGAACAGACACAAGGAAGCAACAATGCCCCGTCGTCGCGAAGTACCCAAGCGCGAGATTCTGCCCGATCCCAAGTTCGGCAGCGTCGAACTCGCCAAGTTCATGAACGTCGTCATGCTGGACGGCAAGAAGGCCGTCGCCGAGCGCATCGTTTACGGCGCCCTCGAGCAAGTGCAAACCAAGACCGGCAAGGAGCCGATCGAAGTTTTCAGCCTGGCGATCAACAACATCAAGCCGATCGTCGAAGTGAAGAGCCGCCGCGTTGGCGGTGCCAACTACCAAGTGCCGGTTGAAGTGCGCCCCGTGCGCCGCCTGGCCCTGGCTATGCGTTGGCTCCGTGAAGCCGCCAAGAAGCGTGGCGAGAAGTCGATGGATCTGCGTCTTGCTGGCGAACTGATCGACGCCTCCGAAGGTCGTGGCGCCGCGATGAAGAAGCGCGAAGACACGCACAAGATGGCAGAGGCCAACAAGGCCTTCAGCCATTTCCGCTGGTAATTTAAGGACTAACCCACCATGGCCCGCAAAACCCCGATCGAGCGCTATCGCAACATTGGTATCTCTGCGCACATCGATGCAGGGAAAACCACCACGACCGAACGTATCCTGTTCTACACCGGCGTCAATCACAAGATTGGCGAAGTGCATGATGGCGCAGCCACCATGGACTGGATGGAACAAGAGCAAGAGCGTGGCATCACCATTACGTCGGCTGCTACGACGGCGTTTTGGCGTGGCATGGCCAAGAACTATCCCGAACACCGCATCAACATCATCGACACCCCGGGACACGTGGACTTCACCATTGAGGTGGAACGTTCCATGCGCGTCCTGGACGGTGCTTGCATGGTCTACTGCGCGGTGGGCGGTGTTCAGCCCCAGTCCGAAACCGTGTGGCGCCAAGCCAACAAGTACGGCGTGCCGCGTCTGGCCTTCGTCAACAAGATGGACCGCACCGGCGCCAACTTCTTCAAGGTCTATGACCAGCTGAAGAACCGCCTGCGCGCGAACCCCGTCCCCGTCGTGATCCCCATCGGCGCCGAAGACACGTTCAAGGGCGTGATCGACCTGGTCAAGATGAAGGCGATCATCTGGGACGAAGCCAGCCAAGGCATCAAGTTCGACTACGAAGACATTCCGGCCGAACTGCAAGGCGCGGCTGAAGAATGGCGCGAAAAGCTGGTCGAAGCTGCCGCCGAGTCGTCCGAGGAACTGATGAACAAGTACCTCGAGACCGGCTCGCTGGAAGAAGCCGAGATCAACCTGGCTATCCGTCAGCGCACCATCGCCGGCGAAATCCAGCCGATGCTGTGCGGCACCGCCTTCAAGAACAAGGGCGTGCAGCGCATGCTCGACGCCGTCATCGACTACCTGCCGTCGCCCGTGGATATTCCGCCGGTCGAAGGCACCGATGACAACGGCAACGAAGTCCTGCGTCAAGCTGACGACGGCGAGAAGTTCTCGTCGCTGGCGTTCAAGCTGATGACCGACCCGTTCGTCGGCCAATTGACCTTTGTCCGCGTGTACTCGGGCGTCCTGAAGTCGGGCGACACCGTGTTCAACCCGATCAAGGGCAAGAAGGAGCGTATCGGCCGCATTCTGCAGATGCACGCGAACAACCGCGAGGAAATCAAGGAAGTTCTGGCTGGCGACATCGCCGCCGTCGTGGGCCTGAAGGACGTGACCACCGGCGAAACGCTGTGCGATGTCGATTCGCACGTGACGCTGGAGCGCATGGAGTTCCCCGAGCCCGTGATTTCGCAGGCCGTGGAACCCAAGTCCAAGGCTGACCAGGAAAAGATGGGCCTGGCGCTGTCGCGCCTGGCGCAGGAAGATCCGTCGTTCCGCGTGCGCAGCGACGAAGAATCCGGCCAGACCATCATTTCCGGCATGGGCGAACTGCACCTGGAAATTCTGGTTGACCGCATGAAGCGCGAATTCGGCGTGGAAGCGAACGTCGGCAAGCCGCAGGTGGCTTACCGCGAAACCATCCGCAAGACCTGCGACGAAGTCGAAGGCAAGTTCGTCAAGCAGTCGGGCGGTCGCGGTCAGTACGGTCACGTGGTTCTGAAGGTCGAGCCGTTGGCTCCTGGCGGTGGCTACGAATTCGTGGACGCCATCAAGGGCGGTGTGGTTCCTCGCGAATACATCCCCGCGGTGGACAAGGGCATCCAGGAAACGCTGCCTTCGGGCGTGTTGGCTGGCTACCCGATCGTCGACGTCAAGGTCACGCTGTTCTTCGGTTCGTACCACGACGTGGACTCGAACGAAAACGCGTTCAAGATGGCCGGCTCCATGGCATTCAAGGAAGGTCTGCGCAAGGCCAGCCCCGTGCTGCTGGAACCGATGATGGCCGTTGAAGTCGAAACGCCTGAAGACTACGCTGGCACCGTGATGGGCGATCTGTCCTCGCGTCGCGGCATGGTTCAGGGCATGGACGACATGGTTGGCGGCGGCAAGACCATCAAGGCCGAAGTTCCGCTGGCCGAGATGTTCGGTTACGCCACGAACCTGCGTTCGCTGACGCAAGGTCGTGCCACGTACACGATGGAATTCAAGCATTACTCCGAGGCTCCCAAGAACGTCGCTGACGAAGTCATCGCCGCTCGGGCCAAGTAAATAACCCTCGCCGCGTCCGCCCAAAAGGCGGCGCGGCAAATATCGAAATTTCCTTGAAAGTCAAAGGATAGAGATCATGGCAAAAGGCAAGTTTGAACGCACCAAGCCGCACGTGAACGTCGGCACCATCGGCCACGTTGACCACGGCAAGACCACCCTGACGGCGGCCATCACGACCGTTCTGTCGAACAAGTTCGGCGGCGAAGCCAAGGGCTACGACCAGATCGACGCGACTCCTGAAGAAAAGGCTCGCGGCATCACGATCAACACGGCTCACGTCG
>PJUE01000638.1_pt1 | contig 17929 bp, 14 predicted proteins | sample 1512171 | NCBI WGS metagenome assembly PJUE01 (sample SAMN08177674, study PRJNA422409) | Feces metagenome, whole genome shotgun sequencing project. | isolation source: Chicken feces (3) enriched on wood chips: alkali lignin treatment | host: Gallus gallus | place: USA: Madison | collected 2015-01-15
CGTCAGCTATTCGCTGCTGCCGTCCGAACTGGTGCGTTCGGTGGAAGTGAACAAGTCCTCGCAGGCCAAGCTGCAGGACGGCGGCACCACCGGTACCGTCAACATCATCACCCGCAAGCCGCTGGAATTCGCCAAGCCGTTCAGCGCTGAAGCATCGGTGGGTGCGGTGCGTTCGGACCAGGCCAAGTCGACCGACCCGCAGTACTCGGCACTGTTCAACTACAAGAACGACGCCAACAACTTCGGCGTGATGCTGCAGGCCTTCTACCAGAAGCGCGAACTGCGCCGCGAAGCGCAGGAAATCCCCGGCGGCTTCAGCAAGATCTCCGCCACCGACCCGGTGGGCATCAGCAACCCCGACCTGATCGGCGTCAACGTGCCGGGCCTGCTGGGCTCGACCCTGTTCGAACAGACCCGTGAGCGCAAGGGCGGCCTGGTCACCCTGCAGTTCAAGCCGACCGATACCCTGGACCTGTCGCTGAGTGGCTTCTCCTCCAAGCTGGAAGCCAACAACTACAACCGCAACTTCATGCTGTGGGGCGGCAACTTCGCCAAGACGCAGGCGCCGGACCCGGGTTACACCGTCACCGACGGCGTCCTCAGCAACGCCACCTATGCCGGCGTGCCGGGCACCAACTACGGTGTCTACGACATGATCTACCGTGAAGCCACGGCCGAGACCAACTACATCACCTTTGATGCGGACTGGCAGATCAACGACACCCTGGACATGAAGTTCCAGGCCGGTACCACCAAGGGCACCGGTGAAACCCCGCGCCAGTTCATCGCTGAAGTGACCCTGGGCCAGGGCGGCGGCGCCAGCTGGACCACCCATGGCGCCGGTTCGCCGGTGGACTGGAACATCGGCGGCGACATCAGCCCGAGCGGCGTCACCAGCTTCGGTACCTGGGGCAACCAGCTGGTGCGCGCCGAGGACAAGGAAAACTGGGCGACCCTGGATTTCAGCCAGTACTTCGACACCGGCGTGCTGAACTCGGTCGACTTCGGCGTGCGCTTCGCCGACCACGAACGTGAAGCCCTGTCGCCGGAAGGCGCCACCCCGGGCGACATCTGGTCGGCCCTGCAGGGCAGCGCCACCGGCAACTACCCGAGCGGCTTCGCCGGTGACATCGGCGGCACGTTCCCGCGCAACATCTGGTACTACACCCCGGATGCGCTGAAGAACGCGATCATCAACAACTCCACCTGGCTGGCCGGCAATGATGGCCCGACCGGCCGCCACAACTATGGCGCCGAGTGGAAGGTGAAGGAGAAGAACTTCGCCGGCTACGTGCAGGCCAACTTCAGCGGCGACTGGTGGAGCGGCAACGTCGGCCTGCGCTACGTCAACATCAAGCAGGACATCGACACCTACAATGCCGTGAGCAACGCCGCCGACGCCGATGTCAGCAGCCTGTTCGGCATGTGGGAACGCACCGCCTTCCAGAACAAGCGCAACCGCGTGCTGCCCAGCGCGAACATCAAGTTCGATCTGGACGACAAGCTGGTGCTGCGCGTGGCCGCATCGCAGACCCAGACCCTGCCGGACTACTCGGCGCTGGGCACCTCCTCGTGGGGCTCGGATCTGAACAAGACCGGTGGCGGCGGCAATCCGAACCTGAAGCCGACCCTGTCGACCAACCTGGACGCGAACCTGGAGTGGTACTTCATGCCGCGCGGCCTGCTGTCGGTGGGTGCTTACCACATGGACATGAAGGACTACATCGCCTTCGACGTGGTCTCGCGCCAGCTGTACAGCGAACTGACCAACCAGCTCGAGACCTACCAGATCTCCACCCCGATCAACGCCGACGGCAAGGTGACCGGCGTGGAAGTGGCCTACGAACAGCCGATCGGCGAGTACTTCGGCTTCAACGCCAACTACACCTACGCCAACGGCACGACCGCGCACACCTGGTCGGACGGTTCGCACAACCTGCTGGGCACCTCGAAGAACACCTACAACGTCGGTGCCTACTTCGAGAACGAGCGCTTCGGCGCCCGCGTCAGCTACACCTACCGCTCTTCGTTCCTGATCAGCCTGTCGGGCACCAACCCGTACTACCAGGATGATTTCGGCACGCTGTCGGCCTCGCTGAGCTACAAGGCGACCGACTGGCTGAGCGTCAGCCTGGATGCGCTGAACCTCAACAACCCGACCTACAAGTACTACCAGACCGCGGCCATCCCGACCTCGTTCTACAGCAACGGTCGCCAGTACTACCTGAACTTCCGCTTCAAGTACTGATCCACCGGCAGCTCCACCGCCGAGTCGTGCACGCACGCCGGGCCTGGGTCATTCCGGGCCCGGCGTTTTTCATGTATAGCGAACATCGCACCCGATCCAAGGAGTCCTTCCGATGACGAAGCCCACCCGCGCCAGGATGCGCAGCCTCCTGCTGCTGGGCGCCCTGCTGGCCGCCCTTCCCGTTCTGCCGGCGCTGGCCGCCGATGCCCCGGCACTGGATACCGGCCCCGGCCCGCAGCTGCGCGCCGGCAGCCTGATGCTGATCCCCGCCCCGGCCAACGTGCAGCGCAGCGAGGGCAAGGGCATCACCGTGGCTGCAGGCACGTCCCTGCATGCCGACGGCGAAGCCGCGCAGCGGGTGGCCCGCCAGTTCGCCGATCTGCTCGCCCGCAGTGGCGGCCCGCGCCTGGCGCTGGCCACGGGCAAGGCCGCAGCCAAGGCCGGTGGCATCCGCTTCCAGATCATCCCCACCTTCCGCGACAGCGGCGAGGGCTACACGCTGGAAAGCACCGCGCAGGGCGTGCTGGTGCAGGCCGGCAACGAAACCGGCCTGTTCTACGGCGCCACCACGCTGGCCCAGCTGGCCACCGGCGGCAGCCAGGGCGCGCTGCCGGCCGTTCAGATCCAGGATGCGCCGCGCTTTGTCTGGCGCGGCTTCATGCTCGACTCGGCGCGCCACTTCCAGAGCCTTGACGAGATCAAGCGCGTGCTCGATGCAATGGCCGCGCACAAGCTCAACACCTTCCACTGGCACCTGACCGATGACCAGGGCTGGCGCATGGAGATCAAGCGCTACCCGAAGCTGACCGAAGTCGGCAGCTGCCGCCTGCCAGCCGGCGATGGCGGCATCGATCCGGTGACGAAGCAGGAATACCCGTACTGCGGCTTCTATACGCAGGACCAGATCCGCGAGGTGATCGCCTACGCCGCCGCGCTGCACATCCAGGTGATTCCGGAAATCGACGTACCCGGCCACGCCACCGCCGCGATCGCCGCCTACCCGGAACTGGGTTCGATCAGCACGCCGCTGAAGCCGATCAGCGAATGGGGCGTGTTCCCGAACCTGTTCAACACCGAAGACAGCACCGTGCAGTTCCTGGAGAACGTGCTGGAGGAAGTGATCCAGCTGTTCCCGGCGAAGTACGTGCACGTCGGCGGCGACGAGGCGGTCAAGGACCAATGGATTGCCTCCAGGCAGGTACAACAGCGCATGCGTCAGCTGGGCATCAAGGATGAGATGGCCATGCAGAGCCACATCATCAAGCGTCTGGAAACCTTCCTGGAAGAACACGACCGCCGCCTGATCGGCTGGGACGAGATCCTCGAAGGCGGCCTGCCGCCGCAGGCCACGGTGATGTCCTGGCGCGGCACCGAAGGCGGCCTGGCTGCGGCCAGCAGTGGCCACGACGTGGTGATGTCGCCGGTGACCCATCTGTACCTGGACTACCTGCAGACCGGCTCACCCAATGAACCGCCGGGCCGCCCGACCCAGGTCAACCTGGCCAAGCTGTACGCCTTCGAGCCGGTGCCGGCCGAGCTGGCCGCCGACAAGCGCGGGCACGTCCTCGGCCTGCAGGCGAACATGTTCACCGAGCACACGCGCAGCTACGCACGCCTGCAGCACAACCTGTTCCCGCGCCTGGCGGCCGTGGCCGAAACCGGTTGGAGCGAACCGGAACATCGCGATTTCCGCGATTTCCTCGCCCGCCTGCCGGCCCAGCTGCAGCGCTACCGTGCCTGGGGCCTGGCCTATGCGCAGACCCCGTTCGAAGTGGGCGTGGGCCATACCGATGACCGCGCCGCCAACACCGTGACCGTGTCGCTGGCCAATCCGCTGGGCTATGAAGTGCGCTACAGCACCGATGGCACGCCGGTGACGGCCGCCTCGCCGCTGTACCAGCAGCCGCTGACCCAGCCGCTGCCGGCCACCGTGCAGGCCGCCGCATTCTTCCAGGGCCAGCCATTGGCGGCAGCACCGACGGTGGTGTCGTTCACCGCGCAGTCGCTGCTCAGCCGCCACAGCGAGGAGCTGCGCAGCTGCGTGGGCGAGAAGGGCCTGGTGCTGCGCCTGGAAGACGATGGCCCGCGTGAAGGTACGCGCACGGTGTTCACCGTGGACATCTTCCAGCCGTGCTGGCGCTGGCCGGCTGCGCAGCTCGATGGCATCGGCAGCGTGGAAGTGCGTGCCGGGCGCATTCCGTACTACTTCCAGCTGGCCCACGATGAACCGGCACGAAAGTTCGAGAAGGCCAAGGGCCGCAACGGCGAAATGCTGATCCGTCGTGGCGACTGCACCGGCAAGGTCGTCGCCCAGGTGCCGCTGCCGGCCAGCACCGATGCCGATGGCTTCGTCACCCTGCGCGCGGCGCTGCCGAAGGGCGTGTCGGGCACGGATGATCTGTGCATCAACTTCACCGGCGATACGCGCCCGGCGATGTGGGTGCTGGATGAGGTGACGCTGCAGAAGTAACGACATCCACGCATGGCGTGGATCTACCGCCCGGGGTCGGATCCCTTTCCGCAGGAAAGGGCTCTGACCCCAGGCGCGGTTACCTCAACCGCGCCAGCGCAGCAGCAGGTCGCGCAGCGGGGTCAGGGCGGTCGCCAGGCCCGACAGCACGCCGACCGTGTTGGCCAACGCGTCCATCGGGTCGGCACTGCGGGTGGAGGTCAGCGCGCCCTGCGCGAACTCGATGCCCACCCCCATCAGCACCAGACCCACGGCCGCCCACAGCAGCGGCGTGCCGCGGCGGAACAGCTGCACCGCGCTGCCGGACAGGATGAAATAGGCCAGGAAGTGCTCGACCTTGTCGCCGTTCTCCGGCAGGTCGATCGGCGGCGGCGGGATCAGGCAGACCACGATCACCACCAGCACCGCCAGCAGCCACAGCGCGGTCCACAGCCGCGGCCGACGCAGCGGCTTGATCACCGGCAACCCTGCGCTCACAGGCGCCAGCTCAGGTCACCCAGCTCGAAGGCCGGTTCAAAATCCACCTCGCGCTGCAGGCCGATCACCTGGAAACGTTCGCCCATCTCGCTCGGCAGGGTCAGCTTCTTCACCTGGTCACGCAGCTGGATGCGGCCCACTTCATCGGTACGCTCCTCGGCCAGCACCAGCACCTGGTCCAGGCCGTTGCCCAGCAGGAAACTGGACTGGCTGCAGTAACCGGCCAGTTCGAAGCCACCGTGCAGGCCGGCCTCGGCCATCGCGGTGAAATCCACCGACGCGGTGATGTCCTGCAGGCCCGGCCAGCGGTACACCTCGTTGTGCACGTGGTGGCGATAGAACGCGCGCACGGTGCCGTCATCGCGGTCGTGCTGGTAGAACTCGCCACGGTTGTAGCCGTAATCGACGAACAGCATCGCGCCGCGCTGCAGGCCGCCAGCCACCGCCTGCAGCCAGTACGGCAGCTGTGGCAGCACTTCGGAACGGTAGCCATCGGCGAAGGGCTTTTCAAGGTAGCGCTCGAGATGCCGCACCGCGCCGTTGAGCAGCACGTCGGCCGGCTGCGCACCGCGCATGAAGTTGCCATCGCCATCCAGCTCGACGGTTTCTTCGTAGACCTCACCCTCCTTGATCAGGAAGCGCGGGGTCGGCAGTGCGTCGATCACCTCGTTGGCGAACACCACGCCATTCCAGTCGTCATCGAACGGCCGGTCGACCCATTCCACGCGGCTGGCCAGCTCGGCCGGCAGATTCTGCTGCAGGCGCTGCTGCTGGCGCTGGCGCAGGTCGGCACTGGGCTCGAGGATGGCGTAGCGCGCCGGCAGCGCGTCCAGCTCGGCCAGGCGCAGCAGCACGGCCTCGGCGAAGGCGCCGGTGCCGCCGCCCAGCTCCAGCAGGCGCGCGTGCGCGTCCAGCTGGGCGAACACCGGGGCCAGCGCGTTGGCCACGCTGCCGGCGAACAGGCTGCCAAGCTCGGGCGCGGTGGTGAAATCGCCACTGCCGCCGAACTTGCTGGCGCCGGCGCTGTAGTAGCCCCAGCCGGGGGCGTACAGGCACAGCTCCATGAAGCGCGAGAACGGGATCGCCCCGCCCTGCGCAAGGATTTCGGCACGCAGGGCGGCCGCCAGCTGGTCGCTGTGGGCCAGGGCGTCGGCGTCGGGCAGGGGAAAGGTGGGCTGCATGGTGTCTTCGAATGCGGTGACAATGGTGCACAGGATAGCCGAGCCTTGGAGGACCCTCATGAGCGACACCGCCCCCGTGGCCCTGATCACCGGCAGCGCGCGCCGGATCGGTGCGGCCATCGCCCGCCAGTTCCACGCCTGTGGCTGGTCGGTGGTGCTGCACGCCCACACATCCAGCGCCGAGCTGCAGCAGGCCGCGTTCGACCTGGAGAACATCCGTCCCGGCAGCGTGCTGGCCCTGCAGGCCGATCTGCGCGACGCCGATGCCCTGCCCGACCTGGTCGAACAGGCCGTGGCCCACTTCGGCCGCCTGGACGCGCTGGTCAACAACGCCTCGAACTTCTTCCCGACCCCGCTGGGCCAGGTCACCGCCGAGGCCATGGACGAGCTGTACGCGGTCAACGCCCGCGCGCCGCTGCTGCTGTCACAGGCCGCCTCACCGCATCTGCGCCGCCAGCAGGGCTGCATCGTCAACCTCACCGACCTGCACGGCACCGACCCGATGCGCGACCACATCGCCTACACCATGGCCAAAGCCGCGCTGGAGATGGCCACCCGTTCGCTGGCGCTGGAACTGGCACCGAAGGTGCGGGTGAATGCCGTGGCGCCGGGCGCGATCCTGTGGCCGGAACAGGGCAAGGATGATTTCGCCCGCGAGGCGCTGCTGGCGCGCACGCCGCTGGCCCGCATCGGCACCGTCGAGGAGATTGCCGAGGCGGTCTACTGGCTGGTGGCCGAGGCCCGCTTCGTCACCGGCCACACGCTGCGCGTGGATGGTGGGCGTACGGTGAGTTGAGACGACCGGTAGTGACGGCCGCTGGCCGGCAGACCTTCATTCCAGGTCAACGACCTCAAACGCTTCGCCATGCTGCCGGTGCGCCCGCCACAGCGTGGCCAGGTCCTGGCCGCTCACTGGGTCGATGAAGTCCGGAGCGATGTCCGCCAGCGGCTTCAGCACGAAGGCGTGTTTCAGTTCCGGGCGCGGGATGCGCAGGTGGCCGGGGCCTTCCACCACCAGGTCGCCATAGAACACCACGTCGACATCCAGGGTGCGGTCGGAAAAGCGCGGCCCGCTGCGATCGCGGCCATGCGCGTCTTCCAGCGCGTGCAGCCAGTCGTCCAGTTCCTGCAGCGGCAGATCGGTCTCGATCGCCACGCCGTTGTTGAGGAAGGCCGGGCCATCGAAGCCGACGGCAGCCGTGCGGTAGGCCGGTGACACCCGCAGCGCGCCAAAGCGCTCGCGCAGGGCCGTCACCGCGGCATGGAGGTAGCGGCGGGGCTGGACGTTGCTGCCCAGGCTCAGGAGCACGGTGGTCATGCGGTTCCGGTGACGGCGTTCAGGTGGGGGGCGGGCATGCCATCGTCACGGCGGCCTGCCTACAATCCGGGACGCACATGATAGGACACCCACATGACCTATTGCGTTGGAATCGAGGTGGACGAAGGCCTGGTCTTCGCTGCCGACACCCGGACCAATGCCGCGCTGGATGATGTACGCGTGCATCGCAAGCTGCACGTGTTCGAGTACCCGGGCGAGGCGACCTTCGTGTTGATGGCCGCCGGCAACCTGGCCACCACCCAGCTGCTGGTGTCGCGCCTGCAGCGCGATGCCGACGAGGCGCGCACCCCCAACCTGCGGCAGATGCGGCACCTGTTCGAGGCCGCCGCCTACGTGGGCGCACTGCTGGTGGACAGCCAGGTGAAGTGCCAGCACACCGAACACGGCCATGATGGCGTCAACACCCAGGCCACGCTGATCTTCGGCGGGCAGATCGCCGGCGAGCAGCCGGGGCTGTACATGGTCTACCCGCTGGGCAATGCCATCGCCGCCTCGCCGGAAACCCCGTACCTGCAGATCGGCGAATCCAAGTACGGCAAGCCGATCCTCGACCGCATCGTCAGCCCGGCAACACGGCTGGAGGATGCCGCGCGCACGGCGCTGCTGTCGCTGGACTCGACCATCCGCTCCAATCTTTCCGTCGGGCTGCCGATCGACATGGTGATGCTGCGCCGGGGCGAACTGCGGGTGGCCCAGCAACTGCGCTTCACCGCCGATTCGCCGCTGTATGCCGAGATCCACAACAACTGGTCGCGACGGCTGGAGCAGGCGGTGGCAAGCCTGCCACGGTTCCCGTGGGAAGCGCCAGGCACCGACCTGTAAACCCCGCCGGGCCATGCCCGGCGGCGCGGTGTCAACCCAGCGCGTCGGCCACCGCGCGGAACACCTGCTGCATCTGCAGCGGCTTGCGCAGCACGTGCACATCGATGCCTGGCGGGAAGGCGTCGACCTCCAGCTCCACCGCGGCCTCTTCCAGCACCAGCGCCGGACCGGCGTACCCCAGCGTGGCCATCTCGCCCAGCAGCTGGCTGGCCGGCAGCAGCCGGGAACCGGCATCGGCAATGACCAGCGCCGGCATCGCTTCCTGCTGCATCCAGCGCAGCGCGGCCGGGCCGTCAGAGGCCAGCTGCAGCTGGTAGCCCTGGCTGGACAGCGCGTTGCCCAGCAGCGACAGGCGCGTGGCCTCGCCATCGACCACCAGGATCGACTGGCCACTGCCCAGTGCCACCAGCTGCTCGACCGGCTCACCGCCTTCGGCCAGCTCATGCATCGGCAGGCGCAGCTCGAACCGCGTGCCCTGCCCCAGCTGGCTGCTGACATGGATGCTGCCGCCAGCGCCTTCCACGATGCGCTTGCACGACATCAGACCCAGGCCAGTGCCATCACGCTTGGTGGTGAAGAACGGATTGAACAGATGCGACAGCGTGTCGGCATCCATGCCGATGCCTTCATCCACCACCACGATCCGCAGCCAGTCCACACCCTCGCGCTCGCCGGCATGGTCGGCCGTCAAGCTCAAGCGCCCTCCCTGCGGCATGGCCTGGATCGCGTTGAGCGCCAGGTTCAGCAGCACCTGCTGCAGTTCGGTGTAGTTGGCATCGACCGCCAGCCCCTCGTCGCGCACCTCCAGCTCAAGGCTGACGGCATCAGGCACGTTGCTGCGCAACAACAGGGCCACGGCGGCAAACAGGCTGTCGATGGCGATGCGCTCGCTGGGATTGCGCGACCCCCGCACGAAGGACAGCATCGACTCGGCCATTTCATGGCCCCGACGGCCGCACTCGGCGATGACATCGGCCAGGTGGTGCAGCTGCGGATCGTCCGTGCGTGCCTTCAGCAGGTCCGGCATGATCAGCAGCGGCTGCAGGATGTTGCGCAGGTCGTGGCTGAGGCCGGCGGCGAGCAGCGACAGGCTCTCCAGCCGCTGCGCGCGCATCAGTTCGGTTTCCACGCGCAGCCGCTCCACCGCGCTGCGTGCATCGCGCACAGCGCGCGCCACTGCAGACGGCAGGCGCGCCGGGTGGTGCTTGATGATGTAATCGTTGGCGCCCTTCTGCAGGGCCTCCACCGCATTCTCTTCGCCCATCGTGCCGGAGACGAAGATGAAGGGCACATCCGGCGCGGCTTCGCGCACGATGCGCAGCGCCTCGTCACCGGAAAAACCCGGCATGCTCAGGTCCGACAGCACGATATCCGGCAGGAAACCGGCCAATGCCTGGCGCAGCTCGGGCGCGCTTTCCACGCGCTCGAAGCGGGCATCGAGCCCCGCATCGAGCATCTGTTCGGACATCAGCTCGGCATCTTCCGGTGAATCTTCCACCAGCAGGATGCGCAGCGCCCCGAGGGCCGGACCGGTCAGGGGCATGGTCCTACTCGAGTTCCGGTGCCTGGTTGATCAATGCCCAGAACCTGCCCAGGGTCTGCACCGCACCGAAGAACTGGTCCACGTCCACCGGCTTGACCACGTAGGCATTCACGCCCATGTCCCAGCTGCGCGCGAGGTCGCTTTCCTCCCGCGAGGACGACAGGATGACCACCGGCAGGCGCTTGAGTTCATCGTGTTCGCGGATCTGCCGCAGCACTTCCAGCCCGTCCATGCGCGGCATCTTGATATCCAGCAGCAGCACTGCCGGCAGGCCCTCCTCGCGGTCGGCGAAGGAGCCGCGGCGCAACAGGTAGTCCATCACCTCCACGCCGTCCTCCACGTGCACGATGGGGTTGGCCAGGCGGGCTTCCTGCAGCGCATCGATGGCCATTTCAGCGTCGGCCGGGCTGTCTTCGGCCAGGAGGATGGTGCGCAGCGTGGTCATGCGGAAGGCCCTTGGTTGACTGCGTCCAGCGCGGGAGGCAGGTAGAAGTGGAAGGTGGCGCCGGCATCGGGCGCGGCGTCGGCCCAGATGCGGCCACCATGACGGGTCAGCACGCGACGCACGCTGGCCAGGCCGATACCGGTGCCGGGGTAGTCACTGGCCTTGTGCAGGCGCTGGAACACGCCGAACAGCTTGCCGGCGTAGGCCATGTCGAAGCCTGCGCCATTGTCGCTGACCGTGAACTGATGACCGCCATCGGCCTGCGGCTGGTAGTCCACGCGGATCTGCGCCGGTTCGCGGTTGCCCGAGTACTTCACCGCGTTGCCCAGCAGGTTCAGCCATACCTGGCGCATCATGTTCTCGTCGGCCACCACGATCGGCAGCGGCGCGATGCTCCACTCCACATGGTGGGCAGCACCGCTGCTTTCGGCATCGGTCTTGAGGTTGGCATCGAGCATCGCCCGCGTGTCGGCCACCAGGGTCTGCATGTCCACGGTCTGCTGGCGCATCGCCGCGCGCCCCAGCCGCGAATAGACCAGCAGATCGTCGATCAGCGAGGCCATGCGCCGCGCCGAACCGGAAATCACGTCCAGGTAGTGGCGGCTCTTGTCGTCGGCGTCCTCGCCCAGGTGCCGCGACAGCTTGTCCGAGAAGCCGGCGACATGGCGCAGCGGTGCGCGCAGGTCGTGCGATACCGAATAGCTGAAGGCTTCCAGCTCGCGGTTGACCTCCGAGACCTGGGCTACCTTGCCCTCCAGCTGGCGGTTCAGTTCTTCCACGCGCAGCTGCACGGCACGCTGCATCGTCACATCGCTGATGGTCAGCAGCACCACTTCATCATCGCTGTCCGGCAGCGGCATGCGGCGCGCGTTGAGCAGCATGTAGCGCGCCATGCCGTCGGCGGTGCGCTGTTCATGCTCGAAATCCCACAGCTCGCGCCCACGCAGCAGCACATCGGACAGGCGCTGGCGCACGATCGGGTCCTGCCAGGCCCCTTCGGCCACATCGGCCAGCAAGGTGCCGTCGGCGCGTTCGTCCTGCAGGCCATACAGCTCGGCGAAGGCCGGGTTGTGCAGCTGCACGCGCAGGTCGCGGTCGAGCAGCACGATGGGCTCGCGCACGGTCTGCAGCACCGAGGCAGCCCGCGCAGCCGAGCGCAGCGATTGCCGTTCGGCATGCAGGCGACGGCCGATCTGCCGCTGCAGCAGCCACAGCACCAGGCCCAGCAGGCACAGCTGCACCAGCAGCGAACTCCACGACACCAGTTCGGTCTGCCGGTGCTGGCGCGCCGCCTGTTCGGCGCGCGCGGCCAGCAGTGCCTGTTCGCTGGCCTGCAGTTCTTCCACCAGGCCGCGGATCGGGTAGCGCGTGCTCAGGTCCTGCACCAGCTCGCGCTGGTCGGTATTGGGTTCCGAGCGGGCCAGCTGGCGTGCCAGCGCCATGCGCCCTTCCAGCATCGATTCGATGCGGCCGATGCGGATCAGCTGGTCTGGATTGTCGCGGGTCATCCGGGCCAGCGCGGTCAGCCGGCCGGGAATGTCGTTGGCCCGCGCCATGCGCTCGCGAAGGCCGGGCGCATCCACGCCCTTGGACAGGGTCAACGCCGCCGATTCGACATCGCGTACGTCGGCCTGCAGTTGTTGCAGCGCCACCCCCACCGCCTGGGTATGGCTGACCCAGGACATCGCCGCTTCGTTCTCCTGCTGCAGGTGACGCAGCGTCAACCACGGCACGACGATGATCGCCGCAGCCGCCAGGGCCAACGCAGGCAGCCGCCATCTGTCCCAGATGTCATCACTGAACGCCAGCGCCATGATCCATCGTCAAGGAAGCGATAGCGCCAATATAGCGCAGCGGATCAGTCCGGGAGAACAGACCGCCAGGCCACGACAAAGGGCGACCCTGGCGGGACGCCCCTGTCCACTTCATGCTGCCGCGGCGATCAGCGCTTGGCGGCGGCGTTGACCTTCAGCGCGGCCGAATCCACGCGGGTCACGCCCTTGATGCCTTTGGCGGTGGTGATCGCCTTGTCCTTCTCGGCCTGGGTGGCCACGGTGCCGCTGAGGCTGACCACACCATTGACCGTTTCCACCTTTACCTCGGTGCCCGGGACGTTGCTGCTGGCCAGCAGGTCGGCCTTCACCTTGGTGGTGATCCAGCTGTCGGTCACCGGCTCGTTGGAGTCATGGCGGTCAGCGTGGGTCATCGCGGCCTTCGGCGGATCCTTGGCGGCGGGGTCCTTGGCAAACGCGGCCGACGAAGACAGGGCCAGGCCCAGGGTGAGGGACGACGCAATCAGGGTACGGGTCAGGTTGCTCATCGTGCGGTGCTCCTTGTGGATGTGCTGCCAGTCTGGACAGGCCGCTGTGTTGCAGGCGTCGGGCTTTGGTCACGCTGCCGTGAACCTGTGCGCTGCAACCGCAACGGTTCAGTTTTGCCTCGTCAGGGTCGACGCTCTACGCTGGGCGTCCCCACCGTGCGGAGCCCGCCATGCGCCCCGACCTGCAACTGGCCCTGATCGGCTACGGCCTGGCCGGCCGCGTGTTCCACGCCCCGCTCATCCAGCACACACCCGGGCTGGCCCTGCACAGCATTGTCAGTTCGCAGCGTGACACCCTGCTGCGCAGCTTCAGCGATGTGCATGTACGTGCGGCCGCGCAGGAGGTGTTCGATGACCCGGCGGTGGATGCGGTGGTGATCGCCACGCCCAATGAACAGCATGCGCCGCTGGCCATCGCCGCGCTGGCCGCTGGCAAGCACGTGCTGGTGGACAAGCCCTTCGCGCTGGATGTGACCGAAGCGGAAACCGTGCTGGAGGCTGCGCGCACTGCCGGGCGCATCGCCACGGCGTTCCAGAACCGGCGCTTCGATGCGGATTTCCTCACGCTGCAGTCGCTGCTGGCCAGTGGCGCGCTGGGCGAAGTGGCCGAATGCCATGCGCACTTTGACCGCTACCGGCCGCAGGTGCGCGACCGCTGGCGCGAACAGGCGGGGCCTGGCAGCGGCCTGTGGTACGACCTCGGCCCGCACCTGCTGGACCAGATGCTGGTGCTGTTCGGCTGGCCGCAGGCGATCACCGCTGATCTGGCCGTGCAGCGCGAAGGCGGCAGCAGCATCGACTACTTCCACGCCGTGCTGCACTACCCGCGGCATCGCGCCATCGTGCATGCCGGTTCGCTGGTGGCAGCGCCGACGCCACGCTTTGCCGTGCATGGCAGCGAGGGCAGCTGGGTCAAGCATGGCCTGGACGTGCAGGAGGCACAGCTGCGCCGTGGCGTGGCGCCGGGCGCGCCCGGCTGGGGCATCGACCCGCGGCACGGCGAGCTGCTGCGCTGCGATGCGCAGGACACCGTGCAGCGCACGACCGTGGACAACCTGCCGGGCGACTACCGGCGGCTGTACGCGCAGTTCGCTGCGGCAATGCATGGCGAGGGCGAGCCGACGGTGAGTGCGCAGCAGGCGCTGCAGCTGATGCAGTTGCTGGAGGCGGGGATGCAGAGCGCGCGCGAAGGACGACGGGTGGTGTTGGGGTGACCGGCAGGGCTGCGCCCTGCACCTGCTCAATTCAACGGTAACGGCAACGGCAACGGCAAAAGCCTGCATTCCGTAGGTTGGCGGGGTGGCTCAGGTTGCGGGGGACGGCGCAAGTACGTCCATGTAGCCTCGGTCGCGCCATCCATGGCGCTCACGCCCCCGCAACCTGAGCCACCCCGCCTTCGACAGTTTCCTGCGGGCAGTTGGTGGGTGCCGACCGTTGGTCGGCACGGGGTCGGATCTGGTGGGTGTCGACCTTGGTCGACACAGTAGATCCACGCCATGCGTGGATGACGTGGAAATGATGTGTAGAGCCGAGCCATGCTCGACTGGCTTGCTTACGACTTCTTGATCGCGTGGCCGCCGAACTCATTGCGCATCGCCGACAACAGGCGGTCGGTGAACGAATTGGATTCGCGCGAGCGCAGGCGTTCCAGCAGCGACAGGGTGATCACCGGCGCCGGCACGTCCAGCGCAATCGCTTCGGCGACCGTCCAGCGGCCTTCGCCGGAATCCTCGACGTACGGGGCGATGCCATCCAGCGACGGATTGCGCTTGAGCGCTTCGCTGCTCAGGTCCAGCAGCCACGAACGCACCACGCTGCCGTGGCGCCAGACTTCGGCCACCTGGGCCAGATCCAGTTCCATCTCCTGCTTGCGCTCCATCAGCGCGAAGCCTTCGGCATAGGCCTGCATCATTCCGTACTCGATGCCGTTGTGGACCATCTTGGTGAAATGGCCGGCGCCGGACGGGCCGACGCGGCCCCAGCCGCGGTCTTCGGCCGGTGCCAGCGTACGCAGCAACGGGCTGATCTGCTCAACCACCGACGCTTCGCCGCCCACCATCAGGCTGTAGCCCTCCTGCAGGCCCCACACGCCGCCGCTGGTGCCGCAGTCAACGTAGCCCAGGTCATCCTCAGCCAGTGCCTTGGCGCGGCGGATTGAATCCTGGTAGTTGGAATTGCCGCCGTCGATGACGATGTCACCCTCGGCCAGGTGCGGGGTCAGCTGGCCCAGGGTCTGGTCGACGGTCTCGCCGGCCGGCACCATCAGCCACACCACGCGCGGCACCGGCAGCGCGGCAACGGCTGCAGCCAGCGAATCCACCACCTCCAGGCCGGCCTCGGCCGCGCGCTGGCGGGCGCCCTCCCCCGGGTCGTAGCCGACCACGCGGTGGCCGCCGCGATGCAGGCGTTGGGCCATGTTGGCGCCCATGCGGCCGAGGCCGATCATTGCAATGTCCATTGTTTCACCTTCAGTTGTTGTCGGAAGTCAGGCTGCCTGGCCGGCCGGTCGCCGCGCAGTGGCGCAGCTGCGCCTCGCGCCAACGCCGATAGAGCGTGGTATGCAGATTGTGCAACGCCAGGTCGACGGAAAACGACGTGCGTGGGTTGCGGTCGAGCAGGCGGATGATGTGGTAGCCGATAGGACGTATACCGCGTGGGTGCACATAGATCACGAACTGCTGGTAGAACGGATCGTCCAGCAGCTGGTCCATCCGCGCCAGGGTGGCCTGGTAGCGCGGTTGCAGCTGCGCGCGCAGGCCGGGATCGCGTTCGTACAGCAGGCGTTCGAAGTAGCGGCGGCCGAGCCGCGGAATGCCCTGCGCAAGCTTCCAGATCTCGGCGTTGCGCTGGTCGTACCAGGCCAGCCCGCCGTGCGTGGCCAGTGCCTGCGCCGCGTCCGCCCCCACATCGACGACGATGAAGTTCTCGGCCTGGTTGCTCAGGTCGTCCAGCGTGGCGACATCACCCACGTGTTCGATGAAACCGGGCACACCGAGGAATGCGCTGCGCCCCATCGCCGCCGTGCGCACGGCTTTGCCGTCTGCGAAGAATTCACCGGCTCGCGCGCCAAGCAGGATGCTGTCGGTGTCGTGCAGGCCCAGCAGCGTTCCAATCGACAGCTCGGCGGGCGCGAATTCGGCATCGAAGGCGGTATCGCCGTACAGCTCGCGCTGGGTGGCCAGCTGTGCAACCTGGCGGCCCACGCCACATTCGGCGCGCACGTTGCCGGTGTAGAACGCGTCCAGCGCGCGGCTGTTGCCGGCCAGCGGCGTGTAGCCACGGCCGAAGCTGCGGGTGTTCTGCCAACCCTGTGCAGGTGCGCCGCGCGCGCCGAAACCGATCCAGCCCAGCTGCAGGCCGCTGAAGCGGAAACCGGGGTTGTCCTGCAGCGCCTGTGCCGCGCGCCGCGCCGCAGCGCCCAGTTCGAATGTGTAAGCGCAGAGCGTGACCGGGTCGTCCAGCAGCCGCTGCAACAGGGCCTGTCGTGCTGCGTCGGTCATGGCGGCCGGCCAGCGCACCTGCAGGTCGCCCGCCTGCTGCGCGGCCTGCAGCGAGGCACGCGTGCAGACCGGGCCACCGTGAATCCGCGGTGCGTCGACCGCTGCGGCTTCAAAGTGCCAGCCAAGCCGCTGCAGCAGACCCTGCATGCACGCAGCGCTGGCGGCGCTGCCGACCACCGGCCAGCCCAGCAGCAGGGCCAGCCCCAACGCCCTGCCCTTCATCGTCAGCCCTGTTCTGCCGCCGGTTGCGGAACGGGTTCGGGCGTGGGTGCCACCGGTCGAGCGGCCGGTGCAGGGGCCGGTGCCGGCTGCTGCGCCGCCGGCTGCGGCGCCGGACTTGGCTTGGCCACGGCGGCCGCCGGCAGGTACTGGTGCAGGCGGTCGAAGAAGCGCCGGTAGAAATCGGCATCGGTGATCGTGCTGCTGGCGACCTTCACCAGTGAATCGTCGTTGCTGCCGAACGGCAGCGACACCGAGCCGAGGGCACCCACGCCGACGCTGGCCGAGGTCGGGCTCTTCTTCAGCGCGTAACGGTCCTGCACCGCGCTGACGAACACCAGCGCCTGCTCGCTGCCGCGTGGCGCGCAGGAAATGCGCAGCACCAGCTGCTCGTGGTCGTCTTCGCGCAGCTGGAAATTCTTGTTGCCTTCCACCTGGCCATCGTCGGCACGGGCGATCGCATAGCCCTGGCTGAGCAGGGTACGGCGCGCTGCTTCACAGGCCTCGGCGGGACGGCCATCAACGGTGCGCGAGAAGGTATCGCCCGAATCGAAGGATTCGCGCAGCAGGCTGTTGTCGGCGGCACGGCCGCCGCAACCGGCCAGGGCCAAGGTACTGGCCACGGCCAGCAGGGACAGCGAAAGACGGGAGGCCCGCATGGGTACTCCTGCGAGAACGGAAGCCCCAAAGGTAGACCCGGGGCCGTGTGCAGCAGGTAGAAACGCCCGCCCCCGTTGCTCCCGGTTCATGCATGAAAAAGGGGACGGAGGGGATTAAGTCGTTTGTGCATCAACGACTTAATCCCCTCCGTCCCCTTTTTTGTCAGTCAGCCCAGCGGCCTGCGCCGGTGGACTGCGGCAGCACCTGGGCCGAGAGCGGGCGGTCGGTTTCCAGCAGGTTCACCGCATCGGCCAGGATCGAGGCCGACTCACGCAGCAGCGGGTCCGGGCGCTTCTCGGCAGCCTTCTCGCGGGCGGCATCCTTGACGATGTCGCGCTCGTTGCCGGTCAGGCCGTCATCGCTGCTGTCATCGGCCAGCGGGTCCAGGGCCAGGCCCAGTTCCTTGCGGATGACCTGGCGGTCCTTGCGCTGCTTGTCCTGGCGCTCACGTTCGGCCAGACGGGTCGCCTCGTTGAGCGAAACGTACTTCTTGGCCGCTTCGGTGCGGAACTGCTGCACGTCCTCGTTCCACCACTGGAACTCCTTGTCCGTGGCGATGCGGGTCTCGTGGCGCGTTTCCAGCTTCGGCAGCAGCGGCGCGAAGTTGCCGTACTGGGTGTGCGGCACGGCAGCGATGCGGGTCCACGGCAGCGCGTTGTCGTAGGTGCTTTCGCCGAATTCGGTGGCATCGACGCTGGCCGGGAA
>PJUE01000641.1_pt1 | contig 17890 bp, 12 predicted proteins | sample 1512171 | NCBI WGS metagenome assembly PJUE01 (sample SAMN08177674, study PRJNA422409) | Feces metagenome, whole genome shotgun sequencing project. | isolation source: Chicken feces (3) enriched on wood chips: alkali lignin treatment | host: Gallus gallus | place: USA: Madison | collected 2015-01-15
ATCGACGAGCGCCCGGAAGAAGTGACCGAAATGCAGCGCACGGTGCGCGGCGAGGTCATCAGCTCGACCTTCGACGAACCGGCCGCGCGCCACGTGCAGGTGGCCGAAATGGTCATCGAGCGCGCCAAGCGCCTGGTCGAGCACAAGAAGGACGTGGTGATCCTGCTCGACTCGATCACCCGCCTGGCCCGCGCCTACAACAACGTGGTGCCCAGCTCGGGCAAGGTGCTGACCGGTGGCGTGGACGCCAACGCCCTGCACCGCCCGAAGCGCTTCTTTGGTGCCGCGCGCAACGTGGAAGAAGGCGGCAGCCTGACCATCATCGCCACCGCGCTGGTCGACACCGGCTCGAAGATGGACGAGGTGATCTACGAAGAGTTCAAGGGCACCGGCAACAGCGAAGTGCACCTGAGCCGTCGCATTGCTGAAAAGCGCGTGTTCCCGGCCATCGACATCAACCGTTCGGGCACCCGCCGCGAAGACCTGCTGATCGAACCGGAACTGCTGCAGAAGATCTGGATTCTGCGCAAGCTGCTGCATCCGATGGATGAAATGGCCGCGATGGAATTCCTGCTGGACAAGATGAAGAACACCAAGTCCAACGACGAGTTCTTCGGTTCCATGAAGCGATAAGAAGAAAGCCCCGCATTGCGGGGCTTTTTTTTGTTTTCGGGAAGGCCCATCCACGCATGGCGTGGATCTACCGATAGCGCCGGGCCGTGCCCGGCGGGGGCACTATGCACAGACCTCGCGCGGGTCCAGGCCGAGGTCACGGCAGATGCGGTCGTGGGCCAGGCCGGCACATCGCAGGCTGCCGCCCAGCATTTCGCTGAGCTTGCTGTCGCCGCGATAGGCAAGGTGGCACCACGGTTCGACCGGCACCTTGCCGCCCTGCGCCTTCATCACCAGCCGCGCCTCTTCCCAGGCACCGGCGAAGTACAGCGCCAGCGCGAAGTCGGCGCGATAGCGGCGCTCGCGCGTGGACGTGCAGGCCGACAGCGCGCGCTGCAGACCAGCAGGCTCCACGTCCAGCCAGTCCAGCAGGGCCTTGCGCACCAGATCCGCAAGGCCCGGCACGTTGGCTGCACGCACCGCGCCGACAATGTCCAGCGGCGCGTCGCACTCATCCATCCATGGGTAGGTCCATTCCACGACGTGCGCCGCGATCGCCGCATGTGCGTCGCGGCCACGCGGGGCGTGTTCGCTGATCCAATGCAGGTACGCCCACATTTGCTCGTCGCTGCCGCTCCACTTCTCCATGCTGGCCTTGGCCATGATGTAGACCGAAGGTGCATGGAAGGGCGCCAGCGCCATCACCTGGGCGAACCGCTCGCCACGTGCATCACGTTCGATGCCGCACACCACATCACAGTGCAGCAGGCCATAGAACGCCAGCGGCGGTGCCTCCGCGCGTCCGGCTAGTTCCTTGAACAACCGCTGTGCAGCCTGGAACTTCAGCGGGAAAGCACGTTTGCGATCCTCGGGAATCTCGTGGTAATAGGTCTCGCCACGCAGGCGCCAGCCCTCGCCCAGCTCGGCAAAGGCCAGCAGCAGTGCGGCGTGGGGGGAATCGGGTTCGTGTGCGCGCCACTGCGCGGCCAGCGCAGGTGCCTGCACCTGTTGGCCGAGGTAGTAATAGAAATTCACCTCGCTGCCTTCGTGAAGCCCGGCCATCATGGCCGCAGCCTGCGCATAGGCACCCTTCTGCAGGTAATCCAGCAGGGCCCGCGCTTCGGTGACAGACGTGATGTCGATGGTGGAAGCGTAAGGCTGCAGCCTCACGCTCTGGAACAAACGTCGCATGATCGTCCTTGTGTGTGGATCCACGCCATGCGCGGATCGCTTCCTGGTGCGCCAGTGTAACGGCGCACCAGGATCAACGGACAGAACAGCATCCCGTTTTGCCGCCCGCACCGGCGTGCGCCGGCGCGGGCGCACGGCTCACGGGCAGGCCACCGCACCCTCGGCGTTGGCCGTGTTGGCGGTCAGCTTGACCTGGGTGAAGGCCGCCGCGAACGGCGTGTCCGCAGTCACCACGAACGGGGCTTCCACCGCGCCCAGGGCAACACCCTGTTTGGCGAAGCACGCCAGCGGCACGGTCACCGTCTGCTTCTGCCCGGGCGAGAGCTTGGCCAGCAGCGGGGCGATGTCCACCCCACCCTCGCAGCCACTGCCGCACTGCATGGTCACCTTCACCGGCGAAGCAGGTCGCTGCGCCAGCTGCACATCGAACTGCAGCGCACCGCTGCTGCGCGCCAGGGCGCCCAGGTTGCGGCGCGAGGTGCTGCGTGCGATCAGCTGCGCGGGGGCCAGCCAGGTCACTTCCTTGGCGTCCTGCTGGGTGTTCACCTGCACGGTGCGCACCTGCACCACCGGCTTGGCGGTGGGCCAGCGCAGGGTGGCGTTGAGGTCGCTGCCCAGCGGCTGGGTCGCACCGGCAGCCGCCACGTGCAGCGCGAACGGCGGCGTGTCGGCACGGTTGAAGATCGGCAGCACGGTCACTTCGCCGCAGCTGTCCGGGTCGGCCTCGGCCAGCCTGGCGACCTTGCCACCCTTGGCGTAGCTGAGGCCATAGCCGAGCGCGAACAGCGACGGCTTCTTCGCGTCGGGCTGGTCGATCGGGGCCGGGCACGGCACGCCCGGCCACGGGAAGCTGAGGCGGCCACGGAAGTCGTGCGCGGGTTGGCCGCCCTTGCCGGCCACCAGCACATCGGTCACGCCCTTGCCTTCGGTACCCGGCAGCCAGGCCGCAACGAAGGCGCTGGACAGATTCAACAGGTCGTTGGTGTACATCGGACGGCCGGACAGATAGACCGTCACCACCGGCTTGCCGGTCGCAGCGGCGGCCTTCAGTGCGGCCAGGTCCTGCGGGTAGGCACGGCTGTGGCTCACGGTGTCCGAGGCGAGGATGTCACCGTTGGTTTCCGCATACGGCGTTTCGCCAATCACCGCCAGCACCACGTCAAACGCCTTCGGATCGATGCCCTGGCCATCGGCGCTGTAGCTGACCTTGTCCGCGCCCAGTTCAGCGCGCAACGCGCCCAGCACCGAATCGGCGTTGGGGAAATCGGCATTCCTGTTTTCGGTGCCCTGCCAGGTCAGCGACCAGCCACCGGACTGGTCACCGATGTTGTCGGCGCCCTTGCCCACCACCAGCACACGCGCATCGCGGCGCAGCGGCAGTGCATGGTCTTCGTTCTTCAGCAGAACCAGCGATTCACGCACTGCACGGCGCGCCAGATCACGGTGCTGCACGGCGCTGGCGTCGCCGGCATAGCGGCTGTCCGACGGCTTGTGCTCGAACAGCCCGGCGCGCAGCTTCACCCGCAGGATGCGCGTCACCGCATCATCGATGCGCGCCATCGGGATCTCGCCCTTCTGCACCTGCGCGGTGGTGTTGTCGATGAAGGCCTTCCAGTCGTCGGGCACCATCACCATGTCGATGCCGGCGTTGATCGCCTGTGCGCAGCTGTCGTTGCGGCAACCGGGCACCTGGGCGATGCCATTCCAGTCGGAGACGACGAAACCGTCAAAGCCCATTTTGTCCTTCAGTGCGTCGGTCAGCAGTGCCTTGCTGCCGTGCATCTTGCCGTAGTCGACGCCGGCGGCACGATCGTTCCAGCTGTTGAACGAGGCCATCACCGTCTGCGCGCCTTCAGCCAGTGCGCCGTAGTAGCCCTGCGCATGCACGTTGATCATCGTCGCCCTGTCGACCAGCGCCTCGCCCTGGTCGCGGCCGCTGTCGGTGGCGCCATCGCCCAGGTAGTGCTTGGCGGTGGTGACCACGTTGCCATCATCCTTGAACGCGCCCTGCGCGCCCTTGACGTAGGCATGGGCGAAGCGGCGGATCACCGCCGGGTCGGACGAATAGCTTTCGTAGGTGCGGCCCCAGCGCGGGTCGTGGGCCACGGCCAGGGTGGGCGCGAACACCCAGCCGATGCCGGTGGCGCGCACCGAACGCGCGGTCGCCTCGCCAATGCGTTCGATCAGCTCCGGATCACCGGCCGCGCCCAGGCCGATGTTGTGCGGGAACAGGGTGGCACCCAGAACGTTGTTGTGGCCGTGCACGGCATCGGTGCCCCAGATCACCGGTACCGGCGTCTTCGCATCGGTGGCCAGCGAAGCGTCGTGGTAGGCATCAGCCAGCTTCAGCCAGTCCTGCACGCCGGCGTGCTTGTCCATGCCCGGCCACGAGCCGCCGCCGTTCAGCACCGAACCGATGTAGTAGCGGCGGACCTGCTCCGGCGTGATCGTCTTGATCTCGGCCTGGGTCATCTGCCCGATCTTCTGCGCCAGCGTCATCTGCGAAAGGATCTGCTGCACGCGGCTTTCGATTCCCGCATCGGTGGTGATCGCGCTGTGCACGCGCGGCCAGTCCTGCAGGCGTTCACCGCTGGCCGGTGCGGCGCCGACGGGCGCGGCAAGGGCGGCCAGCAGGCAGCTGGCAAGAACGGTCTGGGTGGGGCGATTCACTGGGCTCTACCTCCGTGGATGAAGTTCCTGGCGCGCGCGGCTGCGCCGGCGCGTGGGCATGGGCGCTTGCGCACCGCTCCTGACAGCGCTGTCATATAAGCCCGCCCACGCACTGTCAATCGTTGTTCGCGTTCAAGGGGGTGCGTGTCACGCAACAGCAGGCTCCGGCGCACCCATTGCGCGTTGTCGGCACGCGCGGGTGCTGCATCGCGACACGAAATCGGGACGTGCCAGCCCCCCTCATGTCGTGGCAACATCCGCCTGCTTCGGCAACATCGACCGGGCCACCAGGCACTACCATCGCCGCGAGCCCGCCGCCTTCCAGGAGGATCCATCGCACCATGCGCAGTCGAATCGAGGATGTCGCCGCCGTTGCCGGAGTGTCGATCAAGACCGTGTCGCGCGTGCTCAACCACGAGCCCAACGTGCGCGAGCAGACCCGCGAACGCGTGCTGGCGGCAGTGGCACGGCTGGGCTACAAGCCCAATCCATCGGCACGCAGCCTGGCCGGCCAACGTTCGTATGCGCTGGCACTGGCCTACAACAATCCCTCGCGCAATTACCTGATGGAAATCCAGAGCGGCATGCTGGAAGCCTGTCATGCGCAGCACTACAACCTGATCCTCGGCCCGGTCGGCACCGGCCGCCGCACCCTGCCCGACCTGGCAGCGCTGTTCGAGAATTCGCGCCCGGACGGCGTCGTGCTGATCCCACCCCTGACCGATGACGAGGTGGTGCTGTCCTACCTGGAAGAGCACGGGATTCCCTTCGCGTGCATCGCCCCGCGGCATCCTCAAGGCCGCATCGGCGTACGCATGGATGAGACCACCGCCGTGGTCGAACTGATCGGCCACCTGGTCGCGCAGGGCCATCGCCGCATCGGCCATATCAAGGGCCCGCGCGCACACGGTGCCTGCCAGTGGCGCCACGCCGGCTACCGGCAGGCGCTGCGCGAGGCCGGCATCGCCTATGACGCGGAGCTGGTGGTCAACGGCCAGTTCTCGTTTGAGTCGGGCGTGGCCGCGGCCACGCTGCTGCTCGACCTGGACGATCCGCCGACGGCGATCTTCGCCGCCAACGACGACATGGCCGCCGCGGTGTACCGCGTGGCCGGCGAGCGCGGCCTGCGCGTACCGCGCGATCTGTCGGTGTGCGGCTTCGACGACACGCCGATCGCGGGCCACATCTACCCGGCGCTGACCACCGTGCGCCAACCGACGGCGCACATGGGGCGGCTGGCCACCGAGCAGCTGATCGAGCACATCCGCACTGAGACGGCCGGACGCATGATCACCGTCGAGCATGCGGTGCTGGATCGCGAATCCACCGCCGCGCCACGGCGGCGCTGACCCCGGCCGCAGCGGGCGTTCGCCTTCGCTGCGGGTCTCCACGCGTGCGCAGGCACGCGCACGGCCGAGCCGTGCGCCGTGGCGTGCCCGTGCGCAGGCGATGCCGTACACGCGTTGTCCGCGCGCGGTGGCTGCCATGTCCATAACCTGTCCTCCCCGCCATCGATTCAAGCCATCAAGCAGACATGCGCGACATCCGCTTTCCCTTCTGCTTGTCCAGCGCTGTCAGTCCGTCGCGCATGCTGCCTTCCAGCACCGCACGGCGGCATCTGCGCAGTTTCGTTCTGCACCGCACAACACTTTTCCGCATTTCAATTGGCAGCGCTGTCATGGCTGAAAAATCGCTGGAAATGCCGAAAGCAAAGGCAATTCATCAGCGTGACCGTGTTCATGGCAACGTTTACATGACACCTCATGCACGCATCGATCCGGCGCACTTGATGGCAGTTTGTTGACAACGCTGTCAACCGTAGCTCCAATCCGCCCACATGCAGTAGCCCGCGATCACGACGACGCCACAACGACACCACCGAATTCCCTGGGGAGGGAGCTTCCATGAAGACGTACAAGGCAGTACCTCGCAAGACGATGCTCACTTCCGCGCTGCTTGCAGCGCTCGCTGCACCGGCCTGGGCACAGGACGCACCTGCCGGCGAAACACCCGACCCGGCCACGCTCGATACGGTGCAGGTCACCGGTATCCGCGGCAGCCTGGAATCCTCCATGAACCTCAAGCGCGACAGCCAGGGCGTGGTCGATGGCATCGTTGCCGAGGACATCGGCAAATTCCCGGATACCAACCTGGCCGAATCACTGCAGCGCATCAGTGGTGTATCGATCGACCGCACGTCCAGCGGCGAAGGTTCAAAGGTGACCGTGCGTGGCATCGGCCCGGACTACAACCTGGTGCTGTTGAACGGACGGCAGATGCCGGCATCCAACCTGGGCAACGGCGGTGGCGGCCTGTCCGGCTCGCGTTCGTTCGACTTCGCCAACCTGGCGTCCGAGTCGGTTTCGGCAGTGGAGGTCTACAAGACCAGCCGCGCCGACAACCCGGCCGGTGGCATCGGCGCGACCATCAACATCAAGACCCTGCGCCCGCTGGAATCAGCGCCGGTGATCAGCCTCGGCCTGAAAGCAGTCAACGATTCGTCCAACGACAACCTGCCGCGCACGCTGCAGGGTTCGAACATCACCGGCGAGCTGTCGGGCATCTTCAGCCAGCGCTATGCCGACGACCGCTTTGGCGTGTCGCTCAGTGCCAGCCACCAGGAGCGTGATTCGGGCTTCAACCAGGCCACCGTGGCCGAGGGCTGGGCCACGATGTACGGCGATGACACCACCGACTGGCGCGCCCTGCCGCAGCCCGGCCAGGGATATTCGGACCGCATCACCAACCGCCCGGGCCCGGACGATGTGTACGGCCGCCCGCAGAACACCGCCTACAACGTCAACGGCGTGCAGCGCCAGCGCACCAACGCGCAGGCCACTTTCCAGTGGAAGCCGGCCGACAATGTCACCACCACGCTGGACTACACCTATGTCGAAAACAAGGTGCAGCAGCAGCGCAGCGAGCTGTCGGTGTGGTTCAACTACGGCCCGGGCGACAGCATCTGGACCAACGGCCCGGTGTCGGCGCCGATCATCTACAGCGAGGACATGACCAACTCGGACGTGTCGATGGGGGGCGCGCGTCTGGCCACCAAGACCGACATGCATTCGCTGGGCTTCAACGTGGACTGGGAAGTGAACGACGCGCTGGACCTGTCGTTCGATGCGCACAACTCGCAGTCCGAATCGCAGCCGGACAGCCCCTATGGCTCGGCCGGCGTGCTCGGCGTGGCCGCCTTCGTGCGCGGCACCACCACGGTCGACTACAGCGGCGACCTGCCGATCATCAACATCGCGCTGCCGCCGGGCGGCGTACAGGCCTCCGATGCCCTGGTCACCGGTTCGGTGTTCCAGAACAGCTACAACAAATCCAAGGTGCAGCAGTACCAGGGCCGCGGTACGTTCCGCTTTGCCGACTATTCCGCGCTGGATTTCGGCATCGGCCACACCCAGGTGGAGAACCGCTCGGCGTCGGCCATCATGCAGCGCAACAGCTGGGGTGGCGTCGGTTCGCCGGCCGACTATGCCGATGACATCTGGTACGCCGACAACATGGCCAAGTACTTCAAGGCCTTCTCCGGGCACAGCGATCCGCGCCTGACCGGCCAGTTCCTGGTGTTCGACTTCGACCGCCTGATCGACCGCGCCGCGCAGGTCGGCACCGCCTCCGATCCGGCCTGCCCGACCTGCTATTACGCGCCGACCGAGTACTCCGAAGACATCCGCACCACCGAGAAGACCCGCAGCGCCTACCTGCAGTACCGCACCACCCTCGACTGGTCGATGCCGCTGCACGTGGCTGCCGGCGTGCGCTATGAGCAGACCGAAGTGGAATCCAGCGCGATGGTGCGCGTGCCCACCGGCATCAGCTGGGGCTCGGCCAATGAACTGAACATCGTCTACGCACCGGAAAGCAGCTTCGTCGGCGGTCGCGGCAAGTACGACTACGTGCTGCCCAACGTCGACCTGAAGCTGGACCTGAGCGATACGCTGGCACTGCGCGGCAGCTACAGCCGTACGCTGGGCCGGCCCAGCTGGACGCAGATCCAGAGCGGCCAGTCGCTGGCCGACATCGTGCGCACCCAGGGCGGCAGCGGCAGCCGTGGCAACCCGGGGCTGGAACCGCTGATCTCGGACAACTTCGATCTGTCGCTGGAGTGGTACTACGGCGAAGGCAGCTATGCCTCGGCCGGCTTCTTCCGCAAGAACATCAAGAACTTCATCAGTGACACCGTAGTGCGCGAGAACGCCGGCAACCTGCACACCCCGGTCGGTGGTGCGTACTGGAACGAAGCGCTGGCTTCGTGCGGAGGCACCGACATGCCGTGCATCCGCGATTACATCTTCACCAACCACGCCGGCGACCCGGGCGTGAACTTCACCGGGGTGAACTCGGCCGGCCAGCTGACCGGCACCATCGAAGGCCTGCCCACCGACCCGATTGCCGGTTTCGACGTCACCGTGCCGGCCAACCAGCATTCGGACCACCTCGATGGCTGGGAACTGACCGTACAGCACCTGTTCGGCCAGTCCGGCTTCGGCCTGGCCGCCAACTACACCAAGGTGAAGTCCGGGCTGACCTTCAACAACCTCAGCCTGGGTGACCAGTACCCGATGATCGGCCTGAGCGACTCGGCCAACCTCGTTGCGTTCTACGACAAGAATTCGTGGCAGATCCGTGCGGCCTACAACTGGCGCGACAAGTTCCTCAACGGCATCGGCGGCCAGGGCCCGAACCCGAACTACACTGCCGCCTACGGCCAGCTCGACCTCAACATCAGCTACGCGGTGAGCGAGCAGCTGAGCCTGAGCCTGGAAGCGATCAACCTGACCGACGAGACCATGCGCACCTACTCGCGCCACACCAACATGCTGCGCTATGCCACCCAGACCGGCCCGCGCTACATGTTCGGCGTGCGTTACAAGTTCTGACCGCTGCAGTACCGTGGAGCCGAGCGTGGGCTCGGCTCTACAGGGAGCGGCTCGTGCACCACTCCGCACTGGATGACCGCGCATGCTGCCACTGCCCCGCCCCATCGAAGAGATCCACGGCCTGGACCCGGCGCAGCTGCCCACGCAGCTGCCCACCTGGACCACGCCGAAGGTGATCCGCGGGCTGGTGGCGCACTGGCCGCTGGTGCAGGCTGCGCGCCGCTCCGCCAGCGAGGCCGTGGCCCATCTGGCGACCTTCGACCACGGCCAGATGCCGGTGACGGCGACCACCGCCGCACCCGACACGCACGGCCGGCTGTTCTACAACGCGGACATGAGTGGGTTCAATTTCCGCCGCGAGCAGATCCCGCTGAAGGTGGTGCTGGCCACCTTGTTGAAATACGCCAGCGATCCCGCACCGCCCTCGATCTACGTCGCCTCGACCACGCTGGACAGCTTCCTGCCCGGTTTCAGCCAAGCCAATCCGCTGCACCTCGGCGTGGCCGATCCGCTGGCCAGCATCTGGATCGGCAACCGCTCGCGCATTGCCGCCCACCAGGATGTGCCGGACAACCTGGCCTGCGTAGCCGCCGGCCGCCGACGGGTCACCCTGTTCCCGCCCGCGCAGGTCGGCAACCTGTATGTCGGCCCGCTCGATTTCACCCCGGCCGGGCAGGCGATCAGCCTGGTCGATTTCCATGCCCCGGACCTGCAGCGCTTTCCGCGCTTTGCCCACGCGCTGGAACATGCGCTGGTGGCCGAGCTGGAACCCGGCGATGCGGTGTTCATTCCCTCGCTGTGGTGGCACCACATGGAAGGGCTGGAAGCGTTCAACGTGCTGGTCAACAGCTGGTGGCGACCGGTGCCGGCATGGATGGACTCGCCGATGAACGCGCTGATGCTGGCCATCCTCGCCCTGCGCGACCTGCCGCCGGAACAGCGCGCGCAGTGGCGCGCGATGCTCGACCACTACGTGTTCGACGCCGGTGAACATACGGCGGCGCATGTACCGCACACCGCGCGCGGCGTGCTGGCGCCGCTGGACGCGGCCGGTGCGGAACGGGTGCGCGACACGCTGCGGCGGCGCCTGCAACGCTGACACCGGGAGACCGTACTTAACCCCAGCCCGGGCGAATGTGCCCATAATGGCGGCTTCCCCACCGCTTCTGCCTGGCAGCCCCTCGGCTGCGCCGGGCGCCGCTGCCGCATGCCACCGATCTCCAACCGCCTCAACCTGGGCAAGCTGATCCTTGCGCTGGCCCTGCTCAGTACGCTCATCGCCCTCGGCAATACCCTGCTGGCCAGCTACCGCGTGCAGCGCGACCAGCTGGTGAGCAACACCCTGGAAGCCAACCGCGTCTACACCAGCAAGCTGGCTGAAACGACGCAGACCTTCCTGTTGTCCGCGCAGCAGCAGCTGGCCTATGCAGCCACCCGGCTGGGTGAAACCGGGCTGGAGCCGGCGCAGGCGCAGCGCGAAGCCAGTCGCCTGCAGCTGCAGTCCAGCAGCTTCAACTCCTCGCTGGTGGTGAACGCCAATGGCCTGGTCATCGCCACCTCACCACAGACCCTGCAGCTGCAGGGCGAAGTGCTGAAGAGCGTCGGCAGCAGGATGGCGCTTGCGCGGCGGCAGCCCTTGATCAGCGACCCCTACCAGTCGGCCACCGGCAAGCTGCTGATCTCGCTGTCGCACCCCATCTTCGACCGCCAGGGCACTTATCTCGGTTACGTCAGCGGCACCCTGTACCTGCGCCAGCGCAGCGCGCTGCACACGCTGCTGGGCAAGCACTACTACCGCGATGGCTCGTACCTGTATGTGGTCGACCACAACGGCCGCATCATCTACCACAACAATCCCAAGGAAGTGGGCACCTACGCACTGGAAAACGCAGCGGTGAAGGACGTGATGCGTGGGCGCTCCGGCAGCCAGCAGCTGGTCAACAACCATGGCGTGGCCCAGCTGTCCGGCTACGCACCGGTACCGGCCACCGGCTGGGGCATCATCGCCCAGCGCCCGACCGAGGCGACCCTGCAGCCGCTGTCACGGTTGATGACCTCGGTCATCTGGAATGCAATTCCACTGGGCGTGCTGTCGCTGCTGATCACCTGGTGGTTCGCGCGACGCATCTCGATGCCGCTGTGGCAGCTGGCGCGCAACGTGCAGGAAGGCGAAGACACCGGCAACGCGATCGACCACGTCACCGGCATCCGCGCCTGGTACTTCGAAGTGGCGCAGCTGAAGCAGGCCGTGCTGTTCAGCTTCAACGCACTGCAGGACCGCATCGGCACCCTCAACCGCGCCAGCCGTACCGACCCGATGACCGGGCTGCTGAACCGCCGTGGCCTGCAGCATGCGCTGGAGGTACTGCAGGCGCAGGGCCTGCCGTTCGCGATCGTGGCGCTGGACATCGACCGCTTCAAGTCGATCAACGACGGCCACGGCCATGACGTCGGCGATGCCGCCATCGTCCATATCGCCGAGCAGATGCGCCGTCATTCGCGCGAAACCGACGTGCTGTGCCGCGCCGGTGGCGAGGAGTTCCTCGTGCTGCTGCCCGGCGTGGGCGTGGCCGCCGCCGAACAGACCGCCGAGCGCCTGCGCCAGGCGATTGCCGCCCAGCCTTTCGCACCGGTCGGGACCATCACGGTGTCGCTGGGCGTGGCCCACTTCCCCAGCTTCCATGCCGACCCCGAACAGGCGATGCGCTTGGCCGACAAGGCGCTGTACCTGGCCAAGGAACAGGGCCGCAACCGCGTGGTGGTCTACCCGCACGCGGATTGAACGCCGCCTGCAGGCGCCGGGCAGCACCCGGCGCCCTGGTCGCGGCGGTCAGCCCAGCGGGGTCAGCAGGCGCGGGCCATCGTTGCGGCCGACCATGTAGATGCCGCCCTCGGGCAGCAGATCGGTACCGGTGGCCTTTTCGTCTTCGCCAGTCCTCCAGGGGGCCTGCTGGCGCGGTCCCGGGATATAGGCCGACCAGCGGCCGTAACGCTCTTCCCGCTGGGAGAAGTCATAGCGCACCGGCACCCGCACGGTCCAGAACGCGTCATCCTTGTTCGCGCCGGTGGTGGGCGGATTGAACGTCCAGCTGCGGGCCGTATTCACACTGGCCTTGGCCAGCACATCACGCAGCATCTGCATCTGTCGTTCGGGCGCCACCACCGTCAGGTTGGTCTGCTCGGCGATCACGTCGGCCACCTTGCCATCGCGCCCGACCTTGACCAGCAGCATCACGTCGCCCTGTCCACGGATCGCCGCCGCGCGTTCCGGGTAGGCCGGCGCGCGCATTTTCAAGCTGCTGACGTTGTCGGTGGACGGCTTGTTCTCGTCACTCACCGGGCCGAAGTTCGCATCAGCCACGCGGATCTGCATGGTGGTGCCGGTCAAGCTGTCAGCCAGCAGGCGCAGCCGCACCTCGGTGCGCGCCGACACGGCCTTGCCGTCGACCAGCACCGGTTCGAAGCGCCAGTTCCTGACCGTGCCTTCGACCATCGACGCCACGTCGGCAGCAACCTTGTCGCGGCGGTCCAGCTGGAAGGCTTCGACCTGGCCTTCGCGACCGATATTGATGACGCCATTGAGCGTCATGCTGGCCTCCATCTGCTTGCGCACTTCGCGCACGCTCTGCGCGTCGGCGTTGCCGATGCAGGCGGTACCACCACCAAGGGCCAGGGTCAGGGCCAGGAAAAGGGAAGATCGCATCACACTCACTCCTTGTGTTCGAGGTGCAAAGCCTACCCCAGGTTGCGGTGCGATGCGCTATCGCAGGGCCAATCACGCCAGGCGATGATCAGCGCCGTAGGGCGGCGTATCCGGGTAATCGCCGTTGCCGAAACGGGCCTGCAGCCCCTGCCACCAGGCCGGATCGAACAGGTGGCGGTAGTGCTCGCGCACCACTGCCAGCTCCTGCGCCGGCAGCCCCATGAACGGGCCGAAACGCTCGGGAAAAACGTCACGCGGACCGACATGGAACCACGGTTCATCGGCAAGTGCTTCTTCCGGCGTGCGCGGCTGTGGCCAGGCACGGAACACGCAGTCGCTGACCAGGCACAGCTCGTCGTAGTCGTAGAAGACGGCGCGGCCATGACGGGAGACACCGAAGTTCTTCGGCAGCATGTCGCCCGGGAAGATGTTGTTGCGGGCCATGTCGGTGATGGCCTGCGCATAGTCCAGCACGGCCGCGCGCACACCTGCTGCAGCCTGTTCGCGCAGGTACAGGTTCAATGGCCGGAAGCGACGCTGCACGTAGCACAGCGCGATCTCGATCTCATCGCCGCGCACCTGCACGCTCTGCGCGCACTGCTGCAGCAGCTCCTCCAGCAGGGCCGGGGCGAAGCGCTCGCGCGGGAAGCGCAGATGGCGGTAGGGCTGTGCATCGAGCAGGCGGCCGACACGGTCCAGATTGAACACCAGCGCATACTTCTCCTCCACCTGATGCCGTGACATCGCCTTGGGCCAGGCAAAGCGGTCGCGGATCAGCTTGAACACCAGCGGGTAGCTGGGCAGGGTGAACACCGCCATGACCATGCCTGGCGTGCCTTCGGCATGTACCAGCCGCTCATGCGGGTGTTCGCTGAAATGACGGAAGAAGGTGCGGTAGCGCTCGGTCTTGCCCTGCTTGGCACGGCCGAGCACGGTGTAGATCTCATCGATCGGCTTGCCCGGCAGCAGGCTGCGCAGGAACACCACCGCGTCACCAACGGTGGCCAGGTCGGCCTGGAAGTAGCTGCGTGACACGCCAAACAGATGGGCGACATCGCGGCGACGTGTCAGCACCGCATCGGCGCGCAGGCCGTGCTCGTCGTTGACCAGGGCAATGACACAGGGCGAAAAGCGGTGTTCACCAAACACGCGCCCGACCAGGTAGGCGCGGCGCTCGCGATAGAACACGGTGTCGAGCAGCTCGATGCTGCGCACCGGGGTGTCGCCCCAGTGCGCGAGGTCATCCTGCAGGCGGATGGCGATGGCGGCGGCGCAGCGCAGCTGGTGCGCATACGGCACCTCGAAGCGGTAATCGGCCAGCACCCGCTGCAGTGCCTCCACCGGGCGCGTGGGCGACACCGCGTAGGTATGGCGTGCCACCGGGTGGGTGATCGCATCGGAAGGTTCGATGTCGAACGCAATGAATTCCAGCGCCGGATCCACGCCACGGGTGGCGAACAGGCGCCGCGCCAGGGTGTTGTAGAAGGTCTTGTACAGTTCGGCATCGATCAGCCCCTGCAGCAGCGCACTGTAGTGCGCGTGCACCTGCAGCCACAGCGCGCGCTCGCCGATGGCCTGGCCGGCCATGCGCCGCAGCGCATCCATGCGTTCGGCGATGCACAGGTCGTACAGGGCGATGCGTTCGACCGCATCCTGCCGCGCACCGGCCCAGTCACGCTGCTCGAAGCGCAGCCGCGCCCGCGCGGTGATCGCCGCGAAGCGCGCGTGGTAATCCTCGAAGCCATCACGGATGGCCCCGGCAATTCGCGTGGCCAGATCAGCGGCGATGTCAGGCTGGGACATGCACGGCTCGACAGGGAGACGGGCATTCACCATACGCCGGCGTGGGGTGACTTGTGTAGAGCCGAGCATGGGCTCGGCTCTACAACAACCGGTGGTTCAGATCGCCAGCTCGGCTTCCACGTCCTGCACCTTGCGGCGGGCCAGCGCCAGGTTGCTCTTTGCACGGTCCAGCACGATGTAGAAGAACAGGCCCTTCTTCTTTGCTACCGGGCGCATGATGTGGTATGCCCTGCCAAGCGAGATGAGGATGTCCTCGATGCTGTCGTTGAGATTGAGCGAGGCGGCGGTTTTCATCTTGGCGCGGATCACCTCCGTGTTGCCCGCAGCGGCCACTTCCATGTCCATGCCCGCACCGGCTTCGCCCAGCAGCATGCCGCTCTCATAGTCGACCAGCGCCACGGCCTGTGCGCCGTCGATACCCATCAGTGCATTCAGCGATTCAGTCAGTCCAGCCACGTCGCACCCCTTGTCGATGTTGATTCGAGCCCCACGTTCCCCTGCGGTCGGGCTCATGATCCGCCGAGTTCGGCCAGGATCGCCTGGCCACATTCCCTGCTCTGCCACAGCACCTGGCCGATCACGCTGCGCTGGTCGCAGGCAGCCATCAGCAGCAGCGGCGGACGACCTTCGGCCTGGATGGCCAGCATCAGCACCTTGCCGCCCAGCGCTTCGAGCATCAGCGTCTGCAGGTCGCCCAGCGCCAGTTCGCGCCCCACCGCTGCGGCCAGGGCCAGCATCGCGCTGGTCATCGCCGCCAACCGCTCGCCGCGGCCTTCGGCACCTGCGCTGACCAGGGCGAAGCCATCGACGCTGGCCAGCACCACCGTGCGTACGCCTTCCACCCGCCGCTGCAGATCCTGCAACAAGGGCTGCAGGCGTTCGCGCTGGGCTGCATCGGGCAGTGTCGCCCCCTGTCCATCAGCCATGCAGGGCCACCAGCGCGTGCGCTTCCATTTCGCTCATCAGCACATCCATCAGCAGGAGCCCTTGTTCGCGGTCACGGGCATCGACCGGCAGCAGTGGCAGGGGCTGGTCGTCCAGGCACGCGCGGCTCGCCCAGTCATCCAGCAGCGCATCCGGCACCTGGTCCAGATGGGTCACCGCCACCACCAGTGCCAGCGTGCCGGCGAACGGCCGCAGCGCCTGCAGGTAGGCATCCAATTCAGAGGCGATGCCGGCACGGCGCGCATCCAGCAGCAGCACCGCGCCACGCGCGCCCTGCAGCAGGATCGGCCACAGGAAATCGAAGCGCTGCTGGCCGGGTGTGCCATACAGGCGCAGGCGCTCGCCATTGGGCAGGTCGATGTCGGCGTAATCCAGGGCCACCGTGGTGGAGGCTTTGTCCGCGCCGCTGCGGTCGCTGTTGGCCACGTCGGTATCGATCACCGCACCGGCGGCGATGCTGCGCACCAGGGTCGATTTGCCACTGCCCATGCCGCCAAGCACCACCACCTTGTGCTCACGCATGGCGCTCGCTCCCGCGCAGGCTGCGCCACAGGCGGGCCAGCAGTCCGTGGTCGGGGCTGCCCGCGCGTGCGGCCAGCGGTGCCGGCGCGGTGTTGACCACCTGCGCGTAGCCGCACAGATAGGCCGCGTGGATGAAGTCGCGCACCGCGGCGGGCGGCAGCTCCAGCAGCGTCGCGCACTCTTCCACCGTACAGGCGCGCTTGAGCAGCAGCGAGCACAGCCGGAAACCATCATGGTCGTGGCCGAGCACGCGGAAATCGGGCCAGCGCAGCAGCTTGACCGCAGCACTGCGCAGGCGCTCATCCAACGCCTGCCAGTGGCGGCTGCGCTGCGCCCATTGCCACAGCAGCGGTCGCAACGGCTGGCGCGCGCGGTTGCCGGCCAATGCCTGGTACTGCGTCGCCGTCAGCGCGTCGAGGTACAGGTGCTCAAAGCCCTGCGCCAGCCGTTCCACCAGCGCGCTGGCCGATTCTTCCAGCAGTACCGCCTGGTCCTGCTGCAGATCCAGCAGCAGCAGCGGCTGGTCGCCCTCGCCCAGCAGGGCGTGGCCCTGCCGCAGGGGCAGGCGCTCCCGCAGCAGGCGGGTGATGGCGTGGGCACCGTCGGCCAGGCGGATCGGTGCCGGCCCGGGACTGCTGCCCTGCATGCCACGCAGCGCGCGACCGATCGCACCATCATCCAGTACATCCTGGCAGCCATGGCCTTCACGCAGCTGTCCGCCAGTGTCTTCAATCCAGCAATGCAGGCGCGGCCGCTGCTGGCGCATGCGCAGGGCAGCGTTGCGCAGGGCCGGTGTATCGCGGATCACCAGCAGGTCACAGTCGTCCAGATCCTGGCTGCGGCACACCTGCCCCTCGGGCAGCGCCGAGGCCAGGCGCAGCCGCTGCAGCAGGGCCTGTTCGCCCTGGAGATCGGTCCCCACCACCAGCACGCGTGCCATCGTGTTCCCCGGGCGACCGCCTCCCCGGCGGTCTCGCAGCGCCAAGGCTAGGTCATCGCCACGCGCAAACGTCGTGATCGACTGCTCAGATCCATCGCGACCCGGAACACGCATTGATCGGTTCTGCGACGGCCATCGTGGGCAAGTTTCATGCCGTTTTGACGTCAGCCTGGCGTCCGACGGAATTCACGGTTCTGGACCACAGTAGATCCACGCCATGCGTGGATGGAAGGCCGCAGCAAACCTGGCCCAAAAAGAAACCCGCGCCGGAGCGCGGGTTTCCAGGTCCAACAACCGGGCGGCGAAGATCAGCCGCGCAGCTGCTCCAGCGCGGTGTTCAAGGTCGCGCTCGGGCGCATGGCCTTGCCGGCCTTGGCCACGTCCGGGCGGTAGTAGCCACCGATGTCCACCGCCTTGCCCTGCACTGCGGCCAGCTCGTCGACGATGGTCTGCTCGTTGTCGGTCAGTGCCTTGGCCAGCGGTGCGAAACGTGCCTTCAGGGCGGCGTCTTCGTCCTGTGCGGCCAGGGCCTGGGCCCAGTACAGCGCGATGTAGAAGTGGCTGCCGCGGTTGTCGATGCCACCCAGCTTGCGCGACGGCGACTTGTCATTG
>PJUE01000645.1_pt1 | contig 17811 bp, 18 predicted proteins | sample 1512171 | NCBI WGS metagenome assembly PJUE01 (sample SAMN08177674, study PRJNA422409) | Feces metagenome, whole genome shotgun sequencing project. | isolation source: Chicken feces (3) enriched on wood chips: alkali lignin treatment | host: Gallus gallus | place: USA: Madison | collected 2015-01-15
AGGCGCCGCCGTCGATCAGCAGGTTCTGCCCGGTGAGGTAACCGGCCTGTGCGCTGCACAGGAAGGCGCAGGCGGCGCCGAATTCGTCCGGCGTGCCGAAGCGGCCGGCGGGGATCTGCTGGCGGCGGCGGTCGGCTACCGCCTGCACGTCGCCGTCCTGGCCCGCAGCGTGGGCGAAGTTGGCGCGCAGGCGGTCGGTGTCGAACTGGCCGGGCAGCAGGTTGTTGATCGTGACGTTGTGGCCGACCGTGCGCCGCGCCAGCCCGGCGACGAAGCCGGTGAGGCCGCTGCGCGCGCCGTTGGACAGCGCCAGCGTGTCGATCGGTGCCTTCACCGAGGACGAGGTGATGTTGACGATGCGACCGAAGCCGCGCGCGATCATCGCGTCCACCGTGGCGCGGATCAGCGCGATCGGGGCCAGCATGTTGGCATCCAGCGCGGCGATCCAGTCGTCGCGCTCGAAGGTGCGGAAATCGCCCGGCGGCGGGCCACCGGCGTTGGTCACCAGGATGTCGACCTGCGGGCAGGTGGCCAGTGCCTGCGTGCGCCCAGCCTCGGTGGTGACGTCGGCGGCGACCGTGCGCACCTCGGCGGCACCGGGCAGGGCGCGCAGTTCCTCAGCGGCAGCCTGCAGGGCGGTTTCGCCACGGGCCACGATCACCACGTTCACGCCTTCGGCCACGAGCGCGCGCGCGCAGCCCAGACCGAGGCCCTTGCTTGCGCCGCAGACCAGTGCCCAGCGGCCGGAAATACCCAGATCCATGCGTCAACCCTGCCGAATGCGGAAAGTGCTCATTGTCCGCCATCGGCCGGTGACAGGCCGGCAACGAAGTGTTGCAGGGCAGCGGCCACCTCGTCGGCGTGGCCGAGGAAGGGCGCATGGCCGCCGTGGGCGACGGTCAGCGCCTGCGCACCCGGGGCCAGGGCGGCAGCGGCCTGCATCGCGGCGGGCGACACCAGGCGGTCGCGCTGGCCGGCAATCCACAGGCTGGGTCGGCCCAGCGTGGCCAGGGCGCCACGCAGGTCGGTGCCTTCCAGCAGGCGCAGGCCTTCCAGCAGGGCACGCTCGCTGGGCGCCCCGCGCTCGACCAGGCGCTGGCGCAGGGTGCGCAGCTCCTCGCGCGCATGCGCCGACCCCATCACGTCCAACGCAAGGAAGCGCTCCAGGGTGCCGCCGAAGTCCATGGCCAGGTCACGCCCGAACTGCTCGAATACTGCCGGTTCCACCGCGTGCGGCCAATCCTCGCCGCGCACGAAACGCGGCGTGGCGGCGATCATCGCCAGCCCGCGCACCTTCGGCAGGGTGGCTGCCGCGTGCAACGCGAACAGCCCGCCCAGCGACCAGCCACACCACACCGCCGGCGGCGTGGCCGCGGCAATGGCGTTGACCACGTGCGGCAGGCGCAGCGGCGTGCTGTCATCGCGGCTGTGGCCATGGCCGGGCAGGTCGAGCAGATGCAGGGTGAAACGGTCGGCCAGGCGCTGCACCAGGGGCGCGAACACGCCGCCCTGCAGGGCCCAGCCGTGGATCAGAACCAGGTCCGGCCCGTGGCCGGTGACATCGATATGCATGGGTACGACGCGTGCAGGTCAGGCCAGCGCAGGCAGGGCCGGCGGCAGCGCCTCGCTTGGCCCGGCAGCGACGCGGTCGCGCGCCTGGGCGATGGCGTCGACCAGCTCGCGCACCTGTTCCGGGGTATGCAGTGCCGACAGGGTGACGCGCAGCCGCGCCTTGCCTTCAGGCACCGTCGGCGGACGGATCGCGCCGACCAGCCAGCCGGCCTGCTCCAGCGCCTGCGACATCGCCACGGCGGTGTGGTCATCGCCACACAGCAGCGGCTGGATCGGGGTCTCCGAGGCCATCAGGTCCAGGCCATGGCGGCGCGCTTCGCCGCGGAACAGGGCGATCAGATCAGCCAGCTTGGCCCTGCGCCAGTGGTCGCGGCGGGCCAGGCGCACCGCTTCCAGGGCCGAAGCGGCCAGGGCCGGCGGCAGGGCGGTGGTGTAGATGTAGGGGCGCGCGGTTTCAGCCAGATGCTCGACCAGGTCCTCGCGACCCAGCACCAGTGCGCCGGAACTGCCCAGCGCCTTGCCCAGGGTGACCAGCTGCAGCGGCACGTCGTCAACGCCCAGGCCGGCCGTGGCGACGGCACCACGGCCATCGCCGAGCACGCCCACGCCATGCGCGTCGTCCACGTAGAACAGCGCCTGCTGCAGGCGCGCGACCAGCGACAGCGCACGCAGCGGTGCAACATCGCCGTCCATGCTGAAGACACCATCGGTAGCCAGCATCGCCACACCCTCGGGTGCGTGCTTGAGCTGGCGCATGGCGCCTTCCGGATCCAGGTGCGGGTAGCGGCGCAGGCGCGCACCGGCCAGCCGCGTGGCATCGAGCAGGCTGGCGTGGTTGAGCTTGTCCTGCACGCAGACGTCGTTCTCTTCGCTCAGCAGCGCCTGCTGCACCGCAAGGTTGGCGGCGAAGCCACTGCCGAACAGCAGGGCGCGCGGGTAACCGAGCCAGTCGGCTACTTCGCGTTCCAGCGCGTCGTGCAGCGCGTGGTGGCCGCAGACCAGGTGCGAGGCACCGGCGCCTGTGCCATCGCGTGCGGCCGCATCCTGCAGCGCGTTGACCACGCTGAACTGCTGGGCCAGGCCCAGGTAATCGTTGCTGCAGAACCCGGTCAGCCAGCGCCCGTCAATTTCCAGGCGCACACCATCACGACGGGTGACCGTTCGCCGCGGGCGGCGACGGCCTTGTGCATCGCGCAACGCGCGCTGGGCTTGGAGGCGGGCGGTCAGGTCGGGGCGGGCCATGTTGGCTTCAGGCGACGACGGGGCGGCTAGGGTAGCGCGTTGCCGCCACGCCTGCTCGGCCCCCCGCTCAGGCCGCGTGGGCGCAGCCGCAACCGGAGACATCGGCGCTGATATCGGCGTGCACGGTGCCGCCATGGTCGTGGCCATCGGCATCCACCTGCACCGGCATGGGCTGCAAGCCCAGGCGCGCGAACAGGGCCCGGTCGCGCTCGCTTTCCGGGTTGCCGGTGGTCAGCAGCTTTTCACCGTAGAAGATCGAGTTGGCGCCGGCCAGGAAGCACAGCGCCTGCAGCTCATCACTCATGGCTTCGCGACCGGCTGACAGCCGCACCATTGAACGCGGCATGGCGATGCGTGCCACCGCGATCATCCGTACGAACTCGAACGGGTCCAGGTCCGCGCTGCCATGCAGGGGCGTACCGGCCACCTGCACCAACTTGTTGATCGGCACCGAATCGGGGTGCGCCGGCAACGTCGCCAGCGCCAGCAGCAGGCCGATACGCTGCGCGCGCGTTTCACCCATGCCGACAATGCCACCGCAGCAGGTCTTCAGCCCGGCATCGCGCACATGGCCCAGCGTATCCAGGCGATCCTGGTACTGGCGCGTGTGGATGATCGAATCGTAGTAGTCCGGCGCGGTGTCCAGGTTGTGGTTGTAGTAGTCCAGGCCGGCATCCTTCAACGCGCGCGCCTGCTCGCCACTGAGCATGCCGAGGGTGGCGCAGGTTTCCAGGCCGAGCGCTTTCACGCCGGCAATCATCGCAGCCACCTTCGGGATGTCGCGGTCCTTCGGCGAACGCCATGCCGCGCCCATGCAGAAGCGCGATGCACCGGCGGCCTTGGCCTGGCGTGCCTTGGCCAGCACGGCCTCGGTATCCATCAGTTTCTGCGCGCTCACGCCGGTGTTGTAGCGCTGCGCCTGTGGGCAGTACGCGCAGTCTTCCGGGCAGCCACCGGTCTTCACCGACAGCAGCGTGGATACCTGCACCTGGGCCGGATCGAAGTGCGCGCGATGCACGCTGGCAGCGCGGAACAGCAGTTCGGGCAGTGGCAGGTCGAACAGCGCCTGCAGTTCATCGTGCTGCCAGTCGTGGCGGATGGCAGGAGCCATGGCGGGACCTTGGAGGGGCGTGGAGCGAGGGCGGCAGTGTGGGTGGGTTGGTGAAGGCTGTCAACTGAAATGTATTACCAGTGGTTTACAGAACGGCGCTGCCAGAAGTTCGCGCAACGGTGTAAGTTCATGACTGCATACGGACTTGCGAACACGTGCCATGAACCCCTACCAGCCCTATTCGATCCGTCGCGATGCGGTGCTGTGCAGCTTGGCCGAACTGCCTGATGGCGGCCTGCGCGTGGTGATGGATGATCTGCGCCAGACTGATCCGCCCGGACTGTGGAAGCACCACGCGCTCGTGACCTTCAAGGACTACCCGGCGGGGCAGCTCGATCCGTCGATCCTGTCGAACGAGGAACTGCAGGCATTCGGCCACTACGTGCTGGTTCGCCTGCTGGCCATCAACGGCTGCCTGCCTGCCATGGAAGGCGGTCCCGAACGCGATGCGCCGCTTGCCGGCCCGTAGCGGCTGCAGGCACGAGCGGGCCGCTACACTGGGCCGCCCAGCAACGGAACTTGCCATGGATCTGCCGCGCTTCACCTACCACCCCGATCCCATCGCCACCGGCAGCGTGGTGGCCGCCGATACGCCGTGCGTGTGCTGCGGAAAGTCGCGCGGCTACGTCTACACCGGCCCGGTCTATGCCGAAGAGGAATACGGGCACGAAATCTGCCCGTGGTGCATTGCTGATGGCTCCGCGCATGAGCGCCTCGGCGTCACTTTCAGTGATGAGGAAGGCGTCGGTGGTGGCGGCGAGTGGGATGAAGTCGATGAGGAGATCATCGACGTGATCGCGCAGCGTACGCCCGGCTTCAATGGCTGGCAGCAGGAACAGTGGTGGACCCATTGCGGGGATGCCGCGCAGTTCATCGGCCGCGCCGGTCGCGCCGAACTGAAAGCACACGGTGAAGCCGCGGTGGCGGCGATCCAGGACAGCACCGGGCTGGACGACGGGCCGCAGTGGCAGCACTTCCTTGCTGCGTTGGACAAGGACGGATCACCGACGGCCTACCTGTTCCGCTGCAGGCACTGTGGCGTGGTGGGTGGTTACCAGGATTGCGACTGACAGGAGCGGGATCAGATGCAGGGACGATATCCGGGATGAGCCGCGACGTCGCAGGGCAAAGCCTCGCGAGGTGCGGATGGCTGATCCCCATGCTGGCAGGCATGGCACTTATAGGCGGGTGCAGCACCCGGCCCTACGCGCGGGTTGATCCCAGAGCGTGCAGCGCCGAGGGAGGTGTGGTGCGCGACGTTGGCATGTTCGCCACGCCTGCATGTGTGAAGCCCTACCTCGATGCGGGGAAGGCCTGCAGGGGAAAGCTGGACTGCCAGGGCGCATGCCTCGCTGGACATGATGCCGTGATCGGCGAAGCCACCACTGGCACCTGCCAGAAGGACACGCACGACATATTTGGATGCCAGGACACCGTCGAAGACGGGCGCGCGGCAGCCGGTACATGTTGGGACTGATGGCATGACGGACACCTGGCAACCGCTCACGCTGGTGGAAATGGAAGCGCTGGTCGCGGAGCAGCTGGGCAACTGCACGCCTGACCAGCAGGCCGTCTTCGCCGCCCGGCGCGTGGCGTTCCACACGGTGCCACTGCATCGCCTGGGTGAGGTCGAGCCGGTCTGGGTCGTCGCCCATCTCGCTGACGGGTGGCTCTACTACGAGGATGTGGAAGACGGATTCGAGGTGGGGGTCCCCGGCGAAGACGGTGCGCTGCCGGAGCGAGGCTGCAACCAGCTGGAACTGACCCACGTCCTGCATCGACTGGGATACGTTGGATGAGACCATGAGTAGACGCGAGCGGAAGCTGCTGGTCCTGGATCTGGACGAAACCCTGGTGCATGCCAGTGCGCACGAACTGGATCGCCCGGCTGACGCGCGGGTGGTCGGTTACCACGTCTACAAGCGCCCCCACGTCGATGCCTTTCTCGATTTCGCGTTCGCGCACTTCGATGTGGGCGTGTGGACTTCATCTGGACAACTATATACCGAGCCGCTGGTGGCCTGGTTGATGCCAGGGCGGACGCTCGAATTCCTGTGGTCATCACAGCGCTGCTCGATCGCGCGTGACTGGGAAACGGGCGGGCATTCCAGCGAGAAGCGGCTGTACAAGCTGAAGCGGCTGGGGTTCTCGCTGGAGCAGGTGGCCGGCATCGACGACACGCCGGAGAAGTACGCGAAGAACTACGGGAACCTCGTGCAGGTGCAGGAGTTTGTCGGCGACCTGGGCGACGACGAACTGCTGCATCTCCCGCGTTACTTGGAACTGCTGCGGCAGGCGCCGAACATCCGGGCCGTGGAAAAGCGCGGATGGCGCGAGCGCATGCCGGCCTGAGCCGGCAGCGCTGATGCAGCCGTGGCCGCACGGGCCACCGCGCCTCACACCTGGGCCATGCCGCCATCGACGAAGAACTCGATGCCGTTGACGAAGCTGGACGCATCCGAGGCCAGGAAAGCCACGGCATTGGCCACTTCCTGCGGTTCGCCGAGGCGGGCCAGCGGTACCTGCGCGGCGAGGTGATCGAACAGGCCCTGGCGTGCTTCGTCGGGCACCAAGTCGGCCAGGCCGGGGGTGCGGATCGGGCCGGGGCTGACCACGTTCACCCGGATGCGGCGCTCCTTCAGGTCCAGCGCCCACGAGCGGGCGAAGTTGCGCACGGCGGCCTTGCTGGCGCTGTACACGCTGAAGTTGGCCGTGCCCTGGATCGAGACCGTCGAGCCGGTGAGGATGACCGAAGCGCCATCGACCAGCAGCGGCAGCGCCTTCTGCACTGTGAACAGCACGCCACGCACGTTGGTGGCGAAAATACGGTCGAAGTGTTCTTCGGTGATGGCGCCCAGCGGCAGCATGTCACCGCCACCGGCGTTGGCGAACAGGATGTCGAGGCGGCCGGCCTGGCGGGCGATCTGCGCGTAGACCGCATCGAGGTCGCTGGGCTGTGCGGCGTCGGCGCGGATGCCGGTGGCCTGTGCGCCGATGGCGGCCACGGCGGCGTCCAGCTCCGGCTGGCGGCGGCCGGTGATGAAGACCTTGGCGCCGAGGCTGGCCAGGTGCTTGGCGGTGGCCAGGCCGATGCCGGTGGTGCCGCCGGTGACGAGGGCGATCTTGCCGTTGAAATCAGTGCTCACGGTGTTCTCCTGTAAGGGCTGCCGGGGGAGGGGTGGCAGCGGGTGGGAGAATGATCGGCGGCGGCGCGGCTGCGATAAATAATGCGCAATGACAATAACTGTGCACGTGCATGCATAATCGGCGGCATGAACCAGCTCACTGCCATCCGTGCCTTTGCCCGCGTCGTCGAGGCCGGCAGCTTTACTCGCGCCGCCGATTCGCTGGACATGCCCACCACCTCGCTGAGCAAGCTGGTGCGCGAACTGGAAGCGCATCTGGGCGTGCGCCTGCTGCAGCGGACCACGCGGCGTGTGGCGGTCACTGCCGAAGGCCAGGCGTACTACGAGAAAGCCGGCCGCCTGCTGCGCGACCTCGAGGATGTCGACGCCTCCTTCAGCGCCGCACGCGGTGCACCGCGCGGGCTGCTGCGCGTGGACATCGGTGGATCCACCGCGCGTGATGTGCTGATTCCCGTGCTGCCTGATTTCATGGCGCGCCATCCGGACATCCGCATCGAACTGGGTGTGTCCGACCGAACGGTGAACCTGATCAGCGAGAACGTCGACTGCGTGATCCGCGGCGGCGCACTGGATGATTCGTCTCTGGTCGCCCGCCACCTGGGCGATGCGCACCTGATCACCTGTGCCAGCCCGGGCTACCTGAGGGCGCATGGCATTCCTGCCTATCCCCAGGAGCTGCGCAACGGCCACCGCCTGGTCAGCTACCTGCTGCCGTCCAGTGGCCGTGCGGTCCCTTTCCGCTTTCGTGGCGAAGACGGTGCGTTCGAGATCAAGGCCGAGCACCGCATCGGCATCAACGAAAGCAATGCGCATCTGGCTGCCGCCGTTGCAGGCATGGGCCTGGTGCAGACCTTCAGCTACGCGGCCAGCGCTGCGTTGCGCAGCAAGGCGCTGGTGGAAGTGCTGCAGCCATGGCGGCCTGCGCCGTACCCGTTCCATGTGGTGTACCCGAACAACCGCCATGTGACGCCACGGCTGCGGGTGTTCATTGATTGGTTGGCGGAGGTGTTACCGCCGTTGTTGGCGGGTGAGGCGTAGCGACACCTGGCGTGGGCCGGGCTTGCAGGTGGGTCTGTGCGCCATGATGATGGCCGGGCACGAGACGAATGGAATCGCCGATGAACAATCCCAATGCGAAAGTGTTGTTCCGGGTGCCGGATGGAGACGGTGGCGATGGCGCGATCGTTGAGACCCTGTGGGCGGAGTCGCTGGGTGATGGTCGCTACAAGCTCGACAACGTTCCCTTCTACGCCTACGACGTGTCCTGGAATGACATCGTACTGGCGCCCTTCAACGAAGCCGAAGGCCTGCCGACGTTCGAGGCGGTGGTCGTGCGCGCGGGCCACCGCACCGTCCGCGTGAAGTTCGAAACGCCCGCGATTCCGGGGAATGCTGCCGACGGGGTACTCACGCAACTGGTAGCGCTGGGTTGCAGCTATGAGGGTGCTTCGAAGCACTATCTGGCTGTGGACATTCCGCCCGAGGTGGATGCAGAGCAGGTGTTCGCCTATCTGGCGGGGCAGTCCGTTGCGGAATGGGAGCATGCTGATCCCAGCTACGAGCGGCGCTATCCCGAGGGTTGAAGTTCGGTCGTTCCTGACCTGTGCAAGCGATGTATCCCGATGGCACTTGCCCGCCGATGGCGGCAAACCTGCGTCATGCACGTTTTCGAACTCACTTCCCGTGCGCTGCGCCTGCTTCTGCCGCTGCGCTGCCTGGTCTGCGACGATCCTGGCCACGATGGCCTGGACCTGTGCGCCGCCTGCCTGGCCGATGTTCCCTGGTCTCGCCGTGCCTGCCTGCGCTGTGCGCTGCCATTGCCCGACAGCGCGCTGCCGGTCTGCGGCACCTGCCGCGAGGAGCCGCCGCCGCAGGCTGCCACCCATGCCAGCCTGCTGTACCTGCCGCCGGTGGACCAGTTGCTGGTGCGCTACAAGTTCCATCAGGACCTGGCGGCGGGTCGCCTGCTTGCGCAGCTGATGCAGCGCAGGCCGCCACCGTGGGCGTGCCCGCCGCTGGTGGCGGTGCCGCTGCACGCGCGTCGGTTGCGCCAGCGCGGCTATGACCAGGCCGGGGAGCTGTGCCGCCTGCTGCGGCAGCCGGTGTGGCGTGGCCTGTACCGCCGTCGCCATACCGCACCGCAGTCGGAGCGCACTGCCGAACAGCGCCGCGACAACCTGTTCGACGCCTTCGATGTGCGCGGTGCGGTACCGCCACGGTTGACCGTGGTGGACGATGTGATGACCACCGGCAGCACCGTGCTGGAAGTGGCGGAAACGCTGCGGCTGGTGGGGGCAAGAGACGTGCGTGTATGGGTGTGCGCGCGGGTGCCGTGAGCGCTCGCGCCTGTGATGCACGCCGGCAGAGTCGACTGTTAGTCGACTTCCCTCCCTTCAGATCGCGAGAAACCTCGCGCTGCGCGCGATAGTCGACTAACAGTCGACTCTACCCAGCCGGCGCGCGGCTGCCGTGATGGAGCCGTCGACGGCGCTGGCGCTAGGATGGGGCACGGAACCTGATCGAAGGAGTGGTCATGCTGTCTCCCGAATCCTCACCGTCGCCGTTGTTGTCGGCCATCGGCCGCAGCTGGTCGATCCTGCTGCTGTATGGCGTGGTCGCGCTGGGCTTCGGCATCACCGCGATCGGCTGGCCGATGGCGGCGGCTACGGCGCTGGCTTGGGCATTGGGCCTGATGGCCATCGTCGAAGGTGTCATCAGCATACTGGCGTTGATCGGCGGAGGCAGCGGGGCGCCGCGCGGCTGGCTGTTGCTGTACGCGTTGGTGTCGCTGGGGTTCGGCACGCTGGCGGTGATCAACCCGCTGGCCACCGCCAGCGTGCTGGTGCTGCTGCTGGCCGCCTGGCTTCTGGTGGCGGGCATCTACCGCATCGTGTTCGCCGTGCGCGTGCGTAGGCACATCCAGGGCGAATGGGTGCTGATCCTCAGCGGCATGCTGGCCATCGTGCTGGGCCTGCTGTTTGCGGCCAACCCGCTGGCCGGGGTGGCTGTCACCACGTTGTGGATCGGTATCGGTAGCCTGTTGTATGGGCTGCTGCAGATCGTGGTGGCACTGAAGTTGAGGAAGCTGAAATGAGGGGCGCGCGAGCACTGTTGCTGAGCGCGGCGCTGGCCCTGACCGGATGCATGCCGGCGGCAACGCCTGAGGCGATGACGGGCCCGGCGCATGCACCGCGTTCGGGCGTGGACGTACGCCTGAGCGCGGTCGACGCGGCCGGCAAGGGCACGCCCGCGCAGTGGCAGGGCGGGACCATTGCCCTGCGCGAGCCGCCGATCGCCAGCAGTGCCGATATCGCCGATGTGCGCTATGTGCTGGACCAGGCCAATCAACCCGGCCTGCAGATCCGCTACCGGCCCGAGGCGCGCCAGCGCATCCATGCTGGCACGGAGGCCCTGGTGGGCCAGCGTGCGGCGATCAGCGTGGACGGCCGCGTGCTGATGGTGGCAACGGTACAGGGCCCGTTCGGCGAATCGATGATGCTCAGTGGCCTGCCCAGCGTGGCCGAAGCGCAGGCGCTGGAGAAGCACATCACCGGCCAGTGATCGGCGCACCGATACCCCCGCGATGTCCACGGAGGTCGACCAAGGTCGACCGCTACCTGGCAAACCGCGCCTCGATCTCCTCCAGCGATTTGCCCTTGGTTTCCGGCAGCCACAGCGCGGCCACCAGGAAGAACACGAACGTGCAGCCGGCCCAGAACAGGAACATGCTCGCGTAGCCGTAGTGGCCGACGGTGGGCAGGAACAGCGCGGCGATGGTGGTGGACACGAACTGGTTGATGAGCAGGGCGATGCTCATGCCGTTGGAACGGATGCGGTTGGGCATCAGCTCCGACAGCGCCAGCCACACGCAGACACCGGGACCGACTGCGAAGAACGCCACGAACACCAGGATGCACGTGGCCACCGCCCAGCCATGGGCCGGCGGCGGCACCGGACCGATGCGCGCCTGTTCGATGCGCAGCGGTGCCTGTGCGGCGCTGGCCGGGTCGGCGAAGGGGTTCAGGTGCAGGTGGCGGAAGAAGGCGCCGATGACGCTGTCCGGCTGCACGGTTCCGGAGCGTTCGATGCGCAGTTCGCGGTCACCCAGGTTGTCGCTGCGCAGGGCGCGCACGTTGGTGAAATCACCATAGGCATAGGACACGGTCAGCTGCAGCGGCCGGCCTTCGCGGTCGGTGCTGCCCGCCAGGCGCTGCCACTGCGCGTCATCCAGGACCAGCTGCAGGCCGTCACCACTGACCGCGGCCTGCAGCTGCGGCTGCACGTCGGCGCGGCCGCGCTCGGCCTGGAAGAACAGCGTGGCGGCGGCCAGCAGCGCCACGCAGATGCCGCCGCTGCCCAGCATCAGCAGGAACTTGCGGCCCTTGCGGTCGACCAGCAGCAGGGCGACCACGGTCATCACCGCGTTGAGCAGCTTGATGGCCACATCCGCGCCGTTGGCCACCGAGCCGGACAGGCCGGCCTGGTTGAGGATGTTGACCGCGTAGGCCAGCACCGAGTTGATGCCGGTGGCCTGGGTGCAGGCCAGCACCACGCAGGCCAGCAGGAACGGCACGACATAGCGGCGGCTGAGCAGCGGATCGCGGCGACCGTCGCTGCTGCTCGATTCCGGTGCCTGGATCTGCGCCAGCGTGGCCTCGACGTCGGCAGCGGGCAGTACGCGCTGCAGGCTGCGGCGCGCATCCTCCACGCGACCACGGCGTACCAGCCAGCGCGGTGATTCGTACAGCCAGAAGATCCCGGCGCAGAACAGCAGGCCCGGTGCCAGGCAGCTCCAGAAGATGGTGCGCCAGGCGTGGTCCTTCACCACGAACAGTTCCTGTGCCTGCTGCGCCAGCGGCAGCGAACGCACGGCCTCGGCGGCGGCGTCCACGGCATGCGCCTGGTACAGACCGATGAGTGCGGCCAGCACCAGGCCGATGGTCAGCAGCAGCTGGAACATGGCGGCGCCGCGCCCGCGCCGCTCGGGGCTGAGCACTTCGGCCAGGTACAGCGGCACCACCACGCCGATCAGGCCGCCACTGACGCCCTGCAGCAGGCGGCCGAGCAGCAGCGGCGTGTAGCCCGAAGCCAGCGCCATGATAGGGATGGACGCGGTGAACAGCAGGCCGGCCAGCAACATCGCGCCGCGGCGGCCGATCAGGTCGGCCACCATGCCGGCGAACAGCGAGGACAGCACGCTGCCCAGCAGCACGGCGGCGACGACGAAACCGAGCTGCTGGCTGCTGAGCTGCCAGGCATGGCTGGCCGTGGCTTCGAGGTAGGGCAGGGCACCGGCGATGATGCCGATGTCGATGCCGTACAGCAGGCCGCCGAGGCCGCCGATGAAGAGCAGGTAGCGGACGGGCCAGCGCGGGGCGGTGCGTGCAGTCATCGACAGGTTTCCTGTGCGGCATTTCGGTGCGGATTGCTTTCGTAGCGTCGAGCTTGCTCGACTGAGCGCGCACGGCGTGGAAGAGCAGTCGAGCAAGCTCGACTCTACGAGAGGCGGTACGTCAGACGTTTTCGGTTGTTGCGAGCGGCGGTATGTCAGGCGTGTGCAGCGTTCAGATCGACCACGCGCCCACCCACCACCACCTGCTGCAGGCGCAGGCCGGCGTCGAGCACCACCAGATCGGCACGGGCGTCGGGCGCGATGCGGCCGCGATCCTCCAGGCCCAGGTAGGCGGCGGGGAAGGTGGACACACGCTGCGAGGCATCGGCCAGGTCCAGGCCCACCTGCACCAGGTTGCGCAGCGCCTGGTCCATGGTCAGCGCGCTGCCTGCCAGCGAGCCGCTGGCCAGGCGCACGCAGCCGCCGCACTTGTGCACGCGCTGTTCGCCCAGCGCGTACTCGCCATCGGGCATGCCGGTGGCGGCCGTGGCGTCGGTCACCGCGTACAAGCGCGGAATCGCGCGCGCGGCGAGCCGGATCACACCGGGGTGGATGTGCTGCAGGTCGGGAATGATCTCGGCGTACTGCGCATGCGCCAGCGCGGCGGCGGCAATGCCCGGGCGGTAGTGGTCCACGCCGGTCATGCCATTGAACAGGTGGGTGAAGCCGGACGCACCGGCCTGCAGCGCGGCTACGCCTTCTTCGTAGGTGCCGGCGCTGTGGCCCAGCTGCACGCGGATGCCCATGGCCGCCAGCGCGGGAATCAGCGCGGTGTGCTCGCCGATTTCCGGCGCCAGGGTCATCACCCGGATCGGTGCCAGTGCGTGCAGCTGCTGCACCAGCGCCAGCGTCGCCTCGATGGTGCGGTTGGGCTGCGCGCCCAGCCGCTGCGGGCTGATGAAGGGGCCTTCCAGATGCACGCCGGCGATGCACGCGGCCTCGGCATCGGGCGCCGCCATCGCTGCGGCCACGCCCTGCAGGGCATGCTGGATCTCATCCAGGCCGGCGGTCATGGTGGTCGCCAGCAGGGTAGTGGTGCCGAAGCGCAGGTGGGTGCGGGCGATGGTGCGGGCCACGTCGCCGCCCTGCATCAGGTCCACGCCGGCCGCGCCGTGCACGTGCAGGTCGATGAAGCCGGGCAGGATCACTGGCAGCTGCAGGTCGTCGGCGCCGCTGTGGTCATCGACCTGCAGCTGGCGGATGTGCGAATCGAACTGGACATGGCCACGGCGCCAGCCCAGCGGGGTGAGGATGCGGCCGTGCAGGCGGCGGGTGTCGGTCATGGCGGTGTCTCGGCGATGATCACTTCGATGCCCAGCCGCTGCAGCCCCTCGCGGGTGGCATCGTCGATGCCGGCGTCGGTGATGATGGCGTGGATCTGGTCCAAAAGCGCGATGCGGTGCAGGCTGACGCGGCCGAACTTGGAGGCGTCGGTGAGCACCACGATGCGCCGCGCACGCTCGACCATGCGGTGGTTGAGGCGGGCTTCGGCTTCATCGTGGGTGGTCAGGCCGAACTGCAGGTCCAGGCCGTCCACGCCCAGGAACAGGGTGTCGAAGCTGTAGGAGTTGAGGCTGGCTTCGGCCTGGCTGCCCTGCAGCGAGAGCGACTGCTGGCGCAGCAGGCCGCCGGTCAGCAGCACGTTGATGCCGGGTGCGTTGGCCAGTTCCCAGGCGATGTTCAGGCCGTTGGTCATCACCGTCACGTCGCGGTGGTCGCGCAGGTGGCGGGCCAGGGTCATGGTGGTCGAGCCGGAGTCGATGATGATGTTGTCGCCGGCCTGCACCAGCCGCGCGGCGGCGGTGCCGATGGACTCTTTCAGCGGCAGGTTCAGCGCATCCTTTTCGTGGATGTCCTGTTCCTGCGGCGGCGTGCGCACCAGGGTGGCGCCACCGTGGGTACGGGTGGCCAGCCCCTGCGCTTCGTAGTGGGTGAGGTCGGCACGGATGGTCACCGCCGACACGCCGAAGCGCTCGACCAGATCGGCCACCTGCACCGAGCCATGCTCGATCAGCAGCTGCAGGATCTGTTGCCGGCGGGAGCGGGTGTTGCGCATGGCCATCTCTCGGTTTCGTCTGGAAAGGTAGAGATTAGCCGTTCGCAAGAACGGAGGCAGCCGAACTTGCGTTCTGCTTGCGGCTGCCAGCCTGGTTGGCGCTGCAGGCGCGGGCATATTCGCCCAGGCACTGGCCGATGCGGTGCTGCACCAGCGCGCTGGGGGTATTGGCCAGGGCGCCTTCGCGCACGGCGCGGTACTGCCCGGGCAGGTACTGGCTGAGCAGCACCAGCGGCGGTGCCTGCCGGTCCAGGTTGGCGAACAGGGTCTGCACCGCCTGCAGCAATGCGGGTTCGCCCCAGTAGTAGCGGCAGCGGTCGCTGAAGGAGAAGCGGCGCAGCAGGCGCAGCTCGGCTTCGTCGCCCTGGTAATACGGCTGCCAGTACTTCGGCTGCGCCTGCATCACCTCGTCCAGCACCTGCGGCAGGCGCGAGCAGTGCGCTTCCGGCAGCAGTTCGGCCTCGATGGCGGCCAGCGCGAACAGCGCTTCGCGGTAGGCGAAGGTCGCCGCCGGGCCCACCTTGAGGATCGCGAAGTGGTCGCGCACCAGTGCGTGCAGGCCGCTTTCGCGCTGGTAATCAGTGGAATGCGCTTCAAACACGATGCGCGGCTGCTGTTCGAGGAAATCCGCGAGCGCACTGGCGGCCGCCGGGTCATACTCGTGCACGCTGCTGTGGTCGAAATCCACGCCCGGCTGCACCACCATCGCGATCACGCGCTGCCAGGCATCGCGCAGCTGTGGCGTATCGAAGGCCTGCTGGTGGACGGCCAGGGTCTGCGCGGCAGCGGCCGGCGTGGTCACCTGCAGGCCACCGGCCAACGAGGCTTCGCCGCCGGGCACCGGCACTTCGGTGCCGATGACATAGACCGGCGGCGGCAGGCCGTGTTCGGCGGCGGTGCGCTCGGCGATCCCGGCCAGTTCGGCCGAGCGCGCGGCGACAATCGCATCGGGCAGCGGCACCGGATCATCGGCGCAGGACATGCTGCAGTCCAGGTGGATCTTGTGGAAGCCGGCGGCCACGTAGGCCTCGATCAGCACGCGCGCGTGGGTCATCGCTTCGGCGGCCGGGCGCTTCTGCCAGGCATTCGGGCCGAGATGGTCACCGCCTAGGATCAGCCGCTCGCGCGGGAACCCCTCTTCATCGGCCAGCGCGCCGACGTAATCGCGGTACTGCGGCGGGGTCATGCCGGTGTAGCCGCCGAACTGGTCGACCTGGTTGGAGGTCGCCTCGATCAACAGCACGGTGCCGTGCGCCAGCGCCACGTGCATGGCCGCGCGCAGCACCTGTTCGTTGCTGCAGCAGACGCTGTACAGGCCAACGTTGGCGCCGGCACGGTGGGAAGCAAGCAGGGTCTGCAGCGGGGACATGGTCAGGCTCCAGTCAATCAGGAAAACGAGGGTTGGCAGGCGAGCAGGGCGGCACCGCGGGCACCGCCGGCATCGCCGAAGCGCGGCGGCACGATGGGCGGCACCTGTGCGCCGTTGAACAGATGCGCGGCAACGGCGGTGGGCAGCAGCTGGTACAGCGGCGCGTACTGCGAAAGGCCGCCACCGAGCACGATGACGTGCGGGTCCAGTGCCAGCACCAGTGCAGCCAGGCTGTGGCCGAGCAGGTCGCGGTGGATGTCCAGCGCCTGCCGGGCACGCACGTCGCCGGCCTCGGCCAGGGTGATCACCGCGCTGGCGTCGCGCGCGCTGCCGCCGAGATGGCGTTCGATCATCGCCACGCCGCTGCCGGACACGTAGCGCTCCACGCAGCCCTGCAGGCCACAGCCGCAGTCCAGCAGGGGCAGGCCGTGGCGCTGCAGCAGGTGGCCGGGCACGCTCCAGTGGCCCCACTCGCCGGCCAGGCCGTTGAAGCCGGTCAGCAGGCGGCCCTGCAGGCAGAAGCCACCACCGGCACCGGTGCCGAGAATGGCGCCGAACATGCTGGGGTAACCCTCTGCAGCACCCCCGTGCGCCTCGGACAAGGCGAAGCACTGCAGGTCATTGCCGAAGTGCAGCGGACGCTGCAGGCGGGCCTGCAGGTCCTGCGCCACGCATTGGCCGGTCAATGCCGGCACGTTCGCGCTCAACTGGCGGCCGCTGCGGCGGTCGCGCACGCCGGGCAGCGCGATGCCGATGGCGGCGTCACTGCGCCCCAGCGCGGCATCGGCCTCTTCCACCAGCGCAACGACGGCCTGCAGGAAGCCGGCGTAGTCGCCCTGCGGCGTGGCCACGCGGCGGCGCCAGGTAACCTGCATCGCCGCATCGCACGCCACCAGCTCGATCTTGGTGCCGCCGATGTCGATGCCGTAGCAGGCGTGGGCGATCAGCTCAGCCATGGTGGATGGTGACGCCCTGGACGACGCGGTTGACGGTGCCGTCCGGGAACGGATTGTCCGGGGTCAGGCCCAGCGCGGCCGAACGCTGCAGCGCGAACAGCTGGGCAAAGCCCAGCCACACCGGCGCCAGCCACGGATCATCGAGCGCCGGTTCAAGCATGGGCACGCTGAGGGTATGGTCATCCTCGGCGGCGGTATCGGCATGCGGGCCGATGGCCAGCACCTGCCCCGCCACGCCGTCGCGGCGCAGCTCTTCCAGCAGGTCCTGTTCGTAGCGGCGCGCCAGCGGCTGCACGCTGCGCAGTACGACCACCAGCGTGTCGCCATCCAGCGTGGACTTGGGGCCGTGGCGGAAGCCGAGCGGGGTGTTGGCCAGCGCCAGCACGCGGCCGGCGGTCAGCTCCAGCACCTTCAGCGCGCACTCGCGGGCCAGCGCTTCCAGCGGCCCGCTGGCCAGGTAGATCACCCGGTTGAACGGGCGCTGCGCCAGTGCCGCCACCGGCGCATCCCACTGCGCCAGGCCTTCGCGGCCCAGCGCGGCGATCTGCTTCAGGCGTGCGCTGCGCGCCTCCCACGGCGCGCGGTCGAACACGGTCAGCGCGGCCAGCAGCATGCAGGTCAGGCTGCTGGTCATGGCGAACGCGCGGTCGCAGCTGGCCGAGGGCATCAGCAGGGTGCAGGTATCGCTGCGGCCGGCGCCACGGCGGGCCAGTTCGCCATCGGCGTTGCAGGTGATGTCGAGGAAGCGGGCATCGGCCACGTCACTGCGCACGCGGTCGACCGCGGCCACGCTTTCCGGGCTGGAACCGCTGCGGCCGAACGACACCAGCAAAGTGGGGCGGTCGCGCTGCAGGTACAGCGCCGGGTGGGTCAGCAGGCTGGTGGTATGCACCACGCGCACTTCGGCCGGCCACTGCGCATTGATCGCATCGGCCACCATTTCGGCGATGAAGCCGGAGCTGCCGGC
>PJUE01000647.1_pt1 | contig 17795 bp, 15 predicted proteins | sample 1512171 | NCBI WGS metagenome assembly PJUE01 (sample SAMN08177674, study PRJNA422409) | Feces metagenome, whole genome shotgun sequencing project. | isolation source: Chicken feces (3) enriched on wood chips: alkali lignin treatment | host: Gallus gallus | place: USA: Madison | collected 2015-01-15
CCACGCCCCCTTGGCTGCCATCAGGGCGCTGGCGCAGACCGACTGATAGCTGAACGCCTCGAGCGGCCCCGCGCCCAGTTCCGCCTGAACCGCGCTGGCGTGGCCGGGCACCAGATAGTCGCCCTGCGTCGCCGCCGCGCCCAGATGCTGCAGATCGCCGAGGCTCAGCCCCGCCTCGTCGAGCGCCGCCCGCACGGCGTCCGCGCACATGGAGGCGTTTGAATGCAGCGGCTCGCCCTCGGCGTTCAGGGCGTAGTGCCGCCCCTCGATCCCGTTCCAGCGCAGGGCGCGGCGCCCGACGGCCGACGCCTTGCCGCCGATGCGGCCGATGAAGTCCTCCATCCGTTCGTTGCCGATCCGCTCGCCGGGCAGGACGGCGCCGGTCCCGGTGATGAAGACGTCGCGAAGCATACTCATGGCGCGAACCTTGGCGACGCGCCCGGCGCCGCACAAGCCGGAAACGTCGGCGCTGAACGCAGAAAGGGCGGCGGACCGAAGCCCGCCGCCCTCTCATCAACCTGAAATCAGGTCAGACCTTAGAAGGACTTCGTGAGGTTCACGAAGGCCGTCCGGCCCAGATAGTCGTATCCCGAGTACAGCGGGGCGTTGCCGACCCGGTTGTTCACGCCGGCCGAGATCGTGGGGGGATCTTCGTTCAGCAGGTTGCGGACGCCGGCCGTGACGGTCCAGCCGTCAGCCGTGTACTGCACCGAGGCGTTGTGCTGCCAGTAGTCGCCGACTTCCAGGTCGTAGATGCTCGTGGCCGGATCTTCCTCGTAGTAGGTGTAGGATTCCATGCCCTTGACCCACTCGACGCCGTAGCGCACGCGCCACTTGTCCCAAGCATAGGACAGATCGGCGGTGCCGGTGAACTCCGGATTGTCGATCATGCCGAGGTAGTCTTCCAGCGGATCATCTTCGAACAGCTTGTTCGAGATTTCCGTGTACTGGGTGACGCCCAGGTTGAACAGCGCCGTGCCGGGACCGACATCCTTGCGGTAACGCAGGGTGTAATCCAGGCCCTTCACCGTGTCCGTCGCCAGGTTGACGTAGCTGTCGTGGACCGTCAGCTGGCCGTTGGCGGCGTCACGCTCGACCAGACGGCAGAAACCGACATCGTTTTTGAAGTCTTCCGGACGCGAGTCATAGCAACGCGTCAGGATTTGAGTGGTCCCCGTACGAGAGACGCCGTTCTTCACTTCGATCTCATAGTAATCGACGGCGAAAGCCAGATCGCCCCAAGCCTCAGGCAGACGCGGCTGGAGAACGACGCCGATCGTCATGTTCGTCGAGGTTTCCGCCGCCAGGCCGGCTTCGGCTCCGCCGGCAGTGATGACTTCAACGCTGGTGGTCGACTGCCAGGTCTCCGGCAAGCCCTCAACCACGCAATTCAGGTAGCGGTTCGAAGCTTTATCCAGGGAACCGTAGTTGTTGCAGCGGTCCAGCGTGTTCGACTGATAGCCGGTCGTGGCGCCGACGAACTGCTCAAACAACGCCGGAGCACGATAAGAGGTGCCGTAGGTGCCACGGAAGGTCACGCCGTCGACGGGCTGGTAGACCAGGCCGATCTTGTAGGTCGTGTCGTCGCCATAGGAATCATAGTCCGTGTAACGGAACGACCCGTTCAGCGTCAGTTCCTTGGCGAACGGCGCATCGCGCAGCAGCGGAACTTCGACTTCACCAAAGACCTCCCAAACCGAGTCGGTGCCGCGCGTGATCGAGGAGGTCGAATAGTTGTAGGTGTTGCCCGTCTGGGAATCCAGGCCCGGCGTGTCGTCGATCTCGGATTCACGCCATTCGGCGCCGAAAAAGCCCATGACCTGACCGGCGGGCAGGCTGAACAGCGGGCCGTCGATGCCGAGGCTGACGATCTTCTCTTCGAAGACGGTCACGCCCGTCACCGGACGGAAGACATAGTCGACCCAGTCCTTCGGCAGCACGCCGCCGATGGTTTGGGTGGTCAGGGCCGGAGCCGCGACACAGCCCGGGTTCGATGCCAGTTCACGGCATTGGAAGCCGCCGGCCCCATTGCTGACGACATCCAGGCTCTCGGACAGACGGTCCGTCAGGAACTGCTGGCTGGTGTATTCCGAACGCGAGCGCGAATAGCTGGCCGACAGGTCGTAGCGCCATTCCGGGATGAAGAAGTCGCCCTTGATGCCGCCGACGTAGCGGTTGAAGGCTTGTTCCTGATGAGAGCGATCGTTACCGAAGCCGATGAAGGCGCGGACGCCGACGTCCTTATCCTTGCTCAGGCCTTGATCGCCGAACGCCGTACTCCAGGCGAGGCTCGACGGAATCAGCGGCGATCCCTTGGCATAATCCAGCGCCAGTTGGCGGTAGCCGGTCTGCGAGGACTCGCGCTTATTGTACAGGACTTCGCCGTAAAGCTCAGCGTTACCGAGGGCATTAAGCTGATAACCGCCTTCACCGTAGATGGTGGTGATCTCGACCGGCGAGATCAGCGACTCGTTCAGCATCCGGTCGTCGAAAGTGTCGCGGATGTTGCTGTCCAGAGCCACGCGCTTGCTCGGGTCATTGGGGAAGAGCGGGTTCTGATAGGACCCGCCCACACCTTCAAAGCCGACCAACCCGCTGGTCACGCCCGCGTTCGGACGCCAACGGTTATAGGTGACGCCATTCGCCAGAGCGATATCCGGCACGCCTGCGGCGCCGACGCCGGCCATGCTGCCGGTGCCGATCGAATTAATGGCCGAGCCGTTCGAACCGGTCGTGGTGATCGGATAGCACTTCGACTTACCGGTCAGCGGATCGATGAAGTCGTTGCCGAAGCGGAAGCCGTCCGTCTGACAACGCGTGAACTCACGATCGCGCAGGGTCAGCTCGTCGCGCTCATAGCGTTCGATCGAACCCGACGCCCGCCAGCGGTCGCCACGGGCGCCGGCCGTCAGCGAAAGGCGGGTCGAACCGCCGTTGCCGTTGGCTTCCAGCGGCTCGTTGCGCTGGGCTTCGAAGACCAGGCCCTCGAAGTTCTTGCGGGTCTGGATGTTGACCACGCCGGCCACGGCGTCCGAGCCGTACACCGACGAAGCGCCGTCGCGCAGGACTTCCACACGATCGATCATCGAGGTCGGCAGCACGTTCAGGTCGGCCGAGCCGACCGAGCCGCGCGAACCGGCCGGCGAGACGCGACGGCCGTTCAGCAGCACCAGGGTGCGGCTCGGCCCCATGCCGCGTAGGCCGATGGTGTTGGCGCCGGGGCCGCCGTTGGTGACGTAGCCGCCGTAGGAGCTGTTGATCTGCGAGGTGCCGCCGGTGATGGCCGTGCTCTGCAGCGCTTCCGTGGTCGAGGCGAAGCCTTGCAGGGTCGCTTCTTCACGCGTCACGACCTGGGTCGGCGACGGGGCGTTGAAGTTGTCGCGACGAATGCGCGAACCGACGACCACGATCTCGTCGACCTGTGTCGCTTCCTGGTCAGTATTCGAGGCGCTTTGAGCAAACGCCGTCCCCGGAATAAGCATGGTCATCGACAGAGCAGCAGCGCCAGCCGCCATCGTCGTGCCCAGCAGGTAGTCTTTACGAGTGCTCATATGCCTCTGTGTACCTGTTAATTGTTACTGAACATCACATCGTTCCATGAACGATGCTAAAAACCAATGTTCGTCTTTACGTTTCTTGGCTGCATCAATGGCTATGGGCACCTCGTCATGCCATCAACCAATTTCTTTCAAAAAATCATTGTTAGGGGAAATTGTGAGGCATTTTTGACGCGCAAACGCCGAGTTCGGACCTATATTTCGCCCTTTTCAACCACATTTTGCCCAATTATGTTCTCAGCAAGTCTAAAACGCCTCACTTGTGGCGACTATTGAGCCGAAACACGTCAGCTCGTCGTTCAACCTGTGGTAGCAGGAAGGCGGTGCGGCGGCGTTTCCTGCACTAGCGTCTTGGGAACGCGCGCATTACCTTGATGTTCATGGCCCGTTCTCCTGCGAAACCGACCAAGCCCGTCCACACGCCCAATCCCGGTCTCAGCGAGGCGCCCGTCGCCTTCGACCACGGTCGTGCGCCCGCCTTCGCGCCCGTGAACGGCCCGCGCCTGACGCCCGAGGAGGCGCCCGCCGCCCCCGCCGACTGGGTCCCCCACCGCCCCGACCGGCCGACCAACAAGAAGCGCATTCCCTTCCGGCTGGAGACGAAATACCAGCCCGCCGGCGATCAGCCCTCGGCCATCGCCGAGCTTGTGGCCCAGGCGGACGAGGGCGATCGCGAACAGGTGCTGCTGGGCGTCACCGGCTCGGGCAAGACCTTCACCATGGCCAAGGTGATCGAACAGACCCAGCGCCCGGCCCTGATCCTGGCCCACAACAAGACGCTGGCGGCCCAGCTCTATTCCGAGTTCAAAGCCTTCTTCCCCGACAACGCCGTCGAGTATTTCGTCAGCTACTACGACTACTACCAGCCCGAGGCCTACGTCCCGCGCACCGACACCTACATCGAGAAGGACTCGTCGATTAACGAGCAGATCGACCGGATGCGCCACGCCGCCACCCGCGCGATCCTGGAGCGGGACGACGTCATCGTCGTCGCCTCGGTCAGCTGCATCTACGGCATCGGCTCGGTCGAGACCTACACCGCCATGACCTTCAACCTGAAGGTCGGCGACCAGATCGACGAGGCCAAGCTGCGCGCCGATCTGATCGCCCTGCAGTACAAGCGCAACGACGTCCACTTCGAGCGCGGCATGTTCCGCAAGCGCGGCGACACCCTCGAGATCTTCCCCGTCCACCTCGAGGACCGCGCCTGGCGCATCAGCCTGTTCGGCGACGAGATCGAGGCCATCGACGAGTTCGATCCCCTGACCGGCAAGAAGACCAATGCGCTGGACGAGGTCACCGTCTACGCCGCCAGCCACTACGTCACCCCGCGCCCGACGCTGAATCAGGCCGTCAACGGCATCAAGGCCGAGCTGAAGGAGACGCTCGACTGGATGGTCGAGAACGGCAAGCTGCTGGAGGCCCAACGGCTGGAGCAGCGCACCCGCTTCGATCTGGAGATGATGGAGGCCACCGGCTCCTGCGCCGGCATCGAGAACTACAGCCGCTGGCTGACCGGCCGCGCCCCGGGCGAGCCGCCGCCCACCTTCTTCGAATACATCCCCGACAACGCCCTGCTGTTCGTGGACGAGAGCCACGTCACCGTCGGCCAGATCGGCGCCATGTTCCGCGGCGACTACCGCCGCAAATCGACCCTGGCCGAGTACGGCTTCCGCCTGCCGTCGGCCATCGACAACCGCCCCCTGAAGTTCGAGGAATGGGACGCCATGCGGCCCCAGACCGTCTTCGTCTCGGCCACCCCCGGCGCCTGGGAGCTGGACAAGACCGGCGGCGTCTTCACCGAACAGGTCATCCGCCCCACCGGCCTGATCGATCCCCCGGTCGAGATCCGCCCCGTCTCCGGCGCCACCCGCAACCAGGTCGACGACGTCATCGACGAGGTGAAGGCCACCGCCCGCGCCGGCTACCGCTCCCTGGTCACCACCCTGACCAAGAAGATGGCCGAAGACCTGACCGAATACATGCATGAGCAAGGGGTGCGCGTCCGCTACATGCACTCCGACGTCGACACCTTGGAGCGGATCGAGATCCTGCGCGACCTGCGCCTCGGTTCATTCGACGTGCTGATCGGCATCAACCTGCTGCGTGAGGGCCTCGACATTCCCGAGTGCGGCCTGGTCGCCATCCTCGACGCGGACAAGGAGGGCTTCCTGCGCTCGGAGACCTCCCTGATCCAGACCATCGGCCGCGCGGCGCGCAACGTCGACGGCCGCGTCATCCTCTACGCCGACCGCATGACCGGCTCGATGGAGCGCGCCATCGCCGAGACCGACCGCCGCCGCGAGAAGCAGCAGGCCTACAACCTCGAACACGGCATCACGCCCGAGACGGTCAAGCGCGACATCAAGGAGATCCTCGAGAGCCCCTATGAGTCCCGCGACCTGGACCGCCTGACCCGCCCCGGCGTCGCCGAGGAGGCCAAGCCCTTCGTCGGCTCCAACTTCCAGGCCGCCCTCAAGGATCTGGAAGGCCGCATGCGCGACGCCGCCGCCAACCTCGAGTTCGAGGAAGCCGCCCGCCTGCGCGACGAGATCAAGAAGATGAAGCTCCTCGACCTCGAATTCGCCAACGAAGCCCTGACGGGCGCGGGCGAGGAAGTCGACAGGTCAGCGCCGAAACGTTGGCGGAAAGAGGCGGCGGCCGAAAAGGCGGAGGCGTTCAGGAAGGGACGGTAGAGACAGACACCTAAGGCGAGAGGTAGGCGCAAAAATCCACGGCTTCCCTGATACGATTACACCAAAGAGCGCGAGTTAAGTTCAGCTTTAAACAATCGAGATCGATGAAGCGTGAATCTAGCCTCCTCCAACCACCCTCGAGTTTTCGACTCTTCATCAAATATGCAGAGCGACAAACCATCAGATCGTCCAGAATGAATTTTTCTAGCAATTTGAACCCTAGTTACATCTTCAGACCTGCCAAATATAGCATACTCAAAATAGTTTATTCTATTCCATTCAAAGTATTCAGACATCTCACCGTGAGAGAATTTGGGACGCCTAAATACTGGCCTAGGCCGAATATCAAGTATAGATTTAACAGAATTCTTAGCAATGATATCAAGGAATTGATTCTGATCGAAATCAGTGATGTCGATGAACGCAATCAGGTTCGCATACGCTTTGACCGAGTCAAAAAGCTCCAGCTGAACATCACCACTTCTGGTTACCGCGTGGGGCGAACCCCACATATGTATGATGTTTCCCACATTAAGCTCCTACGGCCGGCACTAACTTGGCCGCCCTCCCCTCTACATCACCAAGCTCCAAGAGGCGAACAGACTGAACTGGGGGCCGGGCAGCGGGAGGCAAATAGCTTCCATCTGGAGCTTTCAAGACCCCCCTCTTTGTGAAAAAATCCTCGTACATCCTCGGGCCGACACCAACAAACGGCCGCACAACCATCCGGGACTGAATCTCACCTTTTTTGGGCTCAGAACTGGTGATTGAGTCGGAGTGCAACTCCGTGGCCAAACTCTTAACGTACGGCTCGACGTAGAAAACCTCTCTCACCCCAGCACTAACCATATGACGTGCGCAGTTGTGACAAGGGTAAGTGGTACAGAATAGCCGCGAGTTTAATGTTGAAGAACCCGAGCGAGAAGCGGCTAGTATTGCGCTCATTTCGGCGTGAATGGCTCTCGAAAATTCAATCAGATCCTTCACGCGCGGAATGTCATCAAACAGATCTGTCCGCTCATTCAACACACGCGAAATTGCCTCTTGCGCTCTAATTCGCGAATTCTCAGCCAAATCATTACCGACAGGATTTTTGGGGTGAGCTGCTAGAGCGAGTTCGGCAGAAAAATTTCGATCAAACCAATCAGCAACATCCCTTCGAAGCTGTGATTTCTTTCTATCATTATGACACCCAACGAACTCGACCTCGCCATCGGTCCACTTCCACGTATGGCATCGGGCATCGCTGGAAGAATCTTCAGTATAAACGCCGCCACCAAATTCAGGCACTTCGTTCATACCAGTGCCTATGACTTCACCACCCTCAGAAACAAGAACTGCCCCAACCTGACGAGACAAGCAGGAACTCTGGCGCGAAGCAGCATACGCGTAGAACATCGACTTTTCAGATAACGTCGGTCTAACAACTTCAGCGCCAAGAAATAGATTGACGAATCTATCTATGTCATCATTTAGATTGCTGCCATTAGATGAAACAACATTGTTGTCTAAAAAGTAATCAGCTAGGTAAAATGCATCCCGAACCTGCTGACCATTTTTATTTAGGCCGTCCTTTTCATCACGTTCTATATATTTTTCAACATCTTCTACCGACGCTCCCGCGTACTTAGCGGTAGATTTCGCATTACCAACGAGACGAGATCTCCTCGTATGTCCCTCGCCATGAACAGCAACAAGTCTGAATGCCTCACCATAAACATCGCGAAGAAATTCAACTTCGTCTTTATGCTTTATTGAGTCAACAACGTAGGCAATCTTTTCAGATCCAACCTCAACGCCCCCACGAAGCTCTATTATTTTATTCACACCTAAAGCTGCGACAGCAAAATTTTTGTACTTCAGCCTAAGCTCGTCACCAAGATCTTGTAGGTACATAGATCTCTTTAGTTTACTCGTCCCCCTGCTAACACCATCTTCAATTTTAGGTATTTCACGACCCTCGAAGTGATCACATATTAACTGGCTTAGCCTAACCTTGTGGACCTTATAGTCCGCGTTACCAAGAAACACTGACAACCGCTCGGCAGCTGTTGAGCACCCTGCTCCTGCGTAGCCCACAATTCCAACGATTATCTCCTTTGAACGCGGAGACAGTTCACGTGCGCGCTGCACGGTATCGTTTGCCGCCGCAGGTGCGGCTGGTCCTAGCTTACCCATCAGTGTGCTCGGTTATTTATATGGCTCAAAAGACTTAGCTATTACGGTTCGCTTTCACATTCCAGCGATTCTCGAGTTTGCCCCACAAGCGTGAGAAGATCAGACAAGCCAACCTCCCCGCCCCAAACCCCACGTTCTCCCGCCTTTCCCTCTCCGCCATCCCCTTTCAGCCCGCCCTGCCTCCCCGCCATGCCACCCTGCCCTCGTTCCGTCGCATGGAGGGCTCGTGAGGCCTGCGACCTTGCGGGCGGCGGGAGCGGATGGAGCGGGGTTCTTGTCGGACCGCGCGGCGTCCGTCGCGGCGGCCGGTCGAGGGCGGGAGCCCAGCGGCGCGTCGGGCGGAGCGCGCCGGGCGGTCTAGGATGCGAAGGGCGGCGATGCGGGCGAACGCCGGCGCCGACGCCCGGCTTGCCGAGCTCAACGGGCGAAGGTCGCCTCAAACGACCTCAAGCAGCCCGAAGGGCGTTAGGTCGCTCAAGACGACCTCGGTAGACCGCCTCTAGACAAGAAGCCGACGGAGCCTGGTGACGGGGCGTTCGACCCGTCCGTCAGAGAGGCTTCGGCCAGGGTCGCGGGGGTTACGCGGACCGTTCCGGGAGGCCTGTCGCAAGCAGGCCCCCGCCCGCCGCGGGCGCCGGGGGTAGCCGATAAGACCGGCGCCTGCCCCGAGCTCGTGGAAGCCCGTCCGCGCGGAGCGTCTGTCGGCGTCGAAACGGTAATACACATCACACTCCGGGCGTCGGCCCGGCGCTCCGCCCAGCCCTCCAACCGCCCGCCGAAAGGCGCGGCGGCCATCCGCGTTCCTTCTCCCCTTGTGGGAGAAGGTGGCCCGTCAGGGCCGGATGAGGGGTCTCGCCACGGCCGGACTTCGGACCGTCATCAAGCGTCCAGAAACCCCTCATCCGTCGGCCTTCGGCCGCCACCTTCTCCCGCAAGGGGAGAAGGAAGACCTGCGCCGACCGCTCAGCAAAGAAAGCAAAACCCCATGACCCGTCCCCGCCCGCCGCGCGCGCCTGCGTCCCCGCCTACCCCCGATGACGACGACCGCCCCCTTCATCCGGCCGAAGAGCGTCGTCTGCGGCGCGAACTGGCCAGCCGCGTCGACCACCTGCTGGCTATCGCCGAGCGCCGTCGCGCGCGCTGGGCCGCGCCGCCCTTCATCCCCGATTCATGAGGCCCGGTTCATGAGGCTTACGGGCAACATGGCGGCGCGCCGTCGAGCTTGGCCGCAAAATGGGATGCGACCTTGCGGCGAAAATGCGGCATGGTGCGTTAAGGAGAGACGCCGATGACCAAGTCCAGCAATGAATCCGACGCCCGCGCCGCCCTGCGCGTGGTCTCCTCGCCGGAAGCCGAGGTCTATGACCTGATGCGCGCGCCCGAAACCACCGCCGAACGGGTCAAGCGCCTGCAGGCCGAAGCCCGCGCCCTGGCGCTCGAACAGGTCGAGGCCCTCGAGGTCGCCCTGTGCAAGGCCGCCGACATGGCCAAGGAGATCGCCGACGGCGGCGACGCCTATCCCGTCGGCGCCCGCGAACTGGCCGCCCGCCTGGTCGCCGACCTGCCGTCCAAGGCCGAGACCATGAAGGCCATCGTGGCGAAAAGTCATTCCTGATCGGCCGCGGTCAGAAGGCTCCGCCTTCTCGACCCGACGCGGCCTGGGCGCTTCGCACCGCGCCTCCCTTCCACGCCGTCATCCTCGGGCTTGACCCGAGGATCCAGCAGGCGCGCCGCTACGCCCCCACCACGTCTTCGTACTCGGGATGGCGCTTCAGCCAGGCGACCGCATAGCTGCAATGCGGCATCAAGGTCAGCCCCTCGGCGCGAGCGTGCTCGGCCAGGGCCTGCATGAAGCGGCCCGCCGCGCCCGAGCCGCGCAGGGCCGGATGCGCCTCGACGTGCAGGATGACGCGGGCGTGGCCGCGCACCGCATACTCGGCCCAGACGGGATGCTCGGTCCCGTCCGCGTCGGCGAACATCTGCTGGAAGCGGCGGTCGGCCGCATGGTCTTTGAAGGCGGGCACGGCGGCTCCTCCCGAGTGGATCAGTTCAGGCCGGCCGGTCGCTCAGCAGGGCCAGCAGACCCAGAACGCTTTTCACCGTGAACCAGATCGACACCAGCAGCAAAAGAAGCCCGAACAGCAGAAGGAACGGAATCCCGATCAGGAAGGCCGAGGCCACGGCGCTGACCGCCACCAGCACCCACAGGACGGCGCTGATCCAGAACACCGACCAGAACAGCCTGATCTGCGCCTCGACGTGCTGGGCCGCCAGCCCCGTCGCCGAGCCCCGGTTCACATAGGCCAGCACCAGTCCGACCAGCACCAGCACGTTCGCGCTGGGGATCGACAGGATGTAGAGAATCCACGCCACCACGGCGCCGTCTCGGCCCGCGACCGGCGCGGCGGTGTTCTGATCGCTCATGCTGGCAGGCCTTTCAGTAGAAGAGACGACGCGGCTCGGCGATGGGCCGCCCGGTCAGCAGATCCTTCAGCCCCAAGGCGCCGCGCACGATGGTCCAGACCGCCATGACGAACAGGACGAAGACCCCGACGTTGACCAGGATCAGCACCGCGCCGGCGATGATGGCGCACACCGCCGCCAACAGGGTCCGCTGCTGGAAGACGAAGTGGCTGCGCAGCATCGGATCGGCGGGCGCGGGTCGGCGCCACACGCGCAGCAGACCGATCGCCGCCGCCACGCCGAAGGTCGGCGCCGCCAGCAGGATCAGGGCGTAACCGGCATAGAGGCCCGTCAGGTCGGCCGAGACCTCGCCGCCGCTGTTGCTGCTGTAATCGCCGGACTGGACCATCGGAACCTCTTGTCAGGCCGGGATGATGGCGGGACGGACGGCCCCGCGCAACCGGCCTCAGCGGGAATAGGCGACTTCGCAGGCCGCCGCCGCCGCATCGGGAATGGCGCCGGGCTTCTCGACCCGCACGACGACGCTCAGCACGCGAGGATCGGCCAGGCAGGCGACGGCGGCGCGCTCGGCGAAGGTCTCGATCAGGGCGATGTGCGGCCCCGCCGCCAGTTCGCGCACGATGCAGGCCACGCCGTCATAGTCCAGCGTATCGGCCAACCGCTCGACCGGCGCGGCGCCCAGGTCCAGCTCGACATCCACCACCAGGGGCTGCAGCCGCCCATGCTCATGATCATAGAAGCCGATGGAGGCCTCGACCTTCAGGGCGCGCACCATGACCTTCAGGCCCAGGCGGCGCGGTTCGACGGACGGCAGGGGGGTGACGACGGCGCTCAAGACCAGGTCTCCGGCGGCAGAAGATCATTGATGCTGAAATCGGCCCGGTCGCACCAGTCGCCCAGATCCCAGGCCCGCTCCGCCTCGGTCAGGCCGCGCGTCAGGACGGTGTTGGTCGGCGTCTCCTCGACGGCCAGCTCGGCCAGGCGGAAGGGCAGGCCTTCAGCTTTGAGGATGGCTTCCAGCTTGCGCCACAGGGCGATGACCAGGGCCTCGGTCGTCGGATCGCCGTCCACGGTCAGCACCTGGTTCAGGCGATGCGGCTCATGCTGCTGGAACCAGGCCAGCAGAGGGTCGGCGCGGTTCAGCTGGAAGGCGTGGTCCAGGCTGCGGTCGACAAAGCCGTGCCAGCGCGCCTTCAGCCGCTCGAACGAGGCCGCATGGTTGGCCCCGCCGAAGGCGATCTCGGCCGTCGGCTCCAGCGTCACCGTCACGAACTCATTGTGCCCATGCGGCACGGCGCACTTCGACCCCGCATCGGCGATCAGCCGGTGCGCCATCGAGAAGCGGCGAGTGAAACGGACAGCGGGCATGGAAGTCTCAGAATGAACGGCGGCAGCTAAGGCGCCAACCTATCGGCAAATAAAGGTCATGTGGCGGCGAAGCCGACGAAGCTCAGGCGAACTCCAGGTCTCGGTCGCGGGGCGTCAGGCCGGCCCCGGCGTCCACCACCAGGTTCTGGCCGGTCAGGCTGCGCGTCGTCAGGATGAAGGTCAGGGCCGCCGCCAGGTCCTCGACCGCCACCGGCCGCTTCAGCGGCGTGGCCTCCGCCCCGGCCTCATAGTCGGCCTCGGGCCACCCGGCCGAGGGCAGGGTCAGGCCCGGCGCGATGCCGCAGGCGCGGATGCGCGGCGCCAGCGCCAGGGCCAGTGCGCCGGTCATATGGGCGATGCCCACGCGGCTGACCGTATAGGAGAAGAAGTCGGGGTTCGGAGCCGTGACCTTATAGTCCAGCATATTGACCACTACGCCCTCGTCCCCGTCCGGCAGGCGCGCGGCGAAGTCGCGGATCAGGGCCAGGGGCGCCAGGACGTTGACCTCGTGATGAAGGCGCAGGTCCGCTTCACGGAAGGTCTCCAGCTGGTCATAGACGAACAGGGAGGCGTTGTTGACCAGCGCCCGCAACGGCCCGAAGGCGACGGCCTGGTCGATCAGGGCGGTCCGCGCCGCGGCGTCCGTCAGCTCGGCCTGGACGGCGACGGCGCGCCGTCCCATGGCCTCGATAGCCTGAACGACGCCCTGTGCGCCGTCCGCGTCGGAACGATAGTGGACGACGACGTCATAGCCCGCCTGGGCCGCCGCCTTCGCCAACACCGCCCCGATCCGGCGCGAGGCGGCCGTGACCAGCGCCACGCCTCGAGACGAGGCGTCAGCCGACCTGAAGTCAGTCAACCCGGCCGAACTCGAAGTAGTTGAAGGCGGCGATGACGGCGATGAAGGCGAAGATGATGGCGATGGCCAGCATGATGGGTCTCCTGATTTTGTCCCCGAATAGGGGCAAGCGCGCCCCTGTTCAAGCCGCCCGACGACAGCCTATCGTTCGCACATGGCGAACTGGCGCACCCGCATCGAACCCTTCACCCGTCCGCTGTTCTTCGCCTGGTCGCGGATGAGCCGAGGCATGACGCTGGGCGTGCGTGGCGTGGCGGTCGATGACGAAGGTCGGGTGCTTCTGGTCAAACACACCTATCTGGAGGGCTGGTGGCTGCCCGGCGGCGGGGTGGACAAGGGCGAGACGACGCAAGCCGCCGTCATCCGCGAACTGCGCGAGGAGGCGGGGCTGATCGTCAGGGGCGAGCCGCGCCTGCTGTCGGTCCACTCTAACGAACGCTTCTTTCCGGGGGATCACGTCCTGGTCTTCCGCATCGACGCCTTCGACCTGACCGAGCGGACCAGCCATGGCGAGATCGCCGAGATCGGCTGGTTCCATCCGAGCGCCCTGCCCGAGGACGCCACCCGCGCCACCCGCGATCGCCTGGCCGAGATCTTCGGCGGCGCCGCGCCCGATCCGAACTGGTGAGATCATCGATGCAGCTTCCCGTCCTCGCCCTGCTGGCCATGATCCTGGGCGGCGCCGCCACCGCCCTGCAGGGACCGACCAATGCGCGACTGGCCAGCGCCGTCGGCTCGCCGGTCAATGCGGCGCTCGTCTCCTTCGCCGTGGGAACCGTCGCCCTGGCCCTCGTCGCCGTGACGCTGCAGGCGCGGCCGGACGTGCAGGCGATGAAGGCCCTGCCCGCCTGGGCGTGGCTGGGCGGTCTCTACGGCTGCGTCTTCGTGGTGGCCGCCGCCTGGGGCGTGCCCAAGATCGGCGTGGCGCTGACCATCACCCTGATGGTCGCGGGCCAGCTGGCGCTGAGCCTGATCCTCGATCATTTCGGCGTCATGGGCGTGCCGCAGCAGCCGATCAGCCTGACGCGCATCGCCGGCGTGCTGCTGGTGATCGGCGGGGTGCTTCTGGTCCGGCGCGGCTGAGCCTATATCCCGCCTGATGACCGACCCGACGCCCGACATCCCGGAGACGCCCGACTCGCAGGCGAACGCCCTGCCGCTTCAGGCCGCCGAGCTGATCGCGGACGAGGCCCGGCGCGCGCCCGACAAGCCCGGCGTCTATCGGATGTACGGCGAGGACGGCGCCTGCCTCTATGTCGGCAAGGCCAAGTCGCTGAAGAAGCGGGTTGTCCAGTACGCGCAAGGCCGCTTCCACACCCAGCGCATCGGCCTGATGGTGTCGCTGACCCGTTCGATGGAGCTGGTGGTCACGGCGTCCGAGACCGAGGCCCTGCTGCTCGAATCCAACTTCATCAAGAAGCTGAAGCCGCGCTTCAACGTCGTGCTGCGCGATGACAAGTCCTTCGCCGAACTGATGATCCGTCGCGACCACCGCGCGCCCCAGGTCCGCAAGCATCGCGGCGCCCACACCATTCCCGGCGACTATTTCGGCCCCTTCGCCTCGACCTGGGCGGTCAATCACACCCTGAACACCCTGCAGAAAGCCTTCCTGCTGCGGTCCTGTTCGGACAGCGTCTACGAGACGCGCACCCGCCCCTGCATGCTGCACCAGATCAAGCGCTGCTCGGCGCCCTGCACCGGCCTGATCTCGCTCGAAGATTACGGCGATCTGGTCACCGAGGCGGAGCAGTTCCTGCGCGGCAAGTCGCGCGCCGTCATCGGCCGCCTGTCGCAGGAGATGCAGGCCGCCTCCGACGACCTCGACTTCGAGACCGCCGCCCGGGTGCGCGACCGCATCCGCGCCCTGTCGGCCATCGCCATGGAGAACAGCGTCAACGCCGAGGGCGTGGCCGAGGCCGACGTCTTCGCCCTGCACGCCGAGGGCGGTCAGGCCTGCGTCCAGGTCTTCTTCTATCGCGCGGGCCAGAACTGGGGCGGCCGCGCCTATTTCCCGCGCGTGGACAAGAGCGACAGCGACCCGGAAATCCTCGCCGCCTTCCTGGGGCAGTTCTATGAGGACAAGCCGGTCCCGCGCCTGATCCTGTCCAACGTCCGCCCGCACGAACTGGAGCTGCTGGAGGAGGCCTTCAGCATGAAGGCCGAACACCGCGTCGAGATCGCCCGCCCCCAGCGCGGCGGCAAGGCCAGTCTGGTCGATCACGCCCTGACCAACGCCCGCGAGGCGCTGGGCCGCAAGCTGGCCGAGAACTCGGCGCAGGGCAAAATCCTCGACGAGGTGTGCGAGGCCTTCGGTCTGGACGCCCGACCCGAGCGGATCGAGGTCTATGACAACGCCCACATCCAGGGGACCAACGCCGTCGGCGGCATGATCGTCGCGGGGTCCGAGGGCTTCCGCAAGAACCAGTACCGCAAGTTCAACATCAAGGGCGAAGACCTGACGCCCGGCGACGACTACGGCATGATGCGCGAGGTCATGCGCCGCCGCTTCGGCCGGTTGGTCAAGGACGAGGAGGCCGGCGAGGCGGTGGAGCGCCCCGACCTGCTGCTGATCGACGGCGGGGCGGGTCAGCTGGCCGAGGTGCTGGCCGTCATGGCCGATCTGGGTGTCGACGACATCGCCGTGGTCGGGGTGGCCAAGGGGCCGGACCGCGACGCGGGGCTGGAGAAGTTCTTCATGCCGGGCAAGGCGCCCTTCATGCTGCCGCTGAAAAGCCCTGCGCTCTACTACCTGCAACGCCTGCGGGACGAGGCGCACCGCTTCGCCAACGGCGCCCACGCCAAGCGCCGCTCGATGGACATCAAGAAGAATCCGCTGGACGAAATCGAGGGCGTCGGGCCGGGACGCAAGAAGGCCCTGCTGCACGCCTTCGGCTCAGCCAAGGGGGTCAGTCGCGCCTCGGTCGCCGATCTGGTCAAGGTGGACGGCGTCAGCCAGGCCCTGGCCGAGCGCATCCACGGCTTCTTTCACAAGTCCTGAACCAGACGCATTTCGGCCAGCGGCGTTTTCGGGTTGAGCGACGAACCGTCGCGGGTCTAAGGGCTAGGTCATGACCGACGAACTGACCAAGGGCTATCACCGCTTCCGCCAGAATCGGTGGCCGTCCGAACACGCCGAATACGAAGCCCTGGCCGCCAACGGCCAGAAGCCGCACACCCTGGTGGTGGCCTGTTCCGACAGCCGCGCCGATCCGGCCCTGATCTTCGACACGGCGCCGGGCGAGCTGTTCGTGGTGCGCAACGTCGCCAACCTGGTTCCCCCCTATCAGCCGGACGGCAAGCTGCACGGCGTCTCGGCGGCGCTGGAGTTCGGCGTCAATGTCCTGCAGGTCCGACATGTCGTCGTCATGGGCCACGCCTCCTGCGGCGGCGTCACCGCCATGCTCAAGGGCTCGCCCGACAACTGTCAGGACTTCGTCGCCCCCTGGGTCGAGCAGGCCGCGCCGACCGTGCGCCGCGTGGTCGAGACGCTGCCCGCCGATCAGGTCGAATGCGCGGCCGAGGAGGCCGTGGTGCGCCTGTCGCTGGACAATCTGCGCACCTTCCCCTGGATCGCGGAAAAGGAAGCGGCGGGCGAACTGAAGCTCAGCGGTCTGCACTTCGGCATCGCCCTGGGCATCCTGTCCAAGCTGACGGGTCCGGGGCGGTTCGAGCGGCTGGACTGAAGGCGACGTCCTCGCCTCCACCCTCGCCTCTGGCCGCGAACCGTGGCACACCCGGCGTGTTGCAACGGAAGACGTCATGGCCCCTGCCTACAAAGCCATCCCCAACATCCTGACCAGCCTGCGGCTGGCGGCCGGGATCGTCATGTTCCTGCTGCTGGCGGGCGCGACCAGCGGCTTCCCCTTCGTCTCGGCCTGGTTGAGCCCTGACGACCAGTTCGCCATGTATCGGACCGGCTTCTGGATCTTCGTCATCGCCGCCTCGACAGACTGGATCGACGGCTATCTGGCCCGCCGCTGGAAGGCCGAGACGCGCTGGGGCGCCATTCTGGACCCGATCGCCGACAAGATTCTGGTCACGGGCGCCGTGCTGGGCGTGCTGACCTCGGGTTCGGTGCAGCAGATCATCATTCCCTGCGGCCTGATCCTGTTCCGCGAGTTCGCCGTCTCGGCCCTGCGCGAGACGATGGCGGGCCGCATCACCCTGCCGGTGACCCTCGCCGCCAAGTGGAAGACCACGCTGCAGATGGTCGCCCTGGGCTGCCAGCTGTTCGCCCGCAACTGGGACGGCTGGGGCCTGCCCTTCGACTATCTGCCTGCCTTCCAGCTGTTCTCGGACGCCCTGATCTGGCTAGCCGCACTGGTGACCCTGTGGACCGGCTGGCAGTATTTCAGCGCGGCGCAAAAGCAGATGCGCGACCTCTAAATCCTTCTCCCCTTGTGGGAGAAGGACGTCAGAGCGTCTTCTCGAGCACCACGAACTCCAGCTCGCGCGTCTGGGGCAGGCCGAAGCGTTCGTCGTCCAGCGGGAAGGGCCGCGTCTCGCCGGTCAGGCGATAACCGCGCCGTTCGTACCAGGCGATCAGTTCCGCGCGTTGCCGGATGACCGTCATCTCCATGCGCGTCGCGCCGAAGCGGGCGACGGCCTGAGCTTCAGCAGCCTCGATCAGCACCCGCCCCAGACCGCCCGCCTGACGCGCCGGATCGACGGTCAGCAGGCCGAGATAGGCCAGCCCCTCGCCCTGATCCGCCA
>PJUE01000648.1_pt1 | contig 17751 bp, 18 predicted proteins | sample 1512171 | NCBI WGS metagenome assembly PJUE01 (sample SAMN08177674, study PRJNA422409) | Feces metagenome, whole genome shotgun sequencing project. | isolation source: Chicken feces (3) enriched on wood chips: alkali lignin treatment | host: Gallus gallus | place: USA: Madison | collected 2015-01-15
AAACCTCCAAAAACAAAAAAAGCCTCAGATACTATCTGAAGCCTGTTTTGGTGGTCGCATTTGGATTCGAACCAAAGACCTACTGCTTAGAAGGCAGTTGCTCTATCCAGCTGAGCTATGCGACCTTTCCGATTTAAACAACCGTGTGTTTGTTTGAATCGTGTGCAAATATAGGGCTATAAATGATTGCTGCAAACTATTTTTTTAAAAAAAGCCAAGTTTATACTAAATAGACTCATTTTTAAGGAATTATTTTTTATCCATTTTTAAACCTCATCATCATCTAAAATGGACAAGCCCTTATTTTAACCATGTTAATACTACCTTCAATCCAAGTCCCATAAGGATTCGAGAGACATATAAATCAAATACATTTTAAAGAGGAATTAAACTCGGGGTAAACTCGGATAATTACCCTGTTTTGCCCGAGTTTCATCCGTCTTTTATCCGAGTTTCATCCGTGTTTATATCGGATTAAGTGTAAAGCTGTCTTAGACTTGTCTTATCCTGTTATAGCTATACAGGTTAAAGAATTAATTTTGAAATGGCTATACAGTTTGATTATTGCACTGACTTATATTTTTATGCTCCAATCTCCATCTATGAGATGTGTTTATTCATAGCGCTGTCGTTTACTGCACCGTTCTAAATAAGCTTCGTTACTTTTGTTCCATACACTTTTTTTAAGAGATTAAGCTGTAGGTCTGTGATAAAATGATGAATTAAATATCCCCTTTATTAAGGAAGTTAACGTATCAATTGACAGTGAAGGAATTTAAAAATTTCTTCACTGTTGAAATTTGTTTATTATATTTAATTTTTAAATTAATCTTAATATAGGGCTGGTCACGAAGTGGGTAGCTCAATGACACCAAAAAATTAACAACCGACAGACAGAATGTGTAGGACTTATAATACAATTGGTTCATTGACGACTTTAAAATTACATTTAGAACAAAACAACATCCACGACTTTAAGTCATTAAAAGAGGTTCTTAATTTTCAAAAATCATATACGATTCTCCGACAGCAATTAATCTCCTGCCACGAAAATTTGATTGAGAAAGAAAAAGACATACTCAACATAGATTTGCCGAATTTAGACACCGCAATTAAAACACAAAGACAGCAATCAATTCAAAGATTGACAAACGAAATTGATGGGCTGAAACAACAACTGAATATTTTAACAAGCAATGCTTCCACAAACTTTTTTCAGAAACTAGTCAGTGATCTAAGACATTGGAACTATAAAAGGAAAATTAAGTGCAAAGAACATAATTTTGAAATTGAAGTAAAAAAGGAAATAGGTAAACTTGTTGCAGATTACCAAGTCAAAAACAATCGCTACCAATTTATTACTTCACATTTTAATGAAGCAGTAAAGCAAAGTGCTCAATACCCTTTATCAGAACTTGAAAGAAAAAAAGCGACAATAGATGAACTCAATAACTTCATTTATGGTGCGCTGGGCGAACAAAAAGTAGTTAAGACGTTAGAAACTTTATCTGACGAATTTTTTTTGATTAATGACTTTACAGTTTCATTTTCACCTGCTATTTATAATAGACAAGAAAATGATTACATAAAGTCTGTTCAAATTGACCACATACTTGTAGGTCCATCAGGAATATTTCTTATTGAGACAAAGAATTGGAGTGAAAAGTCATTGGAAAATTTGAGCTTACGTTCACCTGTTGAACAAATTAGAAGAACGAGTTTTGCATTATTTCACCTATTAAATAATGGAAAGAGTAATTATCATTTACGTTTAGATGGGCATCATTGGGGTGACAAAAAAATACCAATGAAAAATCTCATTGTTTTGACTAACACAAAACCAAAAGAGGAGTTTCAGTATGTAAAGATTTTGACTGTCAACGAACTTCTTGGTTATGTAAATTACTTCAGACCGATATTTTCATATACTGAAACAAAGCGAATTGCTGATTTGATTTTATGGATTAATAAATAAAATGGAAAATAGGAATCTTACTACCTGTAACATGGGTTTACGTCAGATAGGAAGGAGATCTTTACTCTCTAAAGTTCAGTTTCTGTCTGATAATTTTTGTACTCCTAACAAGTAGTAAATAGTTATCTGGCAGATTAAAAGACAACACCAACAAATAGAAAACGAAAAACAATGAGAAATATCCTAATTATAGCTCTGACAACCTTGACCACTTATGCGCAAGACAAGTATAATTACGTTAACTTTAATAAGCTGACAGAAGTAGTGGGGACAGAATATGTAATCGCTTCAATCGAGAACCAGAGTAAGATGCTTGAAACAAAAAGTAGATACCTTCTATTCATAAACACGAAAACTGGCGAGACAAATCAGGTTGACTTTCCAAGTGACGCTGGAATTGGAAAACTTGAACAAATTAAACTTGATAGTTTAGATATTAATTCAATTGTTGTTGCCGCAAGGACAGTTGATTTGGATGGAAAAAGTGGAATTGACTGGGACGACCCTACACAAATCATAATTTTATCGCCAGACGGTAGAGAAAAAACTCAACTAACAGACAACAAATTCTTTGTACGGAATTGGACGGTTAACAAGTTGAACGGGGCTATTATAGTTATAGGGCATTATGATACAAACAACAATAACAAATACGATAAGACAGACAAAAACGAAATACACATTTATGATTTGAAAACACAAAAACTGATAAACAAGATATAAAAGAAAGCTGACCGTATAACACGGATTTTACGTCAAGAAGGGATGACGTGTAAACTTGCAGTTTTGTGCTTCTAATTAACTTTAGTAATACATTGAGACTTTGTGCTTTTAAACCCGCCCGAACGCAGAGCCCCAAAACGTTAGGCGTCAGTGTAGCGAAACGAACAGACAAACTATGAATTATTCGGATTTCGTAACAGAAAGTTTTAAAAAACTTCAAAAGAAACAAGATGAGTTGTATAGAAAATACGATTTAAATTCCTATGCAAATTGGTTTTACGATCAAGCTAGTGGACTTCTTACATTTTCGGATGATGGTAAAGAGCTGAATTTTAGATATTATGAAGTCGGCACATTTTCAAAGACAACAAAAACTTGGAAATGGTCTTGGGATAACGAACATACTTTGAAAAAGGTAAAAGAAAAAATAGAAGAAGTAAAGAAGTGCGGTCAAAAAGCAAATTACAAAAAACTGACAGAAGGTCTATTTGATTCTCATGAAGACGAAGGATGGGATTTTACTTCAATTTCTAGCAACATTTTATCTGGCATTGGCGCCTATAGACCTCAGACAGAAAGACACTTTATATTTATGGTATTATATGAAGTAGTTGACAACAAAACTGCCAATGAAGAAAAAGAGAAATATGTTGACTGCGAAAATCACGAAAGAAGAAGAAGAGCTTTTGTTGCCAACACTTACAAAAAGGGAGTAAAAACGGATTTGAGGAGTCTTTTGAAACATATGAAGAAATGGAATTTGAATATGAAGACGATGACTTTCAAGCTTGGTGTAACGATTGTGAAAAAGTTAGAATTAAAGAAAATGGATTTACAGAGAATGTAATGGAAACTGTACAACTTAAATTGATATGCGAAAAATGTTATTTTGAAATAAAAGAAACTAATACTTAAAATACACCGAACACCTAATAGTAGTTAGCAAAATGACAGGATTAGTGCAAAACTGAATATTTGTGCTTCTATATCCGACACTTCGCCAAGCTGCAAAACGTTATAAGCCATTTTAAGACGACCAAAAATCAAAGAGTAAAATGTTAAGACAAGAATTACAATCATATTTTGACAGAGTTTATCCAGACTCCAAAATCGACACGGAACATTCGATTGGCGGACAAGTCCATATTCGGTTTGAACTGGGAGAAGGTAAAGACAATGGGACAATTAAGAGAGTAAATCAGTCGACAGAGAGGGCTTGGGAAATAGTAAATACTCGCTTCTTTACGACAGACAAAAACGGGAACGATGTTTTAGAAAAAGACGAAGTCAAAATTATAATTGGAAAACTGCCTGTTAAGGATATTAACGTAGAGAATATTCTGAACGGATTGCAAATACCGAAATGGGGTTTGACCCTGGCATAGACCAAAAAAAATCTTTTTCGACCCATTGACAGATAAGGCGTTTCAAATGTATGACGACAGAGGTTGTTATGTTTGGAGCAATAACGCTGACAAAATTCGTAACCTCTACATAAAACGAAATGACTGGATTGTTGAATACCACCGACCTGAAATTGAAAAGTATTTTAAACAATGACAAGAAAAACGGCTTATAACACGGGCTTTGCGTCAGGCCGGATGACGTGTAAACCTGGAGTTTTTTTTTAAATAAACCTTATTAATTAATTGAAACTCTGTGCTCCGAAATCCGCCACTGCGCCAAGCGCCAAGACGTTAGCGGCAAACATATAGAACCGAAAAGACGGCAAAATAATATGACTAAATTAAATATTCTTCCAACAATAGAATTCAAAACATCCGAAGCATTTGAAACGTGGCTCGTAAAGAATCACGACAACTCAAATGGGCTTTGGCTTAAAGTATTTAAGAAAGATTCTGGGAAAAAGACCATCAGTTACGCGAAAGCACTGGACGTAGCTCTTTGCTACGGGTGGATTGATGGTCAAAGAAAAGCATATGACGAACAAGCCTATTTGCAAAAATTTTGTCCCCGAAGAGAAAAAAGTATATGGTCTAAAATAAATATTGGACACGTTGAAAGATTAATCAATGAAGGAAGAATGAGAACCGCAGGATTAAAAGCTGTCGAAAAAGCTAAAGCAGATGGTAATTGGGATAAGGCATACGATTCCCCAAGCAAAATGACTATACCTGAAGACTTTCTAAAAGAACTTAGCAAAAATAAAAAAGCGGAAGAATTTTTTCAGACTCTCAATAAGACGAATCTTTTTTCCATTGGGTTTCGACTTCAGACCGCAAAGAAACAAGAGACAAGAGAAAAGCGTCTGAAAGAAATTATTGAAAAGCTGACAAGAGGTGAGAAATTTTAATAAATTATTCAGCTCAGTAGCGACAATTACTTGTCAACGCCAGCCGCTAACAGCACATTTGCAATAGGTGGGGTTTCCTGCTCCGCAAACAGTTTTTGTGTTGGCCGGAAGTTCAGTTCTCCGAATTATTTTGGTCCCGAAAAGCCCGCTCATCGTAAATCTGTCGGTTTTGCGTAATGGCGGGTTAAGTGCTTCATACCATTAGAATAGAACATCGAGAACTTTCGCCAAATGGAAAATTTGAACTTATAGATTTATAACACTCATAGAACGTGTTACATATAAAATGGGATAGATACTATCTCTGCGAGTTTTGTTTCTGAATACAATATGGATCCTTCATCAGAAATCTAAGCGAAAATATCGCATTGGTGAATTTATTATATAACCTCCCTCAACAACTAACCAGCATTCCTTTCAATCCAAACAGCATACGCATTTAAAAACTTAATCAGAAAATCCCTGGTTGAATCGCTGGTAAGTTTGCCATTTTTATCTAACAGATTACCTACCTGGCTTATATAAGCTTCTGGTTGTGCCATCACAGGTACATTCACAAAAACCAATGCCTGTCTGAGATGGTGGTTTGCACCAAAGGCACCCAGTAAGCCGGGTGTCACGCTAATAATTGCGCCGGGTTTGCCATCCCAGTTGTTTTTTCCATAAGGTCGGGATCCCACATCAACAGCATTTTTAAGAACTGCAGGAACAGAGCGATTATATTCAGGCGTTACAAATAGCACACCGTCAACAGCTTTTATTGCCGTTCTGAATTGCTGCCATTCAATAGGCAGCTCTTGTTCCAGATCTTCATTATATAATGCCAGGTTGCCAATTTCAATAATTTCCAGACTTAAATTCTCAGGAGCAAGCTCTATGAGTGCTTTAGCAATTTTTTTGTTGAAAGATTCTTTCCTTAAGCTTCCAACAAGAATGGCAATTTTAAAAGTTTTCATTTGGTAGATATATTATAAATAGAAACTTTCAATGTCAATTTTTGTTTCAATTTATCTTAAACATTTATGCGCACTATCAAAAGCCAATTTTATTGATAATTTTGGAGAATGCTTAATCTATAACAAGCATTAGAAAATGAGAAAAATATTTGCAGGTATCATCGTATTAACCCTCATTATTTCTGGATGTGGAACGACTGTCACAGAACAAGATTTGCAGGGGAAATGGATATATAAAAAAGTCAGCTATTTAAAAGAGAATCCGCCCGTTATACAACAGGGTGAAGCATTAGCCAAAAAATATCCCTATCTGGAAATTGAAAAAGGAGGGAAGCTTTCAATTTATTCCGAAGGCAGGGAAATATCTAAAGGGACTTATGTACTGGAAGGAAACATAATCCGTTACGAGGAAGTTTTAGAAGGCGATATAAAGAGAAAAATCCCCTTCTTAATTAAATCGTTAAAAAATAACCAGCTTACTTTCGAAACTATGGACAGCAATACCATAAGTGTTGTTGCACAAAAGGAATAAATCGTTTTGGATAGGTTTTTGTAAAATAATTTCAGTTTAAAGCTGTTTATAAATAGAATTAAGAAAAAGAAAAATCATGAAAAAAATATTGTTGGTATTATCTGTCTTAACAGTTTTGGCTTCTTGTGGAGTAAATAGACAGACCAGGGAAATAAAGGCTTTAGGGAAATGTAAATATGATTTAAGGTCGATAGATAGTGTTTATGTAGCCGGGGTTGCATTAAATAAGATTATTAACCAAAATACAATTGACTTATCATCCGCACCTTCCATTGCTTTGGGTTTATTAAGACAAAATATTCCGTTTGAAGGTAGAGTGAATCTGGAAATCGATAATCCTACAACAAGCAGAGCTGCGATAAACCAATTTGAATACATTATACTATTGCAGCAAAAGCAATTGGCAGAAGGTGTTGTAAATCAGAAAGTGAGTGTAGAAGCCGGACAGACCACTGTTGTTCCTGTAAAATTAAAAGCAAACGTCTATGAACTTCTTACTAATGGACAGTTAGATCAGACTTTGAGAGCATTAAAGTCTGATAAAGACGACGCTGGTTTGCTTACTATTAAAATAAAACCAGTTATTTATGTAGGAAGTACAGCCATAAAATATCCCGGTTATATTACTATAGATAAGAAGATTAGCAGATCAATCTTACTATAATAATACAATAAATAAATTTTGGCATCGTTTTTTCTTAGGTCTGTATATCATTCTTTATGAATAAGAGAATGCTGATGTTAATTACTTGGAAGCAGGTGTGATTAATGTTTATTAAACACATCTGCTTTCCAAACCATCCATAACGATGGAAACTGGACATAAAATTAAACACATGAAAAAGTTATTGATAGTAATCGGTTTAGGAATGGGAGTTGCAGCATGTAGCAGCAACGCCAACAATTCACCGGGATCTCATAATACGTTTACCATTAAAGATTCGGTGAAAATTATCAGAGACAGTCTGAGATTGGATAGTTTCGAAAGGGCAGAGGCTCAGAGAAAAGAAGCTGAATTGAGAGAACAGGAATTAGCCGAAGCAAGAAGAGAAGGCGCAGCAAGTGCATCCAGAAACGTTACTGTAGTTAATCATACAACACCAGCTGCAACAAGTAGCGGTACTACAGCACAACAGCAAAAGAAAGGCTGGAGTGCGGCGGCTAAAGGAGCAGCAATTGGAGCCGGGGCAGGTGCAGTTACAGGTATCTTAATAGATAAGAAAGACGGTAGGGGTGCTGCTATAGGCGGTGTAATTGGTGCCGGAACAGGCTATTTAATTGGTAGAAAAAAAGATAAAGAAACTGGCAGAGCTCAATAAAAAAGCGAAGCAAAGTAGAAGGCGATGTATTCTTGCATCGCCTTTTTTGTTGCCTTAAAAGTTTGGTTTTAAAACGTATTTATCGTAGAATCTGAAAATATGCTCTGCAGCTTCTTCTGCCGAATCCACTATTCTATATAGATTTAAATCTTCCGGACTGATATTTTTTTCTTTTAATAAAACCGTATGCTCAACCCATTCCAGCAAACCTTTCCAATAATCAGAGCCTACCAATACTATCGGGAACCTGGCAATTTTTCCAGTTTGGATAAGCGTAATAGCCTCAAAAAGTTCATCCAAAGTTCCGAATCCGCCGGGCAGAACAATATAGCCCTGAGAATATTTCATAAACATCACTTTCCGGACGAAAAAATAGTCGAACTCCATCAACTTATCTCTATCAATATATCGGTTATGGAACTGCTCAAATGGAAGCTCGATATTTAAACCCACAGATTTTCCTCCCGCTTCAAAAGCACCTTTATTTCCCGCTTCCATAATTCCGGGACCACCACCTGTAATAACCCCGTAACCCCTTTCGGTTAATAGCTCGCCTATTTTTACCGCCATTTGATAGTATTTATTGTCAGTATGTGTTCTGGCGGAACCGAATATAGAAACGCAGGGTCCAATTTTTGCCAGTTTTTCGAACCCCTCCACAAACTCAGCCATAATTTTAAATATCTGCCAGGAGTCTGTTACCTTAATTTCCTGCCAGGTTTTATTCTCAAAAGCACTTCTGATTTTATCGTCATTTACCATAATTTTCCACTTTATTCTAGAATAAGATACACTTTTTGTCTTAATAAGTTTTGTTTTTGCCTTAACTTTTAATTTGTCAATTATATAAACTATACCTCATAAATGCCAGAGGTAAACAGTTAAAGTCTTAACTTATAGTCTGTTCCTTTTTATTGTTTCACGCTACCTTACCCATCATAAATTGAAAGCCGAAAGTGATATTTTTTATTCACTCAAAGGCCGGGAACAATGCATGGGCTCCGAACGTCTCGAAACCTTTATATGCTTTGTAGTAAATGAAATAGATATTCCTTATTTTCGCAACATGAATTTTTCCTCTAAATTATTAGAGAGTGCAGTAGAAGAGTTTTCTAAACTTCCGGGAGTAGGCAAAAAGACTGCTTTGCGTTTGGTGTTACATTTACTAAAAAGCAGTTCTACAGAAGTACATAATTTCAGTAACAGCATCACAACACTTAAAGACAATATTAAATATTGTCAGAAATGCCACAATATCTCCGATGAAGGCATTTGCGAAATATGTAATTCTACAAAAAGAGATGTGTCTACTATCTGTGTTGTGGAAGATACACGAGATGTGATGGCAATTGAAAATACACACCAATATCAGGGGCTTTATCATGTTCTTAACGGACTAATTTCGCCAATGGATGGAGTAGGGCCGGCAGATTTAACCATAGAATCACTATTGGAAAGAGTGAGAACAGGAGAGGTTCAGGAAGTTATTTTTGCATTAAGTGCCACAATGGAAGGAGATACCACCATATTTTATCTCCATAAAAAGCTAAAAGATTTTAATATCAAAATAAGTACAATTGCCAGAGGGATTGCTTTTGGGGGAGAAATTGAGTATGCAGATGAGATAACATTGGGCAGATCTATTGCAACGAGGATTCCTTATGAAAATACGCTAATGAAATAGCTATTCGTACTGGTACTTATATTTAACAATATTCAGGAAATAAATAATGGATTTAAAAGATAAAGTAATCCTGATAACAGGAGCTTCCAGCGGAATTGGTAAATCTTTAGCCGAAGAATTTGCAAGTCGCGGGGCAAATGTAGTTTTAGGAGCCAGACAGTATGTGAAGCTCTGTGAGATCTCAGACAATATCATCAAGAAATATAATGTTAAATCTTTAGCTATACAGCTGGACGTAACCAACGAAGAAGATTGCCGCAATTTTGTAAATCAGGCACTCTATTCTATGGGGAAAATAGATGTATTGGTAAATAATGCCGGAATTTCCATGCGGGCATTATTTAATGACCTGGATTTAAAAGTCCTCAGACAAATTATGGATATTAATTTCTGGGGAACAGTCTATTGTACCAAGTATGCTTTGCCCGAACTCTTGAAAGTTAAAGGTTCTGTAGTAGGTGTTTCTTCAATAGCAGGATATAAAGGATTACCCGGCAGAACGGGCTATTCAGCATCTAAATTTGCAATGAATGGGTTTTTAGAATCGCTGAGAGTAGAAAATTTAAAAACAGGTTTACATGTAATGACTGCTTGTCCGGGTTTTACAGCATCTAACATTAGAAATGTAGCATTAAACAAAGATGCAGTTTCACAGGGGGAAACCAGTATGGATGAAGGTAAGATGATGACCTCAGAAGAAGTAGCTAAAATAATTGCAGATGGATTAGGGAAACGAAAAAGAGAATTAGTTATGACAGGACAAGGTAAACTTACTGTCTTTTTACAAAAATTTATCCCTGCATTATTGGATAAACTGGTATATAATGTCTTTGCCAAAGAAAAAGAGCCGCTAATTAAATAATGATCCTCAGAAAACAAATAATTCTGAAAAATATTTTTAAACTGTTGAATAAATTATCATATTTGTGATATACACAAGAAAATGATAAACACTGTAGTAAATATTGGTTGGTGGACCTGCGAATTATCGTAGGCAACCTGCTTGTATATACTGCATAAAGATATTAGAGGGCTGCCAGTTTGGTTGCCCTTTTTTTTTAATAACAATTTGTATGAAACAAATATTAAATACTTTATTTGAACATAAGACATTTACACGCCAGGAATCTAAAGATATTCTAACTCAAATGACTTCCGGAGCGTATAACGAAAGTCAGATGACTGCTTTTATTACCGCATATTGTATGCGTAATATTACTATAGAAGAGCTTTCGGGTTTTAGAGATGCCATGCTGGAATTATGTCTGCCTGTAGATTTGAATAAAGAATTCAATCTGATCGATCTGTGCGGTACAGGTGGCGACGGAAAAGACACTTTCAATATATCTACTTTAGCGTCTTTTATAGTTGCGGGAGCGGGTTATCATGTGGCAAAACATGGTAATTATGGTGTTTCCTCGGGATGTGGTTCGTCTAACGTAATGGAGTATTTAGGTTATAAGTTTACCAATAATGCAGATATTTTACATAAAAGTCTGGACAAAGCGGGCATTTGCTTCCTGCATGCACCTTTGTTTCATCCCGCAATGAAAAATGTTGCGCCCATAAGAAAAGCTTTGGGTATTAAAACATTCTTCAATATGCTGGGGCCCATGATTAATCCGGCTAAGCCTCAAAACCAAATTGTAGGTGTATTTAGTTTAGAATTGGCCAGATTATACGCGTATTTATATCAACAGTCAAACATGAACTATACGATCTTGCATGCACTGGAAGGATACGATGAGGTGTCTTTAACCTGCGACTTTAAAGTCTTTTCAAATCAGGGGGAAAAAATTTATCAGATTGAATCTTTAGGTTTCGAAAAGATAGATCCAATGACTATTGCAGGAGGGTCTACAGTAGAAGAATCTGCCAGAATTTTCGAAACAGTATTGAATAATAGGGCCACAACAGAGCAGACTAACGTCGTTCTGGTTAATGCTGCATTGGCAATTAACACCATGGAACCTGCTTTAAGTTTTGCAGATTGTTACTATAAGGCAGAAGAGTCGCTAACATCAGGAAACGCGTTGAAATCTTTTAATACTTTACTTTCAATTTCAGCATAGAATGAAAATTAAAGTTTGTGGAATGAAATATGAAGGGAATGTAGCAGATGTTGCTGCCTTGTCTCCGGATTTTATGGGTTTTATATTTTATCCGAAATCAAAGAGATTTGTAGGTCTGGATTTTGAAAGACAGCACATTCAGAATATAAGTCCTGCTATTAAGAAGGTTGCGGTCTTTGTAAATGCCTTTGTTAATGAAGTAGTAGAATTTAGCCGTATATACGGAATTTCTACTGTACAGCTTCATGGCGATGAAACACCGGAAACATGCAGAGCAATTAAAGAAGAAGGCTTTACGGTAATTAAAGCTTTCGGTGTAAGTGAAGATTTTAATTTTGATATTTTAAAAGCGTATGAAGATGTGGTTGACTTCTTTTTGTTTGACACAAAAACTGTCGATTACGGCGGATCAGGCCAGACTTTTTCATGGAATATTTTGAAAAATTATCAATTGAATAAACCGTTTTTCTTAAGTGGAGGTTTAGATGCGGATAATCTGGAAAAAGTAAAAGAAATTAGTCATCCCCAGTTATATGCTGTGGATTTAAATTCAAAATTTGAAACAGAACCAGCAATAAAGAATATAGAGTTGCTTGAAAAAGCATTTAAAAATATAAGAGAACAAGATGGAAAACAGTAAATACAGAGTATCTAAAGATGGATATTACGGAGATTTTGGCGGGGCTTACATTCCCGAAATGCTTTATCCGAATGTAGAAGAATTAAGGCTTAATTACGAGGCTATTATTGCAAGTGATGAATTTCAAAAAGAGTTTAAATCACTTTTAAAAGATTATGTAGGCAGACCATCTCCTTTATATCTTGCTAAAAGATTATCTGAAAAGTACGGGGCAAATATCTTCCTGAAAAGAGAAGACTTAAATCATACCGGGGCACATAAAGTGAATAACACCATCGGCCAGATCTTATTAGCAGAGAAGTTGGGGAAAAAAAGAATCATAGCCGAGACAGGAGCGGGCCAGCATGGCGTAGCAACAGCAACGGTTTGTGCTTTAAAAGGCCTGGAATGTGTTGTTTATATGGGAGAGATTGACATTGAACGCCAGGCTCCGAATGTTGCCCGCATGAAAATGATGGGAGCAACAGTTATTCCTGCAACTTCAGGTAGCAAGACTTTAAAAGACGCTACTAACGAAGCTATGCGCGATTGGATTAACAATCCGGAAGATACGCATTACATTATAGGTTCTGTAGTTGGTCCTCATCCTTATCCGGAAATGGTGGCTCAGTTTCAATCCATTATTTCAGAAGAAACCAAAAAACAATTGAAAGAGCATACCGGGTCGGAACTTCCGGATTATGTACTGGCTTGTGTTGGCGGTGGAAGCAATGCTATGGGTATGTTTTACCATTTTCTGGATGATGAGAATGTAAAATTGATTGCTGCGGAAGCAGCCGGACTAGGGGTAGATTCGGGACATTCGGCCGCTACTTCCAGGTTAGGTAAAGAAGGTGTGTTGCATGGCTCAAGAACAATTTTAATGCAAACAGAAGATGGTCAGGTAATCGAACCTTATTCTATTTCTGCCGGATTGGATTATCCGGGAATCGGCCCACAGCATGCACATTTGCATAAAGTGAAAAGAGCAGAATATGTAAGCATTACTGATGATGAAGCATTACAGGCTTGTATGCTGTTGTCTAAATTGGAAGGAATTATTCCGGCAATAGAATCAGCACATGCTTTAGCGCAGTTAGAGAAAATGGAATTTAAAGGTGGCGAGAATGTAGTGGTTTGTCTGTCGGGAAGAGGAGATAAAGACCTGGGCACTTTTATGAAATATTTTAATTTATAACATCTTGTCTGTCGCTTTTCGTCCATCGTCTAACGAGCAACGAATAGCGGGCAACGAGCAACAAAACATGAAATGAACAGATTACAAAAGCTTTTTCAAAATAAAAAAGAAAATATCCTATCTATATACTTTACAGCTGGATATCCCGAACTGGACGCTACGATTAAAATTGCCGAAAAATTAGAAGCTGCAGGGGCAGATTTTTTGGAAATAGGATTTCCGTATTCAGATCCGGTTGCAGACGGACCCGTAATTCAGGCAAGTTCGCAAACTGCTTTGGAAAATGGAATGACGGTAAAAGTACTCTTTGAACAATTGAAAGATTTAAGAGGTAAAGTGAGTATCCCGATTTTGCTAATGGGATATGTAAATCCAATGATCCAATATGGAGTTAAGGAATTTTGTGCAAAAGCAAAAGAAGTTGGGGTGGATGGAGTAATTGTTCCAGACTTACCCATGTACGAATATGAAGATTTGTATAAAAATGATTTCCTGGATAATGGTTTATCTAATATTTTCATTGTAACCCCTCAAACTTCAGAAGAAAGAATCAGAAAGATTGATGATTTATCTTCCGGATTTATTTACCTGCTTTCCTCATCAGCAACAACAGGAAGTGCATTAAATGTTTCTGATAAAATTACGTCGTATTACGAAAGAGTAAAAGCGATGAACCTTAAAAATCCGTTAATTATTGGTTTTGGAATCTCTGATAATCAATCATTCATGAGAGCAAATAAATATGCAAATGGTGCAATCGTAGGGAGTGCATTCGTTAAAACATTAAAAAATGACGGAAGCGATTACTTAGCACATATCGATGGGTTTATCAAGGGAATAAAGGGATAAATTTAATTAGTACTGATAACTGTGTATTAAGAAGCTGTCTAAAAGGTTATCGAATACTAAAAAAACACGTCATTGCGAGGAAGTATGACGAAGCAATCTGCGTTTTTGACATCATCAGATTGCCTGACTGCCGTCGAGGTAGGCTTCGTTACCTCGCAATGACGATGATGTTTGATTTTTTAGACACTCTCTTCGTGTCTTTTCTACAGCCTATAGTTAAACATAGGTTTTTAATGCAAGTATTTTCAGGTGTTTCATTAATGCCACTACATATCTCACTTTAAATTTAATCTCACAAACATTTTACCTAACTAAATGTCATTAAAGGGCAAATCCTGATATTTTTGTATAAATCTAACGGTATAAAAAATGACTGAAAGAATTTTAAATACGGAATTACGCGAGAGAATTATTGACGATAGAAAAGCTGCTTCTTTTTTCAAAGATAAAATGGTAGTTGCTTCAAGTGGTTTTACGAAATCAGGAGACAGTAAAGCTGTATTGGGAGCTTTGGTTGAAAGGTCAAAAACAGAACCATTGAAAATCACTTTAATGACAGGGGCATCCTTAGGTCATGGTACAGATGGAGCATTAACTGCCGCCAGATTACTGCATCTCAGACTTCCCTTTCAGGTAGATGCAGTTTTAAGAAAAGCTATAAATAATGGAGAAGTACTTTATATCGATCAGCATTTAGGAGAAACAGCAAATCTTTTAAAAGCTAATAACTTTCCAAAAATAGATATAGCCATTTTGGAAGCGGCAAAAATTCAAGAAGACGGCAGTATCATTCCCACAACATCGGTCGGAAATTCAGCCGCATTTGCAACTCTGGCAGATAAGATAATATTAGAATTAAATACATCGGTTTCTTTAAATATTGTGGGAGTTCATGATATTTGTTCGCCAGGAGAATATCCAAACAGGTCAGAAATACACATCGTAGAAGCAAATAGCAGGGTCGGGACGAGTGCTATCCCAATAGATATCAGTAAAGTTATTGGCATAGTTATTACCGATAAAAGAGACAGTCCCGCCGAAATAGCTCCACCCGACGATGCTACAAAAGCAATTGCTGGACATCTGGTTAATTTTTTCAATAACGAAATCAGAAAAGGAAACCTTACAAAGTCACTTATGCCTTTACAGGCAGGAATAGGCAAAGTGGCCAATGCAGTATTAAACGGTTTTATAGAAGGAGATTTCGAAAATTTAACCATGTATTCCGAAGTTCTTCAGGACAGCACTTTTGATCTTTTAGATTCTGGAAAGATGAATTTTGCATCGGGTTCCTCGATTACTGTTTCCGAAGCATATTATGACAAAGTGTTCGGTAACTTTGATAAATACAAAAATAAAATTGTATTGAGACCTCAGGATATCAGCAATGCCGCAGAAGTGATCAGAAGATTAGGCGTTATAGCTATTAATACAGCTTTGGAATGCGATATTTATGGAAATGTGAACTCCACACATGTAAGCGGTATAAATATGATGAATGGTATTGGAGGATCCGGAGATTTTGCTAGAAATGCCTATTTAAGTGTTTTTGTTACACAGTCTGTAGCTAAAGGAGGAAAGATAACAAGTATAGTTCCCATGGTATCCCACGTAGACCATACGGAGCATGACGTAGACATTATAGTTACCGAACAGGGTTTGGCTGATTTAAGGGGACTGGCACCCAGACAAAGAGCAAAAGTAATTATCGAAAATTGTGTGCATCCATCCTATAAACAGTTTTTACTGGATTATTTCAAAAGAGCATGTGAAAGAGGAGGACAGACTCCACATTTATTGGAAGAAGCATTTAATATCTATACTAATCTAAGAGAAAAAGGTACTATGCTGGAATAGATATACTTCTGATTCCGTTGTGAAAAAGATCAGAATCAGAAGTAAATAGGGAGCATTTATGACCCAAATTATTTATTAATTATCTTGCCTGGGGTAATGGAACAAAATCAGTTTCGTTCGGAACTTTAGGAAATCTCTGTTCAAACCAATCTTGTTTCGCTTTTTCTATAGTTGCTTTGTCTGAGCTTACAAAGTTCCAGTAAATGTAATGCTCCTCTGGAAACGGATCACCGCCAAAAATATAAACAGTAGTATTGGCCTCCATTTTAAATTGACATAATTTGGTGTCTTTAGCTATTAATATTTGTCTGGGACCATATTGATTTCCTGAATCCTCAATTGATCCTTCCAGGATATATAAAGCACTCTCTCCAAATAAGTCTTTTCCGATATTTAATGTGGTAGGTTCAATAGCTTTGATTTCCAATAAGTATAACTTACTATACACTGGAACTGAAGATTTTTTTCCAAAAGCCTCACCTGCTATAAGCTTGATTTGAGTTCCGTTTTCTTCCCAGGACGGAATATCTTTAGCTTCTATGTGTACAAAGTTTGGATCCATGTTCTCCAGGTCTTTTGGAAGAGCTACCCAAATTTGTAATCCATGTAGTCTTTTGTCAGACTGTCTAAGAGATTCGGGTGTTCGTTCCGAGTGAACAACACCTTTTCCCGCTGTCATCCAGTTTACAGCGCCAGGAGTTATTTCAACTTCAGAACCTAAGCTGTCACGATGCATAATTGCACCTTCAAATAAATAAGTTAAAGTAGACAAGCCGATATGTGGATGAGGTGGTACATCCAAATTTTGGTAGTCTTTTAAATCTGCAGGTCCCATGTGGTCAATAAAAACAAATGGTCCAACAGACCTTTTCTGGCGAAAAGGTAATAGCCTTCCGACTAGAAAATTTCCAATATCGGCAGCTCGCTCTTCTATAATTAATCCAACGTTAGACATATCTTTTTTAATAAAGATAGTAAAACTCTAACATTTATGATAGTGACACTGCAGCAGTAACCTATCACTCTGAAGGCACTCTGTATAATATATAATAAAGTAAGATAGCAGATGAAGTTAGTATAATTGTAAGGAGTAGTATCTTCTTAATGCAATTTATCGGTACATTACGCTTGGTGTGATTACGAAAGGTTTCTGATCAATCGGTTGGAACTTGTTGAGATTTTCAAAGGTTTGCGGTTAGGTTCAAAACAACTAAAAAAACTAATCCGATTCACAATCAGCAGATTAGGGTTATTTTGGTTAGAAATCGTCAAAAATATTTGCGTGGAGCGTAAAAGGTCGTACATTTGCACTCCCAATCGCGAGGAAGGGGGGTTAGAAACTGAGGGAGAGGAAGGGTTTGGAAGGTACCGGAAGCGGTGAAGGAGATGGATTAGTGGAGCGGGACGGGCCTGAAAAAAAAACTTTAAAAAAAACTTGCAGGGAATAAAAAAGGTTTTTACCTTTGCACTCCCGAACGGGACGGAAGCCGGATGGCTTTCGCAGGAAGAAGAGAAAAGGGTCCTTGGGGCCACGAGATAAACAGCCGACCAGCGACTGGGCGGCGGAAAAGTTCTTTAAGAGGATATCATATAGCACACCAAAACCGTCGGGACAGACGGAAGACAAAAAAAGAATATTAACGGAAGTTAGTA
>PJUE01000651.1_pt1 | contig 17720 bp, 16 predicted proteins | sample 1512171 | NCBI WGS metagenome assembly PJUE01 (sample SAMN08177674, study PRJNA422409) | Feces metagenome, whole genome shotgun sequencing project. | isolation source: Chicken feces (3) enriched on wood chips: alkali lignin treatment | host: Gallus gallus | place: USA: Madison | collected 2015-01-15
AAGGTCGGCGATACGATCACCTGGACCAACCGGGACATCGTTCGACATACGGCGACGGCGCGGAGCGGGGCTTTCGACCTGGATCTTCCGCCGGGGACTTCGGCGTCGGCGGTGATGAGCCGGGCCGGCGCCGTTCCCCACTACTGCCGCCATCACCCGGCGATGCGCGGCGAGATCAGCGTCGGGGTCTAGCCTGTTCCGGCTCGTCGCCCAGCACGAGTTTCAGCGCCAGGGCGACCACGATGACCCAGCGCAGTTCGTGCCAGTTCATGGCGATGCTTTCGCTGAGCATGGTGAAGGTGAAGGACACCATCATCGGCAGGGCCAGCCAGCCGCCGGGACTGGCGTAGGCGGCCCACAGGGACTGCGCCCAGATCTGCACCAGCCACAGGGCGAACAGGATCACGCCGCCCAGGCCCAGGGCGATGTAGATCTCGAGCCAGCCGCTGTGGGCGTTGGCCGGCAGGAAGTGGGCCTGATGCCCGATCCAGGCCTTGGGGCCGGTGAAGCTGGGGTCGTCCCATACGGCGCCGTAGCCGAAGCCGCGCCAGGGGTGGTCGGACATCTGCTCCATGATGCCGGACCAGATCTCGGTGCGCCCGGTCAGGGTGGCATCCTTGCCCAGAAGCTCCAGCACCACGTCCGTCTCGGTCGCGATCAGCAGGCCTGCGCCGATGACGACCACGACCGCCAGCCAGGTGGCGATGATGGCGCGTAACGGGCCGGACTTCACCACGGCCACGAAGCCCATGGCGCTGAGCGACAGCAGCAGCACCAGCAAGGCGGTCTTCGAGGTCGACAGAATGACCAGGGCCATCGATACGACCGCCAGGCCGAACCAGAGCTTGCGCCGTTCGGGAACCATGATTCCGGCGGCCAGCAGGAAGATGGTGGTCTGGACCATGACATGGCCGAGGCCGTTCTTCTCGAGCCAGAGGCCGCGCCAGGCGCCGGGGAAGATCTCCTGCATCCGGCCGAAGTCGGGCAGCAGCGCGCCGAGCAGGAAGGAAATGACGGCCAGGGCGCCGAGCGTTCCGGCCACGATTTCCGTCAAGGTCCGCCAACTCCACCGGGAAGCCAGGGCGACGCCGCCCAGGGTGGTGAACAGCAGGGCCGGAATCCGCCGCGCCGTCAGATCCGGCATGATCGACCAGAAATAGGTCGCCGCCGTCAGCAGCAGAAGGGCGATCAGCAGGGGAGAGCGCGCCATGCCCCGGACCGCGCGGTCGGGCCTCATGCAGACCAGAACGAGGGCCATCAAATAGGCGGGGTAGTAGAAGTTCCTGAGGAAGTCGGCCGACCGCGCGCCATAGTTGGTCAGCGGGGCGCCCCAGAAACTGACATAGGTCAGGATCAGGCCGACCGAGGTCGCGAACGCCACGATGTCGGCCAGCGGCGCCGCGCGGATAAGGGGGGCGGCCCGAGAGGCGGCCGGAGAAACGGGCAGGGGCGCCCGGCTCCGCATCGCTGACGCCTGATCCCCCCCCCTCATGGCGGGTTAGACGAGGGCGTCCGCCGACAGGCCGTGCTTCCATTCCTTGAAGCTGACCGTCAGAGGCGGTGTGAAATCAGGGCGGGCCAGTTCGACGATCAGGGGGCCGATCTCGGAAGGATGTGGCAGAACGCCGGGATCTTCACCCGGAAAGGCCTGGGCGCGCAACTGCGTCCGCATCCGGCCCGGATCGACGATGGAGACGCGCACCGGCGTGCTCTCGATCTCATCGGCCCAGCATTTGACCAGGGCCTCGGCGCCGGCCTTGGTCGCGGCGTACATGCCCCAGAAGGCGCGCGGCTGGCTGGCCACGCTGGTGGTCAGGTGGATGGCGCGGCCGGCGTCAGAGGCGCGCAGCAGCGGCTCCAGCGAGCGGATCAGGCGGTAGACGCCGGTGAAATTGATCTTCTCGACCTTGGCGAACTCGCGCGGCTCGGCGTGGGCGACCGGGGTCAGGCCCGACGGGCCCATGGTCGCGGCCGCCTGAACCCAGATGTCCAGCTTGCCGTAGCGCTGGAACAGGGCGCCGCCCAGGCGATCGATGGCGCCGCCGTCCACCAGATCGAACGGGACCAGGCTGGCGTGCTGCCCGGTGGCGGCGAAGATTTCGTCGTCCAACTCTTCCAGAGCGCCCTGGGTGCGCGCGGCGGCGATGACGTGGGCGCCGGCCTTGGCCAGGGCCAGGGCGGCCTCGCGGCCGATGCCGCGCGAGGCGCCGACGACCAGGGCGACGCGGTTGGCGAGGGGGAGGGAAGCGTGTTCGGACATGGGGCCGCTGATAGCGCGGCCGGGCGTTCGGCGAAAGGCTCAGTAGCCCGGCGCGGCCTGCCACAGGCTGAAGCTGACGCCCTGGTCGTCACTGACGACGGCCGACAGGCCCGACGGGCTTTCCGCCGGGACGGCGCAGCGACCGCCGAGTTCATTCACACGGGCGCAGGCGGCGTGGATGTCGTCCACGCGGAAGTAGAGGTTGGGAAAGGCCTTTTGCTCGCCCTTGGTGATGCCGAAGGCGGGATCGGAGCCGACCACATGGGCGTAGGTCGGGCTGGACGAGGCCTCGTCGAAGCGCCAGCCGAACAGGCCCGCGTAGAAGGCGCGGGCCTTGTCGACGTCAGGGGTGTCGAGGGTGAAGTAGCCGAGCTGGATCATCCAGCCTTAAGCGGTCACCAGCAGAGAAAGTTGCTTCCCGCGCGGATCGCGGCCGCCTTCCTCGATCTCACGGTCCAGCAGGCGGGTCGGATAGTCGCCGGTGAAGTAGTGGTCGGTGTACTGCGGATTGGCGGCGTTGCGCGGTCCGGCGCCCAGGGCGTCGTACAGGCCGTCGATGGACAGGAAGCCGAGGGAATCGACCTCCAGCACGGCGCGCATCTCTTCCATGCTGTGGGTGGCGGCCATCAACTGCGACCGTTCGGGCATGTCGATGCCGTAGAAGTCGGGATAGAGGATCTGCGGGCTGGCCGAGCGCAGGTGAACCTCCTTGGCGCCCGCCGCGCGCACGGCGCGGACCAGCTTCAGCGAGGTGGTGCCGCGCACGATGGAATCGTCGATCAGTACGACGCGCTTGCCTTCCAGGGCGGCGCGGTTGGGGCTGTGCTTCATCCGCACGCCCTTCTGACGGGCGCCCTGGCTGGGCTGGATGAAGGTGCGGCCCAGATAGTGGCTGCGGATGATGCCCATTTCGTAGGGCAGGCCGCTTTCCTGGGCGTAGCCGAGGGCGGCGGGGACGCCCGAGTCGGGCACCGGCACCACGACGTCGGCCTCGACCACGTGCTCGCGCGCCAGGTGGCGGCCCATCTCCTTGCGGACGTCGTAGACCGACAGGCCGTTCACGACCGAGTCGGGGCGGGCGAAGTAGACGTATTCGAACAGGCAGGGACGGGCGGCGCGGGCGGCAAAAGGCTTGATCGAGGTCAGGCCTTCGTCGTCGATGACCACGACCTCGCCGTGCTCGACGTCGCGCACGAAGGTGGCGCCGATCAGGTCAAGCGCGCAGGTCTCGGACGCCAGCACCCAGGCCTCGCCGACCTTGCCCAGCACCAGGGGGCGGATGCCCAGCGGATCGCGCGCGCCGATCATCTTGAAACGGGTCTGGGCCACCAGGGCGTAGCCGCCCTCGATGCGGCTCAGGGCGTCGATGAAGCGGTCGACGATCTTGGCCTTACGGCTGCGGGCGATCAGGTGAAGGATGGCCTCGGAGTCCGAAGTGGACTGGAAGATCGCGCCTTCCGAGACAAGTTGCGCGTGCAGGTATTTGAAATTGGTCAGGTTGCCGTTGTGGGCGATGGCGATGCCGCCCTGGTCCAGATCGGCGAACATCGGCTGGATGTTGCGCAGGAAGCTGCCGCCGGCGGTGGAGTAGCGGGTGTGGCCGATGGCGGCCCGGCCCGGCAGCCGCTCGTTCAGCGCCGCGTTGCCGAAGGCCTCGCCGACCAGGCCCTGGTGCCGTTCCGTGTAGAAACGCTCGTCGTGGACGCTGGCGATGCCGCAGGCTTCTTGGCCGCGATGCTGCAGGGCGTGCAGGCCAAGCGCGACGATGGAGGAGGCTTCGTTCTCGGGCGCGCCCCAGACGCCGCAGACGCCGCACTCCAGGCGCAGCTGATCGTCCTCCGGCTCACGCCAGTGCTCACGGTGAACGACGGGTTCGGCGATATGGTGGCGCATCGTCAGGCTCCGATGACCGGGAAAGGATAACTCAAAGGACGGCGCCGCGCACGTAGTCCGCGAATGCGTCGGGGGCAAGGCTCATTGGTCGGAAAACCCTTCGCGGACGGAAGAACCGACCACGGGAGTCAGGGCGTCGGCGCCCTTTCCAAGCGTGGGCAGCACGATCTGAATGGCGCGGGCGGCGCCTTCGCTGACCGGCGCGGTGGCGGCCTCGGACAGCCAGCGCGGCGGGTTGTCCTGCATGGCGCCCATGATGACCAGATGCACCGCCCCGATCAGGGCCAGGGCGCGGATCAGGCCGACCGCCAGGCCCAGCGTCTGGTCCAGCACGCCCAGCGCATGGCCGCGCGCGCCCTGTGAAATGGCCGAGCCGATAAAGCGCAGGCCGAAGTAGAGGATGACGAAGACCAGCCCTACGGCCAGCACCGAACCAGCCCAGTCCGGATCGACCAGAGAACGCCCGATCGGCGCCGTCCACGGCAGGGTGATCAACGCCAGCAGCGCCGCCAGCAGGAAGCTGAACAGGGCCGTGATCTCGCGCATGCCGCCCCGGAACCATCCGGCGGCGCCCGAGGCCAGCAGGGCCAGGATCACGAAGACGTCGTAGCCGGTCACGCGCGCTGCGGCCTCAATGCGTTGGGGAACGCGCCTTAGTAGCGGTTCTGGGAGATTCGCTCGACCGCGTCGGTCAGGCGGGTGACGACGGTCAGGGCGACATCGCCCTTCTTTACCTTGCCATTGGCTTGTGGCGGCGCGAGGGCGCGCTCGAAGCCCAGCTTCTTGGCCTCGCGCAGGCGGGCCTCGGCGCGGCCGACGGCGCGGACCTCGCCCGACAGGCCGATCTCGCCGAAGACGACGCAGCCCTGCGGCAGGGGCATGTCCAGCGCTGAGGAGATCAGGGCGGCGGCGGCGGCCAGATCGGCGGCGGGTTCATTGATCCGCATCCCGCCCGCGACGTTCAGATAGACGTCCTTGTCGCCGAACCCGAGGCCGCAGCGCGCCTCCAGCACCGCCAGCAGCATGGCGAGACGACCCGAGTCCCAGCCGACGACCGCCCGTCTTGGCGTTCCGTATGCAGAAGGCGCGACAAGGGCCTGTATTTCCACCAGAACTGGGCGAGATCCCTCGATCCCGGCGAAGACGGCGGCGCCCGGCGCCCGGTCCTTGCCTTCGCCCAGGAACAGGGCCGAGGGGTTGGGCACTTCGCGCAGGCCGGAATCGCCCATCTCGAACACGCCGATCTCGTCGGTGGCGCCGAAACGGTTCTTGCCTGCGCGCAGGATGCGGAAGGGATAGCCGCGCTCGCCCTCGAAGCTGAGGACGGCGTCGACCATGTGTTCGACCACGCGCGGCCCGGCGATCTGGCCGTCCTTGGTGACGTGGCCGACCAGGACGATGGCCGGGCCGCCGTTCTTGGCTAGCCGTACCAGTTCGGCGGCGCAGGCGCGCACCTGGGTGATGGAGCCGGGGCCGGCGTCGTGCGCGTCGCTCCACAGCGTCTGGATGGAGTCGATGATGACGATGTCGAACGGGTCGCGCTTCAACGTCGTCAGGATGTCGCGCAGGGCGGTGGCGGAGGCCAGCGACACATCGGCGTCGGCCACGCCCATGCGTTTGGCGCGGGCGCGGATCTGCTCGATCGCCTCTTCGCCCGAGATATAGGCGACCTTGGCGCCGTTGCGCGCCGCCTTGGCCGTCACCTCCAGCAGCAGGGTCGACTTGCCGACGCCGGGGTCGCCGCCCAGCAGGATGGCCGAGCCGGGCACCACGCCGCCGCCGCAGACGCGGTCGAACTCGGTCACACCGGTGACGATCCGCGGCGGTTCAGGCGTGTCGGACTGCAGCGTCTCGAACTGGACCCCGCGCCCGCGCGCGGTCGAGGCGGGCTTCATGGCGCCCGGCGGGGCGGCCTTGGATTCCTCGACCAGGGCGTTCCACTCGCCGCAGGCCGAACACTGCCCGGCCCATTTGGAATGAACCGCCCCGCAGGATTTGCAGACGAAGAGAAGAGAGTCGCGCGCCATGGTCCAGACCTAGCAGATCAGACGGGCGAGGGCAGGCGGGATGAAATGAGGTGCGTCCGAAATTGTCATAGGGAGACTGCGGGGTTGCGTCAGCATCCACACAGCCGTCATTCTGACATGATAAGGCCGTGATCCGACTCAATCGCCCAGAAGGCTAACGAATGACCCTGGAAAATCCCCCCGCCGTCGACCCCTCGCTCGTCTCGCGGGTCAAATACATCCTGACCCGGCCGAAGTTTGAATGGCCGGTGATCGACGCCGAAAGCGCCAGCATCAAGGGGCTGTTCACCAGCTATGCCGTCGTTCTAGCGGCCATTCCGGCGGTGGCGACCATTGTGGGCCAGATCGCCTTCGGTCATCGCGGCCTGGTCGGGCCGCTGCTGGGCGGGGCGCTCAGCTATGTGCTGAGCCTGGTCAGCGTCTATGTGCTGGGCCTGATCATCGACGCACTAGCGCCGACCTTCGGTGGGACCAAGAACCCGGTGAAGGCGATGCAGGTCGCCGTCTATTCCATGACCCCGATGTGGGTCGCGGGCGTGCTGAACATTATTCCGACGCTGGGTTGGCTGGCCGGGCTGATCGGCCTCTATGGCTTCTATCTGATGTATCTGGGCCTGCCGACGCTGATGAAGACCTCCGCCGACAAGGCGCTGGGCTACACCATCGTCGTGGTGGTCGCGGCCATCATCCTGAACGCCATCGTCTTCGCCATCGTCGGCGCGGTGATCGCCAGCTTCGTTATTGTCGGCGCAGGCGCGGCGGCGTTCGCCCTGAGCTAAGCCTCAAAGAGAAGGGTTGAGGCCGAGCGCCTCAGCCCTTTGTCTTTCAGCCCTTGTAGACGCGCGGCACGCGCGGCGTGATCGAGGTCAGCAACTCATAGCTGATGGTGCCCGCCGCCGCCGCCGCGTCGTCGATCAGGCGGTTGGCGCCGAAGATCTCCACCGGATCGCCCGCCTTGACGTCCAGGCCGGTCACATCGACCGCCAGCACGTCCATCGACACCCGGCCGATGATCGGCCGCATCTCGCCTGCGATGAAGACCTGTCCCTTGGGGCTGTAGGAGCGCAGCACGCCGTCGGCATAGCCCGCGCCAACGGTCGCCACGCGCATAGGGCGATCCGCCTTATAGCCTTGCGAATAGCCGACGGTTTCGCCTGCGGGCACGTCGCGCACCTGCACCGCCTGGGCGATCAGGCTGGCGACGGGGGCGATCTTCTCGTGCGGACGCCCTTCCGGCCCGCCGCCGTACAGGCAGATGCCCGGCCGCACCACGTCGAAGGCGAAGTCCGGCCCCAGGAAGCAGCCGCCCGAGTTGGCGAAGGAGCGCGTGACGCCCGGATAGCGTTGGACCGCCGCCGCATAGGCGTCGCGCTGGGCGCGGTTCAGCGGGTTGGACGGTTCGTCGGCGCAGGCCAGGTGAGTCATCACCAGTTCGAGGCCCTCGAACGGTTCGGGCGCGTCCTCGACTCGGAAGCCCAGCCGGTTCATGCCGGTGTCGATCTGCAGTCCGCAGGCGCCGCCGCCCGCCGCCTGCCAGGTCTGAAGCTGGGTCGGGTGGTTGATGACGGGCCGCAGGTTCGAGGCCTTGAGCATGGCGGCCCCGTCGCCGTGGCAGCCGTCCAGAATATAGATGACCGGCTCGGACCCGATCCCCTCGCGCAGGCGCACGCCCTCGGCCGCGCGGGCGACGAAGAAGGTGCGCGCGCCCTCGGCCATCAGACGCTTGGTCACGGGGGCGGCGCCGAGGCCGTAGCCGTCGGCCTTCACGACCGGATTGACCGGCGCGCCGCTGACGGCGCCGAGGGTGCGATAGTTGCGGGCGAGCGCGTCCAGATCGACGTTTAGGACGGCGGGAGCGAGGACGGGGGAGGTCATGGCGACGGTTATAATCCGCAGTTCAGGCGGCGCCACCGCTTTGACAGCCTACTCTGGAATATCCGCATAGGCGCCGCCATAGCGGCCGTCGTGGGCCAGGTTGCCGAAGCGGGTGGTGTTGGAATCGAACGCCAGCTTGACGATGCCGATGGGGCCGTGACGCTGCTTGCCGATGACCACTTCGGCCTGGTGCTGCAGGCGGTCCATATCTTCCTGCCATTTCAGGTGTTCTTCGGTGCCTTCGCGCGGCTCGGCGCGGCCGAGGTAGTAGCTTTCGCGATAGACGAACATGACGCAGTCGGCGTCCTGCTCGATCGAGCCGGATTCCCGCAGGTCGGACAGTTGCGGCCGCTTGTCGTCGCGCTGCTCGACCTGACGCGACAGCTGCGACAGAGCGATGATGGGGACGTTCAGTTCCTTGGCCAGGGCCTTCAGGCCGCCGGTGATCTCGGAGACCTCCTGCACCCGGTTCTTCTGGCTGTTCTCGCCGGTCGTCACGAGCTGCAGGTAGTCGACCACGATCAGGTCGAGGCCGTGCTCCATCCGCTTCAGCCTTCGTGCGCGCGCCGCCAGCTTGGAGATGGATAGGCCGCCGGTGGCGTCGATGTAGAGGGGGCTTTCGCCGATCTCGATGGCGGCGTCGCGGATCTTGCCGAAGTCCGAGGCGTCGATTTCGCCCTTGCGCAGCTTGTCCGAGGACACGCCCGACGCATCGGCCAGGATACGCATGGCCAGCTGTTCGGCGCTCATTTCCAGCGAGTAGAAGGCGACGACGCCGCCGTCGACGGTCTTGCGCCCCCCGTCCGGCGTCGGCTCCCAGCGATAGTTGCGCGCGACGTTGAAGGCGATGTTGGTGGCCAGCGCCGTCTTGCCCATCGACGGACGACCGGCCAGGATCAGAAGGTCCGAGGGGTGCAGGCCGCCCAGCTTCTGGTCCAGATCGTCCAGACGGGTGGCCAGACCGGCCAGTTTGCCCTCGCGCTGATAGGCCTCGCCCGCCATTTCCACGGCGCCGGACAGGGCGTGTGAGAAGCTGACGAAGCCCGACGACGGCTTGCCCGTCTCGGCCAGGGAGTAGAGCGTCTGCTCGGCCTGTTCGATCTGTTCGTCGGCGGGCGTCTCGGGGTTGGGCGCCTCCTTGATGATCTCGCCGCCGATGCGGATCAGGTCGCGGCGCAGGGCCAGATCATAGACGACGCGGGCGTAGTCGGGGGCGTTGGCGGCGGGCGGCGCCCGGTCCACCAGATCGGCGAGGTAACGCAGGCCGCCGAACTCCTGAAACGCCGGATCCTGCTTGAACCGCTCCATCAGAATGGTCGGCTCGGCCAGCAGGCCCTGGCGGATGTGGTCCTCGACCGCATCGAACAGGCGCTGGTGGAAGGGTTCGTAGAAATGGCTGCCGCGCAGTCGGTCCGACAGGCGCTCGAACACGGCGTTGTCGAACATCAGCGAGCCCAGAAGGGCCTGCTCCGCCTCCAGATTGTGGGGCATGGACGACACCTGCACGGCGTCGTTGGCGTCAAAGGGCGTCGGAGCAAAGGCGGCGTTCATCGTGGCCATGGTGAAACATCCGCGCGCGCTGCGTCAGGGGCGGACGCTCATAGGGGTGGACAAGTGGCCGTTGGGCCTGTGGATGCTCTGGGGAGGCGCGCCTCAGCCGCGACAGGGATAGCGCTCGGCCATCCAGTCGCGCACGGCCTGGGTCACGGTGATGCGGCGTCGCGCCTCGGGCATGGTCTCGAAGCGCGCCACCAGGGTCTCGGGCGTGATGCCGGTGCCGGAGGCGGGAATGCAGTGCGCCGGGGTGCGACCGGCGGAGACGGCCGAGGCCTGCTCGGCCTTGACCGTGCTGACGGCGCCCGTGACTTCGCGGATCAGACGGCGCGTGTCAGGACGCATCATGGCCACGGCGCGGTTGCGCGGGATGTTCTGGCCGATCGTCAGGAACTGCTGGACGGTCATTTCGGCCGACTGGGCCTGGGCCAGCGGCGCCGAGGCGAGCAGCGTCAGGGCGCCCAGCGGCGCGGCGAAAAGAGCATGAACGGAACGCGACATGGGGGACTAGATGCTCTCGTGAAGCCGGCTTCGCAAGGTCTGCCGGTTCAGCTTCATGCGGGACACGGATGCGCCTCGGCCATCCATTCGCGCACCGCCTGGGTCACGGAGATGCCGCGCCGCTGGGGCGGAATGCTGCTGAAGCGGCCCAGAATCTCGCCGGTGTTCACGCTGACCTTGTCCGGCACGCAGGTGGCCGGGCGACGACCGGCGGCGCGGGCGGCCGCCTGCTCGTCTCGGATTGTCTTGAACGCCGCCTTCATCTCGTTCATCAGCCGGCGCGTGTCCGAGCGCAGAAGGGCGGTCGGATTGCGAGGTATGCCGTCGGCCGTGGTCAGGAACTCCTGAACCGTCATGGCGCTCGCGCTGGACGCCAGCAGGCTGGCGGCAAGCGCGAGGATGAGCGTGGGCTTGTTCATGCGAACTCTCCGAACGACAGAGCCAGCTTGGCCGCATCGTGGATGAATACTCGCTGAACGCCGTCAGGTGGTCAGCGTGGCGGCCGCGGCGGTCGCCGCCGCAGCCGCCACGCCGCCCCGAGCAGCAGACCCCGACGCGAGGAGGAGGGGAGGAGCTCCTCTCACGCCGGGTCTGACGCCGCTGTCACCACCTCACGTTCAGTCGGGCGTAGCCGTAGCGGCCGTTGAACCCGAACGGCGAGTAGTAGGGGAAGCCCAGCACGCCGTTGTTGTTCAGGTTGGCGGGCACGAAGTCGGGATATTCGTCGAAGACGTTGTCGACGCCGATCGCCAGGCCGACCCGGTCGGTGATCTGGAAGCGGCCTTCCAGGTCGATGGTGGTCTTGTCGCCGGTCGAATAGTCGTTGGCGGGGACCGAACCGGGTTGCAGCACGCTGGCGTAATAGGTCGCCCGCGCCGTCCCGCCCCAGCGGCCAAGGCTCCAGTCGGCGGAGGCGGAGACCTTGGTGTTAGGCGTGCCCTCCTCGATGGTCAGGATGCGCTGGCGGGAGAACAGGGTCGGCGCCGGGTTCAGCACTGAGGTCGAGGTCGGGAATTTCGTCACGCTGACGTCATTGACGTTGGCGGCGACGGTGAAGTCCCAGTCGCCGGCCGTCTCGGTCCGCAGGCGATAGCGGCCGACGATGTCGACGCCTTCGGTCTCGGTCGTCACGCCGTTGAGGAAGAAGCGCGCGGCCTGGACGCCCAGCGGGTCCAGCAGGCCGGCGACCTGGGGCGAGAAGCTGCGGTTGATCAGCTCCGACAGGACGATCTGGTTCTCGATCTCGATGCGATAGGCGTCGATCGTCAGGTCGAAATTCCCCAGGCGGACCACGGCGCCCAGCGTGTAGTTGGTCGAGGTTTCGGCCTTCAGCGGGCGGGCGCCCAGGACCGAGGCGACCTCGCTGGTGGCGGGGAAGGTGCCGGTTTCGACGAATCCGCCGTCCTGGACGACCGAGGAGGTCGAGGTGAAGAAGCTCTGCTGCAGCGACGGGGCGCGGAAGCCGGTCGACACCGAACCGCGCAGGGCGAAGTTCGGGCTGAAGTTGTAGCGGGCGGCGAACTTGCCCGTCTGGGCGTCGCCGAAGTCGGAATAGTCCTCGACGCGCAGCGCGCCCTCGACCGTCAGCTTCTCGGTCAGCGGGATTTCGACGTCGGCGTACAGGGCGACGGCGTCGCGGTCTTCATCCACCTCGTTCGAGGGCTGGAAGCCGGGGAATCCCTGGGCGCCGCCGGCCAGGGCGGTGTTCGTCCCCAGCGGGCCGCGGTTCCACGATTCCGGCTGACCGGCGTCGATCTTGTAGGTCTCCTTGCGGGCCTCCAGGCCCCAGGCGAAGTTCAGCGGACCGCCGTCCAGGCCGACCTCGAACTGGCGCGTGAAGTCGGCGCCGAAGACGAGTTGGTCATAGGTCAGTCCGCCGGAATCGAAGCTGGTCAGGGAGTCGGCGCCGTAGGTGGCGTTCAGCGAATCCTCGGTGCGGAAGTCCAGGGCGTTGCGGCCGTAGACGAGGCTGAAGTCGGCGTCCCATCCGGCCAGCGTCCCGCGCACGCCGCCGGCGGCGGACAGGTCCTGGGAGTTGATGGCGATCTTGGGCAGGAAGCCGTTCGGATAGATGGACGGCACATTGTTGGGGTTGTCAGAGAGGCGCGGGAAGGCGGCGGAGGAACTGTCGCGCTCCTGATAGCCGGCCCAGCCATAGGCCTCCCAGTCGGCGTTCAGCGGCTTGCCCGCATTGGCGAAGACGCTCCACTGCTCGACCTTGGGGTCGCCGAAGCGGCCGGTGATCGCGCCGTTGGCGGCGGGGCGCGGATCATAGTCCGAACGGCTGGTGGGATCGCGGTCGGAATATTCCGCCGACAGGGTCAGGAAGCCGTCCGAGCCCAGGCCGAAGCCCTGCCAGGCCGAGACGGTGACGGCGCGGCCGTCCTCCTCGTCCCGCTTGCCGCGCGCGGTCTCCACACTGGTGAAATACTGGCCGTAGGTGACGCTGGCGCCGCCGCCCTCGCGGGCCTCCTTGAGGCGCAGGTTGACGACCCCGGCGATGGCGTCCGAGCCGTATTGCGCCGAGGCGCCGTCGCGCAGCACCTCGACCCGGTCCAGGGCGCCGCTGGGGATGGCGTTCAGGTCGACGGCGGCCGAGCCGCGCCCGACCGTGCCGTTGACGTTGACCAGGGCCGAGGCGTGACGGCGCGTGCCGTTGACCAGCACCAGGGTCTGGTCCGGCGACAGGCCGCGCAGGGTGGCGGGGCGTATCGAGTCCGTCCCGTCGTTGGCCGAGGGGCGCTGGAAGGTCAGCGACGGCACGGTCTGGGCCAGGGCGGCGGCGAACTCGGTCGTGCCGCGGTTCTGCAGGGTTTCGGCCGTCACCACGTCGACGGGGGCCAGGGTGTCCAGGCGCGAGCGGGCCGGGGCGCGGGTGCCCGTCACCACGATGTCGTCGACCGAGGTGGCGTCGTCAGGGATCGTCTGGGCGCCGGCGGCGCCCGCGATCAGCAGGGCGGCGCCGGATACGGCGGCCAGAAGGGCGGGGCGGCGGGGGAAGCGGGAGGTCATCTCGAGAGGTCGTCTTTTCTGATTGGACGCGCGTCAGGGATCGCCGCCGCGTGAGGGCGGGCGTCGGGCGCGTCGGGAAGCGGAATTCTTAAAGCGAACGCAAACCGCAGACCGGCGGCGGACCGGTCAGGGAGGGCGGTCTCAGGGTTGCGGGCACGGACATCGCGCCGGTCGGACTGCCGGGCGATGCAGTCGGGCGTAAAGGCCGGGGCGCATCGTGATCTCCTGCCCGTCAACGACGACGGGCGATGGCGATATTGCGGTGCGAAAGCGGCGACGGCTATCGAGATTATGTGTGGGGAGCGTGAGAAAAACTAAACTATGGGGGAGGTGGAAAAGAAAAAGGGGCGCTTCCTTGCGGAAGCGCCCCTCGATCATCTCGCCGAAGCGACAGGATCAGGCTTCGTCGCCGAAGCCTTCCTGTTGGCCGGCGCCGCCTTCCAGCAGCTCCTGGGCGGCCTGATCAGCAGCTTGACGCTCGTCGTCGAACTGGCTGCGGATCACGTCCTCGCCCTTGGCCTGACGCTCGGCTTCGTCGGCCGAACGGGCGATGTTGATCTTGACCGTGGCCGAGACCTCGGGGTGCAGGCGGACCAGCACCTCGTGGACGCCCAGCGTCTTGATCGCCGTGTTCAGGACGACCTGCGAGCGCTCGACCTTGCCGCCTTCGGCGCGAACGGCCTCAGCGACGTCGCGACCGGCGACCGAACCGTACAGCTGGCCGGTTTCGCCGGCCTGACGGATCATGACGTAGCTCTGACCGTCGATCTTGTCGGCGATCTTCTGCGACTCGGCCTTGTTCTTCTCGTTGCGCTGCTCGATGGCGGCGCGTTCGATTTCGAAGGCCTTCAGGTTGGCTTCCGTGGCCCGACGCGCCTTGTCGCGCGGCAGGAGGAAGTTACGGGCGAAGCCGTCCTTGACGGTGACGACGTCGCCGATGGCGCCGAGGTTCTCGACGCGTTCCAGCAGAACGACCTTCATCTTACTTCACCACGTACGGCAGGAGGGCCAGGTAGCGGGCGCGCTTGATGGCCTTGGCCAGTTCGCGCTGCTTCTTGGCGGAAACGGCGGTGATGCGCGAAGGCACGATCTTGCCGCGGTCGGAGACGTAACGCTGCAGCAGCTTCACGTCCTTGTAGTCGATCTTCGGCGCGTTGGCGCCCGAGAACGGGCAAACCTTGCGGCGACGATAGAAGGGGCGACGGGCCGGGCCGGAGCCGGCCGGAGCGCCCGGGATGGGGGCAGTCGTATCGGTCATGATCCGGTTCCTTATTCCGAAGCCGCGGCGTCGTCGCCGCGCGGGCCGCTGCGGTCACGCTCGCGTTCGCGGCGGGCCAGCAGGGGCGACAGCTCCAGGTCGAGTTCCTCGACGCGGATGGTCAGCCAGCGCAGCACGTCTTCGTTGATCGACAGCTGACGCTCGACTTCGGCCATGGCGGCCGGCGGGCAATCAACGGCCATCAGCGAATAGTGAGCCTTGCGGTTCTTCTTGACCCGGTAGGTCAGGTTGCGCAGACCCCAGTACTCGATCTTGGCGACGGAGCCGCCGTTTTCTTCGATCAGAGCCTTGATGGTGTCGTTCAGCGCTTCGGCCTGTTGCGCCGAGATATCCTGGCGCGTCATGACCGTGTGCTCGTAAAGAGCCATGCGGCATTCTCCCTTGGCGGACATCGGCGCGGGCGAACCGGGTAGTTCGTCCACGATGGCTCCTGACGCGGCGGACGGGAGTTTCCCGGCCCTTTGACGTTCCGCAGCAGGACCGAAGCCCTGGAAAGGGCGCGCCTATACGGGAAAAACCCCGGCAGGGCAAGGCGCGGCGGCCTTTGCGCCCGCGATTGGCAGAGGCGGCGAAGCGCGGCACGGTGCGCATCAAGCAGCCGGAGCGCTCAGGATGACGCAAACGCCGACGCCGAGGAACCGCTGGTCGCTGATCGGGCCGGGCATCGTGGTGACCGCGACCGGCGTGGGCGCCGGGGATCTGGTCGCCACCCTGATCGCCGGATCGCGCTTCGGCTACGCCCTGCTGTGGGCCGCCGTGATCGGGACCGTGCTGAAGATCGCCCTGGCCGAGGCCGTGGGGCGGTGGACCCTGTCCAGCGAGCGGACGATGTTCGAGGGCTGGTCGAGTCTGGGTGGCGGCTGGCTGGACGGGCGGCTGAACTGGGCCGGGCTCTATTTCGGCGTCTATGTGGTGGTCTGGGGTTTCGTCTACGGGGCGGCGGCCATGACCTCGACCGCCCTGCCGCTGGCGGCGCTGTTCCCCGTGCTGGACCTGAAGGCTTGGGGAATGCTGAGCGGCGTCGCCGGGCTGATCTTCGTCTGGTTCGGCGGCTACGGCCTGTTCGAGAAGGTGATGACGGCCTGCGTCGGGGTGATGTTCGTCACCGTCGTCGGCCTGGCCGTGATCGTCACCCCGAACCTGCCGGAACTGCTGACCGGCCTGTGGCCGAGCCTGCCGGAGGGGGCGGCCTTCTACACCCTGGGCCTGATCGGCGGGGTGGGAGGCACCATCACCATGGCGGCCTATGGCTACTGGCTGAACGCCAAGGGCTGGAAGGGGCCGGGCTGGATGGCGGTGATGCGGCTGGACAATCGGGTGGCCTATATCGTCACCGGGGTCTTCGTCGTCGCCATGCTGATCGTCGGGGCCGAGCTGCTCTATAGTGCGGGCATCGCCCTGCAGGGCGGGGATCGCGGGCTGCTGGATCTGGACCAGGTGCTGCGCGAGCGGTTCGGGCGGCCGATCTCCATCCTGTTCCTGGTCGGCTTCTGGGCCACCAGCTTCTCAAGCCTGCTGGGCGTGTGGCAGGGCGTCAGCCTGATGTTCGCCGACTTCACCGCCCATGTGCGCGGGCGCTCCGACGATCCGAAGGCGCGCGGCGACAAGAGCCGGGCGTTCCGCGCCTACGCCCTGTGGCTGACCTTCCCGCCGATGCTGCTGCTGTTCATGGATCGGCCGTTCGGGCTGATTGTCGCATATGGGGTGCTGGGCAGCCTGTTCATGCCCTTCCTGGCAGGGACGCTTCTGTGGTTGCTGAACAGCGCCCGGACGCCGCAGGAATGGCGCAGCGGCTGGGTTTCCAACCTGATGCTGGGGGCGGCGGCCCTGCTGTTCGCCGTGCTGGCGGGCAAGGAGCTGCTGGGACTGATCCCGTCGTAGGCGGCCTATTCCTCGCAGGAGTTTCACAAAAGCCCCGGCGAACCGTCGCATTGGGCCGTTAGGCCTCGCCCTCGACCATATCGGTTCGGGGAAACATCGTCATGAAGCTGTCCGTCGCTTGTCTGGCCGCATCCGTCCTGCTGGCCGCCGCGCCCTCCATGGCCCAGGTCGTCGCGCCGCCGGACCCCGATCCGCTGCCCGCGCCGCTGCACGCGCCCAACGGCCGCTGGGCCGCCAAGGGCTGGGCCGACCGCATCGTGTTGAGCCCGGCCGCCGACGCTGCGCGCGGCGCCGCCGTGGCCTGGCGCACCGACACGCGCCAGACCGCCGCCGAGGCCCAGATCGCCGAGGAGATCGACGGCCCCCTGCTGGGCTTCGCCGCCCGGACCGTGGCCGGGACCACGGCGCCGATCGAGAACGAGAACGGCCGCGCCCTCTATCATCAGGCGCGCTTCGACGGGCTGAAGCCGGACACGCGCTATGTCTATCGCGTGCGCGCCGCCGACGGCTGGAGCGAGTGGCTGCCGTTCCGCACGGCCAAGGCGGAGTTCGCGCCGTTCCGCTTCATCTATCTGGGGGACACCCAGAACGACATTCTCGAGGTCGCGTCGCGCGTGATCCGCTCGGCCTTCAAGGAGGCGGGACCGGCGGCTCTGGTCGTCCATGCGGGCGATCTGGTGGCCCAACGCGAGGTCAAGGTTCACGACGACGAATGGGGCGAATGGACCGAGGCCGGCGGCCGCGTCTACGCCATGACGCCGCAGTTGCCCGCCAGCGGCAACCACGAGTACGTCGACCACATCCTGCCGAACGGCGAGGAATCGCGCCTTCTGGGGCCGCACTGGCCGCTGCAGTTCGCCCTGCCGGACAACGGGGCAGAGGGGGCCGAGGCGACCAGCTACTACGTCGACTATCAGGGCGTGCGCTTCATCGTGCTGGACGGGACGGCGGCCATCGACCTGGGGGCCGGGGAAAGCCAGACGCGCTGGCTGGATCGTGTGCTGGCCGAAAGCCCGGCGCGCTGGAACGTTGCCCTGTTCCACCAGCCGATCTACACCTGCGCCCGGCCCGAGGACACCGAGGAACTGAAGGCCGCCTGGAAGCCGATCTTCGACGCCCGCAACATCGACCTGGTGCTGCAGGGGCACGACCATTGCTACGGCCGCGTCTCCAACCCCGCCGGGGCCGAGGCCTCGCGCGCCGACAGCGCGGCAGGCCGTCCGCAGGGGCCGGTCTATGTCGTCTCCGTCACCGGCTCGAAGATGTACGGGCTGAACGACCGGGCGGACACGCAGCCGGTGCGCGCGGCCGAGAACACCGAGCTGTATCAGCTGATCGACGTCGAGGCGGATCGTCTGTCGTTCCGCGCCTTCACGGCGACGGGCGGGCTGTATGACGCCTTCACGCTGGAGCGGCAGGCCGATGGCACGAAGCGGCT
>PJUE01000656.1_pt1 | contig 17662 bp, 22 predicted proteins | sample 1512171 | NCBI WGS metagenome assembly PJUE01 (sample SAMN08177674, study PRJNA422409) | Feces metagenome, whole genome shotgun sequencing project. | isolation source: Chicken feces (3) enriched on wood chips: alkali lignin treatment | host: Gallus gallus | place: USA: Madison | collected 2015-01-15
AATTGACTCTGCTCCTGAAGAAAAAGAGCGTGGTATCACAATCAATACTGCACACGTAGAATATTCTACAGCTAACCGTCACTATGCACACGTTGACTGTCCAGGTCACGCTGACTACGTTAAGAACATGGTAACTGGTGCTGCTCAAATGGACGGTGCTATCATCGTAGTTGCTGCGACTGATGGTCCTATGCCTCAAACTCGTGAGCACATCTTGTTGGCTCGCCAAGTAGGTGTTCCTGCGTTAGTAGTATTCATGAACAAAACTGACTTAGTTGATGACCCTGAGTTGTTAGACTTAGTTGAAATGGAAGTTCGTGAGTTATTATCATTCTACGAATTCCCTGGTGATGATATCCCTGTAATCAAAGGTTCTGCTTTAGGTGCATTGAACGGTGAGCCTGAGTGGGTTGAGAAAATCATGGAATTAATGGATGCTGTAGATAACTACATTCCAATTCCTCCACGTTTGACTGACTTACCTTTCTTGATGCCAGTAGAAGACGTATTCTCGATCACAGGTCGTGGTACAGTTGCTACAGGTCGTATCGAAAGAGGTGTAATCAACTCTGGTGATCCAGTTGAGATCTTAGGTATGGGTGCTGAGAACTTGAAATCTACAGTAACAGGTGTTGAGATGTTCCGTAAAATCTTAGATTACGGTGAGGCTGGTGATAACGTAGGTTTATTGTTACGTGGTATTGAGAAAACTGATATCAAACGTGGTATGGTTATCTGTAAACCAGGTTCAGTAACTCCTCACGATCATTTCAAAGCTGAGGTTTACGTATTGTCAAAAGCTGAAGGTGGTCGTCACACTCCATTCTTCAACAAATACCGTCCTCAATTCTATTTCCGTACAACTGACGTAACTGGAGAGATCTCTTTACCAGAAGGTACTGAAATGGTTATGCCAGGTGATAACGTTACAATCAGCGTGAAATTAATTTCTGCTATTGCAATGGAAAAAGGTCTACGTTTCGCTATCCGTGAGGGTGGTCGTACAGTAGGTGCTGGTCAGGTAACTGAAATTATCTAGTCTTTAATAAAGATTTAGAATCACATAGAATAAGCTAATCGACTGAGGTTGATTAGCTTATTTTTTCGATAAGCGATTTATCGGAATAGAATAAAAAAAAGTGAAAAAAGATTTGCAGAAAGTGGTTTAAAACACTATATTTGCATCACAAAATAAGAAATACACGGGCATAGTTTAAAGGTAGAACGAAGGTCTCCAAAACCTTTGGTCTGGGTTCGAGTCCTGGTGCCCGTGCTTATAAAAACAGATAAACTAAAATGGCAAAAGTACTTGATTTTTTTAAAGACTCTTATGTAGAGATCACTGAGAAAGTGACTTGGCCTACATGGTCTCAGTTACAAAGTTCAGCTGTTATTGTGCTTGTTGCTTCTCTTCTTATTGCATTGGTTGTCTTTGTAATGGATAAAGCTTCAAGTGTAGGGTTAGAATTCTTGTACGGTATTGCTTCTTAATTTTTCAATCGTATTTATTTATGGCAGATCAAGGTTTAAAGTGGTACGTAGTTCGTGCTGTAAGTGGTAAAGAAAAGAAAGTAAAGCAATATATTGATGCCGAAGTTAGCCGTTTAGGTATTGAGCACTTGATTCCTCAGGTGTTGATTCCAATGGAAAAATACTACTTGATGCGCGATGGTAAGAAAGTTGCTAAAGAGCGTAACTACTATCCTGGTTATGTTTTATTAGAAGCAGCTCTTGACGGTGAGTTAGAGCACATCATCAAAAATATCAATAGCGTCATTGGTTTCTTGGGCGATAAAGCTGGTAATGCGGTTCCTTTGCGCCAAGCAGAAGTGAATCGTATCTTAGGTAAAGTGGATGAAATGGCCGAACAAGGTGAAACCATTAACGTTCCTTACTATGTGGGTGAAACAGTGAAAGTAAACGATGGTCCTTTCAACGGATTTACTGGAGAGATCGAAGAAGTCCACGAAGATAAAAAGAAATTAATCGTGATGGTGAAAGTCTTCGGTCGTAAGACGCCACTTGAATTAAACTACATGCAAGTAGAAAAAGAGTAAGATTAGTAATTAACGATAGAGAAAAGCTTTTCATGAAAATTGGAAGGCTTTTTTTGTATCTTACTGCAAATGAAAAGGCCAACTATTTATCTATTCGTATTGGTGTATGTGCTGACATTGCTGAGCTGTGCAAATGTCGAGAAGTACAATCGATTTATCGAAACTCCCCTGGCGGTGGAAGCTATGCAGCAAGATATCAACTATGTCGAGCATAACTTATGGAAAATGCATCCAGACCTGTTTCTGTATGTGCGGGAAGATCAGTTAAAGGTTAAGTTCGACAGCCTTCGTAGGGCGATCCGCCAACCCTTATTGCCCAATCAGTTTCAGCTGGCATTAGCATCTGTACTGGCCCAGGTTCGGCAGGGGCATATGACGCTGAGTCCTCTTATTTCCAAATTTGATGCAAAAGGTAAGGATAAAGTCCGTTATCAAAAAAGTAAGGGGCCCTTTTCACAACTGGGCTTTCATTGGCAAGAAAACACACTCTATCTCTCAAAAAATGGGACGTTAGATTCAAGCTTGCTCCCAGGCTCTAAAATTCTTGCCATTGAGGGGATACAACCACAACATTTATATACAAAATATCGTCCAACCTTTACGTCGGATGGCTATAATACGACATTTATAGATCAGGCTTTTGAGCGTTTATTACCGCGGTATTACCAATTGGAACTGGGGTATAAAGATTCTATTTCGGTTTTGTTTTCTTGCGCCGATAGTACATATCAGCGGACTGTGGTCAGAAGGTTTGACAGTGTCGATACAAAGGCTAAATCGGGGGTAACGACCAAGGCTGTGAAAAAAGTGGGCCAACCTGATCAGAAGAAAAGTGATCTAAAAAAGCAGCGTAAAATCTTTGGGTATAATGCCAATCTAAAAAGGATGAGTAAACAGCTCTCTTTTCCTGTCAAAGGCGATAGCAGCGTTGCTTTACTGAAGGTGGTTGATTTTTCGTACGGGCGTCCAAAAGAAGCCTATAGAAGGATTTTTGATCGGCTTAAGCTTAATTCGGTCCAATACCTGATCTTGGATCTTCGTGGCAATTTGGGCGGACGTTTGTCCGATGTCCGTGAACTATACAGTTACTTAGTGGAAGAGGATAAATTCCAATTTGTTCAGCCAGCAGTTATCACCTCAAAATTCAACTTGCCGTTTTATCAGGTAAAAGGGTTGCCGGGCTGGTCTTATCCCATTTTATCACCATTTATTATACCAAGTGCTGTAGTATCCTGGACAAAGAGCTTTTCCAAAGATGGGATAAATTATACCCATCTTACAGGAAGTAAAGTCGAAAAATCAAAAGGCAGTCGCTATCGCGGTGATTTATTTGTACTGATTGATGGCGGGACTTTTTCTGCAGCGAGTTTAATTGCTACAAATCTAAAAGTTGGGAAGCGGGCTGTTTTTGTGGGGGAGGAAACTGGTGGGGCTGCCAATGGAACAGTTGCCGGATCTCTTCCTGTGCTGAAACTTCCAAACTCCCATCTGCGTTGGCGTTTTGGCTTAATGGATGTCAAACCTTATTATCAAGTATCAGAAGAGGGAAGGGGTGTCATGCCGGATGTTCCTGTCGTACGGAGTGTTGATGATGTTATCAAGGGGAAAGATCCAGTATTGGATAAGGTGTTGAAGTCTATTAAAAAATAAGGCGAAGTGTAATTAAGGATTAGACTTCACCTTGAGATCGTTTCCCTTGAAATAAGGCAATTATTTTCTTTGCAAGAAGTTTGCTATAATGATAGATTAGGCCAAAGATATTTTCTCCTGTTATGTCACTGGCTAAAGCAGGTGGTAAAAGCTCATAGATGGTAATACCAAAATATTCGGCAATCTTGTAAACCTGCTCTACCTTTAGCTTCGTCTCATTGCGTTCTATTTTTGAATAGGCAGCCTGTGATATCTCCAAAACGAATGCAACGGCTTCTTGCGATATCTTGAGACTTTCTCTTTTCTGTCTAATAATTGTTCCGATTTCCTCTCTTGCCATTCTTTTCAATACCAAAATTTAGAAATCCTAATTTAATAAATATAACTTATAGTTGTGAAGTTTTTTGATGTTAAAACTTCTAGTTATAGTCTATAACCCTAGGTTGTGGTGGCTAAGCCACTTTTCCATGAATTTTGAGGAAATAAAAATCACAATATTATGGAAAAAAAATTGGGAGAAATTAATGTAAGCGAGTTAGATGCAAATGAAGTGTTAGAAATTGGAGGTGGGGGGTCGGAAAGGAAGGATGAGAAGAGAACTAATTTTTGGGAATGGCTAAAAACAGGTCTATTAGGTTAAAGGAAAATTTTGAAAACAGTTTGAATTTCAAGAAAGGATTGAGGCCGAACGATTATTGCTAAAAGTGATCCGGTCAGATAGGCTAAAAGGTGTAATCTTTTGTTGATTTTACTTTTAGGAATTTTTAATAAAAAAAATAATAAAAGCAAAACAGCCAGCCAGTACTGAGCACTATTGTTAATAAAAGGAATAATGAAACTATGTGTTGGTTGTAAAGGAAAATACAAAAAACTGAATCCAAATAAGCCAAATGTGAGGTTAGATGCGCCGATAGACGTGTGGATGAAATTGCCTTTTTCTTGTAGATATTGGAATAAATTTGGAAGTATAATCATCATGATAAATAGCAATGGGGTGACTAGCGATGTGATGGTAATCCCAGATTCTTGCTTTAAATTACCAAATGTATCATATCCCAATCCAAAAATCACAATACAATTAAACAGCAAATGAATCCAATTACGGTGAATTAATGCAGAGGTAAGCAAAGTATGAATACGCTTACCTCTTGCTATTTCGTAGGGGTGCAGGATCAGCGCGTGGAAAAACGATTTGTTATAAAATCCAATTATGCTGCATATCAATATAATCGGTACGACAATATAGGAATAGGGGGCTTCGGCGAAAGTTGGGAATATGTCGAAAAATTTCATTAACCACTATTAATTTGCGTTGTAAGTTAATTAATAAATTTTAAAATACAACCTTAGGTTGTGGTGGATCAAAAATGTAATATACATTTTTGGATATTGATTAAAAACCAAGATGAAAAGAACAAATATCATATACTTACTGCTGATAGTGGCTATAATTATAGGGTTGATATTATTACCGTTTATCAAAGTGCCTATTTCAATTTCGGCACAGGGAATTGTCAGGCCTGCAATGGAGAACACAAAGATGCTATCCTTGGTCAGTGGCCGTATTATTGACAACCGTGTTGTGGGGAACAATCAGCAGGTAAAACAGGGGGATACACTACTGATCGTTGTTTCCGAAGATCTGGAAAATAAACTGTCCCTGAATAAGGGTTTAACAGATGACTATGCGAGACAAATCGCTGATCTAAAACTTATTCTTGATGGTAGGGCAAAAAGTCTGCAAGGTGGACAATATCAACTGGAATATCTGTCCATGGAACAACGTATGTCCGAAATACAGTCGCAGCTTACCTTAGCACGTCGTGAACTGGACCGAAATAATCAGCTATTCAGCCAAGGGGTGGTGTCCCAAGCGGAACTCGATAAAACACAATATGCTTTTTAGCAACTTGAAAATCAGTTTTTGACGATACGCAAGCAGCAGATGGCGCAATGGAGCGCTAAGTTGGTCGAACTGCGACAGAAATCTCAATCATTGTCCTCCGAGAAGAAGTCAATCTTGATTGATGGTCAAAACTATATTGTTCGTGCGCCTATAACTGGGACGGTGGTCAATTTTAAAGGGTATCAAAAAGGGGGACAGCTCGTACAAGGACAGGATATTCTGGAAATTTCACCGGAGGATCAGCTTATAGCCGAATGTTTGGTGCCAGCCAAATCCATCGGCTATATCAAAAAGGATCAATCGGTCAAATTCCAGATGGATACGTATAATTATAACCAATGGGGATTTCTTTCTGGGACAGTGCATGATATTGACTACAATCTGGTAAGCGACCAACAAAAAGGATCTTATTTTAGGGTCAGATGTCACCTCGATAAAAACTTTCTGAGTCTTCCCAATGGGAATCAGGCCTTTGTAGGAAAGGGAAATACATTCAACGCGCGGTTTTACCTCTTAGACCGTACGTTATGGCAGCTCCTGTTCGATCGGGCCGACGATCTGTTCAATCCAAATCTTGGCGCTAAGACGAGCGCATTATAAAACTTCTTTATTATCTGACAACAGTAAATTTGTAATGAAAAAATCTCCTGTTTGCATTAAGCAGCACGATATCCGTGACTGTGGGGCGGCCTGTCTGGCATCTATTGCGGGCTATTATGGTACACATATTCCTATTGCCAAGATCAGACAATTCTGTCACACCGATACGCGTGGTACCAATGTATTAGGTATGGTTCAAGGACTGCAACAAATAGGTTTTAATGCCAAAGGTGTCAAGGGCGCTATAGATGCCATTCCGCAGATACCTTTACCAGCAATTGCCCATGTTGTGCTCAAAGAGCAGCTCCAACACTATGTGGTAATCTATCAGGTGGAAAAGGATAAAATCACGGTGATGGATCCTGGCTTCGGAAAAGTGGAAAAATATACCTTTGAGGCCTTTCAGAAGATTTGGACTGGGGTGTTGATCTTAATGGAACCCAATGAATATTTTGAACAGAAAAATGAGAAGATCGCTGTTTACAAGCGATTCTGGAATCTGATCCGGCCCCATCGCTCGGTGATCGTTCAGGCATTGGTGGGAGCTGCTGTGTATACGCTACTGGGGCTTTCAACATCGTTTTACATTGAGAAAATTACCGATTATGTACTGGTCGATGGCAATGTGCGCTTATTGAACCTTCTTTCGATCGGTATGTTGGTCATTCTGATTTTTCAGTTGCTCATTGGTACATTGAAAAGTGTCATGGTCTTGCAAACGGGGCAAAGGATTGATAAATATCTGATTTTAGGTTATTATAAACATTTGCTGAGTCTCCCGCAACGCTTCTTTGATACAATGAAAGTGGGCGAGATTATATCGCGGGTTAACGATGCAGTCAAAATTCGTGCTTTTATTAATGATATAGCTATACAGGCTGTCGTCAATTTGCTGATTGTGATCTTTTCCTTCGCGCTTATGTTTACCTATTTCTGGAAACTGGCCTTGATCATACTGCTCGTTATCCCTTTTTATCTAGGGGTCTATTGGCTTTCCAATAAACTGAACAAAAAAGTAGAGCGCCGGATGATGGAAGAAGGGGCCGAACTGGAATCTCATCTGGTCGAATCGCTCAATTCGGTCAAGACCATCAAGCAGTTTGGGATTGAAACTTATTTTAATAGCGGTACAGACAATCGGTTTTCGCATTTATTGAAAACCATTTATGCTTCGGTGATGAATGGCTTGTTTTCCAGCACCTCTGGCGAGTTATTGTCGCGGTTATTTACCATTATCCTCTTATGGGCCGGTTCATACTATGTGATCGAACGTACGATCACGCCGGGAGAACTACTCTCATTTTACGCCTTGATCGGTTATTTTACTGGGCCGGTGACACAATTGATCGGCATGAATAAGACACTGCAAAATGCATTGATTGCAGCAGATCGCTTGTTTGAAATTATGGATCTGGAGCGTGAAGAATCAGAAGAGAAATTACAGCTTACTTCGGATCTGGTTGGGGATATCGTCTTTGATAATATACGTTTTTCTTACGGATCACGGGTAGAGGTATTCCGAAATTTTAGTTGCCGGATACAACAAGGCAAGATGACGGCCGTGATCGGGGAGAGTGGAAGCGGGAAGACTACGCTAGGAGCGCTTATTCAGCAGTTGTATCGACTACAGGAGGGCAAGATTTCTATCGGTCAATACGATTTGAACTATATTTCGAAGAGTTCCCTTCGGGAACGCATTGCCATTGTGCCCCAGCAGATTGATCTTTTTTCGGGTAACGTCGTTAGTAATATTGCCGTCGGAGAGGATGTTCCCAATTTTCAGCGGCTGTTGCAGGTAGTCAATGAATTGGACATGATGTCTTTTATTGAAAAGCTTCCAGCTGGTTTTGAAACCCAGCTTGGTGAAAATGGATCCATGCTATCCGGTGGACAGCGACAACGAATTGCCATTGCACGAGCATTATACCGCAATCCGGATATTCTCATTTTAGACGAAGCGACTTCGGCTTTGGATACTTCAACAGAACAGGTAATCCAGCGAGCATTCCGTCGCTTTAAAGATTCGGGTAAGACAATGATTGTGATTGCACATCGGCTGAGTACGATCGCTGAGGCCGATACCATTATGGTGCTTAAAGATGGAGTACTTATCGAACAGGGCGAACATGAGGAATTATTAACCCAAGAGTCTGCTTATAAGGATATGTGGAAAAAGCAATCGATCGTGTTAAACTAACTGTTGTTTTTTATTCAATGATGAAAAATTATCAAAGATGTAGGATAAAGTGCTGGTTTATTTATTTAGCGGTACTGTTATCTACGAATGTACTGGCGCAACGAGCCTGGACTTTACGGGATTGTATTGATTATGCAGTGACTCATAATCTACCGATAAAACAGCAGGATATCAAGGCTGAGATAAAAGTGCTGGATCAGCAAATGGCATTGCGGGAACGCTTGCCAAGTGTGAATGGCTATGCAAATGGGTATACCACTTTTGGATCATCACAGGATGTGTTTGGTACGATTCGGCGCAATGACAATCTGAATAGCAACATGGGGATCAATGCGGAACTGACCCTATATCAATATAACTATTTTCGAAACCAAGCCAAGAAAGCGGCTTCTGAAGCGGAACAGGAACGTGTCGAAAAGGAGATATTGAAAAGGAATCTTACTGTTCAGCTGATGGAAGCCTATCTGCAGACATTGCTGGCTCAGGCACTATTGGTCTCACAGGATTCGGCCATGCAATTTTCACAGCAGTTACTGGATAAAGCCGAGAAAAGTACGGCGGTAGGGGCAACAGCTGTGTCGGTAGTTGCCGAAGCAAAAGCCAATCTGGCGCGAGAGAAACAGCAATACCAACAGTATCACAAAGATCGGCGACAGTCCTTGCTTAAGTTAGCCCAGCTGATGAACTATCCGGACTATAGTAACTTAGAACTGGCTGTCCCAGTAGTGGAGAATGATCTCCTGCAAGGGCATGCTTTTTCGGATTCATCAAGCCTGCGGGAAGAAGCTTTTGTGCATAATCCGGTATTTGCTAAGCTTCGAAGTCAAGCTGTTGGACTTGAGGTCGAGTCCAAGTTGGTTAAAGCAGCGTTATTTCCGACGGTAAAAGGATCCGCTGGTTTGGGGAGCACCTATTTCAATGCTTTTAAAGCGGACAATACGCGATCTTTTTTTGTACAGAGTAAAGACAACTTTGCCCAGCAGCTCGCTGTGACGGTTTCGGTGCCCATCTTCAACAAAAGCAAGACTAAACGTCAGTTGAAGCAGATCGACTTGAACCAGCAAAATATACAATTGGCGATTGATAATGAAAAGTTTGCTCAGCAGCAGATCTTAGATAGGCTATTGCTTGAACTGGAGGAGAACAGAAAGCAATATGGTATTGCGGTAGAAGCGAGCACGGCAACAGCGCAATCTCTAGGTTACACCCTGCGGAGTTTTGAAGCGGGCAAGGCATCGATCTATGATGTCAATACGAGTAAAAGTAATTTGATTAAAGCGGAGTCGGAAACGATCCGCAGCAAATATACTGTAGTGTTCAATCAGCTCATGCTGCGCTATCAGATTTATGGATCGATAAATTAAAATCATTATGAAGCTATTCCAATATATAGACCGGATTAATTTGTTGGACAAGTTGATCCGCCAGAGACGGACGGGAACACAGTCAGAACTAGCAGTCCGCCTCGGGCTTTCTGTGTCACGATTGGCCCGTATTATTGAATATCTTAGAGATATTGGTGCTCCAATTACTTTTGATAGATCGCTTAATACGTATTACTATGAAAAAGACTATTCAATCCAAATCAAGGTAGAGGTTCAGCAGGAAAATATTCATTTGCTGGATTTAAATCAGATGAGGCAAGCAAATGCGGGTGATAATTTTATTTCAAATCATTTTCTGAATGCTTTTTTTGTGCATTGAGCAAAAGTAATTTAGTAGTGTTGATCAATAAAGCAGGAATCCGAAAAGGCTAAGAATAGAGTAGGAAGTAATTTTTTATAAATAAAAAAAATGAATACATTAGATTTAAAAGGTTTCGGTGTTCAGGAAATGGATGCGAAAGAAATGGAAGTAGTTGATGGGGGATGGTGGCAAGCTGCTTTGGGGACATTTTTATATAATGTCGTTGCTGATTGGAGACAAAACGTTGCTGCATTTGAAAGAGGAATAAATGGTGAAGCTTTATAAACTTGTAAATTTATGAACAAAATAGAACTAACAGAATTGACTAATTCTGAGATTATTGAAGTAAACGGTGGAGATGGTATGACAGAAGCTTTTTTTTGGGTTTTAGGTCGATTTTTTCAGGCTCAACAGAGAGATCTAGATGGATCCATTGGTGGCCCTACAGCAATTCATGGGTAATTTAGTGCTTTGAAAATAAAAACTATTTTACGTAAGAACCTAAGTACTTTGCTACTTAGGTTCGTCTTAATTTTGATTTATTGAAACAGAAAATAGAACTTTTAATATTTGGTACTTTACAATCAAGTATTATTTTGATTGTGTTTTTTCTATTGTTTGGCTTGGATATAGCCTCCAATACTATTACCATGTCTGATCAATTTAATATTTTTTTAATTTGTATCTGTACAGCTTTTTTTGAAGAGATTGTCTTTCGGTATTATTTGATTCGCGGGTTGCGTAGATTTTTTGATAAGAAAAAATCAGTACTAATTTCAGCTGTCTTATTTGCTGCATGTCATCTAGGAAATTCTCATTTTACGACCACAGCATTTGTTTCCCATTTTCTAGGTGGTATAATTTATGCATATGCTTATATTCATACAAAATCTATATATTATCCTGTTGGATTACACTTTGGTTGGAATTATATTCAATGGTTATTTTCACTTCCAATGAGTGGAACAACAAAAAGTGGTTTGTATAGTCTTATTTTGCCAACCAATGATTATTGGTTGGGAGGAAATTATGGGATAGAAGGAGGGTTTGCAAGTCTTCTGATTAGGAGTATCTTGTTTGGCGTTATCTTATTTACAGTTTCCAGATATGAAAGAAATGCACACGTGCGTTATGGTTCAAAATAAGTTTAAAAAAGGGAGTGTAACATGAAATTGGAATTATTAAAAAGTTGTGAATATAGGAATTATTCCATTGGATTGAGCTTTAAATTAAGATATTGAAATTATGTTGTTAGTAAAAAGTCGTAAATTGATTATTATATTTGGCTTGGGAATTTTTCTAATTTCGTTGCTTATCGGCGCAATGGTTGCACATAATCAAAAAAATAAAGCTCGTATACAAATTAGCACCATTAAATAATGGTGAATCGCAGACTATAAAAATAAACTACGGTATAAATTTATAGGAGAAAAGCATCTTCTATAAATATAATTTGAAGACACTATTACTTTTTCTATCCTAGTTTAAAGAAAGTAATGGTGTTTTGACTTGTACTATGGGTAATTGAAGAGTAGTTGATGAGAATAATGTGAGAAAATTAATGAATGAAATAATAGATTATTCTGGATTTGTGATTATAAAACGATATTTGATCTGAGAGTCTAGCCTAAATACTTGTGTGATAAATTCTTAACTTCCTTCTAATTCCTTTAGCCCCACCATTGTAATAGAAGACTCTTGGTTTTCTTCATTACTTATGTAATAAGCTGTTTTGTTGCTCTTTTTTCCATAGAAAATTTATTGAAATACAACCACAGGTTGTGGTGTAGATATATCTTAATGTCTATTTTTGGGACGGTAACAAAAATCTAAATCATTATGGAAACTAAAACAATTTTAAAATTTGTGGTAATAATAGCTATTCTGGCATTTTGTGTCTATCTGCTGTCTAATGTCGGCGAACTTATTCGAGGATTTGAAGATGGTTTTAATGCGACCAGAAATAAATAAAAACCTTAAATTTAAACGGATGAAAAAACATTTTATTCTTCTATTACTCTTTTTTATAATCACTTTTAGTGGTTTTGCGCAGGGGAATTCGATGCTGTGGAAAATCTCGGGAAATGGACTTAAACAAGATTCCTATTTGTTTGGTACGATCCACATGTTGTGTCCTGACGATTTTGAGATCAAACAAAAATGTCTGGACGCGCTTAATTCGAGCCAGAAAGTCGTATTTGAAGTGGATCTGTCAAAACCTGAAAATATGGAGGTCCTACAGGCATTTGCCGTACCTGACCCTAGTTTTATTAAAAACTTTACCGATAGCGAAGTGCGTAAAATGGATAGCGTCTTGTTGGCACAGCAGCTTTCAATTAAATTATTGGATCATGTTTCACCGGTAACAATGGCTTCCTTATTTTCAATGAAAGGCTTTAATTGTCCTGATCCAACAAAGTTGAAATCATATGAAATTGAACTATCGGCTCTGGCCTCCGCTCAGGGTAAAACAATTGGCGAACTTGAAACAGCTGATTATCAATTCGGGTTATTGAAAGACTTGATTACGCCAAAGTTATTTATGGACTGGGTATTGCAGTTGGATAAATATCCCGCTCTAACGGCCAAAATGGTCAATGCCTATAAAAATGAAAACCTCAAAGAATTAACTGCATTGATTGAGGATCCTACATGGATGTCTGTCGAACAGAAAGAAAAGCTCTTGACAGGGCGGAATATAAACTGGACAACGATTATTCCGAATTTGATCAAAGACCAGGGTTGCTTTATTGCTGTGGGAGCTGGACACCTGTCTGGTGAAAAGGGCTTGATCTCGTTACTTAGAGCAAAAGGTTATAGCTTGACGGCAATTGATTAGGATTGTTATTTTTTGAGGTAAAGGAAGTATAGTACCTTGATAGGTGGGGATTAAATTGTGTTAGTTGTGTAAAATGAGAGATATTTTTAAAATAATAGAAATACCGAGAAGTAGGAACTTATATTTTCTGTTTATATTCTTTTTGATCGAAGGAATAACAAATTGGGTCGCATATTATATTTTTGGTTGTCTATCTCTAGGTTTTGCTGATATTGAAGAATATCAGCAACAGGGACTGGGATTTGCTTTTGTGTCATTGGTAGTGATAGCGCCAATTTTGGAAACGCTATTGGTCCGAGTGCTAGTTTTAGAGCTGCTGCACAAGCTGAAGATTTCAGCTTCAATGAGCGTCTTGATTGCTGCTATCATTTTTGGCGTATTTCGTTGTTATAATATTTGGTATTTCCTAGCAACTATTATCTCAGTATTTGTATTTGCCTATTATTATATGGCTTTGAGGTCGCAAGGTAAATGGAACAAAATTCTATTGGTAATTGCATTACACGCCTTAGCAAATGTGCTGTCCTTTTTGAGTGCCTACATCTAACGTTCGTTTTTAAACAGTGGTAGCCGCCTATATGAGTTATATTGATTTGAAGTATGTTTACAAAAGATAAAATAAAGGCTATTGGGTATTCGTATCTTCTATTTATCGGAATTGGACTTGTGCTTGCGACGATTATTGGGGCTATCGATACATTTTTAGTCGTCGATTATTATAAAATCCCGAGCCTATTAAATCATGATGTACTAAAGTCTATTAAGGCATTGACCGATAATGGCTTCTATATTATGTTTATAGCTGCTTTTTTTGCACCGACAGTTGAAGAAACAATGTTTCGCCTTTGGTTGTCTTTTGACCCAAAGCATATAGCAATATCTTTTTCTGCTATTTTAACCTATCTGGCTTTCGGCCTTAAGGACTTATTTCACGTAAATTTGAAGGCTATAACTATCATCTTATCTTTTATAGTTATTAGCCTGGTAGCTTATCGAGTTCTGAGAGATAAGCATCCGAAAGAGTATCTTGATAGGTTTATTCCCATTAGAGTTATGGGGTCAATAAGTGCTATTTTATTTGGACTTGTACATATTGCAAACTTTGCGCCTATCAATACGACTATTTGGTTTCTCTATCCAATATATGTGCTTCCTCAGGTAGTTTTAGGGTACTTAATAGTTTTTCTAAGGTTAAAACATGGCTTTATCTATGGATTGGGCTTACATATATTGGTGAACTTTATAGCCGTTCTCATGAAAATATAGGTATAGGAATTATTAGTTGCGCAACAGGAATGGCCAATATAGTAGCTTTTTAGTAGGTTGACTTAAGGAATACATTAATGTATATGAAGATAAAATTTATAGTTGTTCTAATCTGTTTGTTTGCTGGACTATTATGCAAGGCACAGATACAGTTTGTCGGCGTTCAGAATAAGTTGCCAATTCCCTCATTAAATATTTACAATGAAAAGGGGACATTGATTGGATTTACAGATAAAACTGGTGTAACTCAGTTTCTCGATAATGGAGTAAAGAGGCAAAAACTCCCTTTAGTAATTACGGTGCAACATATCTCCTATGAAACCAAAACCTTTTCGTTGGTATCGCTGGACGGTAAACAACTATATTTTTTGGAGCCAAGACCTCAAGTCTTAAAAGAAGTCACTGTTACGGCAAAGCCAAAAGAAGTCGTGGTTTTGAAAGGGTATTTCCGCTCGCTGGAGACATTTGATCATCAGTTTAAGTATTTTTCGGACGGAATTGTAGAGTTTTATATTCCGTTAAAGAAGGGTAAACCTAAATATAGATTGGTTGATTATCGTGTGTTTGTAGATTCTATTGTCGCTAAAGATTATAATGCAAAAATGAGATCTTTCTTCCAGATTCCTAGGATTACGGAAATAGATAATAGAAAATTAGCGGATCGACTGAATGATCTCGTTAAGGAAAACGATAGGTCTAGCCGTATTCGCTTGTTGAAAAAAGGGAATGAGGTGGGGTACCTGACGACAGATGCTGATCGAAGTAATGTTCAATTGTATTTGGATAAGGTGTTGCCAGATACTGTAGTAAATGAAAAACTTTTTAACCTCGAGGCGAAGACATTTCACGAGGTTACAGTCGAAAATTATAATGCAACAGAATTAAACAGTATTACACCTTTCAATTTAACAGCCCTTTACCAAAATATTGTTGCGTCTTTAAAACGCAAAAAGGAATACGGCCATATCCCTTGTGAGATACTTAATGAATTTTATGTCATGGAGAATGAGTATATAACGGAAGAGGAATATAAATCCAATCAAAAGGGCTTGACGAAGAGTATTTACACAACGCCCCAAAAAAGCAATTATAAGATACGATTTTGGGAGAAGTTGGAAGACTATCATATTCCAGCGATCAACGATGGACTGGCAAAACAACTTGGTGAAAACCTCCAATTGATTAATTGATAGTTCGCGTTAAATTTGTCGCTATATAACCACAGGTTGTGGTACAACTATTTCATAATGTCTATTTTTGGAACAGTACTTAAATCTAAATAATTATGGAAATTAAGAAGCTTTTAAAATTTGTAGCGGTAGTAGCGGTGCTTACTTTCATTATTTATGTTATCATGAATAGTAGCGCTCTTATTGAAGCATTTAATGAAGGGTATAATAGAACTAGAAATAAATAAGTAGAATTATAGAAGATTATCGGATACTGTTAATCCCTAATTAATAAAAGACAAATAAAAAGGACTGAAATGAAATATGAAATAAGAATAGGGTTTATTATCGGGATACTAATGATGATTTCTGTTTTGACCAATGCACAAATTAAAGTCATTGATAGCCTAACACAGGAACCTATAAGTGGTGTCAATCTGTATGCGGATAACGGTAGCTTACTTGGTGCAACAAATATAGCCGGAGAAGTTGTGTTGGATTCGTTGAAACAGGAAAAGACCGTTAATCTAACTTTTCAGCATGTTGCCTATAGTAGTTTGATGGTGCCTTTTTCGGAAGTAAAGACGATGGGCAAGATCAAAATGGTTTCCCGCTCAATTAAGATTGATGAAGTCGCGATAAGTGATCGGACCAAGACTGACTATGTTGTTTTAAAAGGGTATTTTCGGAACCTTGCTTCACTTAATAATAAGATGGGATATTTTGTCGATGGTATAATAGCGTATTATATTCCACTAAAGAATAAGAAAGAAAAGGTCCGGTTTATTTTGAAAGAGTACCGGATTTTTGAAAATAAAGTTGCTACGCAGGACCTCGCAGACAAGATGGGAACTTTTTTTTCCTATAACCCAAGCGTGATCAATTTAAAAAGTACTTCGATCGCCTATCAGTTGCCGAAAGGGTTTCGGTTGGAGGTGGATAATGGTCGGCGGTTTATAAAACAGGGGAGTACAAACATGGGTTTTGTACAAGTTTCGAAGGAGGGAAAAGGGCAGGTGTATCTTAATCGGGTAGCGCCGGGGACTGTAATAGATCAGAGGATATTTAAAATACAGGGGCGTCAACATAGTGGCGTAACGATAGAAACGTATGCGAATGTAAATCTGGATAATTTAACAATGGATCATTTGGTCAGTGTCGTTAGGTCAGCTGTTGCTAGCGTTAAGAAAAAGAGCCAAGCTGAATATACTCCGATAGAGTCATATGATGAATTTTATGTGCTTGAAAAGGAATATATCACCAAAGACCAATTTACTGAATACAAAAAGCAATTTGCAAAAAGTATATTTCTGAAAGGAAGCAGTAATTATCGGAACACTTATTGGGATGATCTCGATAGCTACGGAATTCCCGCTTTGCCTAAAGGGATTAAAGATCAATTGGGAAATATTTTAAAAATTAGAGAGTAGCCTTATCGGGGCTTACGGTCGAATTATCAAAAATTGAAACCTAACCCGATGAAATACATGCTATATATGTTGGTTATTAGTGTTTTTTTTTATTGTATTGGTAAATAGTTTTGATGGCTTTTATGCTCGGGGTGAATAGGGCGGTCGGTGATATATTTGAAAAATAAACGAATGGATGCCAGCTTTTTAAAAAAAGTATAAATTCCTGAAAAATTAAAAGTTAGATACTTGCAGGATTCAAATCTTCTTATTAACTTTGCACCTCGGTTGGGGTGTTACGTCCTGGCTGATGAATGTTACGTTATTTGCTTCCAACTTACTAACAGACATTTAACAAAATTAAATTCAAAACAAAATGGCAAAAGAAGTCAGTGCGTTAGTAAAATTACAAGTTAAGGGCGGAGCTGCGAATCCTTCACCTCCAGTAGGACCTGCATTAGGTGCTAAAGGTGTGAATATCATGGATTTCTGTAAGCAGTTTAACGCTCGTACGCAAGACAAACCAGGTCAAGTATTGCCTGTTGTCATTACAGTTTACGCTGATAAATCATTTGATTTTATCATCAAGACTCCACCGGTAGCAGTTCAGTTGAAAGACGCTGCTAAATTAAAAAGTGGGTCTGGCGAGCCTAACCGTAAAAAAGTTGCGGCTATCACTTGGGAACAAGTTGAGACAATCGCTAAAGATAAAATGCCTGATTTAAATGCATTTACTGTAGAGGCTGCTATGAAAATGGTGGCTGGTACAGCACGTAGTATGGGTATTACTGTATCAGGTAATGCTCCTTGGAACAATTAATTAAGAAATCAATTTAAGAAAAGTGGCTAGATTAACAAAAAATCAAAAAGCGGCACTATCCAA
>PJUE01000658.1_pt1 | contig 17647 bp, 12 predicted proteins | sample 1512171 | NCBI WGS metagenome assembly PJUE01 (sample SAMN08177674, study PRJNA422409) | Feces metagenome, whole genome shotgun sequencing project. | isolation source: Chicken feces (3) enriched on wood chips: alkali lignin treatment | host: Gallus gallus | place: USA: Madison | collected 2015-01-15
GATGAAGCTGTCGATGCCGGCTTCGGCGATGATGCGCACGGCGGCGCCATCCTGCTCGATGCCCTTGTCGAAGCCCTGGTAGGCCATGTCGATGAAGGGGAACAGCTGCTTGTCCTTCAGGACTTCGGCCACCTGCTTCCACTGGCTGACGGTGAGGTCGGCGCCGGTGGGGTTGTGGCAGCAGGCGTGCAGCAGCACCACGGTGCCGGCCTGCAGCTTCTGCAGGTCGGCCAGCATGCCGTCGAAATCCACGCCATGGGTGGCGGCATCGAAGTAGGTGTACTCGACCACGTCGAAGCCGGCGGCGCCGAACACCGCGCGGTGGTTTTCCCAGCTCGGGTTGCTGATGGCGATGGTGGCGTGCGGCAGCAGCTTCTTCAGCACGTCGGCGCCGACGCGCAGCGCACCGCTGCCGCCGACGGTCTGTGCGGTGGTGACGCGGCCGGCGGCCAGCAGCGGCGAGTCCTTGCCGAACACCAGTTCACGGGTCGCCTGCGTGTAGGCAGGCAGGCCGTCGATCGGCAGGTAGCCACGCGGTTTGGCTTCGGTGGCGAGCTGCTGCTCGATCTGCTTGACGGCGCGAAGCAGCGGAATGCGGCCGCTCTCGTCGTAGTAGATGCCCACACCCAGGTTGACCTTGGTCGGGCGGCTGTCGGCGTTGTACGCCTCGGTCAGGCCCAGGATCGGGTCGCCCGGGACCAGTTCCACGTTTGCAAAGAAGGACACGGCGGTACTCGTTCTATTTGAGGGGGAGAAGAAGCGCGGGTCGCGAAGCTGCGGCCGGCGGCCGCAACCGGCCCATCGTAACAAAGCGTGCCACCGGCGCGGCGGCCATCGTCACGCTGCAGCCCGTACCATGCCGTGTTGTTTCCCCGCCGTGCGTGTAGCTGAACGATGAACGAGCCCTTGGCGCCCCACAGCCTGCCCCTGCTGATCGCTCTGCTGCCGCTGCCGGTGCTGGCCCAGAGCGCCGACTCTGCTCCACAGCAGCTGCCGACGGTGGAAGTTGAGGCTGCGCGCGTCCAGGGCATCGACCCGTTCGCGCTGCCGGCCAGCCAGGACACGGTGTGGGTGGGCGATGACCGCAGCGGACCCGGCGTGCAGGTCTCCGAGGCGCTGGCCGGGGTGCCGGGGGTGCTGGCCCGCGACCGCCAGAATTACGCGCAGGATACCCAGCTGTCGATCCGCGGCTTCGGCGCGCGCTCTACCTTCGGCGTGCGCGGTGTGCATGTGCTGATCGATGGCGTGCCGGCCACCATGCCCGATGGCCAGGGCCAGCTGTCGCACGCCAGCCTGCTCGGCGCCGAGCGCATCGAGGTGCTGCGCGGCCCGTTCTCGGCGCTGTACGGCAATTCCTCCGGCGGCGTGCTGCAGGTCTGGAGCGCGCAGGGCCAGGCCGGTGACCCGTGGCGCCTGCGGGTCAATGCCGGTGCCGGCAACACGCTCAGCGTCGGCGCGCAGCTGCGCGGTGCCGGACCGGTGGTCGACTACAACATCGCCGCCAACCATTTCCGTACCGATGGCTGGCGCGACCACAGCGCGGCGCGGCGTGAATCGCTCAACGCACGGCTGGGTGCCGAGCTGGGCGGCGGCCGCCTGGAACTGCTGCTCAACGCGCTGGATGCCCCGGACGCGCAGGACCCGCTGGGCCTGACCCGCGCCCAGGTGGCGGCCAACCCGCGCCAGGCCACGGCCGTGGCCGAGCAGTACAACACCCGCAAATCGGTGCGGCAGCAGCAGGCCGGCCTGCGTTGGACCCGCGAAAGCGGCGCCCAGCGCTGGCAGCTGATGGGCTATGCCGGGCAGCGCGCGGTGACCCAGTTCCTGCCCATTCCGCCTGCCGCGCAGGCCAACCCGTTGCATGCCGGCGGGGTGATCGACCTGGACGGCGGCTACGGCGGCGTGGATGCGCGCTGGGGCTGGAAGGGTGACCTGGCCGGGCGTCCGCTGGACGTGGTGGCGGGCATCAGTGCCGACCGCCAGCGCCAGCACCGCACCGGCTACGAGAACTTCGTCGGCAGCACCCTGGGCGTACGCGGCCGCCTGCGCCGCGACCAGATCGACACCGTGCAGAACGTCGACCAGTTCGCCCAGGCCTGGTGGCAGTGGAGCCCGCGCTGGTCGGTGCTGGCCGGCGTGCGCCACAGCGTCGTGCGTTTCGAGTCGGATGACCGTTACATCACCGGCAGCAACCCCGACGACAGTGGCCGCCGCCGCTATCAGGCGACCACGCCGGTGGCCGGGGTCAGCTTCGAGGCGACCCCGCAGTGGCGCCTGCACGCGGCGGTCGGACGCGGCTTCGAGACCCCCACCTTCAACGAGCTGGGCTACCGCAGCGACGGCCAGGCCGGCCTGGCGCTGGACCTGTCGGCGGCGCGCAGCCGCAACATCGAAGTCGGCAGCAAGTGGCATGCGCAGAGCGGCACCCAGCTCGATGTCAGCGTGTTCCGCGCCGTTACCGACGATGAGCTGGCCGTTGCCAGCAACACCAATGGCCGCAGCACCTACCGCAACATCGGCCGCACCCGCCGCCAGGGCGTGGAACTGCAGTACCAGCAGCCGCTGGCCGAGCAGTGGGAACTGCAGCTGGCCTGGACCTGGCTGCAGGCACAGGTGCGTTCGCCGTACCTGACCTGCGGTGGCAGTGGTTGCCGCGTGCCCGACACGGTGGTGGCGGCCGGCAGCCGCCTGCCCGGCGTGCCGCGGCAGCAGGCCTTCGCCCGCCTGCAGTGGTCGCCCGGCGACTGGCAGTGGGCGCTGGAGGCCAACGCCAGCAGCGACACGGTGGTGAACGACCTGGCCACCGAGCGCGCGCCCGGCTACACCGTGCTGAACCTGGAAGCCGGCCGCCGCTGGACCCTGCCCGGCGGTGATCTGCGCGCCTTCGCGCGCCTGGACAACCTGCTGGACCAGGCCTACATCGGCTCGGTGATCGTCAACGATGGCAACGGCCGCTTCTACGAACCGGGCCCCGACCGGCGCGCCAGCGTGGGCCTGCAGTGGTCGTGGCGCTGACCCGGCCGCGCTGTCTGCCTGGTTACACACGCTTACATTTGCACACGCGGGAATACACGACAGCGTCGCTATCATGACGCAAATGGGAATCGATCCCATTTGAATCTCCGATAAGGACTCCCCTGTGACTGCCGATGCCCTCACCCGCGCGCGCCTGCCGCGCGCTGCCTTGCCGTGCCCGCGCGCCATCGCGCTCGCCATCGCTCTGGCGCTGCCGCTGGCCGCCCATGCCGAAGCCCCCGCCGATGCCAACCCGACCACCCTGGATGGTCTGGAAGTCACCGCGCGCCGCCAGTCGCAGGCCGACAGCTACACCCTGCCGATCAGCAAGGCCGCCATCGGCCTGGATCTGAGCCTGCGGCAGACCCCGCAGTCGGTGACCACGGTCACCCGCCAGCAGATGGATGACCTGCAGATCGAATCCATCGATGACGTACTGACCAGCACCACCGGCATCACCACCTATTCGCTGGACAACGCCGGCCGCACCACCTTCCGTGCGCGCGGTTTCGACATCGGCAACTTCAAGGTCGATGGCATGCTGATCAACGGTGCCAGCAGCTTCAGCGGCGGCGGTGCCGGCCTGAACATGGACCTGTACGACCACGTGCAGGTGGTGCGCGGCGCCAACGGCCTGCTCGGTGGCACCGGTGACCCGTCGGCCACGGTGTACCTGGAGCGCAAGCGCCCGACCCGTGAGTTCGGTGGTGCCGCCTCGCTGACCCTGGGCAGCCATGACAAGCGCCGCCTGATGGGCGACGTCAACGTGCCGCTGACCGCCGATGGCCGCGTGCGCAGCCGCTTCGTGGTCAGTGCCGAGGATTCGGATACCTTCCGCCAGCGTGAGGACGTGCAGCGCCTGGGCGGCCTGGCCAGCTTCGAGGCTGACCTGGGTGATGCCACCGTGGTGAACCTGGGCGTGCAGTACGAACGCACCCGCAACGGTGGCGGCTCTTGGGGCAGCAACGTGCCGATCTGGTGGGCCGACGGCACCCGCACCAACCTGTCGCGCAGCACCAACCCGGCGGCCGACTGGAGCGTGGCCAAGCGTGACAACACCTCGGTGTTCGGCAGCGTGGAACAGGGCCTGGGCGCGGACTGGAAGCTGCGCGTGGCGTTCGCCCATGACAGCGGTGAGAGCTACACGAACTACGGCGTGGCCAAGGTCAACAATGCTGCCCGCGGCCAAGGCTACGCGGGCTTCTGGAACCCCGATGGCAGTGGTGCCTTCCTCAATGCCATCCACAGCGAATCGGAAACGCGCCGCGACAACCTGGACATCAGTGTCAGCGGCCCGCTGCAGCTGTTCGGTCGCGAGCACCAGCTGATGGCCGGCTTCAACGGCTACCGCAGCGAGATCACCGATTACAGCTTCAGCGCCGCGCTGGGCAACTGCACCATCGCCGGCGTCGCCCCGTGGAGCGGCTGCCAATACCGCGCGGTCGGCCTGCCGATCGACGACTGGCGCACCTGGGACGGCAGCTACGCGCCGTTCGAGACCTTCCGTACCCCGGCCCGCACCAAGACCATCACCCAGAACCTGGGTGGCTACCTGGCCGGCCGCTTCAGCCTGGCCGAGCCGCTGTCGCTGGTGCTGGGCACCCGCGTAAGCAACTACAAGACCTACACCCAGACCTACACCCAGGCCGACGTGCGTACCCGCGGTGCCGCCAGCGGCGACCAGCAGGTGGTGACCCCGTACGCGGGCCTGGTATGGGACTTCGCCGCGAACTACTCGGCCTATGTGAGCTACACCGATGTGTTCAGCCCGCAGGGCAACGTGCGTGATGCCAATGACAGCCTGCTCGACCCGGTGACCGGCAAGAGTTACGAAGCCGGCATCAAGGGCGAGTGGGCCGACGGTGCGTTGAATGCCGCGCTGGCCGTGTTCCGCAACGAGCAGAACAACGTGGCCGAGAGCACCGGTGAAGTGCATCCGGACACCGGCTTCACCATCTACCGCGCGGTGGACGGCGTGGTGTCCAAGGGGGCCGACCTGGAAGTGTCCGGCCGCCTGGCGCAGGGCTGGAACGTGTATGCCGGCTACACCTGGCTGCAGGTGGACGGCCTGTCCTACCAGCAGGATCCGCGTCACCTGCTGCGCCTGAACACCTCCTGGACCCTGCCCGGTGCGCTGTCGAAGCTGACCGTGGGCGGCGGCCTGTCGATGCAGAGCGGCACGGTGATGTCGACCAACCCGGGGCGCCCGCTGGGCGGCGGGCAGTACGATGCCAGCAACCTGCCGATGGGCGGCTACACCCTGGTCAACCTGATGGCGCGCTACGCCCTGACCGACACCGTGCAGCTGGCCGTCAACGTGAACAACCTGACCGACAAGCTGTACTACACCCAGTACGGCTTCTACGACGGGCTGATCTTCGGCGAACCGCGCACCACCACGTTCAGCATCCGCGCGCGTTTCTGAGCGTCGCCGTGGCACCGGCCTGCGCCCTGCAGGCCGGTGCTGCATCTGGGAAGATGCCCGCATGGCCGAGTCCTCCACACCGCCCGCCCGCATCCTGATCGTCGACGACGATCCGGATCTCGGTGCCCTGCTGGGCCAGTACCTGGGGCAGCACGGCCTGCACACCGTGGTCGCCGGCGATGGCGAGGGCATGCGCGCGGCGTTGGCTGCGGACACGTTCAACGCGGTGGTGCTGGACCTGATGCTGCCCGGCGAGGATGGCCTGGCCCTGTGCCAGCAGCTGCGCGCGCAGACCACGCTGCCGGTGATCATGCTGACCGCGCGTGGCCGCCCGGCCGACCGCATCCTCGGCCTGGAAGTGGGCGCCGATGACTACATGGCCAAGCCGTTCGACCCGCGCGAGCTGCTGCTGCGGCTGCGTGCGGTACTGCGGCGGCAGGCGCCCGCGCAGGCGGCCCCGGCCGCTACGGTGGATGTGGCGCGGCTGCGTTTTTCCGGCTGGACGCTGGACGCGCGCACCCACCTGCTGCAGGCCGATGATGGCCGCCGCCACCTGCTGGGCGAGACCGACTTCAGCGCGCTGCAGCTGTTCCTGCGCCATCCTGACGAAGTGCTCGAGCGCGATTTCCTGGTGGAACAGGTCTACGGCCGCGACCGCCTGCCCAGCGACCGCAGCATCGACATGTGCATCAGCCGCCTGCGGCAGATGCTGGAACATGACAGCCGCGCGCCGCTGCTGATCCGCACTGTGCGCAATCGTGGCTACTGCCTGGCCGGCCCGGTGCAGTCCGATGGCTGAGGCGCGCCTGGGCTGGCCGCGCACCCTGTACGGGCGGCTGGTGCTGGTGCTGGTGGCGGGCATGCTGCTGGCGCAGCTGCTGACCGGCACCGTCTGGCACGACGCCCGCTATGAGCGGGTGGCCGAGATACCCGCGCGGCTGACCGCCGCGCACGTGGCGCAGACCCTGCGCCTGCTGGAAGCCCCTGACTCGCCGCTGGCCGGTGCCGACCCCGCCGTGCTGTCCACGGCCGACCTGCAGGTGCGGGCGGTCGAGGATGCTGGCCACGTTTCCCTTCGCGCACGTGACCGCGCGGTCGAGCAGCTGCTGCGCGCGTCGCTGCAGGGCGAACTGGGCACGCCGCGCGAGCTGCACCTGCAGCGCCTGCGCCTGTACGACGCGCAGGGACGCGAGGATGACAAGGTGCTGTCGGCACGCCACGTCGCCGGCCAGTTCCAGCTGCGCGTGCGCACTGACCATGGCACGTGGCTGCAGTTCGACGTGCGCGAAGGCCAGGCCGGCCTGCAGCTGGAACCGAAACATGCGCTGGGTGACTACCTGCTGCGCATCTATGGCCTGCGCACTCTGCTGATCGTGCTGCTGGCCCTGCTGGTGGTGCGATGGCTGACCCGGCCATTGACCCGGCTGGGTGCAGCCGCGCAGGCCCTGGGCCGCAACCTGCATGCGCCACCGCTGCCGGTGGAGGGCCCGCGCGAGGTGCGCCAGGCCGCGCAGGCCTTCAACCAGATGCAGCAGCAGCTGCAGCAGGCCGCGCAGGGCCGCGAGGAACTGCTGGCGGCGGTCTCGCACGACCTGCGTTCGCCGTTGACCCGCCTGCGCCTGCGCACCGAACTGCTGGCCGACGAGGCCGCGCGCACCCGCTGGCGCGCCGATCTGGACGACATGCAGGAGCTGGTCGATTCGATTCTCGACTACAGCAGCGCCACCCAGCTGCGCGGCGACCGCGAGCCGATCGATATCGACGCGCTGCTGCGCACGGTGGTCGAGGATGCGCGTGAAGCCGGCCACGCGGTGCAGCTGCAGGGCCGGGTGGGCGTGGCCTGTCCCGGATTCCCGCGCAGCCTGAAGCGCGCGCTGGCCAACCTGCTGGACAATGCCGGGCGCTACGGTGGCGGTGCGCAGGTGGACGCCTGGAGCGATGCCGAGGCCATCCACATCCGCATCGCCGACCAGGGCCCGGGCATACCTGCGGCACAACGGCAGCGGATGCTGCAGCCGTTCCAGCGCTTGGAGGCATCACGCAGTGCCCGCCATGGAGGCACCGGACTCGGCCTGAGCATCGCGGTGGCGGTGGTACAGGCGCATGGCGGCCAGCTGACGCTGGAGGATGGCGACGGGGGGCGTGGGCTGTGCGTGCGGATCACCCTGCCGCAGTCGTAGAGTCGAGCTTGCTCGACTGCTCGTGCGGGTGACCGGCAGTCGAGCAAGCTCGACTCTACCAACGGCAGTCGAGCAAGCTCGACGCTACCCGGTCAATCCGGCGCCTTGGCCGGCACGAACGGTGAGGTCGGGTCGCTGGCCGGGAAGGTCTCTTCCAGCGCCTGGTCCTGGTTGTCGCTGGCGTGCTGCTTGCGCTCGCGGCGCTTGAGCGGGCTTTCCTGCCCGCCACGGTGGCGGTCGCCGCAGTCCTTGCGGTCCTGAGCGGCCTGCTCAGGGTGACGGACCACCGGCAGCGCGTCTTCGTGCGGTACGTCCATGCCGGCGCCACGGTCCTCGGCATCGGCCAGGTCGTGCTTGGCGCGGGATTCGCCCGGCACGGGGGCATGGGTCTGGCGCAGCGGGTCACGGTGAGACATGGCGATTACCTGGCGTTGGCGGGGGGCTCCACTACAGCGCGGCACAGGTAAAGCCGCCGCGAACCCGGCGTCATGAACACATCTGTCACGGCTGGATAACGGCACCGTCGGTATTCCTGCCCACCCGCCCTGCTGCAGGAGCCGGCCATGGCCCGTCTTGAACGCCCCGCCCCGTCCGTGTTCAACGCCCTGCTCGACCCGCTGGGCCCGCGCACGCCCCCGCGCCGTACCCGGCGCCACGAAGATCCGCAGGCCGTGGCGCAGGATTACCTGCAGTACATGCTCAATGACTACGAGCGGCGACGCATCAGCGGCCACCGCAACTGGCGCGACCTGTGCCCGGTGTATGCCTTCGCCCTGACCACGCACGCGGCCGATTGGCCACGCGGCGGTGATGCCGATACCTGCGAGGAACTGGCTGCACACTGGGAACAGATGCGCGGACAGTCGCGGCTGGGCTGGGCGCAGGCGCGGCCGGTGGTGGAAGACGCCTGGCGCGCGCTGGACCACATTCCCACCGCCGCGGTGCGGCCATTGCTGCAGTAGACCCATCGCCGCGCGCCACCCGTCCTGCACGGGGCCGACACGGCCGTTTCACGGTGGGCGACCCAAGCTGGCCGCCCCGCCGCAATGCAGGTGCGCGCCATGGCCCGCCCGATCTGGACCGGTACCCTTTCCTTCGGCCTGCTGAACGTGCCGGTGTCGCTGATGTCCGGCGAACGCAAGGTCGACCTGCAGTTCCGCATGCTCGATTCGCGCGACCGCAAGCCGATCCGCTTCGAGCGGGTCAACGCCGATACCGGCGAGGAAGTGCCGTGGAAGGACATCGTCAAAGCGTACGAGTACGACAAGGGCAGCTACGTCGTGCTGGAAGAAGGCGACATCCGTTCGGCCGCGCCGGAGAGCCATGAAACGGTGGAGGTGGAGGCCTTCGTCGACGCCAGCCAGATCGATCCGCGCTACTACGAGAAGCCCTACCTGCTGCTGCCCGGAAAGAAGGCCGAGAAGGGCTACGTGCTGCTGCGCGAAACCCTGCGCGATACCGGCAAGGCCGGCATCGCGCGGGTGGTGGTGCGTACCCGCGAGTATCTGTGCGCGGTGATGCCGCAGGGCCATGCGCTGGTGCTGATGATCCTGCGCTATCCGCAGGAGCTGGTTGATCCGGAGGATTACAAGCTGCCCACCGGCAGCCTGTCCGACTACCGCATCACTGCCAAGGAAACGGCAATGGCCGGGCAGCTGATCGAATCGATGGCCGCCGACTGGGACCCGTCGCAGTACCACGATGAATTCCGCGAGCGCCTGCAGCAGGTGTTGAACAAGCGCATCAAGACCAAGGGCGGCACCACCCAGGTGGAAGAGGAGCCGGTGGCGCACGAGGATGCCAGCACCAACGTGGTGGACTTCATGGCGCTGCTGCAGAAGAGCCTGGATGCCAACAAGCGCACGCCGGCGAAGAAGACCGCGACGCGCAAGGCGCCGGCGAAAAAGGCTGCGAAGAAAGCCACGAAGAAGACCGCCGGCAAGGCCGCCAAGGCGACAAAGAAAGCCGCAGCGCGGCGCAAGGCAGGCTGAGCCATGTCGCTGCACCAGTACCGCCGCAAACGCCGCCTTGGCGGTGGCAGCGGGCAGACGCCCGAGCCGGATGATGGCCCGGCCGCGGGCAATCCGAAGCGGCGCCCGCAGTTCGTCATCCAGCTGCACCACGCCAGCTCGCGGCACTACGATTTCCGCCTGGAAATGGACGGCATGCTGAAGAGCTGGGCGGTGCCGAAGGGCCCGTCGTTGCGGGTGGGCGAGAAGCGCCTGGCGGTGGAAGTGGAGGACCATCCGCTGTCCTATGCCGGCTTCGAAGGGGATATTCCCGAAGGCCATTACGGTGCCGGCCACGTGCAGGTGTTCGACCATGGCAGCTGGGCCTGCGAAGGCGACCCGTTGCAGGCGTTGGCGGATGGCAAGATCGATTTCGTGCTGCACGGGCAGCGCTTGAGTGGCGGCTGGAAGCTGGTGCGCACGGCGATGAAGGGGCGCCAGGTGCAGTGGCTGCTGATCAAGCGTGACGATGCCGACGCGCGCGATGCCGAGGCCGATGATCTTCTGGAGAGCGCCATGCCTGCACCCAGGGCCGCAGCAAAGAAGGCGAAGAAGGCAACGCACGCGGCACCCCGCAAGGCAGACGCACGCTGGCATGCGCGCGCGCTGAAGCTGGCCGGTGCACGTGACCATGCCTATCCGCGCGGCTTCAAGCCGCAGCTGACCGATCATCGCGACACCGCACCCGACGGCGCAGGCTGGTTGCATGAGATCAAGTGGGATGGCTACCGCCTGCTGGCCGACCTGCACGACGGTGAGCTGAAACTGCGCTCACGCAATGGCCTGGACTGGACCGGCGACTTCCCCGAAGTCGCCCAGGCCGTGCGCGCGCTGCCGGTACGTGATGCGCGCCTGGACGGCGAGCTGGTCGTGCTCGACACGCAGGGACGCAGCGACTTCGCGGCCCTGCAGCGTGTCATCGACGGCAGCTCGAAACAGCCGCTGCGCTACATCGTGTTCGATCTGCCCGGTGTAGCCGGCGTGGACATCAGCCGCGCGCCGCTGCTGGAACGCAAGGCGCTGCTCAAGGACCTGATCGGACCGGAGCCGGGCACGCTGGCCTACAGCGAACACGTGCTCGACCATGGCCCTGCGGTGTTCGCCGCCAGCGGCGAGGCCGGCTTCGAAGGCATCGTCAGCAAGCAGGTCGATGCGCCCTATGTGAACGCCCGCGCGCGCAGCTGGGTGAAGGTGAAGCACGAGGAAACCGACGAGTTCGTCATCGTCGGCCACACCGCACCCAAGGGCAGCCGGGTCGGCTTCGGTTCGCTGCTGCTGGCCACGCCCGATGCCGGCGGCCTGCGCTATGTCGGTCGGGTCGGCACCGGCTTCGACGATGCGGCGTTGAAGGCGCTGAGCAGCGCGCTGGCACCGCTGGTGGTGAAGAAAGCGGTGCTGGAGCTGCCGGCGCATGTTCCCTTCCGCGCGGCCAGCGTGCGCTGGGTGAAACCGGTGATGGTGGCCGAAGTGGCTTTCCGTGGTTGGGGCAAGGAAGGGCTGCTGCGCCAGGCCAGCTTCAAGCGCCTGCGCAGCGATAAACAGACGCAGGACCTGGGCGCGGCGCAGGCCACGGGCGGAGACGATGCTGCGGTGGCCATCAGCCATCCGCAACGGGTGGTGTATCCGCAGCGCAAGCTCAGCAAGGGCGACGTGGCCGACTACTACCGGCAGATGGCGCGCTGGATCCTGCCGGAGATCGCCGGCCGCCCGCTGTCACTGCTGCGCTGCCCGGATGGCGTCGGCAAGGCCTGTTTCTTCCAGAAGCATCATGGCCCCGGTCTGGGCGACGCCGTGCATGCGGTGCCGCTGAAACAGAAGAGCGGCCGCGAGGACTACGTCTACATCGATGATGCGCGCGGCCTGCTGCAGCTGGTGCAGATGAACACCCTGGAGCTTCACCCGTGGGGCGCGACGGTCGAGGATCCCGAACATCCGGACCGGGTGGTGTTCGACCTGGACCCCGGCGACGGCGTGCGCTGGGCCACGGTGAAAGCGGGTGCGCGCGACGTGCGCGACCGCCTGCTGCAGGTCGGCCTGCAGAGCTTCGTGCGGCTGTCCGGCGGCAAGGGCGTGCACGTGGTGGTACCGCTGCAGCCGAAGGCCGGCTGGGAACAGGTCAAGGCGTTCTGCGAAGCCTTCGCCCAGGCGATGGCGCTGGAGCAGCCCGACCGCTACGTGGCGACGATGAGCAAGGCCAGGCGCGAGGGTGTGATCTTCATCGACTGGCTGCGCAATACGCGCGGCGCCACCAGCGTGTGTTCGTGGTCGTTGCGTGCGCGGGAGAGCGCGGGCGTGGCGGTGCCGCTGCGCTGGGATGAGCTGGCGAGAGTGAGTGCCGCCGATGCGTTCCCGATGGACAAGGCGCTGGCACGCGCCAAGCGCCTGAAGGAAGACCCGTGGCGCGGGATGGAACGGTTGAAGCAGGTGTTGCCGACCGGAAATAGGTAGCGCCGGGCACGGCCCGGCGCTACCAGATCAATGCGGCGTCGATCAGAAGTCCGCGCGGATGCCGAAGGTGACGCGGCGGCCGGAGAACTCGTACTGGGTCGGGAACGCCTTGTCGATCGTGTAACCGCTGGTCTTCTCGTCCAGCAGGTTGATCGCTTCCAGGTTCAGCTTCCAGGTGTCATTGAGGCGGAAGCCGATCGAGGCATCCAGCTGGCCATAGGCATCGCGGTAGACCGGATACATGTTCAGGTGGATGTACTCGACGTACTTGTCCTTGTAGTTGTACGAGGCGCGCGCGCTGAAGCGGTCGTTCTCGTAGTACAGGGTGAAGTTGTACGCCTTCTCGGCCAGGCCTTCCGGCGGCGTCGGGATGTCCAGGTCGGACGCACCGGTCAGCGAGTTGTCCAGCTGGGTGTAATTGGCATTGATGCCCCAGCCTTCCAGTGTCGGGTGCAGCATCGACAGCGGCAGCTGCGCGACCAGCTCGACGCCGGTGACCTTGTAGGAACCGTCGGCGTTGACCGGCTGGTACACCTCGAAGTCGTAGTAGCCGTCCAGCGATCCGTTGGCGTTGAGCTTCTCGACGTTCGGCACGATACCGGTCAGCGACTGCCGCACCACGCCGTCGATCTTCTTGGAGAAGTAGGACGCGGCCAGCAGGCCACCGTTCTGCAGGTACTTCTCCAGGCCCACTTCCCACTGCCTGGCGGTGGTCGGCTTCAGCGCCGGGTTGCCGTCCATGAAGCGGAAGCTGCTCCAGCTGACGGTGCGGCGGTAGGCGATGTCGGTCAGCGACGGACGCATCAGCGTTTCCGAGGCGGCACCGCGCAGCACCAGACCGTCGGCGATTTCGGCGGTCATGTTGAAACTGGGCAGGATCTTGCTGTAATCGCCGCTGCTGGAGATCGGGGTCGGCGTGTAGCCGCTGCTGCCATCGGCGTTCTGTACCGGGTGGAAGCCGGCCGAATCGACGTCGGTGTCGATCGAGCGCACACCCAGGTTGGCGTACACCGGTACGCTGCCGATGTCGAAGTAGAAATCGGCCATGGCATACAGCGCCAGGGTCTTTTCCTTCACCTCGTAGTACTGGCCCGGATCGATCGGGGTTTCATAGCCCGGGTAGCGGAACGTGGCGCGCGCATAGGCGTTGGACACCTGCTGCCACTCCAGGTCGCTGGGGCGGTAGGCGCCGCCCGGTGCCAGCTGGCTGATCCACACCGGGTTGCTGTCGGCCAGCGTGCGCGTGTTGACCCACGCGGCGCTGCCGGCGGTCGGGCCCTGGATCTTGCCGCTGCCGAACGCGCGTTCCTTGGTCTTGTCGGTGTAACGCGCACCGAACTGCAGCGCGCTCAGCGCCGGGAAGAACGCCAGGTTCATCTGCCGGCGCAGATCGAGCTGCGCGGCGTACTTGTCATCCTTCACCTGTTCCACTTCGGTTTCGTACGCTTCGAACAGATACTTGTCCGCGGCGTTGTACATGTCGAAACCGCCGGTGGTGCTCGGCACGGTCTCGCCGCCGTTGCGGGTCCAGCGCGTGCGTGACGGCGCGTAGGCCACGTGCTTGAGGTTGGCGTAGTCCGAATCCTTGCGCGCACCGGAGTAGCCAACCAGCGCATCGACGTCCCAACCGCCCACCTTCCAGTCCATCTTGCTGCTGAACTGGCGATAGTCGGTGTTGGCGTTGCGTTCCTTGCTGAGGATCTCGTGCTGGGTGGCGGTGTAGGCCACGTCCTTCAGCACGGTGATGCCGTAGGCGCCCAGGGTGGTGTTGTCGTAGTCGTAGATGCGGTCCAGCGTGCTGCGGCTGGACGCCGAGTAGGCAGCGGCATCGTACTCATCTTCATGCGTGTCATAGCCGCCGAACATCGCATCGAAGCTGAGCGAGAACGTGTCGCTGGGCTTGAACTGCAGCGACGCGGTGGCGCCCCACTGGTCCTGCTCGTTGAGGTAGACGCGGTCGCCGACCTTGTCCTGGAAGATGATGCGGCTGGTCTCGTCCTTGTCCATGCGGTCCTGCACGATGATGCCGGCATCACGCGCCAGCACCGCCGCTGCCTGCGAGCCACGCGTGCCGGACGCTTCCAGGAAGCGGCCCATGGGACGGAAGTTGATGCCCGAGTTGGAATCGGTGCGGTTGCTGCGCTTGGCCTTGGAGAACGAGACCAGACCGCCCCAGTCGCCCCAGATATCGCTGGCGAGGAAGGAGATCTTCGGATCGATCCTGCCGTTGATCGAATTATGCGAGGCTTCGGCCGAGGCACTGAACTTCGGTTCGGGGAAGTCGAACGGCTTGGCCGTTTCGATGTAGACCGAACCGGCGATACCACCTTCCTCGTCCGCGGCGGTCGGCGACTTCTGTACGGTGACCGTCTGCACCACGTCGGCGGCGAAGATGTCGAACTGCACGTCGCGCCCGCCACTGCCCGAAGCGGTGGCCAGGTTGTTGATCGAGACCAGGGTGAACTCGCTGGGCAGGCCGCGCACGCTGACCTTGCTGCCCAGGCCCTTGTTGCGCTCGATGGTCACGCCCGGCATGCGCTGCAGCGCTTCGGCGAGGTTCTGTTCGGGGAAATCGGCGACGTCGGTGGCGACGATGGAATCGGAGAAACCGATGTTGGCGCGCTTGAGGTCGACCGCGCGTTCCAGGCTCCTGGCATAGCTGCCGGAGACGGTGACGGTGTCCAGCTGCTGCAGCTGTTCGCGGGTATCGCCATCGGCGGCTTCTTCAGCCATTGCATCGATGGGCAGTACGGCGAGGCCGCCGATCAGCACCGCATGCACGGCGCGGGACAAAAGCTTCGCATGGGGGGCCGCAGCGGCGGCCTCCCGGTTCTGGTAACGCATCGGATGATTTCCCGGTTCCCTGTGGTGACTTACGCCGCGCCTGCCCGTGTTCCGTGGGTGCAGGCCCCTGCGCCGCGTTGCCGACGTTCGGCGGGCACCGAGCCTAGGGGGGAATTGTTAAGCCTGTGTTGCGCTGCGGGAGTTTGTCGCTTTCAACTCTTCATTTGCGCGCGCTTCTGCCGTTCTCTGAAGGCTCAGCTACCTACAAGTGAGTTCAAGCGTGATTGATCCTGCGAATGAAAATCAGGGCACGGCCAAGGCCGCTCGCAAGCGGACGGACTGGCCTGCTCTGGTCGTCGTACTGACCTTTGTCGTCACGGTCGGCGGTGTGATCATGTACTGGATCGGCTCCACGACGCGCAGCGCGTACCTTGCGGAACTTGGGATACCTGCTGGAGGTTTTGCGCTTGCCCGTGAGGGCTTGCTCGAACTGGGTGCGGCAGCGCTCGTAGACATGGTGCCGCACTACCCGGCGCTACTGGGAGACCGGTGGCTGCTGGCTACAATTCTGTCCATCGCTGCCGGCTCCATCGTCACCTGCAATCTTTGGCCGGCCATGAAACGGAGAAAGAAGGCGCAGGTCTCACCGAAGGTGAGAGCGGTTGTGCTGGGCGGAGTGACAGCATCCATACTTCCCATGGTCAGCATTATGGTGTCGAGCATAACCTTGCTCGTGATTGCCCTTCCCGCCGAGGTGGGCAATCGCGCAGGCGTTCTGCGCGCGCAGGAACTGAGATATCAGGTATGTACACCGGCAGCGTCTGAGCCCTGTATTGAGCTTTGGAGCGGTGAGCGGTGGTTGGGATGTGGGGTGGTCGTGGCGGAGTCGGCGACGCGGATTGCCTTCCTTGATCACAGCACCCGCCAGACGAGTGTCATGGATATCCAAGGATTGCGAAGCATCGGTGTAGTTGTGCCCAGAAACGCCAAGCCTGCGCAGGAATTGTGCACAGGGCGCGCGTCCGTTGATCCAGAGCGATCTGCCCAACAGAGCTAGCTGCGGGACGGACGACGCCCGAACCACCAGCCGCCGAGCAGCTGCACCGGCAGCGATACCATCAGGGCGATGGCGAACCAGCGCGGAAAATCGCCGCCCATCACCCACAGGCCATAGCCGCTGCCAACCACCAGCAGCGTCCAGATCGAGGTGCCGTGCGCACGCGGCCAGCACGGTGCGTAGTAGGTGGCGAAGGCGATGCCGGCGATGCCGCCGAGCACGGTGAAGGCCAGGTCCCAGCCCAGTTGCGCTTCGCTGCCGGGATGCAGGCCGAACAGCGACGGCAGCCAGCCGCCGGCACTGCTGACCAGGGCCAGCGCGAGCAGTGCGCCGACCAGGGCGACGATCGACAGGAAAACGGTCTTGAGCATCTCGGGCATGCGCGCATTGTACGGCGCTCCGGGCTGCGTAGAGTCGAGCTTGCTCGACTGCTGTGCGAAGCCAGTCGAGCAAGCTCGACTCTACGTGCCAGGGCAGTCGAGCAAGCTCGACTCTACCGGCTCAGGCCTTGCCGGCGGCCTGCAGCGCGGCGAACTCCTCGTCGCTGAACAGCCGCGAGCGCACCAGGAAGCGCACGCCTTCGCCGTTCTCCAGCGAGAACATGCCGCCGCGCCCGGGCACCACGTCGATGATCAGCTGGGTGTGCTTCCAGTACTCGAACTGCGAGGGACTGATGTGGAACGGCGCGCCGCCGATCTCGCCCAGGCAGACGTCGCGGTCGCCAACGATGAAATCGCCCTGTGCGAAGCACATCGGCGAGGAGCCATCGCAGCAGCCGCCGGACTGGTGGAACAGCAGCGGGCCGTGGCGCGCACGCAGCTTATCGATCAGCTGCAGCGCGGCGAGCGTGGCGATGACCTGGTGCGGAAGTGCGTTCATGGTGGCCTCGTTGCGGGTCAGAGCCCTCTGCCACTGGCAGAGGGATCTGGCCCCTTGCAGGGCCGCCGCGCCCGTGGGAGAGGGGGACGGGCGCGGCAGCCATGCGCGGGAGGATCAGGCGGCGAAGTCCAGCACCACGCGCCCTTCGATGGTGCCGGCATGCATGCGCGCGAACACCTCGTTGATGTTTTCCAGGCGGTCGGTGCTGACCGTTGCCGCGACCTTGCCTTCGGCAGCGAACTGCAGCGATTCCTGCAGGTCCAGTCGCGTGCCGACGATCGAGCCGCGTACGGTGACGCCGTTGAGCACCATGCCGAAGATGTCCAGCGGGAAGTTGCCCGGCGGCAGGCCGTTCAACGACACCGTCCCACCACGGCGGACCATGCCCAGCGCCTGTTCGAAGGCCTTGGGCGAAACCGCAGTGACCAGCGCACCATGCGCGCCGCCGATCTCCTTCTTCAGGAACGCGGCCGGGTCGGTGGTGCGTGCGTTGACAGTGACCTGCGCGCCCAGCCGCCGGGCCAGGGCCAGCTTGCCGTCGTCCACATCGATGGCGGCCACGTTCAGGCCCATCGCACGTGCGTACTGCACGGCCATGTGGCCCAGCCCGCCAATGCCGGAGATTGCGACCCAGTCACCGGGCTTGGTATCGGTGACCTTCAGGCCCTTGTAGACGGTCACGCCGGCGCACAGCACCGGCGCGATCTCCACGAAGCCCACTTCCTTGGGAAGCAGGCCGACATAGTTGGCATCGGCCAGTGCGTACTCGGCGAAGCCACCGTTGACCGAATAACCGGTGTTGCGCTGCGTTTCGCACAGCGTTTCCCAGCCACCCAGGCAGTGTTCGCAA
>PJUE01000659.1_pt1 | contig 17638 bp, 16 predicted proteins | sample 1512171 | NCBI WGS metagenome assembly PJUE01 (sample SAMN08177674, study PRJNA422409) | Feces metagenome, whole genome shotgun sequencing project. | isolation source: Chicken feces (3) enriched on wood chips: alkali lignin treatment | host: Gallus gallus | place: USA: Madison | collected 2015-01-15
ACCGTCGAGTTTCTAGAGGAACTGTTGAGGGGCGAAGCCAAAGCGTTCCTGGGCCTCGGCGGCAACCTTGCACGCGCCGTTCCGGACCACTCGCAAGTCCATCCAGCCTGGCGCGATCTTGAACTGACGGTTCACGTCGGCACGCGGCTCAACCGGACCCATCTTCTGCCCGGCAAGCAGTCCTGGCTTCTTCCCTGCCTCGTGCGCGCCGAAATGGACCTTCAGGCGAGCGGTATCCAGACCGTCACGATAGAAGACAGCTTCAGCCACATATACGCCTCCATCGGTCGCCGAGAGCCTGCTTCCACGCATCTCAAATCCGAACTGGCCATCGTCGCCGGAATAGCCAAGGCAACGCTGCCCGCTCACCCGGCTTGGCGCTGGGACGAATGGACCGGCGACTATGCAAAAGTCCGCAGCCTGATCGAACGAACCTACCCCGATCAGTTCCGCGACATGGAAGCCCGGATAAACGAGCCGGGAGGTTTTTATCGCGGTAATCCGGCGCATGATCGGATCTGGAAGACCCAAAGCGGCAAGGCCGAATTCACTGTGCCCGACGTACTCAATGCCAACGGCCTGGTCGAGCGTAACGGTCGATACACGCTCGTCACCTTGCGCTCCAACGATCAATTCAACACGACGATCTACGGGCATTCGGACCGGCTGCGCGGCCTCAAGGGAAGCCGAATGATCGTGCTGATGAACCCTGAGGACATGCGCGAGGCCGGGCTCAAAGAAGCAACGAGGGTGACCCTCGTCACCGACTGCGACGAGCGCCTGAGACGTGAAGTGCGGGACCTAGCAGTCACGCCTTTCGACTTGCCGCGCGGCTGCCTTGCCGGCTACTTTCCCGAACTGAACCCGCTTATCCCGCTCAACCATCACGATGTGGACTCCAAAACGCCGGCTGCGAAAGGAGTGCCGGTCAGGATCGAGGAGCCTGATACGCCACTTTTCTAGTTACACGCGGCCGATCAACGGGCGCCTCTGTCATTGCGGAAAGGAGCGTGCCCGGTGCTTGACGGCGGAGCGGCGTATTCCGGCCCCTCGCCTCGCCCTGAAATCCGAAAGGTTCGCGGGGACGATCGCAGCAGGCTTTTCCAGAGGTATCTGTTTGCTGCTTGTGGGTTTCCGACAAAACCAACCTATCTGGATTCGGCCCGTCCCGAACGTCTCGGTCGAGAAATCCGACGGGCGCACCTTCAAAGGAACAGGCGGGTGTGCAATGGCTCGAAGGCGTCGCAAGCTACCAATGCCGCTATGCCCGGGCGAGGAACTCCTTCGAAAGAGCGAACATAGCGTACCAGACTCGCTTTACTAAAAGCCGCCGTTTGTTCAACGAACACCGCAACGCTGAACGGCGGCGCATGGGGTCAACCGGTCGCTCCCATCGGAAGGCACGGACGCCTGCATCCGTTGAAATTTACAACCTTAGCTCTGCAAGTTCAGTGAGGATGCAGCATTCACCCAATGACGACATAGGCTGCGCCGAGGAGAGCGCAGCCGAGCAGGACGGGGATCATCCCTACCTTAAACCTAAAAACGGCAATCGCCGCGCCTAGCGCGAGCACAAGCGCGGCAAGATTCAGCGACGAAATTACCGGAACGTCCAGTCCCTTGCCAATCAAGCCCACCGTACGGGTTTGCGTGAAAAGGGTATGTATTGCGAACCACACAGCCAAGTTGAGGATAACCCCTACGACAGCCGCTGTGATTGCCGTCAGCGCCGAAGAAAGCGCGCGATTGCCACGCAGCCGCTCGACGAAGGGGGCGCCGGCAAAGATCCACAAGAAGCAGGGCACGAACGTTACCCAGGTAGTGAGGATCGCGCCGAGCGTCGCTGCGACAAGCGGGGACAATCCAGTCGCTTCGCGGAATGCGGCGAGAAATCCGACAAACTGCGTGACCATGATCAGCGGCCCCGGCGTCGTTTCGGCAAGGCCGAGGCCATTCAGCATCTCGCCCGGTTGCAACCAACCGTAGGTGCCGACGGCCTCCTGCGCGACATAGGCGAGCACGGCGTAGGCACCGCCAAAAGTCACTACAGCCATCTGGCTGAAGAATGTGGCGATCTGGGTGAAGACATTGTCCGGGCCGGCAAAGACCAGGAGCGCAATAACCGGCGCGAGCCAAAGGACAACAAGAGCCCCGGAGATCTTGAGCGACCAAGCCAGGCTGGGCCGGGCATGCTCGGGCAGGCCTTCTCCAAGCGCGGTATCCGCCTCGTGGACGATGTTGCCGGCCGCCGATCCGTGGCCGCCACCGCCCTTGAAAGCTGGAAGCCCGGCGCGGCCCCCAAGATACCCACCCAGGCCTGCCAGCAGAACGATAAGCGGAAACGGCGCATCCAGTAAGAAGATCCCGAGGAAGGCGGCCACAGCAATCCCCCGCATCACGGTGTTTTTGAGCGCTCGTGATCCGACCCGAACCACTGCCTGAATGACTACCGCGAGGACCGCCGCCTTCAACCCAAAGAAGAGCCCTTCAATGAGGGGCGCCTGGCCGAAGAGTACATAAACATAGCTGAGACCAAGGATCGCGAGGAACCCTGGCAGGACGAACAGGGCTCCCGCGACCAGGCCGCCCTTGGTCTTATGGAGCAGCCAACCGATGTAGGCGGCGAGTTGCTGCGCTTCAGGCCCAGGCAGGAGCATACAGTAATTGAGGGCATGCAAAAACCGTTGTTCCCCGATCCACTTCTTCTCTTCCACCAGGATACGATGCATGACGGCGATCTGGCCGGCAGGCCCGCCGAAGCTCAGCGCAGCGATACGCGCCCAAACCCCCACCGCTTCGGCAAACGGGATGCCATGATCGCCGGCGCGTGGCGAGGGCACCTCCTCGGTGCGGACGACAGTGGTCATGGTGCAGGATTCCTTGCGCTGAAGAATGCATGGAACTGGTTGAGGGCCTCGCCGGCTTGAACGATACGCTGAAGATCGTCGTCGCATGATGCGCACACACCGGAAAGGATAGCGCCCAAGCCGGGCGTTTCTGGACGGTTGAACTTGCCATCGGCGATGTCGAGATCGTGAATGATCTCGCCTATGGCGACCAGTGCAGGGTCATCTGTGAGACCGGCGCGCAACACGATAGTCTCGAAGCTGCAGCGATTCTCCTCATGAGTAAACTCCGCCTCGGCCATGTCGAAGCGAAGCTCGTCCGGTCCCGGCAAGTAAGTGCGAGCGTCCACGAACTTGAAGGTGGCATCTGGGTCCACGAACCGGCGGATGAGCCAGGCACAGGCTATCCGATCAACATGAACGCCGCTGCGCGTCACCCAGACTTTGAATTTGAGATCGAGCGGTTGCTTGGCGAACGGCTGTGAGCGGCTGACGTCAGGATGATCGTATCGCTGTCGATCGAGCTGCGCGAGAGCCGCTTCCGCATCCCGGCGGCTCGGTGCTCCAAAAAAGTCGAGCGCGGCGACCTCGCCTAGGCGTTTCTGGAGGCGCGCAATCTCGCTGCCGCTTGCTGGTCCCGTTTCCAGCAAACGCCGGGCGCTCTGAGTAATCTCATCATAATCAGTGTCCCGGGCATCATCGAACAGCCCTTGGACGTCTGCGTCGGTCATACCAGCAATAAGGCCGGCTTCAATCAGGATTGCCTCGCCCCCATTTGCGACGATCTCGGTCAGCAATTCCCGAAAGGTCGCTTCGTGTTCTGGCCGCTTGGGCAAAACGTGAACTGCATTCTTGATCGCCACGGCACCGATCGCCTGAAGCCGGCGCCAGATTTTGACCCGCAGATATGGCGGCTTTGTCGGCAATTGGTGAAGCAGCGCGATCCATTCGGAACGAAGTGTTGCTCGAATCATGATAGATATATATCCTGAAAGCGTCGATATGGGAATAGGTATATCCAATGCGGCGGATAACGGCAGCGTGGTTCTTAGGATGCGCGATGGGAATGGCGGCTGTTTGCGCATCGACTGCGGCATCAGCCCGGGGGGAAGACGTGCAAGATGGCCTGTCGATCTCCGGCACAATGCGTCTGCGATACGAAGCCATCGACGGGCAGCCACGTGTCGGCTTCAACAGACGTGATGATTTGCTGAACTTGCGTACGAACGTGCTGGCTCGGTACCGCAAGGCTGACATCGAGGTCGCTGTCGAACTTTATGATAGCCGGGTCTGGGGTGACCGGGTTGGTACGCCTGTATCGACGAACGAGGTGAACGCGTTCGAACCGGTTCAGGCCTATGTTGCTGGGACCTTCCAGGATCGGCTGGGCGCTGGTTCGAAAATCACAGTCACCGCCGGGCGCATGATGCTCAACCTTGGCTCCCGGCGTCTGGTCGCTGCCGACGATTACCGCAACACGACTAACGGCTATACCGGCGTCAAGGCCGATTTCGCTGCCCGGGGCGGGTGGAAGGGCACCTTCATCTATACTTTGCCGCAGGTTCGTCTGCCAGACGCCTTGGACGATGTTCGTTCAGCCAAAGTGAAGCTCGATCGGGAAAGCTTCGACCTCGTTCTTTGGGGCGGTCAAATTAGCCGTGCGAAGACCATTGGCCCCGCGACGCTCGAACTCACCTACTTCCATCTGGGAGAGCGAGATGCGGCCGCTCGGCCAACCCGCGATCGATCGCTTGACACCTTCGGCGGCCGCCTGATCCTCGAGCCGCAGTCTTCACATTTTGATTATGAAATCGAAGCGTTCTTGCAGACAGGTTCTGTCAGCACTTCGACAGCGGCATCCGCCCAGCGACAAAGGGTGGCCGCGAGCTTCATCCATGTAGATGGCGGCTACACGTTCCCAGGAGCTTGGACACCGCGTTTATCAATCGAGTATGACCGGGCGAGCGGTGACAAGCCTGGGGGCAAATTCGGCCGGTTCGATACGCTCTTCGGCATGCGCCGTGCAGATCTCGCGCCAGCAGGCCTGTATAACGCCCTTGCGCGTACCAACATCGAAACGGTTGGTATCCGGCTTGAGGTCAAACCCAGCAAGCGCCTCGACTGGTTTGCCGCCTACCGGCCCATGTGGCTTGCTGCCCGCCAGGACAGTTTCTCATCGACCGGCGTTCGTGACGCCTCCGGGCGGTCGGGCGAGTTCGCTGGCCATCAGATGGAGGGACGCGTGCGGTACTGGCTCATTCCGAAGCGCCTGCAGTTCGAATTCGACGGTCTCGTTCTAGCTAAGAAACGTTTTCTGCAGGACGCTCCAAACGCCACAGCAGGCCAGTGGGCGCGGTATGCTTCTTTCAACCTGATCGCGACCTTCTGAATTTTGCAGCATGGTCGATCCCGAAGGAAGTTTTGAGTGCAAGTGGCGAAACGAGTTCAATGCAGGCGCCTTGCCGATCACCCGCTTCAAACATCTTGACTGCCCCCCTTTAGTGAACCCAAACGTGACCGATGGGATAGGAACGACTGGAGTGAGTCGACGTCTGCCGGGATAGCGGCTTGGGTGGATGGCTCCCGCCCACGGCACCAAATTGCCAAGATGGGTTTGCTGTCATGCAACCCGAACTGAAGAGCCACCCGCCATGGAGATTAGCACAGTAGGCCGAGATTTGGCCAAGATTGTTTTTTCAGGTTCATAGTATCAGCGCTAACGGTGAAGGCGCAATACGCTAGGTGCTGCCGCGATAAAAGATGCTGCCGTTCCTTGAAAAACTGCCGCGGTGCCTGCTAGGCCCTGAAGCGTGCAGGACGTCGCATCACTGTGCGCCCGAACTAACCGAGCTGGGCTATAAGGTGAGACTGATGCCGGCGGCTAACGCGAAGCCCTGTGTGAGGTGTGGCAAGAACGATGCCGCAAAAGCGGCTGCGAAGCGGTCACGCGTCAGACGATTCTGTTTTTGCTGGCCTAGTCGTCCGGACAACAGGCGGCGCTTTTTCTGCACAGCGTGCGCGACCTCCTGATTAAGCAGCACACAAGACTGGCTACAGGATGCGCTGCGTATTCGCCGACTTGGCGGCACCATCCCGGTCGGGATGAAGGCGATACGGATTGCGCGCGAGATCGACGACCGGGATTTCAAACTCGCCTCACCCGCCGAAGCAGCGAACGTCGTCGCCATGCTGGCATGGCAACTCCAGCTTCGCGTCCGGCTGCGCAAGCTCGAGCTTCATCTTGCTGCTTTGCAGCGGAGTGACGACACGGCCCTGCGCTCGTTGAGACCCCTGGTATCGGGCCGATCGGCACCAGCGCACAAGGCGCGTCCCGCCCGAACCCGAGTTCCACCACGCTTTTTTCAACCCTCTTGGTCGACATTGGTAGGCGACGGCTAAGACTTTGCCGGCGCTCCACAGGCCAGACTTCGCATTTTGCCGTCTATTCGCAAGCACGACGATCACCGTCTCGGTTCAATCCAGCCCGATATCCTGGATCGTCTCGTCGCAATGCGCTGCACCCGCAGCGGGAGCAGCGGCACAGTTGGGATAGTAGACATTGCCTGCTGGAATTTTAGGAGCCCGCTATGCCTTGTCAGTCAACCGATCACATGATGGGCCAACCAAATCCCATACTGCATCGATGACGGCCTCCAGCGAGAGGTTTTCAAGCTCCAGTGAGGCAGCATAAGCACGCCATTGCCGCTGCTTCGCGCTGTCCTCACTCATTTCGGACGAGAGCCCCGGTGGACGCTCCGACGGAACTGCAGTCTCGCGGCGCTCGAAGGTCGCGCGGATCGCAGCATCGAGGTCATTCGGGGCGATCTCTATCGCGCGAGGAATGGCCCACAGGTCATAGTAGTCCTTCATGCGCCCGTTGATGACGCCCAGCGCCACCATCGCCTGAAACTTCTCGGCGATGACGCTGGCGGGAGGATATGATCGTACCTGGGGTGCTGGTAGGTCGAGCAAGGTCGGATAATCGAGGTGCTGCGTAGCATCGGCTATGGCATCCCCGAAACCGATATCGATCGTAACCGGAATACGTGTCCGCTCGAGATAGGCCGCAGTCTTCAGACGGACCCCGCCATATTCCATCTCTTCACGGATGACCTCGGCGGACAATGCATCCAGATCAAATACAAGGCCATCATCGCCCTCGCCCGCCATAATCTGGCGGAAGTCGGCTATCAGCCGTTCGGGATCGGGATCGCCATAACCGAGAAAATCGGCATCTCGCGTCACGCGGTTGTCGTCGTCGATCCAGACGGTGACGAGCATTCCGCCCTTCAGAATGAACCGATCGCGGTGCTCGGTCACGGAAAGGCGGTAGAGCAGGCGTTCGAGAGCAAAGCGTACCAACACTAAGTCGAAGACGCGCCCTTCCCTGCGGGCGATATTGAGCAGGCGATCCTTCACGGACTTCGCGATGTTGACGGGCGCTTTAGCCATTGAAGGTGAGCGCTTCGAGATAAGGCTGCATCGTTTTCCAGGCACCGCCGATCTTCGCGGCGTCAGCAATCATGGCCGGTGTCGCCTTGCGCAGCCGAAGTGCGGCGCGCAGGCTCTCGATGGCAACTGACCGGTCCACCAGCTTTGGGTTGCGAAAGGCATCCGCCAACGTCTTCGAAACCGTGTAGATTGGCACTTGCACGCCCGCGATCGGGTGGTGCTCGATGCCGTATCGGAGGTAGGCATCGGTAAAACGAACCAGCCGTATTGGCGGGTAGGACTGCACTGGCGCCCAATCGCTGGCTCCGATCGCCATCCAAACGCGGCGGGGCATCTGGTCAGTCAGATCATGGAATGCGAGTGCCGAAACGAGCGCAACGATTCCTTTGGGCACTCTGAGTGCGGCTTCGGCAAGGATCTGACCTTCTTCAACGTCAGCATCAGGCTTTTGATAAATACCTCGCCCGATCCGTTCGATCTCTCCCGCTTCAACCGCCCTGGAGATCGTCTGGGGGTTGATGCCTGCCGCACGTAGCTCGGATGCGCGCAGCATCGCGCCCGCCCCCAGAAGGCGGAGCAGCCTGGCACTTTGCGGTTCAGAGGGGACAGGCATGTAACAAATCCTCGAATTGAGAATCAGAATATCAGAGGTTTTGTTACATGTCACTTCAGATCGGCCAGCGAAGGAAGCCCGTTCTCAATGCTTGAAGCAATGCTCGCGATGCCAGCTCAAAAAGCTCGGATGTGGTCGATCAGCCATGTGCGCGGGAGGAAGCGCAAACCCCGTGCGATTGATCAGCCCTCGGATCGCCTCGCCGTCATTCGCTTGGCGGCTAACCAGAACCTCCAGGTCATCAGCGAGACTGATGAGGCCCCGATCGAACATCCAATGCACAGTTCCCGACAAAGCGAGGCCATTACTCACGACATCAGGACCACCCTTTTCGACGGGACGGATATGTGCCGCCTCGACCTCGGCCCTGCCACCACCATTGATGAGCTTTAGACCCGTGATTGCACAGCGGGCCTCATAGGCCGTCACAACCCGCCGCCGAAACAGACCATCGCGCACCAGGCGTGAGCCGAGATAGGCGACGCGATCGCGCTCAATCTCGTGAACGAATGGCACGCGCTCCTCACGCACCATTTCAGCTTCGGCGCTAGATGCATCCGCTATCGCACCCACGCGCGGTAAGAATTCATCCTCCTCGGCAATGCCAAGGTCAATAATACGATTGAAGTCCCCATCCGAAAGAGGTCGCACCGCCGACTGAGCCCGTCCTGAGATCTTGCCAGCCTCATTCAGGACCCCATGCTCAACGATGCCGAGTGGACCGTTGAAAGGCACCATGTTGACAAAATCTAGATAGGACCCCGGTTCGATCAGCGCCAAATACATGCCAGGCGCGGAAGGGTCGGGCACTACCCGATCCACTTTCGCGACTGCGAAGTACCCTTTCGAAAACCGAATCTTGCTTGGTTCGTAATAGATGACCCAATCGCCGACGCAGGCGCTCACTCGGCTCAGATAGTGCGGAGGAAACTGATACCGCTCAGCAGGGCTATCGTCATAAATTGAGTCCGAACGATGGATGAAGACACCTTTGGCAATCAGACGTCGATACCTGGATAAGCTAGGTAGGGAAACTATTAACCCTCTATGGCAGCGCCAAATTCCTAACTAACCCATCACATTGCTCGCAGCCCCATTGTCAGACCGGTGTTGCGCCAAACGTAGAAGTAGCGCTGGACCGTCGAGACTGGCGGAAAGCATTTGGGCAGGAGCCTCCAGGCGCAGCCGCTTGCCGCGATGTAAAGCAAGGCATTCACCACTTCGCGCATGTCCGTTGTGCGACGTCGTCCTCCGCGCCTGGCTGGCGGGATGAACGGCGCCGCCAATTCCCACTCCCTGTCCGTCATATCGCTGGAATAGCGTAACCCTTTCCGGCTATGCTCCTGCCGGGCAATACCAGTCCATGCCATTGATCACTCCATCTCTCGCAGGACGGCGTGAATCACAACATGCTGGTATTGCTCAACAACTTTCGGGGCGAGCTCTGACATTCAGGAAAGTCCCACGCTTCGGCGGTCGCCCTCCTGTGGAAAGCCGACCCTTTGTCGCCGTTCAGACGCCAAGTTTCGCTCCCCAGGAGCGGAACGCAGTGCCCAAGCACAATGGCAGTTTCGGATGGAACTCAGCTGCTCTAGCTATTCAGCGATCACTGCCCGAGCGTATCGCATCGGCGGCATTCCGACGTGGCGAGCGAAAGCCGTGCTGAACGTACTGGCTGAGCCATAGCCAACCTGTGCGGCGATATGTCCTATTGCCAGTTCGCGTGTGCGCAGGAGGCGTTTTGCAAGTGCCATGCGCCAAGCCAGCAGATATTCCATTGGCTGCATCCCGACGATCCTATTAAAACGTGCGAAGAATGCCGAGCGCGACATACCGGCCTCGGCTGCAAGATCGGCTGCAGTCCAGCTATGTGCGGGGCGCGCGTGTACGGCGCGCAAGGCGCAGACCAGGCGGTTGTCAGCCAACCCGCGCGAGACGCTGGGTATCGACGTGACATCGTCCCCGCATCGCAGCGCCTCAATGAGAAGTACTTCGAGCAAACGTTCCAAGACGAGTTCGCGTCCCGGTCGGGACATCCGGGTCTCCTCTGCAACCAGCTGCAGCAAAAGTGGGAGCCGCGGCTCGCTGCGAGCAACGATCATCGCTGGTAGCAGGGATACGAGCAAAGCAGCATCCGGCGAAGCGAAGCTGCAAATGCCCACCTGCATCCTGAGATTGACAGGTGCGCCAGGCGGTCCGACCCGAAACCGCCCTTCGCCGATCGCGGTCGGCTCCATTGCGACTGCATGTGACGGCGCATCGATGCTTTCGACAATGTGATCATTGGTCGAGGGTGACAGCACGAAGTCACCCGCGCGAACGATGATCGGCGGCCGCCCCGGTGACGCCAAACGGCACTCGCCCTCTAGCACTGCGAGAAAAATTGGCTTGCCCTCAACGTCGCGACGGATGCGCCAGCGTCCGGCATATTCGACAAGCTTGGAGTAGCTGGCCGAGGGTTGGAGCAAGGTCACGATTTCGGCAAGCGGATCGACATTCATAACAGGACTATCGCTAATGGATTTGAGACGGCTAGCCATAGATGGTCTGCGGATCCATGGCCATATAGGGGCGACCGCTAACCATCGGGAATGTTCTCATGCCTACTATCCTCATCACCGGCTGTTCCTCGGGCTTTGGTCTCGAAACCGCGAAGCTGTTTCTCCAAAAGGACTGGAAGGTCATCGCCACGATGCGCCAGCCCAAGGCAGATATTTTGCCCCAATCCGACAATCTTACCGTTTTGTCCCTCGACGTTACTGATCCGAACAGCGTCACGAGCGTCCTCTCGCAAGCGGGCCAGATCGATGTGCTGGTTAATAACGCGGGGTTTGGCGCTGTCGCCCCGACGGAGTTGATCGAGCCTGATACCGCGCGCCAGCTGTTCGAAACCAACGCACTAGGCACGCTGGCGATGGTGCGCGGCGTCCTGCCGCAGTTCCGCGAACGCCGCAGCGGCACGATTATCAACATTACCTCCACAGTGACACTTAAGCCGCTGCCGCTACTTAGCGTCTACCGGGCGAGTAAGGCGGCCGTGAATGCACTTACCGAGAGCCTCGCGGTCGAAATGGAGCCTTTCGGGGTGCGCGTGCATATCGTCTTACCGGGGCGCTCGCCCGAGACAAGCTTTGGCAGCAATGCCATGCCGCATCTGCGGGGTCTGGATAATGCCGACTACAAACCGATGATGGAGGGTATGATCGCCGGCTTCCGCGAAGAGGGCGGTCCGGTCACCCGTGCAGCCGATGTCGCTGCAGCAGTCTGGCAGGCGGCCACCGATCCGGACGCACCGCTCAAGATCCCCGCCGGAGAGGATGCAGCGCAGTGGATGGCCGAAGCCCAGTAACCTCGGCTTGAGAGCAGCGGACGATTGCTGTCATCGGTAGCGGTCGCCCGCGGAAATTCGCACACGCAGTCTCCAGAAGGCGCCAAAAAGGGTCGGCCCCACACCGCGCCTTTCGCCCGAGGTGGTCGAGCATTCAAATTCGCCGCCCCGCTTGGCGGTCGCGGATTGATGCAGCCCTTAAGGATCGGGTGGCGGCGCACCGGGCAGATTGGGCCCCCTCCTCCTCCCAATAGGCTGACGGCAGACGACCGGCCGCTCCTTGGAAGCCGAAATCGGCGACTGAAGTACAGGCATGGGTTGACTGCGAGCGCCCTCGCCAGTCATCTGGCGATTGCCACGTCCCGGAAAGATAAAATCCTGCGATCAAAGCGTAATAGGGGAATCTAGATCAGCGGTTTCCAAGTTGATGAGGTCCTGTCAACACGTGTAGTCGGTTCCACCCCATGGCCATTTCGACTGGGTATGGTGGTCGGAAAAATCCATCGCTTGCCGGGTTTCAAGAGGAATTTTTCCTCTTGAAACCCGTTTGCCGCTTACTAGCTCAATAGCGCCGGATGCCGATATCGGGTCCGGTTGGACACATGAGGGCGGCGGCTCTCTCCGGCGCCTTTCATGCCCGAATTGCTCAATTAGGAGGATTTGGAAAATGAGAACCAGCTTTGATTTTGCGCCTTACAGACGCTCCACCGTCGGCTTCGATCGCCTATTTAGCTTGCTCGAGGCGGGGACGCGCGAAGAGGATGGCTATCCGCCCTTCGACATCCTGAAGGTAGGGGAGGATAGCTATCGGATCACGCTTGCGGTTGCGGGCTTCCGGCCCGAAGATATCGAACTCGTCGCCCAGCAGAACCTCCTCACCGTCACCGGCAAACGCGACACGGATGAAGACAAGGGCGAGTATCTGCACCGTGGCATCGCGGCGCGCCCATTCGAGCAGCGCTTCCAGCTTGCCGACTTCGTAGAGGCCGGAAATGCTACGTTCGAAAACGGCCTGCTTTCGGTCGAACTAAAGCGGGTGGTACCCGAGGCGATGAAGCCGCGCCGCATCGAGATCGACGCCGGTGAGCCCACTGCTGCTCACCTTGGCGAGGCGAAGGAAAAGCGCAGCGAGGCCGCCTGATCCTTCAGCCACCGGCCTGCCGGCACTGCTTTCCTCGCAGTACTTCCCACGAGCGGCGTCCGGCAGGTTCGGGCAAAATGCAGCCAGAAGAAGAGATGATCATCATGGCTTCTCACGATGCCATTCCCTGGAGCCGGCAGGAAGACCGGCTCCCCGTCTCAGTTGGCGTCGAGCATAACCACGAGGGCAGGCCCTTTCCGCTTCTGACGTTTCACCGCGAAGCGGACCGGCCGTAAGGCAACGCCTTCCGGGGTTCGGGCGTGCCATCGCTCACCAGTTGCGACCGTAGGTTGTCTCGGCCCTAAGTCAAGGTTGACGACACTCCCCAGGAAATTCGCGTCACCCTGCCCCGGCGCGTCCTCGGGATTCGCTGGGTTGCTTGCCGGATCGCAGGAAATGAACGAACAGGCGTTTACGGTCTGCGAAGCTGCGGCCGAGTCCCCAAATGGCGATGCCAGGCCATAGCCGCCTCGCCGGAGGTCCTACGAAGTTCGCGGAGGGCACTGCCCTGCATGCCAGGTAGCTTGAAGCGGCGCATGAGGCTGCCGACATCGTAGAGCGCGATTTCAGCCTCTACGCTCGCAAGGCCGGCGGATCGTCGCGCCGCCTCGATTTCCGCGACTGGCCGCCTCCTCTCAACAGTTTCGACGTAGAAGCGATTTGCGAGGATACCCTGATTGATCCGCTCATCCAGCGACGCTCCAAAGTCGGGCCAGAGCAAGAAGACCGCTAGAATTGCCACCATGCTGCCAATAATGTTATCGACCATTCGCGCCGACGCAACACCGGTGCCGGGATTGAGCAGTTCGGTGACGATCACGAACAGCATTGTCAGGAAGACGACGAAGATCGTGTAGTTTACCAGACGAGTCGCTATCGCATCCGCAGCTAGAAACACGGCCAGCACGCTGAGCGCGACCCCACCTCCAACAAGCGACAGGATCAGCAAGGCGATCGTTCCGCCTATAATGCTGCCCAGGATCCGTTCCAGGCAACGCGGCCAAGTAACGCGAGCCCCGCCCTGTAGCACGACAATCACCGCCATGGCAGCCCAATACGGATAGCCGAGACCAAATGCCGACGCGGCGCAATAGACTGCAATAAGGGCGGCTGCCAGGCGCAACCCCTGTCGCAAAACCTCATGCTGAATCTTGCCTGCCGCGAACAAGCTCTCTCCTCCTGAGCGCAGTCGCGGTGCAGACCGGGTAAGCGAGGCGCCGAACATGCAGGACGCATCTGCAAAAGCAATCGTACACCCTGTAAAAAGGTCGTCATGGCTTCGAACGGCCAGCTGGCGAAGGCGCGCCGCGGCCCAGGAAAGGACATCAACCCTCCTCCGGCGCGATGCAAGGCGCCAGGCAAGCAGGGCGGTACGGCAACCACGCGCGGCCGACAAACGCTCCGAAGCCGGCCCTTGCCTGTCAATGAAAGCCTGGTCGAGCGCGATCAGGGCCCCGAACATGGTTTCGGCGGCTTCGAGCCTCACCGCGTAAGATTCCCATGCCGAACTCTCGTCGCGGTATCTCTCGAGCAGGGCGCGCAATCGTTCGAGAGCCAGCCGCACGCTTCGCCGGTGCTCGGCGTGTTCCCGGTGCCAGGAATCATCCCGGTGAGTTTGCTCCCCGAGCATCGCGAGGCTTTCGGCCATATCTATAAGCCGCACGATAATGGCATCGGTTGCCCGGCCAAGCGGCAACATCGGATCGATCCGCCATAGGGCATTGATCAGCAGATAGCTCCAGCCCGCGCCGCCGAGAAAAGCCGCAGCCTGAATACCGGCTTGCTCGATAGGCCTGGGAAAACCGACGGCTACGACCGCCACGACCGCCAACAGCGTGCCAAGTATGCCACCGAACGCGATTCGCGACGAGCAAATTACAGCGGCAAGCACCAAGCCCGGACCCGCGATCATCGCGGCAAAAGGAGACTTGGATGCCATCCAAGACCCGGCAACGGCAAGGAGGGTGCCGGCCGCCACAAAGATTGCCAGGATGCGCCGTCGCGGCCCATCCGGTCCCGGCGCATCGCAAAGGCAAGTCCAGAACGCGGCAAAGACCGCCCACCCGAGCCAAGCGCGGCCTGTGCCGACTGCCAATGCAAGCGGCAAAGCGACCGCGATCGCCGCACGGAATCCTTCGAGCTCGTTAAACTGCTCCGGAATCAGCCCGAACGAGCGCAGCTCAAGTCGGCGCGCGGCCCATCTAAGGGCCGAGTTTATGCGCCGCAGCAATGGGCGTCCTGGCGAACGCACGGATTTTTCAAGCATCACCGATCCGATTGGTTTGCAAGATTGTCGGCGCTAGGCCAGGATATGCGAGCTGTCACGCCGGATCTGCGAGAACTTCGCCAGCGCCGTCGACCTGGACAGGGGGGATGGCCGGCCGAAAACATGGTTCCGTGGGCTGAGACGAGTAAGTGTCTCCAGTTGCCCCTGTCGTTAATCCCGTTTCCACACAAAGCGCTTTCAACATACAGTCGTGCCCGTAAGGAAGTACTGCGGAGCGCCATGACAAGGTGCGACTTCGCGAATGCTGTATTTGCGCCCCCCCAGGCAGCGCGACGGCGCTCTCCCCGGACCGTTCGCGCCGGTTCATTGATCGATGAGAAGGTTTGGGTTCATATGATGCATGGACGACCTAAGCTCTCTTTCTCTTCGGCGACTACGCCAGTTCCTCATTGTGGCGGAAACTCTTCACATGGCGCGCGCTGCCGAACGGATCGGAATAGCGCAGCCAGCGCTCAGCCAGCAGATCCGCGCACTCGAAGAGGCCCTCGGGTTCAAATTGTTCCACCGGCGCAAGCGCGGCATCGATCTCACCACCGCCGGCCAAGCTTACCGGCAAAGCGCAGCCCGGCTCATCACGATGCATCAGGAAGCAGCGCTCAGCGCGCGGATGACTGCCCGCGGTGAGCTCGGCCATCTTGCAATTGGGTATGTTCCATCGGCATTGTTCAGCCGGGAATTCCCGCAGGTCCTGCATCGTCTTCAAAGCGAATTGCCCGGCATCGTGCTTGAACTTCGCGAAGGTCAGATCAACGATCTTAGCCGGGACTTGAGCGACGGCAGGATCGACATAGCCTTGCTTCGCGCCCCGGTGCGGCCAGCGGATGGGCAGGAACAGTTGCTTCTTGCCCCACGTCCCTTGCTCGTTGCCTTGCCGCAAGATCATCCCCTTGCCGAACGCAAGAGCGTAGTCTTGGCCGATCTCGCGGACCTGCCGATGGTCAGCTACAACGATCCGACCGACGTCGGGATCATGCAGGTGGTCGGGCGACTGGCCGAACGAAACGGAGTGACGCTCGATGTATGCTGGACGGTGTCGACAATGACCGGCATTCTGGGGCTTGTCGCGGCAGGGTTTGGCTTTGGTATCGTTCCGGCCGGTCTCGATCAGCTCCATCCCGATCGGATCCTGTTCGTTCCGCTTGCAGAACCGGAAGCGCAAGCTGGCTTGTGCTACGTCTGGCGCAGAGACGCAGCGCTGCCCGCTCTGGACCGGTTTTTGGCATTGGTACGAACGGGCTGAGGGTGTTTGACGCCTAGCCTCCATCGTATGCAGCGGCGGCGAGGAGGGCAATGCGCAGACTTCTCCAGCGCCGACGGGTCTCCTGCTCGTCAATCAGGCGGAAAGTGACGCCACTGACGATCCGGGCATAGGGCGCCTCCTTGTTGCGGACGCCGATCGGCGCCAGTTCGAAGCCTGAAAGATGCGCGTGATCGCCAGGCAGTCGGAGCGGGGCCGCATTGCAGCGGATTTCAAACACGCCTTCGCTAGCTGTGAACATTAACACTGCTCGTCCGCTCCGCGACAGATTCGCGGCCGAGTGGGATGCACCCCACAGCGCGACGCGGATGCGATCGCGGCCGTCGATCACCACTTCGCCGACGCTAAGATGCGCCTGGCGGCACCAGCCGTCCTCATCCGCGGAAAGCAGTTCAACCGCGACCTTGGCAACAGACCGCGCGCAATAGCGGCGGAAGGCTGCCGGGAGCTCCGGGACCAAAGCTGAGGCCGCCTGTTCCGGCGGCTCCACCGCACTACGCCGCGCGAATTCGGAGATCGGCAATTTCATGATCCTCCTCTTCGATGGGGATCCCCTCCCCCCAGCGGACCATATCCGCCACTTCGATGCCGAAGCATTCGAGTGCACGGGCAACGCTGTGATCGACAATATCCTGCACAGTCCGGGGACGCGTATAGAATGCGGGAACCGGCGGCGTGACAATCGCTCCCATCTCGCTGACGGTGAGCATGTTTCTAATGTGGCCGATATGAAGTGGCGCCTCGCGCACCATCATCACCAGGCGGCGGCGTTCCTTGAGAACGACGTCGGCCGCGCGCGTCAGCAGAGTTGAACTTACACCAGTGGCCACTTCAGCCAGAGTGCGGACCGAACATGGCGCGATCAGCATTCCCATTGTCCGAAACGACCCGCTGGAAATTGGCGCGCCTACATCTCCGATCGGATAGACATGATCCGCGAGCGCAAAGAGCTCTTCCCGGCTGTACTCCGTTTCATAAGCGCGGGTCATCTCGCCGGCTCGCGAGACCACAAGATGGGTTTCCACTCCGGCCTCGCGTGCCATCTGCAAGGCACGGATACCGTAAACAATGCCTGTCGCCCCGCTGATGCCCACAATGAGGCGGTCGGGCGCGCAGTTGCGCGCCCTTCCCAATCGGGTTTGTCCAGTCATTGGCTATTCTCCCCGAACAGTTGCGGCGCCCACGGTGCCGGGTCGACTTCGAGGAACTGCGCGCGCACGAAATCGTGCTTCAGGCGGAACGGCACGGTGCAATCGAACACCGTCTTGCAGGTGACGCCTCGCTCAGGCAGCGCAGGATTGTAGTCGGGATGCTGCGAGGGGTCGAGCACGTGACCGGTGATGCCAGGCAGGAACATGGTATCGATGTCGCCCTGGTAGCGGGTCTGCATCGCCCAGAGCACATCGTCGGTGTCAAAGATGTCGACATCCTCGTCCACCAGGATCACGTTCTTGAGTTCGCGATAGGCTGCAAGCGCCACGATCGCGGCCTGGCGGGCATTTCCGTCGTCGAACGCGCTCAGCTTGCGCAGCTGCAGGATGGCAAGGAATTTGCCGCCGCCCGAAGTATGTGCGTAAACGTTGGTCACCAGGCCCGGCAACGCCTTGTTGCAGGCGGACAGAATGCTGGCCTCGGTCGGTATCCCGGCAAGACTGGTGTGCTCTTCCCCAGGTCCGACCAGCGTGTGAACGATGGCACCGCGGCGCATCGTCA
>PJUE01000664.1_pt1 | contig 17507 bp, 15 predicted proteins | sample 1512171 | NCBI WGS metagenome assembly PJUE01 (sample SAMN08177674, study PRJNA422409) | Feces metagenome, whole genome shotgun sequencing project. | isolation source: Chicken feces (3) enriched on wood chips: alkali lignin treatment | host: Gallus gallus | place: USA: Madison | collected 2015-01-15
ATCATCCTCACCACCCACTACCTGGAAGAGGCCGAGTACCTGTGCCGCAACCTGGCGATCATCAACCACGGCCAGATCGTCACCCAAGGCCCGATGCGTTCGCTGCTGGCCAAGCTCGATGTGGAAGGCTTCCTGCTGGACATCGACGGCGACCTGCCCGCGCAGCTGCCGGTGATCGAGGGCGCCACCCTGACCGCGCCGGACCCGCACACCCTGGACATCGACATGCCGCGCGCGATGGACCTCAACCGCGTGTTCGCCACGCTGAACGAGGCTGGCATCCGCGTGCGTTCGATGCGTACCAAGAGCAACCGCCTGGAGGAGCTGTTCGTGCGCCTCACCGGCAACCAGGAGACCTCCGCATGAGCGGTACCCCGAACACGCCCGCTGCGCCGATCACCGACGGCCAGCGCAACCGCATCGCCCTGATGACCATCGTGCGCCGCGAAGTGGCGCGCATCCTGCGCATCTGGGGCCAGACCCTGGTGCCGCCGGCGATCACCATGACCCTGTACTTCCTCATCTTCGGCGGCCTGATCGGTTCGCGCGTGGGTGACATGGGCGGTTACAGCTACATGCAGTTCATCGTGCCGGGCCTGGTGATGATGAGCGTGATCCAGAACAGCTACGGCAACATCAGCTCCTCCTTCTTCGGCGCCAAGTTCGGCCGCCACGTGGAAGAGCTGCTGGTGAGCCCGATGCCGAACTGGGTGATCCTGTGGGGCTATGTGGCAGGTGCGGTGCTGCGCGGCCTGATGGTCGGCGTGATCGTGCTGATCATCGCCATGTTCTTCACCCCGGTGCGTATCCCGCACCCGCTGGTGACGCTGACCACGGTCATTCTCGGCGCGACGATCTTCTCGCTGGCCGGTTTCATCAATGCGGTGTACGCCAAGAAGTTCGATGACGTGGCGATCGTGCCGACCTTCATCCTGACCCCGCTGACCTATCTGGGCGGTGTGTTCTATTCGGTGAAGCTGCTGCCGGGCTGGGCCGAGGCGGCCACCCATGCCAACCCGATCTTCTACATGGTCAATGCGTTCCGCTACGGCCTGCTGGGCAGCAGCGATGTGCCGGTGTGGGTGGCGTATGCGCTGATGCTCGGCTTCGTGGTGGTGCTGACGGCACTGGCGCTGTGGCTACTGCGCCGTGGCGTGGGCATGCGCAGCTGAGGGTGGCCTGCAGGGCCTGCGGCCCTGCACCCGCTGCAACAAGCCAGAGCAACGTCAACGTCAACGTCAACAGCTGGCATTCCGTGGGATGGCGGGGCGGGTCCGGTGGCAGGGGACGCCGTAAACCCCCAGTCCGGCCCAGCCGCTGGCGGCTGTGCGTTCGGGCGCTTGCGAAGCAGTGCTTCGCAAGCAAAGCGCCCTCACCCATGGGGGCTTGGTCGCCGCATCCATGCGGCTCACACCCCTGCCACCGGACCCACCCCGCCTTCGACAGTTGGCCGGTGGCCAGGACGAGGCGTAAACCCGTAGAGCCGAGCCTATGCTCGGCTCTTTTTTTGCCTGCAATCTCCGGCACAATCGGGGATCGAACACTCCCCCAGAAAACGGTGAACGTGCAATGCGCATCCTGATTCTCGGCGCCGGTGGTACCGGCGGTTACTTTGGCGGCCGCCTCGCCCAGGCCGGCGTGGACGTGACCTTCCTGGTCCGCCCGACCCGCGCCAGCCAGCTGGACCGCGATGGCCTGGTCATCCGCAGCCCCGTAGGTGACGCCAGCTTCCCGGTGCAGCACGTCACTGCCGACGCCCTGCCCGCGCTTGCCACGCAGCAACCCTTCGACCTGGTCATCCTCAGCTGCAAGGCTTACGACCTGGACAGCTCGATCGAAGCGATCGCACCGGCGGTGGGCGCCCACACCACCGTGCTGCCCATCCTCAACGGCCTGCACCACTACGGCGCGCTGGATGCACGCTTCGGTCGCGAGGCCGTGCTTGGCGGCCTGTGCTTCATCAGCGCCACCAAGGCGCCCGATGGCGCAGTGCTGCACCTGGGCAAGCCGGCCAAGCTGACCTTCGGCGAGCGCGATGGTGGTGGTGCGATCTCCGAGCGCGTGCGTGCCTTCGCCGCCGCGTGCGCGCAGGCCAACCTGGACCACCTGGCCAGCGAGCACATCGGCCGGGAGCAGTGGATCAAGTACACCTTCCTGACCGCGCTTGCGGCCGCGACCTGCCTGCTGCGCGCGGACATCGGCACGATCGTCGCCACCGATGATGGCGAGGCCATCGTGCGCGGCCTGTATGACGAGTGCCTGGCCGTGGCCGAGGCGGCCGGTGAACCGGTGCCGCAGGCCGCACAGGACACGGCACGCGGCACGCTGACCCAGGCCGGTTCTGCGCTGAAGGCTTCGATGCTGCGTGACCTGGAAGCCGGCCAGCAGGTGGAAGCCGCGCACATCGTGGGCGACATGCTGGTGCGTGCGCGCACGGCCGACCAGGAAGGCCTGCTGCTGCAGGTGGCCTACAGCAGCCTGCAGGCCTACCAGGCGCAGCGCAGCGCGTAATGGTGGCAGCCACGCCACTGCCGTCGCCGGCGCTGATTCTCGGCATGGGCTGGAGTGGGCGCGTGCTCGCCGCGCAGCTGCAGGCGCGTGGCGTGCAGGTGTCGGGCACGGTGCGCGATCCATCGGCGGTCACCGACGATGGACTGCAGCGCCACCGCCTGCATGCCGATGCCGCGCCGTCAGCGGCATTGCTTGAGGCCATCGCGCAGGCACAGGCCGTGCTGTGCTGCGTGCCACCGGATGCGCAGGGCGATCCTGCACTGCGCCAGCTGCTGCCTGCGCTGCAGGCCAGTGCGGCGCTGCGCTGGGTGGGCTATCTGTCGTCGATTTCGGTCTATGCCGATCGTGACGGTGGCTGGGTGGACGAGAACAGCGAGGCCGATGCCAGCGAAACCGCTGGCGTGCAGCGCCGCCTGGCCGAAACGCAGTGGCGGGCCCTGGCCGACGCGCGTGGCATCGCCTCGGCGGTGTTCCGTCTGCCGGGGCTGTATGGGCCTGGCCGCAATGCGCTGCTGCAGCTGGCCGAGCGCCGCGCGCGCCATGTCGTACGGCCCGGACTGGTGTTCAACCGGCTGCATGTGGAGGATCTGGCGGCGGTGGTCATCGCGGCGATGCAGCGGCCCACGCGGGACGGGCTGTACCTGCCCGCCGATGACGAACCCGCGCCACCGCAGGAGGTACTGGCCCATGCCGCGCAGCTGGGTGGATTCACGCTGCCACCGGCGATGGCCTGGGATGACCCGGCGGTGAGCGCGACGCTGCGACGCTTCTACGCAAGCAACAAGCGCATCGACAGCCGAGGTACACGCCAGGCACTGGGGTGGGTGCCGGAGTTTGCGACGTATCGGGAGGGATTGAAAGATCTGGCCGCTGCGCTCGCCGGGCGTGGCCCGGCGCCACCGCGCGACTTCTGATTCCCACCGCTTCGCTCGCCGGGCGTGGCCCGGCGCTACCGTCCTGTGTCCACCGCTCTTGTAGAGCCGAGCATGGGCTCGGCTCTACAGGGTCAGCCTGCGTCGGGCAGGCGGAAGAACGCGCGCGTGGCCGCCGTAGCATTGGCCGCAGTCACTGCCACGTCTTCGCCACGGTCGCGGGCCAGTTCCTCGACGATGTGCGGGAGGAACATCGGTTCGTTGCGGCGGTCCTTCGGCATCGGCTTCAGGGTGCGCGGCAACAGGTACGGGGCATCGGTCTCGATCATCAGGCGGTTGGCCGGGATGTTCTTCACCAGCTCACGCAGGTGCGCGCCGCGGCGCTCGTCGCACAGCCAGCCGGTGATGCCGATGTACCAGTCCTGGTCCAGGTATTCGAACAGCTCGTCACGTTCGCCGGTGAAGCAGTGCACCACCGCCGGGCCGATGCGGCCTTCGAAATTCTTCATCTGCGCCATGAAATCGGCATGCGCGTCGCGCTGGTGCAGAAACAGCGGCTTGCCATTGTCCGCCGCCAGCTGCAGCTGGCGCTCGAAGGCGCGATGCTGGGCCGGGCGCGGCGAAAAGTCACGGAAGTAATCCAGACCGCACTCACCCACCGCCACCACCTCCGGATGCGCATGCAGCGCGCGCATTTCGGCGTCGCATTCTTCGGTGTACTCCACCGCATGGTGCGGGTGCACGCCGGCGGTGGCGTACAGGAAACCCGGATGCTGCTGGGCCAGTTGCACGGCCAGCGGGGAGTGCTCGCGGCTGGCGCCGGTGATGACCATCTGCACCACGCCGGCCTGCCGTGCGCGGTCCAGGACGGCATCGCGGTCGCGGTCGAAGGAATCGTGGGTCAGGTTGGCGCCGATATCGATCAGGTGCATGGTCATCGCGGGGGAAAAGTGCCCGCGCATTGTACCCGCGCCGGCCATGGCCCCTTATCCTTTGCACATGAACGCCCCGCTCTTCCCGATTTCCCCGCTGCTGCCGCAGATCCAGCAGCACCTGGCCGCGCAGCCGCGGCTGGTGCTGGAAGCGCCGCCCGGCGCCGGCAAGACCACCCAGGTGCCGCTGGCCCTGCTCGATGCGCCGTGGCTGCAGGGCCGGAAGATCATCCTGCTGGAACCGCGCCGTGTGGCCGCACGCAGCGCCGCGTTGTTCATGGCGCGGCAGCTGGGCGAAGAGGTGGGCGGCACCGTCGGCTACCGCATCCGCTTCGAGAACAAGATCTCGGCGCGCACCCGCATTGAAGTCGTCACCGAGGGCATTCTGACCCGCATGCTGCAGGACGACCCGATGCTGGAAACGGTCGGCGCGATCCTGTTCGATGAATTCCATGAGCGTCACCTCAGTGGCGATCTCGGCCTGGCCCTGGCGCTGGACGTGCAGGCGCAGCTGCGCGACGACCTGCGCCTGGTGGTGATGTCGGCCACGCTGGATGGCGAGCGCCTTGCCCGCTTCCTCGATGCGCCGCGCCTGAGCAGCGAGGGGCGCAGCTACCCGGTGGCGATCAGCCACTTCCCGGCACGCCGCGATGAGGCGCTGGAACTGCAGGTGCGCCGCGCGGTGCAGCAGGCCCTGGCCGAGCATCCCGGCGACCTGCTGGTGTTCCTGCCCGGCCAGCGCGAGATCGCGCGCGTGCAGGCGGGTCTGCAGGAATCGCTCGACGACGGGGTAGAGGTGCTCGCGCTGCACGGCGAGCTGCCGGTGGATCAGCAGGCACGCGTGCTGCAGGCCGCCAGTGATGGCCGCCGCCGCGTAGTGCTGGCCACCAACGTGGCCGAATCTTCGGTGACCCTGCCCGGCGTGCGCGTGGTGATCGACAGCGGCCAGGCGCGCGAGCCGCGCTACGACCCCAACAGCGGCTTCACCCGGCTGGACGTGGTGGCCATCGCGCAGGCGTCGGCCGACCAGCGCGCCGGCCGTGCCGGACGCGTGGCCGAGGGCGTGGCGTGGCGGCTGTGGCCGCAGTCGCAGCGGCTGGAGCCGCAGCGCCGCGCCGAGATCGACCAGGTGGAACTGGCCGGACTGGCACTGGAACTGGCCGCGTGGGGCAGCAGCGATCTGCGCTTCCTCGACCCGCCCCCCGCCGGCCCGATGGCCGCCGCACGCGAACTGCTGCAGCGCCTGGGTGCGCTGTCGGACACCGGCGCGATCACCGCACTTGGCCGCCGCGTACTGGCGCTGGGCACGCACCCGCGCATGGCGGCGATGCTGCTGGCCGCGCCCGATGCGCGCGCACAGGCGCTGGCTGCCGATCTGGCCGCACTGCTGGAAGCACGCGATCCGTTGCGCCAGGGTGGCGATGCGCTGGCCGCACGTTGGCGTGCGCTGGCGGCGTTCCGCAGCGGTCGTGCCCCGTCGGATGCCAACCGCAGCGGCCTGGCCGCCATCGATGCGGCCGCCAAGCAGTGGCGTCGGCGCCTGCGCTGCGAGGCGACCCCGCCCAGCAGTGTCGAAGCACATGCGCTGGGTGATCTGCTGGCCCACGCTTTCCCCGACCGCATCGGCTTCCAGCACCCCAGCGATCCGCTGCGCTACCTGCTGGCCAACGGCCGCAGCGCGCGCCTGCACGAACTGAGCGACCTGCGCGCCGAGCCGTGGCTGGTGGCAAGCGAGCTGCGCTTCGAATCGCGCGATGCGCTGCTGCTGCGCGCTGCACCGGTGGATGAAGGCTACCTGCGCGCCGCGTGGCCGGAGCGCTTCGTCACCGAAGACACCGTGCGCTGGGACAGCGAGCGCCGCGCCCTGGTGGCCCTGCGCGAAACGCGCTTCGACCGCATCGTGCTGGACAGCCGCTCGGCCGGCCGCGTCGACCCGCAGCACGCCGCGCAGGCACTGACTGATGCAGTGGCCGAACTCGGCCTGTCCTCGCTGCCGTGGACCGAGGGCCTGCGCCAGTGGCAGGCGCGGGTGGAATCGCTGCGCCGCTGGATGCCCGAGCTTGGTTTGCCCGACTGCAGTGATGAGGCCCTGCTGGCCAGCCGTGCGCAGTGGCTGCAACCGGCGTTTGCTGGCAAGACCCGGTTGGATGCCTTGGACGAGAGCAGCTTCGGTGAAGCGCTGAAGTCGCCGCTGGAATGGTCGCAGCGGCAGCTGGTGGAGCGCCATGCACCGACCCGCATCACCGTGCCCTCGGGGTTGGAACGGCCGATCAGCTACGCACTGGACAGCGAGAGCGGCGAGCCGCTGCCGCCGGTGCTGGCGGTGAAGCTGCAGGAGCTGTTCGGCCTGGCCGATACCCCGCGCATCGCCGATGGCCGCGTGCCGCTGACCCTGCACCTGCTGTCCCCGGGCGGCCGCCCGCTGCAGGTGACCCAGGACCTGCGCAACTTCTGGGAAAACACCTACGCCGAGGTAAAGAAGGAAATGAAGGGCCGTTACCCGCGTCATCCCTGGCCGGACGACCCGTGGACGGCCACCGCCACGCACCGGGCCAAGCCGCGCGGGACGTGACCGGTCGTGCCGGCCGCAGACCCTGCCTGTTCCTGAATGGCTGCGGTAGAGTCACCTCATCGACGGCTCTGACTGACATACCGTTTACAGGCCGCACGACACACTGGACTTCGACCCGAGGCAAAGGACCCCCACCGATGAGCAAGCTGACCGTAATCACCGACCGCGCCCTGGAGCGCGCCCTGGAACTGGCGCACACCGCCGGAGACGGCCTGAAGAGCGCCGGTGGCAGCCTGCGCCATTTCGGCCCGCAGGCCAGTGACTGGATCAAGACCGGCGCTGCCGTGGGTGCGGTGAAGACCGGCGGCAAGGTCGCCACCAAGTTCGTGCGCCGCAACCCGGCGGTGGCCATCACTGCCGCTGCCGTGGGCGTGGGCCTGCTGGGCTATGCGCTGTACCGCAAGCAGCAGAAGAAGAAGGCGGCCAACGGCCAGGTGGTGAATGGGCAGGCCAAGCGCATCAACGCGCGTGACCGCCGCAACCACACCGTGGTGGACGAGCACAGCGATATCGGCAGCGACGCTTGAGGTCGGCCTGCGGGTCAGAGCCCTTCCTGTGGAAGGGGTCTGACCGCGATCCAGGGTCGGATCCCTTCCGCAGGAAGGGCTCCGACCCTTTTCGTTTCTGCAGTCCCGCTCAGCCGATCTGCCGCCACTGCCCCGGCTGCAGATCATCCAGTCGGTACGGGCCCATCGATACCCGCACCAGGCGCAGGGTCGGCAGGTTCACCGCTGCGGTCATCCGCCGCACCTGGCGGTTGCGCCCCTCGCGGATCGTGATCGCCAGCCAGCTGTCGGGCACGGTCTTGCGGAAGCGCACCGGTGGATCGCGCAGCCAAAGGTCGGGGGCCGGATCCAGTCGCTCGATCTTCGCCGGCAGGGTCGGCCCATCGTTCAGTACCACGCCATCGCGCAGCTGCTGCAGCTGCTCATCGCTGGGCGTGCCTTCCACCTGCACCCAGTAGGTCTTGTCAGCCTTGTGCCTGGGGTCGGTCAGCTTGTGCGCCAGCGTGCCGTTGTCGGTCAGCAGCAGCAGGCCCTCGCTGTCATGGTCGAGCCGGCCAGCAGCGTACACGCGCGGCGGCAGGCCGAAACCAGCCAGCGTCGGACGCGGTGGCACGCTGCGGTCGGTGAACTGGCACAGCACGTTGAAGGGCTTGTTGAAGGCGATGAGCATTGCGGACGCGGCAGGCGGCGGGGTGATGCATTGTCCCACGCCGCGCTGCGCGCCCGCCGGGCGTGGCGGCCCGGGATTGTGGAGCCGAGCCTACGCTCGGCTGCTGTCTGGTCGCGCGCGTAGCCGAGCATGGGCTCGGCTCTACGTTCACGGCTTCACGAAACGCAGGGTCATGCGGTCGCTTTCGCCGATGGCCTGGTACTTCGCATCATCGGCCTTGTCATGCTGGTTGGTCGGCGGCAGGGTCCAGACGCCGTTCGGGTGGTCCTTGGTATCACGCGGGTTGGCGTTGACCTCGGTGCGGGCGTCCAGCTTGAAGCCAGCGGCCTCGGCCATGGCGATCACCTGCTGCTGGCCGACATAGCCGGTGTCATCGTCGTCAGCCACGTCGGCCTTGGCGCGGTGCTCGACCACGCCCAGCACGCCACCCGGCTTGAGCACGTTGAAGAAGCCCTGGAACATGCCCTGCGCTTGGCCGGCCTTGCGCCAGTTGTGCACGTTGCGGAAGGTCAGCACCACGTCGGCCGAATTGGCCGAGCCGAACACCGGCCTGGCCGGGTCGTAGCCGACCACGGTTGCCTTGCCGAACTGGGCCGGGGCGCCGGCGAACTTCTTTTCCAGGCCATCGCGGCTGCGCTGCTGGTAATCGCGGCCCCGGCCTTCGGGCACGGCGGCCGGATCGACCACGGCGGCGATGTAATGCCCCTTGTCATGCAGCAGCGGAGCGAGGATTTCCGAATACCAGCCATTGCCGGGCGTGATCTCGATGACGGTCTTTTCCGGTGCGATCTTGAAGAAGGCCAGCGATTGCGCCGGATGGCGGTAGTTGTCGCGTTTGACATTGGCGGGGTCGCGGGTCGTTGCCTTCACGGCCGCATCGATGGCCGGCGAGACCTGGATCTTCGCCGGTGCCACCGTGGCCGGTGCGGCAAAGGCGGGAACAGCGACGAGCAGGGCAGATGCAAGCAGCAGGCGGCAACCACGCAGGGACGGAGCAGCGATCATCGGGGCGATTCCAGCGGAAGATGCGGCGAGACTAGCAGCCGCCGCAGGCAAGGTGTTCACAAAACGTTAGCTGCGCGCGCGCGACGGAACACTGTTTTGTGTGCAGCGCCGCAGCGCGGTCACACAACGCGTTCTATGCTGCAGGACTACCCCCCAAGGAGTCCGTGCCCATGACGGCAACCCGCGAACTGGGCCGCTCCGGCCTGCATGTCCGTCCGCTCGCCTTCGGTGGCAACGTGTTTGGCTGGAGCGCCGATGAAAAGGCCAGCTTCGCCCTGCTCGATGCCTTCGTCGACGCCGGCTTCAACCTGGTCGATACCGCCGATGTCTATTCGGCCTGGGTGCCGGGCAATGAAGGCGGCGAATCGGAAACGCTGATCGGCAAGTGGTTCGCTCGCAGCGGCAAGCGCGACAAGGTGGTGCTGGCGACCAAGGTGGCCAAGTGGGCCGAGCGCCCCGGCCTGACCCCGGACAACATCAATGCGGCGGTGGAAGATTCGCTGCGCCGCCTGCAGACCGATGTCATCGATCTGTACCAGGCCCACGAGGACGATGAATCCACGCCGCTTGAAGCAACCTTGGCCGCGTTCGGCCGGCTGATCGAAGCGGGCAAGGTGCGCGCCATCGGTGCTTCGAACTACAGCGCCACGCGCCTGGCCGATGCACTGAAGGTCTCCAGCGATTACAAACTGCCGCGCTATGAGACGCTGCAGCCGGAGTACAACCTGTATGACCGCGCCGGCTACGAGAAGGAGCTGGAACCGCTGGTGCAGCGCGAACAGATCGGCGTGATCGGTTACTACGCACTGGCCAGTGGCTTCCTCAGTGGCAAGTACCGCACGCCGGCCGATGCCGCGAAAAGCCCGGCGCGCGGCGAGAACGTGGTCAAGCGCTATCTGAACCCGCGAGGCCTGCGCATCCTGCAGGCACTGGACGATGTGGCCAGCAAGCACAACGCCAGCGCTGCTCAGATCGCGCTGGCCTGGCAGATCGCACGGCCGTCGATCACCGCGCCGATTGTCAGCGCCACCAGCGTGGAGCAGCTGCAGGATCTGCTGGCGGCCGCCAATGTCGGCCTGAGCGTGCAGGACATCGCGCAGCTGGATGCGGCCAGCATCGAGGGTTGATGGCGTCATCCACGCACGGCGTGGATCTACTACGGCAGTAGTTCCACGCCATGCGTGGATGGAGCGGTGCCGACCAGGGTCGGCATCTACCAGGGCAACGCCCTTCAGCGCGGCACGCTGTCCTCGCCCACCAGCGCGTGGTGCACGCCGATGCCCGCGCGCACGCCTTCGGCCATCGCCAGGGTGATGTTGCCCACGGTGGTCGCATCGCCCGCGGCGTACACGTTCGCCACCGAGGTCTGCTTCATCATGTCGACCTCCACCAGCACGCCCAGTGGGCTTTCCACCAGCGCGCAGCCGAGCTGCTGCACCAGCGGCGTGGCCATCTGCTGCATGGCCGGCACGAACAGCGCTCGCTGGGCGATGCGGCGGCCATCGGCCAGTTCCACTTCCAGCCACGTCGGCTGCTCACCCTGCACGCCCACCACCGGGGTGGTCTCGATCTGCACGCCGCGCTGCTGCATGGCGGCCCGCTCTTCATCCGTGATCGGCAGGCCCTGGCTGAAGAAGGTGACATTGCCCCAGTCGGCGAACAGGGTCGCCTTGGCCGCCGACATCGGGTGGCCACCGAGCAGGCCGATGGCACCGCCGCCGACTTCGTAGCCATGGCAGTACGGGCAGTGCAGCACGGTGCTGCCCCAGCGTTCGGCCAGGCCCGGCAGCTCGGGCAGCTGGTCGGCGATGCCCGTGGCCAGCAGCAGCTTGCGCGCGGCCAGCACCTGGCCATCGGCGGTGCGCACTTCCACGCCTTCGGCCGCGGACTGGGCGTGCACCACCTCGCCCTGCAGCCAGCGCACGGTGGGGTAATCGAGCAGCTGCTGGCGCGCGTTCTTCAGCAGCTCGGCGCCGCTGATGCCGTCCTGGCCGGGCACGCCGTGCGAATGGCTGGCGGCACGATTGCGCGGCAGGCCGCTGTCGATGATCGTGACCGGACGGCGGGCGCGGGCCAGGATCAGGCCGGCGGCAATGCCGGCGTAGCTGCCGCCGACGATGAGGACATCAGGATTCATGGGAGCCTTCCAGGGAACGGTGATGGGCAAGATGGCGGGCGAAATCGGCGCCCAGCTGGTCCAGGGTGCTGGCCTGCAGGCGCGCTTCGAGCAGGCGCTGGGCCTCGCGCGCGCCGTCCTGCAGGGCCTGGTTGACCAGGTGCTGGATGGGGCAGCCACCGCCGTTGTCGCGCTGGCCGACCTGCACCAGCGGCGGTGCGCCGACGGCCAGGTAGATGTCGTGCAGGCTGATCTGCGACGCCGCGCGCGCCAGCTGGCTGCCACCGCCATGACCGCGCGTGCTGCGCACCAGGCCGGCCTTGTGCATCTGTGCCAGCAGGCGGCGGATCACCACTGGGTGGGTCGGCAGGCAGGTGGCCAGCTGCTCGGAGGTGCGCGGGCCGTCCTGGCCGACCAGATGGGCCATGACATGCAGGGCGTCGGAAAGCGGGTTCGCGGATTTCATGTAACTACGATAGTTACATTTAAACCCGCTGTCGAGGGTCCGCTTTCGTTCCATCTGGCCACATGCGTCCTATGAAACATTTCCTTCACCTCTTTGAACGCGACAGTAATGTGATCTGCTTCGCACTTCAGAGACCTCAAGGAGGGTCGATACCGCATTGCTCCCCTTCCGAGATCCCCCATGAATGCCTCCTCCCCTGCGCCGCGGCTGCAGTCGAAGCTGCTCGGTGCTGTTTCCGTTGGGCTGGCCATCGTCCTGCTGTGTGCGCTGGCGGGCCTGGCCTCGGCGTGGCTGAAACTGTCCACTGACGTGCCCGCGGAGGTGGCGCACAGCCGCGACGCCGAACGCCTGCAGCGCGAGTTCCGCGGCCAGGTGCAGGAATGGAAGAACGTGCTGCTGCGCGGCCACGACGACGCGCTGCGCCAGCGCCATCTGCAGGCCTTCGATGACGAAGGGAAGCTGGTGGAGACGCTGGCCAGCGGCCTGGCCGACAGCCCCGATGCGCGCACCCGTGACATGGCGCAGGCGTTCAGTGGCCTGCACGCGCAGCTGCAGAAGGATTACCACGCCGCCCTGCAGGCATTTGCCGAGGCCGGCTACGACCCGGCTGCCGGCGACACCCTGGTGCGCGGCAAGGATCGGCCCGTGGCCGCCGCGCTGGATGCGCTGGGTGCGCACACCGCACAGGTGGCCGAGGCCGCCGTGAGCGCGCGTTCGCAGCAGGCAAGGCGCACGCTGGTGCTGTCGGCCGCGCTGACCATCGCGGCCGCCGTTCTGCTGCTGGCTGGCCTGGGCTGGTGGCTGCGGCGCGCGGTGGTGCAGCCGGTGCTGGCGGTGGAAGCCGCTGCGCGCGCGGTCGCCGCTGGCGATCTTGACCATGTGGTGCAGGTGCGCAGCCGCGATGAGATCGGCCGCCTGGCGCAGGCCATGCAGGCCGTGCAGGGCACGCTGCGCGACGTGCTGGCCGCGCAGGCGGCGATGGCGCAGGCGCACGAGGCCGGCACCATCAGCCACCGCATGCAGGCCAGCGCCTTCCCCGGTGCCTACGGGCGCATGGTGGCCGACACCAATACGCTGGTCGACGCGCACATCCAGGTGAAGATGCGCGCGATTTCCATCATGGGCCGTTATGCGGTGGGCGACCTCAGCCTGGACATGGAACGCCTGCCGGGCGAGAAGGCGGTGATCACCGAAGCACTGGATGCGGTGAAGCGTAATCTCGGCGCGATCAACGGCGAGATCCGCCGCCTGGCCGGGGCGGCCGCCGCCGGTGACTTCAGCCAGCGCGGCGACAGCGCGCGCTTCGAGCATGATTTCCGCGCGATGGTCGATGGCCTGAACCAGCTGATGCAGGGCACCGAGCAGAATCTGGGCGAAGTCTCGACGATGCTGCGGGCGATTGCCGACGGCCGCCTGGGTGCACGCATGCACGGCGATTTCCAGGGCGTGTTCGCACGCATCGCCGGCGATGCCAACACCACGGCGGCGCAGCTGGCAACGATAGTTACCGACATCAAGCACACCTCGGGCAGCATCCACGCAGCGGCCGCCGAGATCGCGGCGGGCAACAACGATCTGTCGCGCCGTACCGAACAGCAAGCGGCCAACCTGGAAGAGACCGCCGCGTCGATGGAGGAACTGACCTCCACGGTGCGCCAGAACGCCGAACACGCGCGCCAGGCCAACCAGCTGGCAATCGGCGCACACAGCGTCGCCTCGGAGGGCGGTGAAGTGGTCGGCCAGGTGGTGGCGACCATGGACGCGATCGAGACGTCCTCGCGGCAGATCGCCGCGATCATCAGCGTCATCGATGGCATCGCTTTCCAGACCAACATCCTGGCCTTGAACGCGGCGGTGGAAGCCGCGCGTGCCGGCGAACAGGGCCGTGGCTTTGCGGTGGTGGCCAGCGAAGTGCGCACGCTGGCGCAGCGCTCGGCGGCGGCAGCCAAGGAAATCAAGACGCTGATCGAAGCCTCGGTGGAACAGGTTGGCCACGGCGCGCAGCGCGTGCGCCAGGCCGGTGACACCATGGCCGAGATCGTCGCCTCGGTGCAGCGGGTGACCGACATCATGGCCGAGATTTCCGCCGCCTCGCAGGAGCAGAGCGCGGGTATCGAACAGGTCAGCCAGACCGTCATCCAGATGGATGGCACCACGCAGCAGAATGCCGCGCTGGTGGAAGAAGCCAGCGCTGCCGCGCGCAGCCTGGAACAGCAGGCTGACCGCCTGATCGAAGCGGTGGATGTGTTTGATCTGTCGAGTGCGGCGACGGTGGCCAGAAGCGGGTTGCCGCGCGCCGCATGAGAGATCCGCCGGGCATGGCCCGGCACTACCATCGCGCGGGCTCTGTAGAGCCGAGGCTACGCTCGGCTCACCTCAGCGCAGATAATCGCCCTGCGCCATCGCCTCGCCCAGATGATCCAGGAACGAGCTGATGCGCGCCGACACGGCGGTGTTGCGGTAGTACACCGCGTGGATTGGCTGGTAGACATCCAGCGTCTGCGCGGCCAGCACCGGTACCAGCGTGCCAGCGGCGCGGTCGCGGTCGGTGACGAAGTCGGACAGACAGGTGATGCCCACGCCTTCCACCGCCAGGCGGCGCAGGGTCTCGCCGCTGGAAACGGCAATATCCGGGCGCACCAGCAACTGCCCGTCGGCATCGCCCGGCAGCGGCCAGCGGTTCAGTGATTCCGGTTCGTTGAAACTCAACAGCGTGTGCTGGCCCAGCGCGGCCACGCTGGCCGGTTCGCCGTGCGCGGCCAGATAGGCCGGACTGGCCACCAGCTGCAGGCGGCAGCGCCCCAGCGAGCGCGCGTGCAGGGTGGAATCGGCCAGCGGGCCGATGCGGATGGCCAGGTCGGTGCGCCGCTCCAGCAGGTCGATGTAACGCTCGGAACTGTTCAGTTCCAGCTGCACCTCCGGGTAGCGCGCACGGTAGCTGGCCACCAGCGGCGCGATCACGTGCAGCACGAAGGGCATGGCCGCATCCACCCGCAGCCGCCCGGCCGGGCGCTCGCGGCGGGCGGCCATCTGTTCCTCGGCCGATTCCACCGCATCGATGATTGCCCGCGCATGGCGCAGGTAGGCCTCACCCTCGGCGGTCAGGTGCAGGCGACGGGTGGTGCGGGTCAGCAGGGTGGTGCCGAGCTTCTCTTCCAGCCGGCCCAGCGCGCGGCTGACGCCCGAGGGTGTCTGTCCCAGCTGCTCGGCGGCGGCGCTGATCGAGCCGCTGTCGATGACGGCCAGGAAGGCCTGCATTTCGTCGAGGGTGGTCTTCATGGCGCCATTATTGACCAGCAGGCAAGAGTGATTGGCGTGAAGACGTGTTTTTCGGCAAAGGTGCGCCGCGCACACTGCGCGCCTTCCTTCCCTCCGGAGCCTGCCATGACCCGTGGCATTCCCCTCGCCCTGCTGGCGCTGACCCTCGGCGCCTTCGCCATCGGCACCACCGAATTCGTCATCGTCGGCCTCATCCCCACCATCGCCGCCGACCTGCATGTCAGCCTGCCCTCGGCCGGCCTGCTGGTCTCGCTGTATGCGCTGGGCGTGGCGATCGGCGCGCCGGTGCTGACCGCACTGACCGGCCGCGTGCCGCGCAAGCAGCTGCTGGTCGCACTGATGCTGATGTTCACCCTCGGCAATGTCATCGCCTGGATGGCACCGGGCTACACCTCGCTGATCGTCGCCCGCATCCTCACCGGCCTGGCCCATGGCGTGTTCTTCTCCATCGGCTCGATCATCGCCACCGCGGTGGTGCCGAAAGAAAAGGCCGCCAGTGCGATCGCCATCATGTTCACCGGCCTGACCGTGGCGCTGGTGACCGGCGTGCCGCTGGGCACCTTCATCGGCCAGCACCTGGGCTGGCGCGCGACCTTCCTGGCCGTGGCCGGCCTGGGCGTAGTGGCCCTGCTGGGTGCGCTGCTGTTCGTGCCGCGCAACGTGCCGCAGAGCGCACCGGCCAGCTTCCGCCAGCAGCTGGGCGTTCTGGCCCAGCCGCGCCTGCTGCTGGTCTATGCGATGACCGCGCTGGGCTATGGCGGTACGTTCCTGGCCTTCACCTACCTGGCGCCGATCCTGCAGGACGTCACCGGTTTCTCGGCCAATGCGGTCAGCCTGGTGCTGCTGGTGTACGGCGTGTCGGTGGCGATCGGCAACCTGTGGGGCGGCCGCCTGGCCGACCGCCTCGGCCCGGTGCCGGCCCTGAAGCGCATCTTCGCGCTGCTGGCCATCGTGCTGTTCGTACTGACCTTCACCGCCTACACCACCTGGCTGATGCTGCTGACCGTGCTGGCCCTGGGCGCGGTGGCGTTCGGCAACGTGCCGGGCCTGCAGGTGTACGTGGTCAAGCAGGCCCAGCGCTACGCGCCGCAGGCCACTGATGTGGCCTCGGGCCTGAACATCGCCGCCTTCAACATCGGCATCGCGCTGGGCGCCTCGCTGGGTGGCCTGGTGGTGGAGCACATCGGCCTGATGCACACGCCGTGGCTGGGCGCGCTGGTGGTCGTGCTGGCCTACGCCCTGACCGTGCTGAGTGGCCGCCTGGATCGCCGCGATGGCGTCGACCACCGTGCCGAGGGCATCGCCGTTACCGCCCACTGACCGGCAACGCAATGCACCGTTGCCGGCATGCACACGGTCCCTGACCTACCCTTCCTGTTCACTCCTTTCCCCCCGTTGGAGCTTCCCATGACTGTCCCCGCCTTTGGTCTTGGCACCTTCCGCCTGAAAGACCAGACCGTGATCGATTCCGTCCGCAATGCGCTGGACGTCGGTTACCGCGCCATCGATACCGCGCAGATCTACGGCAATGAAGCCGAGGTCGGCCAGGCCATCGCCGAATCCGGCGTGCCGCGCGACGACATCTACCTGACCACCAAGGTGTGGATCACCGAGTTCAAGCGCGATGCGCTGCTGGCCAGCCTGCGCACCAGCCTGGAAAAGCTGCGCACCGACCATGTCGAGCTGACCCTGATCCACTGGCCCTCGCCGAATGACCAGGTGGACGTGCCGATGGAGGAATACCTGCCGGCGCTGGCCGAGGCCAAGGCACAGGGCCTGACCCGCGAGATCGGCATCTCCAACTTCACCATCGCGCAGACCCGCAAGGCGATCGAGATCCTCGGTGCCGATGCCATCGCCACCAACCAGATCGAGATCCACCCGTACCTGCAGAACCGCCTGCTGGTGAAGTTCCTGCAGGACAACGGCATCCGCATCACCGCCTACATGAGCCTGGCCTACGGCGAAGTGCTGAAGGACCCGGTGATCCAGGCCATCGCCGGCCGCCACCAGGCCACCCCGGCACAGGTCGCACTGGCCTGGGCGCTGCAGCAGGGCTTTGCGGTCATTCCGTCGTCGACCAGGCGCGAGAACCTGGCCAGCAACCTGGAAGCGGCGGCGATCCGCCTGACCGACGACGACATGGCGCAGATCGCCACGCTTGATCGTGGCCAGCGCCTGGCCAACCCGGAAGGCATCGCCCCGGCCTGGGATTGATCCCGACTGCGGTTAGGGACTGGAGTCGGCAGGTGCCGACCTTGGTCGGCACTGGCCCCTGATCGATCGTTGAAACACCGTGCCGACCAAGGTCGGCACCTACCAGAAGCGGGGTTCACGCCCTGCGTGGCCAGCGCCTGGCCAATCCGGAGGGCATTGCCCCGGCCTGGGATTGATCCCGACTGCGATTAGGGACTGGAGTCGGCAGGTGCCGACCTTGGTCGGCACTGGCCCCTGATCGATCGTTGAAACACCGTGCCGACCAAGGTCGGCACCTACCAGAAGCGGGGTTCACCCCCTGCGTGGCCAGCGCCTGGCCAACCCGGAAGGCATTGCCCCGGCCTGGGATTGATCCCGACTG
>PJUE01000667.1_pt1 | contig 17494 bp, 12 predicted proteins | sample 1512171 | NCBI WGS metagenome assembly PJUE01 (sample SAMN08177674, study PRJNA422409) | Feces metagenome, whole genome shotgun sequencing project. | isolation source: Chicken feces (3) enriched on wood chips: alkali lignin treatment | host: Gallus gallus | place: USA: Madison | collected 2015-01-15
GCGACCAGATCCAGGAAACCTCCAAGCGCATCAAGCGCCTGGGCGAGTCGTCGCAGGAAATCGGCTCGATCGTGGAACTGATCAACGACATTTCCGAGCAGACCAACATCCTGGCGTTGAACGCGGCCGTGCAGGCCGCATCGGCCGGTGAAGCAGGCCGCGGTTTCGCGGTGGTGGCCGACGAAGTGCAGCGCCTGGCAGAACGTACCTCGGGTGCGACCCGACGCATCGAAAACCTGGTCCAGGCCATTCAGGCCGATACCAACGAAGCGGTCACCTCGATGGAGCAGACCACCGCCGAAGTGGTGTCCGGTGCACGCCTGGCAGAGGATGCCGGTACCGCGCTGACCGAGATCGAGCGCGTGTCCAACGCCCTCAACACCCTCATCAAGAACATCTCCATCGCCGCCCAGCAGCAGTCCGCCGCGGCCTCGGACATCACCCGCACGATGGGCGTGATCCGCCAGATCACCGGCCAGACCTCGCAGGGTGCCGGACAGACCGCCGAGTCGATCGGCCACCTGGCGCAGTTGGCGGCCGACCTGCGTCGTTCGGTCGCCGACTTCAAGCTGCCGGCGTGACGCGGGCAGGGCGGCGAGCAAGGAATCATTCGATGAAGCATTTCCATTTCCCACGCCAGAACACGCGCGACCTGCGCGCGGCGGCGACCGGAGCGCGTCCATGAGCAGCCTGCGCGATGCGATGAGCCATGCAGCGCTGGGCTGGGTCAAGCCGGAGCTGGACGAGACCCTGCGCCAGGTGCGCAACGAGGTCGAGTACTTCGTCGAGGACCCGGCCGACGGCAGCCGCATGCGCATCTGTGCCGGCTACCTGCACCAGGTGCAGGGCACCCTGCGCATGGTCGAGCTGTATGCCCCGGCCATGGTCGCCGAGGAACTGGAACAGCTGGCCGTAGCCGTCGGCGAAGGCCGCGTGGCCGAGCGCGATGAAGCCTGCGCCACACTGATGCGTGGCAGCGTGCTGCTGCCCGATTACCTGGAACGCCTGCAGAACGGCCACCGCGATATTCCCATCGTGCTGATGCCGCTGCTGAACGAGATCCGTGCCGCGCGCGGCGAGGAAGGCGTCAATGACAGCGTGCTGTTCGCCTTCGCGCCGGACAGCGTCAGCGCCACCGAGGCCGAGCTGGACCACGCCCGTGGCAGCCTGAGCGGGCGCAACCGCGAGCTGCTCGACACCGTCGGCAGCGCGGTCAAGGAAGAACTGCTGCAGGTCAAGGATGCCCTGGACCTGCACCTGCGTACCGGCGGTGCGCCGCAGCAGCTGCAGGAACAGGTGACCAAGCTGGGCGCCGTCGGCGACACGCTGGGCATGATGGGCCTGGGCGCTGCCCGCGGCGTGGTCGCGCAGCAGCGCGATGCGCTGCTGGCTGTGGTCGAGGGCCGCCAGCAGATCGACGAGGACATGCTGCTGGATATTGCCGGCGCGCTGCTCTATGTCGACGCATCGCTGGATGACCAGGTCGCCCATCTGGGTGCTGGCGGCAGTGGCGAGGATGACCCGAGCGCGGTGGAAAACCGGCGCACGGTGGAAGTGCTGGCGCATGAGGCGATCGCCAATTTCGCCGCCGCCCGCGAGCATTTCGTCGCCTTCATCGAAACCAGCTGGAACCATGCCGAGCTGCAGGACGTGCCGCGCCTGCTGGGCGATGTTTCCGGTGCGCTGCGCATGCTCGACCTGGGCACCGCCGCCGATTACCTGCGCGGCGTCCAGCAGTACATCCAGGCCGAACTGATCGGCCGCCAGCGCGTGCCCAGTGGCCGCCAGCTGGACACGCTGGCCGACGCCATGGCCAGCCTCGAGTACTACCTGGAAGCGCTGCGTGACCGCCGCCCGGGGCGCGAGGACATCCTCGACATCACCCGCAGCAGCCTGGAAACCCTGCGCTACTGGCCGCTGCCCGCACCGCACAGCGACGAGGCCGAAGGCGAAACATCGGCCGGAGCGCTGCAGCCGGTCGAACGCGAGATCGTGCCGCTGGCCGCCACCCCGCTGCAGCGCGAGGCGGTGGAAATTGCCGTACAGCCTGCGGCGCCCGCACCGGGCGAGATTCCGCCGCCGCTGCCGGACTTCACCTTCGATCCGCTGCCGGCTGCGCCGGTGGCCGACAACACCCTGATGTTCGGTGCGCTGGAAGGGCAGGACGACGCTGCACCGGCACCGGCCAGGAGCGAACCGGCGCCGCTGCTGTTCGCGGCCTCCACCGCACCGGCACCGAGCGTGCCGCAGTGGGAGATCGGCGCGTACGAGACGCTGCCGGTCGCCGAGGAACGCGCGCCGACGTTCGCCAGCTTCGATCCGGCCGGCTTCGACCCGGTCAGTGCCGAGCACGATGGGCTGCCGGCGCACACCGCGCCGCAGTGGACGCTGTCTGAAGCCGTCGATGCACAGGCCGACGACGGCGACGCGCTGGTACTGGAAGACAGCAGCGAAGCCTTTGCATTTGCCGCAGGCGACGACGACGGCGCCGGCACTTCGCTGGATCTGGCTGCCGCCCCGGCCTTCGACCCGGTGGCCGCCGAACATGACGGCCACACTGTGCTGGCGGACGAGGTGGTGTTCCACTTCGACTCCAGCGCCCTGGACAACGCCGACGACGTGCTGTCGCTGCAGGCGATGGAAACGCTGTCGCTGGGCGAAGAAGAGGACGTCGCGCCGCTGCTGCTGGAGCCTGCCGATGACACCGCGGCTGCACCGTTCGAGGCGAACGCCACGATCGAGCCGGTCGCACAGATCGACGTCGCCGACGTTGCCGCCGTCGCTGCAGAGTCAGCGCCTGTGGAGATGGTCGAGGCACTGGCCGCTGCCGGGACCGGCATGGACGAAGATCGGGCGGCGGCCACTCCGCCTGCTGCGACGGTGTCCCTGGTCGACGTCGATACCATCGCACCGATCGATTTCAGCGAAGCGGATGCGCAGTTCTTCGCCGAGCTGAGCGCGGCTGCAGCCGAGTTCAATGCGCATGCCGCACCGGCAGCGCCGACGCCTGTAGCCGAAGCATCACCGGTGACGGCCGACGATGCCGGTTTCGATGCCGGCTTCGATGACGATGCCGAGAACATCGACCAGGACATCCGCGAGGTGTTCCTGGAAGAGTTCGACGACGAGATGGGCAATCTCGGCACGCTGCTGCCGGCCTGGCGCATGCAGCCGGACAACATGGACCGGCTGCGCCCGATCCGCCGCATCTTCCACACGCTCAAGGGCAGTGGCCGCCTGGTCGGCGCCCGCACCCTGGGTGAGTTCGCCTGGAAAATCGAGGGCATGCTCAACCGCGTGCTCGATGGCAGTCGTCCGGCCACCCCGGCGGTGCTGGCGATGGTCGACCACGCCAGCGACGCGCTGCCGCAGCTGAATGCCGCACTGCGCGATGGCCAGCGCGTCACCGTTGATCTGCAGGCCATGCAGGCCATCGCTGACCGCGTGGCTGCCGGCGAGGAAACCTTCTACGTGCCGTTGCCGGTGGCTGCGGCCCCGCAGCCGGTCGAGCAGGTCGAAGCCGGTGTCGATGCATCGCAGGCGGCAGACGCTGCTGTCGCGGACGAGGCGATTTCCGTCGAACCTGCGGCCGAACCGGTCGGTACCCCGGCCAATATCGACAGCGTGCTGCTCGAGATCCTGGAAGCCGAGGTGGACGTCCACCTGGCAACCCTGCAGAACTGGCTGCAGTCGGCGCAGCAGGGCGGGCAGCCGGTTGACGACGCGCTGCTGCGTGCCGTGCACACCATGAACGGCGCTTTCGCGATGACCGAAGTGCCGGAGATCACTGCCGTCACCGGTGCCGCCGAGTCGTACATCAAGCGCGCGCTGGCCGCCGATGTCGTGCCGGGCGCCGACGCCCGGGATGCACTGGACGGCACCGCGCTGGCCATCAGCTCGACCATGGCCGCGCTGCAGGCTGAACAGCCGCGCATTGCACCGCAGGCCGAACTGGCCCAGCGCCTGCAGGCGCTGGCCGCCGAGCTGCCGGAAGCACGCTGGCCGATGGTGGATCTGGCGCTGGACGACGAGGCGCCGGGCGAAGCCGAAGCCGAAGCTGCCGACATCGCAGCGCAGACCCTTGTCGAGTCCGAAGCGGAGATCGCCGCAGACGTTGAAGCGCCTGTTGACGCCGAAGTGCTGCCGGTCGACGCCCTGGCGGAAGCTGCGCCGGATACCGGCCTGGAAACAGCCGAACTGACCGGTGGCGAAGATCTGTCGCGCTACTTCGACGCCGGCTGGCCGTCGATGCCGGAGGCCGCGGCCATGCTGCCGACGGCGGTTGAAGAGACCGTTGCCAGCGAAGTCACCGGATCCGACGAATCCACTCGTGAAATCCTGGATGTCGCACCCGTTGCCGACGCCCTGGACGAGACCGCGCTGACGGCGGCCGATGACCTGTCGCCGTACCTGGACGCCAGCGCGCTGCCGGTGGACGACCGTGACCCGGACGAGGATCACCTCCTCGCCATCGATGATGCACTTGCCGTGGATGGGCAAGCGCCGGTGCTGGTCGTTGAGGGTGACGAGGAAGACATCGATGCACTGGCCGATGAGACGGCTGTGCCGACGTTTGCCGAACCGGTCACGCTGGAGGCTGCGCTGGAAGCCGGCCTGCACGTGATCGAGGACGAACAGGCGCAGGACGAAGACGGCCAGTGGCCGGTGCTCGGCCTGCAGGCCAGCGAATCTGCGCCGGGCGAGGCCGATGCTTTTGCCGCGGATGCGGACGTCGATGCGGAGACGGAGGCCGGTGACGGAGAGAGCGCCGAACTGCCGTCGCTGGCGACGGTGGACGATGCGTTGCCGGGCGAGGTAGCTGTAGAGGCTGCCGCACCGGCGCGTCTGTTCGAGATGGAAGATGCGCCCGGCCAGGGCCCGGAAACCGCCGCCGCGCCCATCGCGATCGAAGCGGCCGAAGCCGAAGCCGATGCGCTCGACTTCAGCATCTACGACCGCGAGCTGGTCGATATCTTCGTCGAAGAAGGCAAGGACCTGCTCGACCATTGCGATGGCCTGATCAGCGAGCTGCGTGATGCGCCGCAGGACCGCGAAGTCGTGGCTGGCCTGCAGCGCGATCTGCACACGCTGAAGGGCGGTGCACGCATGGCCGGCATCAACGCCATCGGCGATCTGGGGCACAGCATCGAGTCCCTGCTGGAAGCCGTGGCTGCTGGCCGCACCGAGATCGAGCGTCGTGACGTGCAGCTGCTGGAGCGTGGCTTCGATCGCCTGCACCAGCTGCTGACCCGCACCGGCGACCACCGTGTGGTCGAACCGGCGCAGGACCTGGTGGAAGCATTCGAAGCCCGTACCCGTGGCGACGGTGCCGAAGCCGCGAGTGCCGCTGAAACTCCGGCCGCCAGCGTCGGCGAAGCACCGGCTGCGCTCGCACCGCTGGCCCTGGCCGACGCACCCCTGTCGGCGCCGCTGCCGGTGGAAGGCAGTGCCGAAGAAGACCCGCTGGCACGTCCGCAGCAGGAGCAGGTGCGCGTGCGCGCCGATCTGCTCGACCGCCTGGTCAACCATGCCGGTGAAGTGGCGATCTACCGCTCGCGCCTGGAACAGCAGCTCGGTGCCTTCCGTGGCGCCATGGGCGAGCTGGAGCGCACCAACGCGCGACTGCGCGACCAGCTGCGCCGCCTCGACCTGGAAACCGAGGCGCAGATCGTCGCCCGTTACCAGCGCGAGCAGGACCAGGCCGACCAGAAGTTCGACCCGCTGGAACTGGATCGCTTCTCGACCCTGCAGCAGCTCAGCCGCGCGCTGAACGAATCGGCAGCCGACCTTGGTGGCCTGCAGGGTGTGCTGGATGATCTGTCGCGCCAGTACGATTCGCTGCTGCAGCAGCAGTCGCGCGTCAGCTCCGAGCTGCAGGACGGCCTGATGCGTGCGCGCATGGTGCCGTTCGACGGCCTGGTGCCGCGCCTGCGCCGTGTCGTCCGCCAGGCCGGCATGGACACCAGCAAGCAGGTGCACCTGACCCTGGAAGGGACCCACGGCGAACTGGACCGCAACGTCCTGGACCGCATGGTCGCGCCGCTGGAACACATGCTGCGCAATTCCGTGGCCCACGGCCTGGAAGCACCGGACCAGCGTCGCGCCGCCGGCAAGCCGGAAGAAGGCGAGATTGCCATCCGCCTGCACCGCGAAGGCTCGGAAATCGTGCTGGAAGTGGCCGATGACGGTGCCGGCCTGGACCGCGAGGCGATCCGTCGCCGCGCCATCGACCGTGGCCTGCTGGCCGCCGATGCCGCGCCGAACGAACAGGAACTGGACAACCTGATCTTCGCTGCCGGCTTCTCCACCGCCGACCAGGTCAGCCAGCTGGCAGGCCGTGGCGTGGGCATGGACGTAGTGCGCAACGAAGTGCGCCAGCTCGGTGGCTCGGTCGACATCCAGTCGGTGCGTGGGCAGGGCGTGCGCTTCACCCTGCGCCTGCCGCAGACGCTGGCCGTCACCCAGGCCGTGTTCGTGCAGATCGGTGAAACCACTTTCGCGGTGCCGGTGGCCTCGGTCAGTGGTATCGGCCGCCTGTCGCGCGAGCGTTTCGAAGCGGCCGACAGCAGTTACCGCTACAGCGGCGAAGATTACCCGCTGTACGACCTGGGCAGCCTGGTCGGCCAGGCCCCGGCCCGCGCTGACGGCCAGGACCAGGTGCCGCTGCTGCTGGTCCGTGCCGGCGACCTGCGTGCCGCCGTGGCGATCGACCAGGTGCTGGGCAACCGCGAAATCGTGGTGAAGCCGGTCGGCCTGCAGATCGCCTCGGTGCCGGGCATCTACGGTGCCACCATCACCGGCGATGGCCGCGTGGTGGTCATCCTCGACGTGGCCCCGCTGGTCCGCCGCTACCTGGCCAACCCGACCGCGCCGGTGCAGGACAATGCGCCGCGCCTGGAGCGCCAGGTTCCGCTGGTGATGGTGGTCGACGATTCGCTGACCATGCGCAAGGTGACCGGCCGCATCCTGGAACGCCACAACTTCGAGGTCAGCGTCGCCCGCGACGGTGTCGAAGCCCTCGAACAGCTGGAAGAGCGCGTGCCCGACCTGATGCTGCTGGACATCGAGATGCCGCGCATGGACGGTTACGAGCTGGCCACCACGATGCGTGCCGACCCGCGTTACAAGGACGTGCCGATCGTGATGATCACCTCGCGCAGCGGCGACAAGCATCGCCAGCGCGCCTTCGAGATCGGCGTGCAGCGCTACCTGGGCAAGCCGTACCAGGAGCTGGACCTGATGCGTAACGTGTACGACCTGCTGGGGATCGCCCGTGTCCGTGAGTGACGTCAATCCGGTTCCGGCCGTAGCCCTGCTGGCCCGCCCGGGCGCAGCGCGTGAACGCCTGCGTGAAGCGCTGGCCCATGCCGACGTGCAGCTCGTGCTGGAAGACGACCCGACCACGCTGGAGCCGCAGGCGCTGGCCGACGCGCACCCGCAGTTCGTGGTGATCGCCCTGGAAGCGGCCATCGAAGACGCGCTGGAGCGGCTGGAGGCGGCACTGTCTGCGCCGGGCCTCACGCTGGTGTTCGACGAAGCCGAACTTGCCGCGCGCCGCGACGGCTGGGAAGCGCAGCGCTGGGGCCGCCATCTGTCGGCCAAGCTGCACGGCCACCAGCAGGTGCTGCCGCCGGGCGCCGAAGACGAGCCCAGCCTGCAGCTGGAACCGGGCCGGCCTGCACCGCCGCCGGTGCCGCCGCAGGACGCGGTGCTGCACGCCCATATGGAGCAGGCCCAGGACTGGGCGGGCGACGTGCCGGCAGACGGCCTGTACGCGCCGCCTGCAGCGCCGGTGGCCTTCGTCGAGCCGGTGTCGCTGGAACAGCATCTGGCTGCCCTGCAGGCACAGGTGGAGGCCGCCGATACGGCCCCTGCCGCGCCGTCGGTGCCCGAGCCGGTGGTTGCCGACCCGCCGCCACTGTCCTTCGACCACACCGCCTGGTCGCTGGTCGACGAGGCCGCCGATGCGCCCGCCGCAGAAGCCGCCACGCGCAGTGATCCGGCGGTCGTGCCGTCCTTCGATACCGGCCGCCTGAGCCTGGTCGACCTGGATGCCAGCCTGCCTGCCGGCGCCCGCGCCGGGGCCTTGCTGGTACTGGCCGGCATCGGTGGCCCGGATGCACTGCGCCGCCTGCTGGCCGCGCTGCCCACCGGGCTGGCCGTGCCGGTGCTGGTGCACATGCGCCTGGACGGTGGCCGCTACGGCAACCTGGTCAAGCAGATGGCCCGCGTCTCCCCGTTGCCGGTGCAGTTGGCCGAAGCCGGCCAGCGCGCCACCCCGGGCGAGGTGCACGTGCTGGCCGATGACATCGGCGTGCGTGCGGCAGCCGATGGCCTGCACTTCCAGACCGATCCGGCGGGCATTTCGATTGCGGCCCTGCCGGCCGAACACAGCGCCCTGGTGCTGCTCAGTGGCGCCGACCTGGCCCACGTCGGCCCGGCCCTGGACCTGGCTGATGCCGGTGCCTGGGTGGCCGGCCAGGTGGGCGAGGGCTGCTATGACCCGGCCGCCGCAACGGCCGTGGTCGCTGCCGGCATGGTTGCCGGCGAACCGCAGGAACTGGCGCAGGCCATCGCCGCGCGCTGGGGGGTGGATGAGGACAACGGAGAGACGCCATGAGCTACGCCAGCAATGATGAAATCCGCGGCGTCCTGATCCAGGCCGGTGGCGAACGCGTGCTGCTGCCCAATGCGACGGTGGCCGAAATGATGTCGCGCGTACCGGTGGAACCGGTGGCCGATGCGCCGCGCTGGCTGGTCGGGCAGATCGCCTGGCACGGTTGGCAGGTACCGCTGCTGTCCTTCGCCCGCCTGTCCGGGCTGGGCGAGGAGGTGGTGGGTGGCCACAACAAGGTCGTGGTGCTGAAGGCCCTCAGCGGCAATGCACAGCGCCCGTACTACGCGCTGCTGACGCAGAACTTCCCGCAGCTGATCTCGGTACCGCGCGACGGCCTGCTGGCCGACGCTTCGGAAGAAACCCTGCCGGACATCGTGCACATGCGCGTGCTGCTGGGTGAACAGAGCGCGCTGCTGCCGAACCTGGACGCGCTGGAATCGGCGCTGGATTCGCTGGCCGCCTGACCCGGCGTCCACGCGCGCGCCCTCGGTAGGTGCCGACCTTGGTCGGCACTTCGCTTGTGGGACCTTTCCCTTACCCCAGATCCCCCAGCCGCGCCTGCAGCGCCGCGATCGCGGCCAGGCCGGCGGTTTCCGTGCGCAGGATGCGCGGCCCCAGCTGCAGGCCCTGGAAGCCCGCCATGGCCAGCTGGTCACGATCACGCGGCGACCAGCCGCCTTCAGGGCCAATCGCAATCACGATGCCACCGGCTGGCGCAGCGTCCAGCGTCGACAGCCGATGTGCGCCCAGCGGGTCCAGGGTCAACCGCAGCGTGTCGGCAGGCAGCACCGCCGCCGCCTGGGCCAACGACAACGGCGCGCCCACCTGCGGAATGCGCGCGCGCCCGGACTGGCCGCAGGCCGAGGTCACCACGTTGTTCCAGTGCGCTACGCGCTTTTCCGCACGCGCGGCATCCAGCTTCACCTCGGTCCGCTCGGCATTCACCGGCACGATGGCGCTCACGCCCAGCTCGGTGGCCTTCTGCAGGATCAGATCCATCTTCTCGCCACGGGCAATGCCCTGCAGCAGGGTGATGGACAGCGGCGATTCGTTGTCCACCGCATGCATCGCGTCGATGCGCACCTGCACCTCGCGCTTGCCGGCCACGGTCAGCGTGGCGCTGTAGTCGTGGCCATCACCGTTGAACAGCACGCAGGTATCGCCTTCGCGCAGGCGCATCACCCGCACCAGGTGGTTGGCCGTCTCTTCCAGCAGGGTCACGGTCTGGCCGCTGTGCAGCGCCAGGTCGATGGGGCAGCCGGTCACGCGCATGCAATCGCCTCGTCGATGGCTGCCAGCGTGGTATGTGCCAGCAGCTCCAGTTGTTCGTCATCCACGCAGTAAGGTGGCATCCAGTACAGCACGTCGCCCAGCGGGCGCAGCACAACGCCGCGCTTCAGCGCGGCGTTGTAGGCGTGCAGGCCAAGCCGCAGCGCCGGGTTGAACGGGGTGCGCCGGTTGCCGTCGCGCGACAGCTCGAAGGCCACCACCATGCCCGCCTGGCGCACGTCGGCCACGTGCGGGTGGTCGGCGAAGGGCGCGGCGAGCGTGCCCATCACCGCGGCGGTACCACGGTTGCGCGCGATCACGTCCTCGTCGCGGAAGATGTCCAGCGTGGCCAGGGCGGCCGCACACGCCAGCGGGTTGCCGGTGTAGCTGTGCGAATGCAGGAAGGCACGCTCGCGCGAATCATCGAGGAAAGCGTCGTACAGCGTCTGCGTGGCCAGCACCGCGGCCAGCGGCAGGAAGCCGCCGGTCAGGCCCTTGGACAGGCACAACAGGTCGGGCATCACCCCGGCCTGTTCGCAGGCGAACATCGTACCGGTGCGGCCGAAGCCGGTGGCGATCTCATCGGCAATCATGAAGGCGCCGTGTGCATCGCACAGCTCGCGCACGCGCTGCAGGTACACCGGGTCATGCATGCGCATGCCACCGGCGCACTGCAGGCGCGGTTCCAGGATCACCGCGCAGATCTCGCCGGGATGCTGGTCGAACACAGTGGCCAGGCCATCGGCGGCCTGCCGCGCACGGTCGGCCGCGCTCTGCCCCGGCTCGGCCAGATAGACATCGGGGGAGGGCGCGAACAGGCTCTCGGCCAGCAGCGGTGCGTACACGCGGCGGTACAGCGGGATGTCGCCCAGCGCCAGCGCGCCGAGGGTTTCGCCGTGGTAGCCGTTTTCCAGCGCGATGAAGCGCGTGCGCCGGGTCTCGCCGCGGTTCTGGAAGTACTGGAAGGCCATCTTCAGCGCCACTTCCACGCCCGCCGAGCCGTTGTCGGCGTAGAACACCTTGGACAGCGGCGCGCGACCGGCCTGGCGCGGCGCCAGCGCCAGCAGGCGCTCGGCCAGGGTGATCGCCGGTTCATGGCTGAACCCGGCCAGCATCACCTGTTCCAGCTGCCCGGCCTGGGCGGCGATGGCCGCACCGATGCGCGGCTCGGCATGACCGAACAGGTTTGTCCACCAGCTGCTGACCGCATCCAGGTAGCGGTTGCCGTCATGGTCGATCAGCCAGGCCCCCTGGCCACGCGCGATCGGCACCAGCGGCAGGGTGTCCGGATGCTCGCGCATCTGCGTACACGGATGCCACAGCACCTGCAGGTCGCGTTGCCGCCACTGCCGGGCCAGCGGGGAGGGGGTTGGGTCTGCTAGCATTTCGGGCTCATGAACATGTTGCTGCCTGCACATTCTATCGGCCCCGGCGCACGCGCCGGCCGCCGCGGAGATTCCGCATGAACGACGACCGCAGCGGCCGTCGCCTGCCGATCATCCACCGGATCACCGATGAGGAGAACGGCCCCTTCCAGCGCCAGCACCTGGACCTGGAGTTCTCCAACGGTGAACACCGGCGTTTCGAGCGCCTGGTCAGCCGTGGCCATGGCGCGGTGGTGGTGGTGCCGATGCTGGACGAGGAGACCGTGCTGCTGGTTCGTGAATACGCTGCCGGCGTGCACCGCTACGAACTGGGCCTGGTGAAGGGCCGCATCGATGCCGGTGAAACGCCTGAACAGGCCGCCGACCGCGAACTGAAGGAAGAGGCCGGCTACGGCGCACGCCAGGTCGACGTGCTGCGCGCAATGACCCTGGCGCCGACCTACATGAGCCACCAGTCGTGGCTGGTGGTGGCGCGCGACCTGTACCCGGAAAAGCTGGCCGGCGACGAGCCGGAAGAGCTGGAAGTGGTGCCGTGGAAGCTGGCCGAGCTGGACCAGCTGATGCTGCGCGAGGACTTTTCCGAAGGCCGCTCGCTGGCCGCGCTGTTCATCGCGCGCCAGTGGCTGCAGGCACGCCGATGATCAAGCTGACCACCGAGCTGCGCGAGACCGCGATCGCCATCGCCCAGGAAGCCGGGCAGGCGATCATGCAGATCTACGGCAGCGGTTTCGATGTCACCCTGAAGGCCGATGACAGCCCGGTGACCGCAGCCGATCTGGCCGCCGACCGGGTCATCCAGCAGGGCCTGCGCCAACTCACCCCGGACCTGCCGATCCTGTCCGAGGAATCGGCGCTGGTGCCGTGGGAACAGCGCCAGCACTGGGGGGCTTACTGGCTGGTTGATCCGCTGGATGGCACACGTGAATTCGTCAAGCGCAATGGCGAGTTCAGCGTCAACATCGCCCTGATCTACCAGGGCGCGCCGGCCTTCGGCGTGGTCCAGTCACCGGTCACCGGCATCGTCTGGCACGCCATGCGGGGCGAGCTGGCCTACCGCCGCCAGGGCCTGCACGACAGCGTGCTGCGCACCCGCACCCCGGCCACCGCGCCGCTGCGGGTGGCGGCCAGCCGCTCGCACCGCTCACCGGAAACCGTCGCCCTGCTCGAACGCATGGGCGAGATCGAAACGGTGGCGCAGGGGTCTTCGCTGAAGTTCTGCCGCATCGCCGAAGGCGGGCTCGACGTGTACCCGCGGCTGGGCCCGACCTCGGAATGGGACACCGCCGCCGGCCAGTGCGTGCTGCACGCCGCCGGTGGCGCGGTGCTGTCGGCCAGCAGTGGCAAGCCGTTCCGCTACAACCGCCGCAACACCCTGTTGAACGGTGATTTCATTGCCCTTGGCGACACCTGCCTGCCGTGGCGCAGCTGGTTGTCCGACTGACCCTGGAGCCCGCATGAGCGATACCCCCACTGCCGGCCGTGCCGCCAGCACCGAACTGGAACGCCTGCTGGCGGTCATGGCGCGCCTGCGCGATCCACAGGGCGGTTGCCCCTGGGACCTGGAGCAGAACTTCGCCACCATCGCCCCGTACACCATCGAAGAGGCCTACGAGGTCGCCGATGCGATCGATCGCGGCGACCTGGATGACCTGCGCGACGAGCTGGGTGACCTGCTGCTGCAGGTGGTGTTCCATGCGCGCATGGCCGAAGAGCAGGGTGCGTTCGCCTTCGCCGACGTGGCCCGCGCGATCAGCGACAAGATGCAGCGCCGCCATCCGCATGTGTTTGCCGATGTGAGCGTGGACGATGCCGATGGCGTGATGCGCAACTGGGACGCGATCAAGCGTGCCGAGCGCGCGGCCAAGGGTGACCAGGACACCTCGGCGCTGGCCGGCATCTCGCGTGGGCTGCCCGAATGGCAGCGTGCGGTGAAGCTGCAGTCGCGTGCGGCCAAAGTTGGCTTCGACTGGCCCGGTCCGCTGCCGGTGCTGGACAAGGCGGCTGAAGAACTGCAGGAACTGCGCGAGGAATTCGAGCGCGGCGACATCGCCGGCAACAAGGTGCGGCTGCAGGAAGAGCTGGGCGACCTGCTGTTCGTCTGCGCCAACCTGGCCCGCCATGCCGACATCGACCTGGGTGCGGCCCTGCGCGGTGCGAATCACAAGTTCGAGCGTCGTTTCCGCGCCATGGAAGCGCAGGCCGAAGCCAAGGGCAACACCTTGGCGGCGATGGACCTGGATGCACAGGAAGCCCTGTGGCAGCACGCCAAGGCGACGGAGAAGGCGTGAAGACGCTGGGCTTGTTCCTGCTGACCGCACTGGCCGAGATCGTTGGCTGCTACCTGCCGTGGCTGTGGCTGCGCAAGGGGGGCAGCGTCTGGCTGCTGCTGCCGGCCGCGGCCAGCCTGGCCCTGTTCGCCTGGCTGCTGACCCTGCACCCCACCGCCAGCGGCCGCGTGTATGCCGCCTATGGTGGCGTCTACATCGGCACCGCGCTGTTCTGGTTGTGGCTGGTTGATGGCATCCGTCCCAGCCGCTGGGACCTGCTGGGCGCCGCCCTGTGCCTGGCCGGCATGGCCGTGATCATGTTCGGGCCGCGCCAGCCGGTGTGATGGCGGCTGTTGATCTTCTGTAGAGCCGAGCCATGCTCGGCTGCTTCTGCCAACAGCCGTCGAGCATGGCTCGACGCTACAGTACCCGGGTCACCATCGGATCCGGCCGCGCAGGATGTCGGCGAACATCACCCAGTCGCCCACGAACGAGTACAGCGGGTGGCGGAAGGTGGCCGGGCGGTTCTTCTCGAAGAAGAAATGGCCGACCCAGGCGAACCCATAGCCGCATGCCAGTGCCGCCAGCAGCAGCATCGGCTGGCCGCGCAGCAGCGCTGCGGCCACCAGCAGCAGTACGCCACAACTGCCAATGAAATGCAGGCGCCGCGAGACCGGATGGCGGTGCTCGTCCAGATAGAACGGGTAGAACTCGCGGAAGCTGGCGAAGCGGGACATGCACGTACTCCGGGGCGATGACCGGCTACATCATGCGCCTTGCCTTGTTTGACCGTTGTAGAGCCGAGCAAGGCTCGGCTGCTTCGGCCAGAACAAGCCGAGCATGGCTCGGCTCTACAGGAAGCAACGGCAGCCGAGCATGGCTCGCCTCTACACGAATCCCGGGCAGCCAAGCATGGCTCGGCTCTCCAAAACTGCGTCAGCGCGGGGCCGTGCACCCCAGCATCTGCAGGTCGATCGCTTCGGCCATGCGCCGGTAGCCTTCATCGTTCGGGTGCAGGTGGTCGCGGGTGATGTTGGCCGGCAGCGATTCCGGCTGTTTCGGGTCGCGCAGCGCGGCATCGAAATCGACCACGCCGTCAAAGCCGTTGTCCTTGCCGCGCGCCCACTGGTTGATCGAAGCACGGGTGGTGGCCGAGACCGGTTCATAGCGCTCGGAGCCGCCGAACGGGGTCAGCGTGCCCAGATACGCGCGGATGCCATGCGCATGCAGGCGCGCGGCCACCTGCTGGTAGCCCAGCAGCATGTCCGGTGCGTTGCGCCCGGGCAGCGGCTGCGCACCGCCGCCGTGGCGGATGTCATTGATGCCTTCGAACAGGATCACCTGGTCGGCGTCGGCCACCGCGATCACATCGCGGTCCAGGCGTGACAGCGCGCTGTGGCTGCGGCCATGGTCCAGCAGCTTGTTGCCGCTGATGCCCTGGTTGAGCACCACGAAGCGGTCCGGGCAGGCCTGCTGCAGGCGCTGCGCCAGCCGCTCCGGCCACTGGTTGAACGAGCCGCGCGTGGCCGTGGCGCCTTCGGTGATCGAATCACCCAGGGCCACGATCACCGACGGCCGCTGCTCACGCTGCACCAGCACCGCCGAGAACACGTTCTGCTGGTAGCTGACGCGCACCGTGTCGGCCACCGCATCCTGCCTGCCGTCGACCACGCGCACCACGGTGCGCCGCACCGCGGGCCGTGTCGGCTGCGGGAAGTACGCGGTCACGCTGATCTCCTGCAGTGCCGTCACCGGCAGTACCAGCGGATCACTCAGCAGTGCGGCACCCACCGGTACGTCGATGGCACGGCGACCATCGACGGTGACCGGCAGCGCCGCAGCGCTGCCATCCTTCAGGCGTACGCGGATGTCTTCCACGTGCAGCGGTGCATCGCCCAGTTCGTTGCTGATGCGCAGGCGCAACGCGTCGCCACGGCTGCCGACCCGGATGTCCTGGCGCACGGTCTGCGCGGCGAACTGCACCGGCACGTCCTCCTTGCTGTCCTTGCGGTCCGGTGCGGGTGAAGCGGTCCAGGCGGTCACCCAGACCGGAGCGGCCTGGGCGACGGGGGCGGCCACGGCAGCGCCGATGGCCAGCGAAAGCAGGGTGATCCAGCGCTGCATGGCAGGTGTCCGCTCAGGTCAGGAGAAGTAGGTGCCGCCGTTCACGTCCAGGTTCGCACCGGTGATGAACGCCGCTGCATCGGAGGCCAGGAACACTGCCGCATCGGCGGCTTCGTCCGGCACGCCTTGGCGGCGCAGCGGGGTGTTGCCGGCCACGGCGGTGCGCACTTCCGGCTTGGTGAATTCGTCATGGAAGCGGGTGGCGATCATGCCGCAGCACAGCGCGTTCACGCGGATGCCCTTCGGACCCAGCTCCTTGGCCATGGCGCGGGTGAAGGTCATCACCGCCGCCTTGGCGGTGGCGTAGATCGATGCGCCCGGGCCACCGCCATCGCGGCCGGCCTGCGAAGCGAAATTGACGATGGCCGCGCCTTCGCCCATGTGCGGCACCACCGCGTGGGTGGTCAGGTAGGTGGAGGTCAGGTTGAGGTCCATCACCGTGTGGAAGAACGCCGGGTCGATCTCGGCCAGCGGGCGACGCTGCACCATGCCGCCGGCCACGTTCACCAGCAGGTCGATGCGTTCGCCGAACGCGGCCTGCGTCGCGGCCACCAGGCCGGCCACGGCAGCGGCATCGGTGACGTCGGCGCGGTGCACGATGGCCTGGCCACCGGCGGCCTGGATCTGCTTCAGCGTCTCGTTGGCGCTGGCTTCATCGTTGGCGTAGTTGATGCAGACGCGTGCGCCGGCAGCGGCCAGCTTGATCGAGACGGCTCGGCCGATATCACGGCCACCACCGGTGACGATGGCCACCTTGTCCTGGAACGACATGCGGGAAACTCCTTGGTTTGCGGGGGAATGAAGGGAAAACGCGCGCTCAGCCGCCACGGCGGTCGAGCTTCTGGATCGGTCCGGTCCACCACCACAGCGCGGCCAGCGACAGCGGCACCAGCGCGGCAACGAGGATGAAGATCGGGGCGTAGGAATGGCGGGTCAGCACCGGCACCAGCCAGGTGGTGATCAGCGTGCCGGCCACCGCAGCCAGGCCACCGAGGCCGGCGAGCGTGCCGACCGAGCGGCCATCGAACAGATCGCCCGGCAGGGTCTGGATGTTGCCGATGGCGACCTGGAAGCCGAACAGCACGGCGGCAATCGCCAGCACGGCAAACAAGGGCTGGTTGGCCAGCACCGCGCCCAGCAGGGCGGGGGCCATGATCACGCAGCCCAGGGTGATGGACAGCTTGCGTGCGCGGTCCACGCTCTGCCCGGCACGGATCAGGCGTCCGGACAGCCAGCCGCCACTGAGGCTGCCGAGCATCGCGCCAACGAAGGGCACCCAGGCGAACAGGCCGATCTGCTTGATGTCGAAGCCGAAGGTTTCGGCCAGGTAGATCGGCAGCCAGGACACGAACAGCCACCAGATCGGGTCCAGCAGGAAGCGGCAGGCGAGCATGCCCCAGCTCTGCCGGTGGGCCAGCAGCGAAAGCACGCTCACCTTGGGCGCGGCGGCATCCTGCTGCCCGGCCTGGTCTTCCATGATCAGCCGGCGCTCGGCATCGCTCACCCACGGGTGCTTGTCCGGGCCTGCACGGTAGACGAACAGCCACGGCAGCAGCCACAGGAAGCCGATGGCACCGACCAGCACGAAGGTGCCGCGCCAGCCCAGCCACAGGTACAGGCCGGCGATGGCCGGTGCCGAAACGATCGCGCCGATCGACGCACCGGCGTTGAACACGCCCTGTGCCAATGCGCGTTCGCGCGCCGGGAACCACTCGGCATTGGCCTTCACCGCACCCGGCCAGGCACCGGCTTCGCTGATGCCGAGCATCGCCCGCACCAGGCTGAAGGACAGCATCGAATGGGTGACCGAATGCAGGGCGATGGAGATCGAC
>PJUE01000669.1_pt1 | contig 17404 bp, 16 predicted proteins | sample 1512171 | NCBI WGS metagenome assembly PJUE01 (sample SAMN08177674, study PRJNA422409) | Feces metagenome, whole genome shotgun sequencing project. | isolation source: Chicken feces (3) enriched on wood chips: alkali lignin treatment | host: Gallus gallus | place: USA: Madison | collected 2015-01-15
CAACGGTACGCCGTGGTCTACCGACAAAGACGGCATCATCATGTGCCTGCTGGCGGCGGAAATCACTGCCGTCACCGGTAAGAACCCGCAGGAGCACTACAACGAGCTGGCAGCCCGTTTCGGGGCCCCGAGCTACAATCGTCTGCAGGCTTCTGCCACTTCTGCCCAGAAAGCGGCGCTGTCTAAGCTGTCGCCAGAGATGGTCAGCGCCAGCACCCTGGCGGGCGATCCGATCACTGCCCGTCTGACGGCAGCACCGGGTAACGGTGCGTCGATTGGCGGCCTGAAGGTGATGACCGAGAACGGCTGGTTCGCAGCGCGTCCATCCGGCACCGAAGATGCGTACAAAATCTACTGTGAAAGCTTCCTCGGCGACGAACACCGTCAGCTGATCGAGAAAGAAGCGGTGGAGATTGTGAGTGAAGTGCTGAAAAACGCATAATCATTAAAAACGGCAACCTGGTTGCCGTTTTGTTGTATTCGTAGGCCCGGTAAGCGCTAGCGCCACCGGGCTTTTTTGTGCTCAAAGCATAAATCGATACCCGATCCCGGTTTCAGTTAACAGATGGCGTGGGCGCGCGGGGTCCACCTCGAGTTTCTGACGAAGGTGCCCCATATAAATCCGCAGGTAGTGACTATGCTCCACCGCATTGGGGCCCCACACCTGGCTTAACAGCTGGCGCTGGGTGAGCACCTTGCCGTGATTGTTGAGCAGGACCGCCAGCAGGCGGAACTCGATAGGGGTCAGGTGGATTTCCGTCTCACACCGCTGAATGCGCCGCGAGGCCAGATCGACGCGAATGTCAGAGAAGCTATACACCGGGTCGGCAGGGGAGGTTGTTGCGTGGCGGCGCAGGGCAACGCGCAGACGCGCCTGCAGTTCGCCAATGCCAAACGGCTTGCTGAGATAGTCGTCGGCACCGGCATCGAGCGCGGCAATTTTGTCGGTCTCCTCCAGACGCGCCGAGAGCACAATGATAGGCATCTGGCTCCACTGGCGCACTTCCCGGATAAAGTCGAGGCCGTCGCCGTCCGGAAGACCTAAATCGAGGATCACCAGATCCGGCTTGCGGGTCGCGGCTTCAATCAGGCCCCGCTGTAGCGTTCCGGCATCGTGTACGCGCAGGCCATCACCTTCCAGCGCGGCGCGCAGAAAACGGCTGATGGCGAGTTCATCTTCAACAATCAGAACGTTAATCACAAATCCTCTGGGAATTCATTCAGTTCGGGCGGCGTATCGCGCGGCAGTATAACACAAAAACCGGCGCCCCCGTCGGGACGGTTATGGGCGGTGATGGTGCCACCGTGCACCTCAACAATCGCCTGGCAGATGGCGAGCCCCAGCCCGACGCCGGGAATGGCAGACTCTTTGTTACCGCGGGCGAACTTATCAAAGATAGCCTGTTCCTGCCCCGCCGGAATGCCGGGGCCGGTATCCCACACCTCCAGCTGGAGCTGGTCGGGGTTGACGCTGGCGTCAATACCAATTTGCGCTCGGCTCCCCGCGTATTTGCCGGCGTTCTCCAGCAGGTTAATCAGCACCCGCTCGAACAGTGGGCCATCCACGTGGATCAGCGCCAGCGGATCTGACATATCGAGCGCGATATGCCGCCCACCAAGCCCTGGCTCCAGCGTTTTCAGGGCGCTACCGATCACCTCTTCAAGGGTCAGCCACTCTTTTTTCAGGTTAAAGCCGCCAGACTGGATCCGCGCCATATCCAGCAGATTATTCACCAGCCTGGTGGTGTTCAGCACGTGCTGGCGGATCTCGCTGGCCTGTGGCGCGTGGCGGGAACCCTCTGCCGCCAGGTCGAGGGTCAGGATCTCCGACTGGCCGAACAGCACCGTCAGCGGCGTGCGCAGATCGTGGGAGAGGGCCGCCAGCAGCGAGTTACGAATGCTCTCCCGCTCGCTGGCTAACCGCGCCTGCTCTTCGCTGGCGGTCAGCGCCAGTCGCTCGAGGGCGCTGGCGACCAGCAGAGTAAAGGTCTCCAGCAGGCGCTGCTGCTCGGGGATCATCAGCTGACGCAGATTGGACGGCTCGACAATCGCCACCCCCTGATTCTGCAGCGGTAGAATAAGCCAGGGCACGCCGGGCAGGGTATCGGTGCCTGCCCCGGCGGGCTGGCCCTTGTCAAAGCTCCAGCGGGCAATAGCTTCATCCCAGGGCGTCATTCCCGAGGCCGGAGTCAGCGGGCGGAGCTTGCCCTCCCGATCCGGAAGGAGGATCAGGCTGCGGGCGTGAAAGGTGGAGTGGATGAACTGCTGGCTGGTCTGCGCGATATCCTGTGGCGTACGGCCCACCGCCAGCGCCTTCGACATCTCATACAGATGGCGGGTGCGCTGCTCACGATAGCGGGCGATCCGCGCCTGATAGCGCACGCCCGCCGTCAGGTTGCCGATCAGCAAGCCCACCGCCAGCATCACCGCAAAGGTGAGGACGTACTGTACGTCCGATACCGCCAGGGTGCCGCGCGGGGCGATGAAAAAGAGATCGAAGCTGACCACGTTGATTACCGTCGCCAGTACCGAAGGCCAGCGGCCATAAAACAGCGCCACAATCACCACCCCAAGCAGGTAGATCATCACCAGGTTGGCGGCATCAAAATCGGGTAGCCACTGACTGGCAATAAAGGTGATCAGGGCGCAGAGCAGCACTGCCACCAGGCAGCCGCGCAGCTGGATCCGCCATTTGTCACTGAACGACCGGTTATCCGGCGCCCTGGCGGGTAGAGCCGTGGGCTTGTCATCCAGGGCGACGATCAGCAGATCGAGATCGGGGGCACGCTGTGCCAGCCTGTCGGCAAAGGTGTCCCGGTTGAACCATCGGCGATGAGAACGTCTGCCGATGACAATCTTGCCGAGATTGTGCTCCCGGGCGTAGCGCAGGATGGCTTTGTCTTCCGCCTGTTCGGCCAGGGTGGCGGTTTCGGCTCCCAGCTCCTGGGCCAGACGCAGGGCGCTGAGAATGGCGCGGCGCTGGTTCTCCGGCAGACGGTGCAGCTGCGGGGTCTCGACGTAAACGGCGTGCCAGACGCTGCCGAACTTCGCTGCCAGCCGCGCGGCGGTACGCACCAGCTTCTCGTTGCCGCTGCCGTGGCCGATGCAGAGCAGGATGGCGTCGCGGGTATGCCACACCTTCTCCTCGCCCTGCCGGTCGCGCCAGGCCCGCATCTGATCGTCCACCCGGTCGGCGGTGCGGCGCAGGGCCAGCTCACGCAGGGCGATCAAATTGCCTTTGCGGAAGAAATGTTCGATTGCCCGCTCGGCCTGTCCGGCAATGTAAACCTTGCCTTCATGCAGGCGCTGGCGCAGATCGTCCGGGGGCAAATCCACCAGTACCACTTCGTCTGCCGCGTCGAAGAACGGATCCGGGACGGTCTCCCGCACCTGAATGCCGGTGACGCCGCTGACCACGTCGTTAAGACTTTCCAGATGCTGCACGTTAACGGTGGTAAAGACATCGATGCCCGCCTCCAGCAGCTCTTCGACGTCCTGCCAGCGTTTAGGGTGGCGTGAGCCTGAGGCGTTGCTGTGCGCCAGCTCGTCCATCAGGATCAGCGCCGGACGGCGGGCGAGGGCGGCATCGAGATCGAACTCCGTCACCAGACGCCCGCGATGATGAATGCGCCGGGGCGGCTGGGTTGCCAGGCCGGCCAGCAGGGCGGCGGTCTCCTGGCGACCGTGGGTCTCCGCCACGCCGATCAGAATATCGAGCCCCTGGGCGCGCAGACGCTGCGCTTCACTGAGCATGGCGAAAGTCTTGCCGACCCCTGCACAGGCGCCGAAGAAGATTTTCAGTTTGCCGCGATGGGGGGCGGCAGCCTGCTCCAGCAGTTTGTCCGGGTCCGGGCGCTGAGGCTCGTCGATCATTTAGTTTTTCCTTAGTGCGTCCAGCGCCAGATTTAATTCAACGATGTTAACCACCGCACCGCCCATCGCGCTGAACAGCGGTTTTTGCGTATGTTCCGCCACCAGTTGGCTAAGCTGCGCGGGCGTGAGCTGACGCGCCTGCGCCACGCGCGGGATCTGCCAGGCGACGGCTTGCGGCGTCAGGCTATAGTCCAGCCCGCTGGCCGAAGCGGTCACCAGCTCAACCGGCACCGCCTGGCTGGCATTCGGGTTGGCGACGCGTAATGCGGCCACGCGGGCGCGAACAACGTTATCCAGCTCAGGGTTGCTGCCTGCCAGGTTGCTGCCCCCCGACGCCAGCGGATTATACGGGCTTTCCGCCGTGGCGGAAGGACGGCCGTGAAAGTAACCTGCTGCGGTAAAGTCTTGTCCAATAAGACGTGAACCGCGGATCTCCCCCTGCTGGTGGATAAGCGAACCGTTAGCCTGGTCGGCAAACCACCACTGGCCCAGCGCGGTGGTCACCAGCGGGTAGACGCCGCCGGTGATCAGCGCCAGCAGAATAAACAACAGTATAGCGGGACGTAACATAGCCATTTGATTTTCCTATTAAACCAGCCCGAACAGGGTGAGCACCAGGTCGATAGCCTTAATGCCGATAAAGGGCACCACCAGCCCACCCAGACCGTAAACCCACAGATTGCGGCGCAGCATGGCGGCAGCGGTGAGCGGCTTATAGCTCACCCCCTTCAGCGCCAGCGGGATCAGAAAGACAATGATCAGCGCGTTAAAGATCACCGCGCTCAGGATGGCCGAGGCGGGGGAGTGCAGGTGCATCACGTTCAGGGCGTTCAGCTGCGGATAGGTCGCCGCAAAGGCCGCCGGAATAATGGCGAAATATTCCGCCACGTCGTTGGCGATACTGAAGGTGGTCAGCGAGCCCCGGGTCATCAGCATCTGTTTGCCGATATGCACCACCTCAATCAGCTTGGTCGGGTTGGAGTCCAGGTCGACCATGTTTCCCGCCTCTTTTGCCGCCTGGGTGCCGGAGTTCATCGCCACCGCCACATCCGCCTGAGCGAGGGCCGGAGCGTCGTTGGTGCCGTCCCCGGTCATCGCCACCAGCCGTCCTTCGGCCTGATACTGGCGGATCAGCGCCAGTTTGGCCTCCGGCGTCGCCTCGGAGAGGAAATCATCCACGCCGGCTTCCGCTGCAATGGCTGCGGCGGTCAGGCGGTTATCCCCGGTGATCATCACCGTTTTGATGCCCATTTTGCGCAGCTGGGCAAAACGCTCCTTGATGCCGCCTTTGACGATGTCCTTCAGGGCAATGACCCCCAGCACGGTAGCCCCTTCGGCCACCACCAGCGGCGTGGCCCCCTGACGGGCGACGTTCTCCACCAGGGTATCAACCTGCGGCGGGAAGTGGCCGTTGTTGGCGGTAATGTGACGGCGAATGGCATCCACCGAGCCCTTACGAATCATCCGCTCCTGGAAGTTAATCCCGCTCATCCGCGTCTGCGCCGTAAAGGGCACGAAGGTGGCATGCAGGCTCTGGACGTCGCGCTGGCGCAGGTTAAAGCGCTGCTTGGCGAGGATCACGATGCTGCGGCCTTCCGGAGTTTCATCCGCCAGCGAGGCCAGTTGAGCCGCATCGGCCAGCGTTTTTTCGTCCACGCCCGGGGCGGGCAGGAACCCGGAGGCCTGACGATTGCCGAGGGTGATGGTACCGGTTTTATCCAGCAGCAGCACGTCGACGTCGCCCGCTGCCTCTACTGCCCGGCCGCTGGTGGCGATAACGTTGGCCGCCAGCATCCGGCTCATCCCCGCCACGCCGATGGCCGACAGCAGGCCGCCGATGGTGGTTGGGATCAGGCAGACCAGCAGAGCGACCAGCACGGTCACGCTCACCGCCGTGCCGCCATACGATGAGAAGGGCCACAGGGTGGCGGTTGCCAGCAGGAAGACGATGGTCAGCGCCACCAGCAGAATGGTCAGGGCGATCTCGTTCGGGGTTTTGCGCCGCTGGGCACCTTCCACCATGGCGATCATCCGGTCGAGGAAGGTCTCGCCAGGGTTGACGCTGCACTGGATCACCAGCCAGTCGGAGAGAATGCGCGTCCCGCCGGTGACCGAGGCAAAATCGCCGCCGGACTCGCGGATCACCGGCGCAGATTCGCCGGTGATGGCGCTCTCATCCACCGAGGCTCCCCCTTCAATGACCTCTCCATCGCAGGGAATAATGTCCCCGGCTTCCACCACTACGATGTCGCCTTTGCGCAGCGTGTCCGCCGGTACCCTGTCGGTATCGGCACCGTATTTCGCTTCGCGCAGCTTGCGGGCGAACGCCGTTTTCTGCACCCCTTTGAGGCTGTTGGCCTGCGCTTTACTGCGTCCTTCCGCCAGCGCTGCGGCGACGTTGGCAAACAGCACGGTGAACCACAGCCACAGGCCGATCGCCGCGGTAAAGGTGGCGCTTCCTGCCAGCCATCCGCCCGCCATGGCAAGGGCCAGCAGGGTAGTCAGCAGGCTGCCCAGCCAGACGATAAACATTACCGGATTGCGCCACTGCACGCGCGGGTCGATTTTTTTTACCGCATCCATCAGCGCCTGACGAACCAGAGAGGGTTCGAGCAGGGCCAGTTGCTTACGACTCATGACCAATACTCCGCAAATCAGCGTAAAGAGAGATGTTCCGCGACCGGGCCTAAGGCGAGGGCGGGGATAAAGGTGAGGGCGCCCACCAGCAGGACGGTACCGATCAGCAGGCCGACGAACAGCGCGCCGTGGGTGGGTAGCGTGCCGCCAGAAGCGGGCTGGCGGGTCTTATTCACCAGCGACCCGGCGATGGCCATCACTGGCACAATCACCCCGAAGCGTCCGATCAACATGCAGAACGCCAGCAGGCAGTTCCAGAACGGCGAGTTGGCGCTCAGGCCCGCAAAGGCGCTGCCGTTGTTGTTGGCCGCCGAGGAAACAGCGTACAGCACCTCGCTAAACCCGTGGATCCCGGGGTTGAAGATGCCGCTGCGCCCGGCGTCGGTCATCAGCGCCAGCGCGGTACCGAGCAGCACCAGCGCCGGAGTGACGAGGATCGCCAGCGCGGTCAGCTTCATCTCACGCACGTCGATTTTCTTGCCCAGATATTCCGGGGTACGGCCAATCATCAGCCCGGCGATAAACACCGCCAGCAGCACAAACAGCAGCATGCCGTACAGGCCAGAACCGACCCCGCCAAACACCACTTCACCAATCTGCATCAGCCACAGCGGGATCATCCCGCCCAGCGCGGTAAAGGAGTCGTGCATGGCGTTGACCGCCCCGCAGGAGGCGGCGGTGGTGACGACGGCGTACAGGCTGCTGGCGAGAATGCCAAAGCGGCTCTCTTTGCCCTCCATATTGCTGTTGCTGTCCGCCCCCAGCAGCATGAAGTGGCTGTTGCCCTGCCACTCCGCCCACATTACCAGCGCGGCGCAGATCGCAAAGATGATGGACATGGTCCAGAGGATCGCATGCCCCTGACGGCGATCGCTGACCGCCTCGCCAAAGGCAAAGCACAATGCGGCGGGGATCAGGAAGATCGCCAGCATCTGCACGGCGTTCGTCAGCGCGGTCGGGTTCTCAAACGGATGAGCAGAGTTCGCATTAAAGAAGCCGCCCCCGTTGGTACCGAGCATTTTGATCGCTTCCTGGGAGGCCACCGGTCCCATCGGCAGCAGCTGTCTGGCCCCCTCCAGCGAGGTGAAGGGCTGATAGGGCAGTAGGTTTTGCAACACGCCCTGCTGGATAAACAGCAACGCGATAACCAGTGACAGCGGCAGCAATACCCACAGGGTGATGCGGGTCAGATCGACCCAGGCGTTGCCCAGGGTATTGACACTCTGGCGGGCAAAGGCGCGGGTGAGGGCAAAGATGACCGCGATGCCGCTGGCCGCCGAAAGGAAGTTTTGTACCGTCAGGCCCGCCATCTGGCTGAAATAGCTCAGGGTGGTCTCCCCGGCATAGGATTGCCAGTTGGTATTGCTGACGAAGCTGACGGCGGTGTTCAGCGCCAGATGCCAGGAGAGGCCCGGAAGCTGCTGCGGGTTGAGCGGCAGATAACCCTGCAGCATCAGCATGGCGAACAGCGCGACCAGACCCACCCCATTCAACAGCAGGATCGCGCCCAGGTAGTGACGCCAGCCCATTTCTGCGGTGCCGATCCTGAGCATTCGCAGTAGTCCTGCGTCAAGGGATTGCACCCCGGGCAGCGGCAGGCCGTTAATCATCCGCGCCAGCCACATCCCCAGCGGTCGGGCGAGCCCCAACAGCACCAGCAGAAAGCTGGCGATAAGTAGAAATCCTTGTGCGGCCATCAGAATGCCTCCGCGTTCAACAGGGCATAAATCAAATACCCCAGTAACAGGAACACCAGCACGATGCCCGCAATTACACCTGCACTCACAATTCACCTCCGGGTGACGTTAGTAATGGTGCAAAGGGTAAAATTTCGGTCGCAAAGATTTCGCAAAAATCAGAGAGGGAGATGTAAAAAAAATATAAAGAGGGCTAAGACCCTAATTTAACTAATGGTTAGTAAAAATTTAACTTTTCTGTAACTTAATTACGGCTTGAAGTGTAAAGTTCGCTTCAGAAGGGCAAAAAAGTGGTCGGATGAGTAGTAAAATTACAGCCAAAGCGTTACTATTTTCCTCAGATAACCAGTTTTAACTTTCCGGAGAGGGTTTCCGGCCAGAGAAAGGGGAGAAAATGATGGAATTTTACAAAGCGTATCCGGCACATATCGTTTTTATTCGCCGCACTTTCGCTGTGATAGCGGGTGTTCTGGCGTTACCTGTGATGCTTTTCTGGAAAGAACGCGCTCGTTTTTATAGCTATCTGCATCGCGTCTGGGCTAAAACCAGCGATAAACCGGTGTGGATGGATCAGGCTGAAAAAGCCACTTGTGATTTTTATTAAATTTAAGAAAGACTACACACAGCACCTGAAACAATAAAAAAACCGCCACAGCAATGTGGCGGTTTTTTTATCCCTCGGGATTCGCGGTCCGTCGGGAGGTGTTAAACAAGCACTACCAGAGAAAGCTATCTTAGCCTGAACGTCCTTCAGGCGAAATGTGCAGTGTCTAAATGAATTCTGAAAGGCCTGTTGCGGTCTGCCGATGACACAGGATGTTGACTATGATGTGTCGTCCCTTTCCGCCATCTCGCACATGGGCACCGGTCCCGGGAAAGGCGTCATCACAACCGTAAAACAAGTACTACCAGAACTTGTGTCTGCCGGATTATCACCGGTGGTGAACGGTAGAGCGGTGAGTTTGCAGGGACCGCATAATGAAACGTTATCTGTGTATCGCGTTCATTGTCGCCAGCGTATTCGTGGTGAGAAGTGACGAGCCAACCATGCTTGTTGTGCTTACCGCGCTCGCGCAGGACAAGTAGCGTTAAGGCCGCCATCAGGGCGGCCTTTTTTATTCCAGTATGGCTACACTTGTTAAAGCAAAGTATCCTCGGTGACTTGTAGATGTTACAGACGATAATACTGGAGTGTTATGGCCACCCATCTGGTCTGGTTTCGCGCCGATCTGCGCATCCACGACAACCTGGCGCTTGCTGCCGCCTGCCGCAACAAACATGCCCGCGTGCTGGCGCTTTTCATCGCTACGCCGCAACAGTGGCACCAGCACGCCATGGCGCCGCGCCAGGCCGCGTTTCTTCACGCCCATCTCAATGGCTTGCAGCAGCAGCTGGCCGATAAAGGCATTCCGCTGCTGTATGCCCAGGTCGCTGATTTTGCGGCGCAGGCTGAGAAAGTGGCGCAGCTCTGCGCCGAGCATGACGTCACCCAACTCTTTTATAACTACCAGTACGAACTGAACGAGCAGCAGCGCGATCGTCAGCTGGAGCGCGCGCTGGAGGACGTGACCTGTCAGGGCTTTGATGACAGCGTCATCCTGCCTCCCGGCAGCGTCATGACCGGCAATCACGAGATGTACAAAGTGTTTACGCCGTTTAAAAACGCCTGGCTGCGGCGTCTGAAAGAGGGGCTACCCGATTGTGCGGCGGCGCCTGCCGTGCGCGAGGGGGAGAAGGTCAATGCGGTAGCACTGGATTTTGACTACCCGCAGCAGGCGTTCGATGCTGACCTGTTCCCGGCGAGCGAGAAAGAAGCGATTGCCCGGCTGCGGACGTTCTGTCAGCAGGGGGCAGGAGAGTACGAAACGCAGCGTGATTTCCCGGCCATTGAAGGCACCAGCCGTCTCTCCGCCTGCCTGGCACTGGGGGTACTATCCCCCCGTCAGTGCCTGCACCGATTGCTGGCGGAACAACCCCAGGCGCTGGAGGGCGGTCCGGGTGCAGTATGGCTAAACGAGCTGATCTGGCGAGAGTTTTATCGTCATCTGATGACGTATCACCCTGATTTATGTAAATATCGGCCATTCATCAGTTGGACTGATAACGTGAAGTGGCAGTCTGAAGATGCCCAGCTAGAGGCCTGGCAATATGGACAGACTGGCTATCCGATCGTCGATGCCGCCATGCGCCAGCTGAATGAAACCGGCTGGATGCACAACCGCCTGCGGATGATCACCGCCAGCTTTCTGGTGAAAGACCTGCTTATCGACTGGCGAGCCGGGGAACGTTACTTTATTTCTCAGCTTATCGATGGCGACCTGGCCGCCAATAACGGCGGCTGGCAGTGGGCGGCGTCAACCGGAACCGACGCCGCGCCCTATTTCCGTATTTTTAACCCGACAACCCAGGGGCAGAAGTTTGATAACGACGGCGTGTTTATCCGCCGCTGGCTGCCGGAGCTGGCCACCGTGCCGGACAAGGCCATCCATGACCCCTGGACCTGGGCGGATAAACAGGGGATCGCCCTCGATTATCCGCGCCCGGTTGTCGACCATAAACAGGCACGCATAGCCACGCTGGCAGCGTATGAAGCCGCCCGTAAAGCGTAAGGGAGCAATAATGAAAAACAGTGAACTGGAAAAACTGATTAACGACAAACTGAACAGCAGCAGCTTCAGCGACTATGCGCCGAACGGCCTGCAGGTGGAAGGGCGTGAGCAGGTGCAGAAGATTGTCACCGGCGTCACCGCAAGCCAGGCGCTGATCGACGAAGCGGTACGCCAGCAAGCCGATGCGGTGATTGTCCACCACGGCTATTTCTGGAAAGGCGAATCCCCGGTGATCCGCGGCATGAAGCGCAATCGTCTGAAAACGCTGCTGGAAAACGACATCAACCTCTACGGCTGGCATCTGCCGCTGGACGCCCACCCGGAGCTGGGAAACAACGCCCAGCTGGCGGCGCTGCTCGGCATTAACATCATGGGTGAAATCGAGCCGCTGGTGCCCTGGGGCGAGCTCTCCATGCCGGTACCGGGCCTGGAGCTGGCGTCGTGGATTGAAGCCCGCCTGGGACGTCGTCCGCTGTGGAGCGGCGATACCGGGCCGGACCAGGTACAGCGCGTTGCCTGGTGTACCGGAGGCGGGCAGAGCTTTATCGACAGCGCGGCGCGTTTTGGCGTCGATGCCTTTATTACCGGCGAAGTGTCGGAGCAGACCATTCACTCTGCCCGGGAGCAGGGGCTGCATTTTTATGCGGCAGGACACCATGCCACGGAACGCGGCGGCATTCGCGCCCTCAGCGAATGGCTGACGGAAACCACTGACCTGGATGTCACCTTTGTGGATATCCCTAATCCAGCCTGATGAGAGGTGTATAAGTGCAGCGAGCACGTTGTTATCTGTTAGGCGAAACCGCCGTCGTACTGGAGCTCGAGCCGCCGGTCACCCTGGCGACGCAAAAGCGGATCTGGCGCCTGACCCAGCGACTGGGTGAAATCCCCGAGGTAGTGGAAGCCATTCCGGGGATGAATAACATCACCGTGGTATTGCGAAATCCCCACTCGCTGGCGCTGGATGCGATTGAGCGTCTGCAGCGCTGGTGGGAAGAGAGCGAGGCGCTGGAGCCTGAGTCCCGCTATATCGAAATCCCGGTGGTGTATGGCACCGCTGCGGGCCCCGATCTTGGCGAGGTGGCCCGACACGCCGGGCTGACCGAGAAACAGGTCGTGGAGCTTCACTCATCCATCGATTATGTGGTCTGGTTCTTAGGTTTTCAGCCGGGCTTTCCTTATCTGGGCGGCTTGCCCGAGCAGCTGGCGACCCCGCGCCGGGATGAACCCCGGCTGCAGGTGCCGGCAGGCTCGGTGGGGATTGGCGGGGCGCAAACCGGCATTTACCCGATAGCCACCCCTGGCGGCTGGCAGCTGATCGGACACACCCCGTTGCCGCTGTTCGATCCACATCGTGACGAGCCGGTGCTGCTGCGACCGGGCGATACCGTGCGGTTTATCCCGCAGAAGGAGGGGGTATGCTAAAAATAGTTCGCGCAGGGCTCTACACCTCGGTGCAGGACGGCGGGCGTATCGGTTTTCGCCAGTCGGGGATCAGCTACTGTGGCGCGCTGGATAAACCGGCCCTACAGATTGGCAATATCCTGGTGGGCAACGATCCGGACGATGCTGCGCTGGAGATCACTCTTGGGCAGTGTACCGTTGAATTTGAACAGGATGGCTGGTTTGCCCTGACCGGGGCGGGCTGTGACGCCCGGCTCGACGGCGCGGCGGTCTGGACCGGCTGGCGTCTGCCGGTGAAGGCCGGGCAACAGCTCACCCTTAATCGCCCACGGCGCGGGATGCGTAGCTATCTGGCGATTGCGGGCGGCATCGACGTGCCGTCGGTGATGAACTCCCTTAGTACCGACCTGAAGGTGGGGCTCGGCGGCCACGAAGGGCGGCTGCTGAAAGATGGCGATCGACTGGCCGTTCGGCCTGGCGGGCGCGATTTCCTTGAAGCGCAGGGCGTTAAGCAGCTGCTGTGGGATAACCGCGTGCGCGCCTTGCCGGGGCCGGAGTATCACGAGTTTGATAAGGCCTCGCAGGATGCGCTCTGGCGTCTGCCGTGGCAGCTCAGCCCGCAAAGTAACCGCATGGGCTATCGCCTGCAGGGGCAGAAGCTGGTGCGCACTACCGAGCGTGAAATGCTGTCGCACGGTCTGCTGCCGGGCGTAATCCAGGTGCCGCACAACGGACAGCCGATCGTGCTGATGAACGATGCCCAGACCACCGGGGGCTATCCGCGGATCGCCTGCATCATCGAGGCTGACATGTATCACCTGGCACAGGCCCCCCTCGGACAGCCGATCCACTTTGTCCCCTGTACGCTGGAAGAAGCGCTCGACGCGCGGCGCATCCAGAAGCAATACATCGAACAACTGGCGTGGAGGTTGCATGATCGCGGTTGATTTAAATGCAGATTTAGGCGAAGGCTGCGGCAGCGATGCCGCGCTGTTGCAGCTGGTATCCTCAGCCAACATCGCCTGTGGTTTTCACGCCGGAGATGCCCAGACCATGCTGGCCTGCGTGCGTGAGGCGTTGAAAAATGGGGTCGCCATTGGGGCGCACCCCAGCTTCCCGGACCGGGAAAATTTTGGCCGTACGGCCATGACACTGCCGCCGGAGACGGTCTACGCGCAAATGCTGTACCAGATTGGTGCCCTGGCGGCGATCGTCCGCGCCGAAGGGGGGCAGCTGCGCCATGTGAAGCCCCACGGCATGCTCTATAACCAGGCGGCAAAAGATCGCGAGCTCGCCGATGCCATTGCCCGGGCAATCTTTACTATCGACCCGGATTTGATCCTGGTGGGGCTGGCGGGGAGCGAGCTGATCCGCGCGGGGACCCGCCATGGCCTGATTACCCGGGAAGAGGTTTTTGCCGATCGGGGATATCAGGCTGACGGTAGCCTGGTGCCGCGTACCCAGGCCGGGGCCATGATCACCGATGAAGAGCGGTCCCTGGCGCAAACGCTGGAGATGATCCAGCACGGACGGGTGAAGAGCATTACCGGTGAATGGGCAACCGTGCACGCGCAGACGGTGTGCATCCACGGTGACGGAGAACACGCGCTGGCCTTTGCCCGTCGCCTGCGGACAGAATTTGAAGCAAATAATATAAAAATCAGTGCGTAACGCACGGCCATAAACACAACACAACCAAAGGAACATTAACATGGCAGAGACGCTATCCCTCTGGCCACTCATCGGTATCGCGGTGATTGTGGTCGGGTTTCTATTACGCTTTAACCCGGTGCTGGTGGTCATTGCCGCCGGGATCGTCACCGGCATTGCGGCGCATATGCCGATCGCCACCATTCTGGAAAAACTGGGCGAAGGGTTCCTGAATACCCGCAACCTGCCCTTTATCCTGCTGATCCCGCTGGCGGTTATCGGCCTGCTGGAGCGCCACGGCCTGAAAGAGCGGGCCCAGGCGTGGATCGCGAAGATCCACAGCGCTACCGCCGGTCGTCTGCTGATCGTCTACCTATTTGTCCGCGAGGCCTCGGCAGCAATGGGGCTGACCAGCCTCGGCGGTCATCCGCAGATGGTGCGCCCGCTGCTGGCACCGATGGCAGAAGGGGCGGCAGAGAAGAAATATGGCGAACTGCCGGGGGCGGTGCGCTATCGCCTGCGGGCGATGTCGGCGGCCACCGATAACGTCGGGCTGTTCTTTGGCGAAGATATCTTTGTCGCCTTTGGCGCCATCATCTTTATGCATAACTTCATGCTTGAATCCGGCGGGATCCAGACCGAACCGCTGCATATCGCCCTGTGGGGGATCCCAACCGCGCTCTGCGCCTTTGCGATCCATTCTGCCCGCCTGTACCGCCTGGATAAGCATCTGGAGCGTGAGCTGGCCAAAATGCAGGGAGAGATGAAATGAATTTCCAGCAAAGTTATCTCTACTGGCTGGCGGGCCTGATCCTGCTGATCGTGGCGCTGATGTCGTTTCGCGATAAAGCCAACCTGCGGCGCATCACTACCGGCCTGTTCTGGGGCATTTACGGCCTTTTATTCCTGCTGGGCAACTGGACCTACGAGCTGGTGGGTGACAAGCGCACCGTCCATATCGCGGTAGGCTTAGCGGTAGTCGGGCTGGCGCTGATCGCCGGTTTTGGCGGCGTACGGCTGGGCAGCTATCACCAGCGCACGACCGAAGAGCGCGAGACCAGCGCGAAGCGCCTGGGCAATCGCCTGTTCTTACCGGCGCTGGCCATTCCGGTGGTGACGGTAGTGGGCGTGCTGATGTTTAACCATATTCCGGGCCTGCAGGAGACGCTGTTCGGACCGGGCAACCACGCGACGCTGGTAACGCTGTTCTCGATGACGGTCGGCTCGCTGATTGGCCTGGCGATGGCGATCAAAATGACCCATGAAAAAGTGCATCAGCCCCTGCAGGAGGCGCGCCGTCTGCTCGATTCCATCGGCTGGGCCTTTATTCTGCCGCAGATCCTCGCCACCCTTGGCCTGCTGTTTACTGCCGCCGGGGTCGGGGAGGGGATCTCATACCTCACCCAGACGTATCTGGCGGTCGATAGCCGGTTTATCGCGGTGGTGGTCTATGCTGTGGGCATGGCGCTACTGACCATGGTGATGGGCAACGCCTTTGCCGCCTTCCCGATTGTCACCGCGGGGATCGGCATTCCGATCCTGGTGCTGCAACACGGCGGCAACCCGGCGGTAATGGCGGCGATTGGCATGTTCTCCGGCTACTGCGGTACCCTGATGACGCCGATGGCTGCCAACTTCAACATCGTGCCCGCCGCGCTGCTGGAGCTCCCCGATAAAAATGCGGTCATCAAAGCGCAGGTGCCCACCGGGGTGCTGCTGCTGATCGCCAACGTATTCCTGCTCTACTTCCTGATGTTCCTGTAAGGAGAAATGATGCAAACCGTATTAATCACGGGATTTGAGCCCTTTGGCGGCGAAACCCTTAACCCGTCCTGGGAAGTGGTGAAGCAGCTTGATGGGATGATTATTGACAACTGCCGCGTGGTGGCGCGGCAGCTGCCCTGCGTGTTCGGCGAGTCGTTAGAGGTGCTGAATGCGGCCATTGACGCGCTTCAGCCCTCCGTCGTGCTGGCGATAGGGCAGGCCGGGGGCCGCGTGGATGTGACCGTTGAGCGGGTAGCGATTAACGTCGATGACGCCCGCATCCCGGATAACCGCGGGCAACAGCCGGTGGACGTCGCTATTGTGCCGGACGGCCCGGCGGCCTGGTTCAGCACGCTGCCGATCAAAGCGATGGTCGAGGCCCTGCGCGAAGCCGGTATTCCTGCTTCGGTTTCGCAGACGGCTGGCACATTCGTCTGTAACCACGTGATGTATGGCGTGCTGCACAAGCTGGCCGATCGACCGGAGGTGAAAGGCGGGTTTATCCATATCCCTTACCTGCCTGAGCAGGCGGCGGCGCATCCTGGCGCGCCGAGCATGGCCACGCACACCCTCAAGAAAGGGCTCGAGATTGCCATTGCGGTGGCGCTGCGTCAGGAGCACGACATCAAAGTGGTTGGCGGTGCCACGCATTAAATAAGGAGTCACAATGCCAGAAGGACCGGAGATCCGCCGTGCGGCGGATAGCCTGGAGGCGGCGATAAAAGGCAAACCGCTCACCGACGTGTGGTTTGCTTTCCCTCAGTTAAAATCCTTTGAGTCCCGGCTTATCGGGGAGAAGGTCACCCATCTGGAGACGCGCGGCAAAGCGCTGCTTACGCACTTCTCCAACCAGCTGACGCTCTACAGCCATAACCAGCTGTACGGCGTCTGGCGGGTGGTCGAGACCGGTCAGGAGCCGCAGACCACGCGGGTGCTGCGCGTTAAATTACAGACCGCAGATAAAACCATTTTGCTCTACAGCGCCTCAGATATTGAGATGCTGACGGCGGAGCAGCTCACCACCCACCCCTTCCTGCAACGGGTGGGGCCGGATGTGCTGGATTTACGCCTGACGGCAGAAGATGTGAAAGCGCGGTTGCTGTCAGCAAAATTCCGCAATCGCCAGTTTTCAGGGCTGCTGCTGGACCAGTCGTTTCTGGCCGGTTTAGGCAACTATCTGCGGGTCGAAATTCTGTGGCAGGTGGGGCTGGCGCCACAACACAAGGCATCACAGCTGACCGAACAACAGCTTGATGCGCTGGCGCACGCGCTGCTGGCTGTCCCGCGCCTGTCGTACAACACCCGCGGGGTGGTGAATGACAAGAAGCATCACGGGGCGTTGTTCCGGTTTAAGGTGTTTCATCGGGCCGGGAAAAAGTGTGAGCGGTGCGGTGGGGTGATTGAGAAGACCTCGCTTTCTTCCCGACCGTTTTACTGGTGCCCACATTGTCAGACATAAAAAAAGCCGGGTGGCGCTAACGCTTACCCGGCCTACGTCGCTTTTGTAGGCCCGGCAAGCGTAGCGCCGCCGGGCGTTTCTTTTAGCGTGTGGTGATGTCGCTTTCGAAGTTACGCTGCTCGTAGCCGGTATACAGCTGACGTGGACGCGCAATTTTCATTCCCTCGGTGTGCATTTCGTTCCAGTGTGCAATCCAGCCCACGGTACGCGCCATCGCGAAGATCACGGTAAACATGGAAGACGGAATGCCCATCGCTTTCAGGATGATACCGGAGTAGAAGTCGACGTTCGGGTAGAGTTTCTTCTCGATG
>PJUE01000670.1_pt1 | contig 17296 bp, 20 predicted proteins | sample 1512171 | NCBI WGS metagenome assembly PJUE01 (sample SAMN08177674, study PRJNA422409) | Feces metagenome, whole genome shotgun sequencing project. | isolation source: Chicken feces (3) enriched on wood chips: alkali lignin treatment | host: Gallus gallus | place: USA: Madison | collected 2015-01-15
CACCCGATAAACTTTTTTGTGATTCCAGGGCTTCCCCGCTCTGCGCAGATAAGCGTAAAGTTTTCGGAATCCATATACAGGATGTTTGGCGGACAGATCATCTAATGCAGATATGACTGCACTATCATCTTTCTTACTAACATAGTAATACTGTGAACGGCACATACCTGTCAATTTACAGGCTCCGGTGACACTCAAACCGTGATCTAGGACAATCTCCTGGGTTAACTGTTTTTGCTGCCGGAGCCCCAACCTTTTTTTGTGATGACTTCTTTTAGAATATCATGGTTCATACTCAGTTCGGCAAACATCTTTTTTAAGCGTGCATTTTCTTCTTCAAGTTCCTTCAGGCGTTTGACATCTGAGGCTTCCATGCCTCCGTAACGGCTCTTCCAATTATAAAAGGTGGCCTTGCTAATTTCCAGCTCACGGCAGATGTCTTCGGTCTTTCTGCCTTCTTCGCCATCTTTGAGTGCTCGCACAATCTGGCTTTCTGTAAAACGTGTCTTTTTCATCTTATTACTTAAATCTAAACATTTATGTCCAGTTTTAAGCTGTTGGATTTTTTGGGACATTTACATCCGACCGAAATGACTGGCACAAATCAAACCGTAATATCCACTGCCCCAATGGACCGGAAGGGAGTGTAACTCAAACTGTGTAATTGGATAATTAACCAAAATCTAAAAGCCGCTATCAAGTTTGAGCCTATCCCAATTTAATGTAAAGTTGGGATATGGTCAAGCCCCAGGGTCTTATTGAACATCTTTCCAATGATTTCTTAAAAAAAGACGAAAAGATAGCGTAAGCATAGCCCATGGCTTTACCGATCTGATTTTTTGGGAGTGCACAGGCTCAATTACTATTCCAATGGACCGGAATTGAGCCATTTTGCTTATTGAAAACTTCGATTTGCTCTTGGCTGAGTCGAAGTTTTAAGTATGGTATTTAAATTTACCGATTGCACATTTTGTCGAAAGCTTTTCAATGGAATAACTAAAGCTATCGGGTGTGAGGGTTCTTAATCTTTTACTAAGCTGCTTTTGAGCATCTGAAAAACCATTAGGATAATTTTTACTTTCAATAATATAGAAAAAATATTCGGTCAAATTTTTCTTAGGATAAATGAGGAGCCCATCAAATTCAGCCACTTCATTATTTTTATTTGCGTTAAATATCTTCGCCGCTCCTGTAAAAACTAGTGTAATTCCCGAATAGTTGAATTTTTCAACAGCTTTTCTAGTTTGTTCTATTTCACATAATTGGTCGGCGGTAATTTCATTCTTGACTTTATCTATATATTTATCAATAGCTTTGAGAGTTTTATATTTACCGTCTTCTATAATGAAGGGATTATATCTTACATCATGCGCCTGTAAAATAAATCTTTTATCCCATCCAAATATCGATTTAAGTATTATTGAAAACAATTTTTCTGAATTTTCAACATTGTCAGGATTGTAATAATCTTCTTTAAAAAGCCTAGTTAATTTAATAAGCTCGTATGAAAGGTTCAAAGCTGTCTTTAATCTTTCAAAAAACTTCTCGTCAATAATAGATGCCGAAATTTTCAATACATTTTTTTCTATATTAGTAAGAGCGCCTATTCTAATTTTACTTTTCCCAATTCTATTTCTTATTTTTATTTCCCATTTGTAACTATCATTTGCAATCTCAAGTGGTAAAAACCCTTTTGTGTTTTCAAAATTAAGTGATATAATCTGTTGACTATTCCAATCTGGACGATTATAGCTCTTCCATTTGTTATCTATTTCTGAATTACATTTTAAGACTTTAAATAGATTGGAAATTGTAGTTAATTCATTCTTTTTGGAATAGATATATTGTACGATTTCTTCGGTTGCTTTATTAGTATTTAAGATAGATTCAGAGTTGAGATATACAGAATTCTGAAGAACGTTTTCCAATTCATCTAAAGCATTTTTATAGGCAGATTTTTTAATAAATATTTCTTCATAATATTTACCAAAACTTAAAACTATCGATGTTAAATTTAGAGTAAAAGGAACTGGAGCATAAATAGAATCGAGTGCTAAAAATGCTATCTTTCTTATATTACTGTATACGTCCCAAATTTTTGTCAAATGTACATTAGATGAATCACGAATAAAATATGCCCTAAGAAGTTTTGAAGCAAATTCAATACAACCAGAATTGTCTGTTCTTTTATATCTCGATAGTAGAAAAAGGGCAAAGAAAATGTTTAAATTATAAAAATTACTTTCATCGATTAATTGATCAAATAAAGGTCTATCAATTTTATTAAGCCCAGCTCTAAAAAGCTTTTTGATGTCTTTATTTTCTTTAAAAACATGTAACCAAGCTCTGTTAGCCGCGAAAGTACCATCGCTATAACCTATGTTCGTCAAAAGAATAAGGCATTGAATAATTTCTGATGAACTAGGATATTTACTAGAATTTGATATTTTATCGAAAAATAGCCGTTCACTTGAGAACCCGTAATTGTTACCTTTTTGCTTTGATATTTCTGAAATTAATGTCCATTGTAAAAAAACATATTCATATCTATTGTGATGAGCCCCGGGAAATATATCCCTTAGTCTACCTAACTGGCTTATATTCCTCAATCTATCTATGTGGCCATAGTTTTCTAGAAATTCAATTAAGTATTCAGTATGTCTAAAAATATTAGTGGTAAATTCTCCGTTTCCCGGAATATTATAGTTTTGAATTGCCATTAAACTTAGTCTGCTAAATGTGGAATAACAATTATTTATACTTTGTTAATTTTGATTGGACTATTCTTTCAAAGCCGCTCTTTTTATAAAACTCGATAACATTTCCATCGGCGGTGAGCATCTGCTTATGAAATCCTTATAAATCTCCTGCATTTATCCATCACCAATCGTCTAACATCTTGGCTTGGTAGGAGGGGACACGACATTCAATCAAGCATATTCTTCATAGTGCAAAACCTGCGGAAAAGGACCATAATAGTCGTGCAGTAAGGCTTTCCATTTCTGGTATTGCGGCGACTGCCAGAATCCAACTTCATGTGCTTCGACAGAAACCCATTGCACCAATAAAATGTATTTGTTGTTTACCTCTATAAATTTCTTTGAGGAGTGTTTTATATATCCGTCGATAGATGAAATATACTGGCTAGCTATTTGAAAATCAGTCTCAAACTTCTCCGCTCTACCAAGTTTTACATTTAAAATAGCCTCTTCTAAAATCATCGAGTTTTATTTTTTAAAAATTAGGATTAGCAATGTCAGTCAATATTAAATCAATCTCTTACCAATTAAGTGAAGACACATCCTTAATTATGGCCATAACAAATAATATTATCAACGTACAAAAGAACAGATGCCCCATAAAGAACATTGTCCGTTTTTTCCTTGGTTCTTCGTTTGCTTGATAGCTTTTCCAACTATAATACAAACCTATTGGAGCCAATATTAATGGAATTAATACAGGTAATAATGTTATCGCCGATATCAATATTAAATGATCCTGACGTAAAGGCGACAAAAGCATAACTAGTAAAATCAAGATTAATGACGCAATGGTATAGAATCTAAATATTTTTATAGATTTGTTTAAATACTGTGTTTCTGCGATTAAGGACATGTAATTATTTCTTGCTTTGTTTATTCCCCTCAGCTTTAGTCTCCGCATCAACAACTACAATTTTAACGACTACGTTTTCCATCAATTTCGACTCAGTCCCGTCAGCTTTTTTCTTAGGTACTTTTTTATAATGGATTACAATTTGCTCATCTTTAGGATTTCCATTGGGGAAAAAATCATCCAAGCTTTTCAAACCAAACACATTCTTTAATATTCCCATATGGCGGACGTTATACTTTTCAGGTTGGTCAAGTGATTCGCATTTACCTACAAATTTTACTGCAAACCCCATTTTTTCGCTCAATAGCTCTTGTGACCAGCCTTTTTCCTCACGCAGAGCTTTAATATTGCAGATCAATTCATACTCTATTCTAAATATAGATTTTGTTTGATAAATCTCAATCATATAAATAAATATTACGACCAAATATTTGGTCGTCTTAAACATTGTTTTTATATTTGTGTAGCCAATCTAGGATTGGTTATAAAATAGTTAACTAACTCCACCTAAGTGGAGCGTGAGTTGAACGAGCCTCTGAGTCCATAAACTAGCAACTTTAAATTCAAAGCGAGGCAGCAGGTTTAACCCACGTCTAAAGATATTGTGTATATTTACACAGTCTTTAGGCAGGGCCTGTTGATTACCGCTTTGAGGGCTGCTAGTCCCTGGATTCAGGTATGCGACAGATAACCCTGCCTTCAGCATTTTGGGTCGTTCACATAAAACCAAAACGATTATGAGAACGAACACAAAAATCACCCCTCTTTACCCGGAATCGATCCAAGTTGGATTGATTAGGTATTCCCGCAAATCACTTTTAAAGAACATCTTCCGCGCACCCGAATAGGTTGCGCTCCATCAAACACAGGCTGTAAAGAGCATTAAAAAGGGGAGGTGTCGACTTTCCTTAAAATGAAAAGACGGCTGAACCTAATTCAGTTAATTTCCCTCTTTTTACGCCTGTCACCGACCTATCTGTTTATATGATTGTATAAAAAGGTAATATTGGCCAATGATATAGCTTGATTTAATATTTGCACCTTAAAATTAAGCAAATTTTCATTCAGTCCAAACTTTTTACCTGTAGTTTTTATTGCAATACAATAGCTGCTGTAGGTTGGTCTTTACTTCTTTCCGGCAGGGAGCGCCATAATTAACCCTATTTATGCCTTGAAATTGTATCTCGGCGCTTTTCGGACTTTTAATCCTATTTGTCCATTTGGCATAGGTCGTATTTGACCTATGCAATGACAAGCCTTTTGAACGCGACAAAATCGCGAATTGGAAAGCTATGCCTTTAGCTGAGCGAGCATCCAAAGGTTTGTCGTACTCGATGAAACTAAATTATGAACCAAAAATCAAACAACCTGCTACCTTTTGAGCTAGCATGTTATGAAATATACGACAATGGATACGATCCATTAAATACCATTCGGGAGTTCTGGTCCCAACATACCATTACTGACTGTCAGGAAAATCTATCGACACTCTTTGAAAGCTATAGAAAGTGTGCGGTACAGGAAGATGCTGCCGACATAAAGCAGATGCACGTGTTTTTGATGAAAGTATGCCGTGTGCTGATGGCTTATTTCCTGGTGCACTTTTGTAAGATCGGTATCGATGCAGTGCCATTTGCCTTTGCGGAATCTGCAGAAGCTATTACGGCCAATCTGGAAGCCAAGCAAAGGATCCACAGTTTCTTTAATAGAATTGCAGAATAATACCTAATCCATAAGCAGATGATAAAAAGATCTAATCTATCCACTGCCTTATTGGATAAGGTAGTCAATATTCCAGTTATACAGATTACATTACTTGTAATCGTGTTCCTCTTAGTTTTTCAATCCTATTTAACTTGTTTTTTAAAGGCATTGAAGAACATAAGAGCTTTTATCGTACTAGCTCTTATGTTTCATATGTTTAGTTTATCAGCTCAGACGCCCCGCAAGGACAGCGGGGCCAATGGGCTATTAAAAGTGTCTGGTACAGTGGTGTCGGCTTCGGATGGTAAACCAATTCAGGGGGTGTCGGTCCGCATAACAGATGAAAAGGGGAGAGCATCCACCAAAAGTGATGGCTCTTTCTCCATACCAGTAATTGCTTCGACAGGAACGCTGAAGTTTAGCCACGTGGGTTTTAAGCCTTTAACGCTACCATATTCTGTTGGGGTATCGTTAACCGTGAAGTTGATACCGCTGGAGAATCAATTGGATGAGGTGGAGGTAGTCTCTACCGGCTACCAAAAGATTCCCAAAGAGCGGGCAACAGGGAGCTTCGAGTTTGTGGATAACAAGCTACTCAACCGAAAGGTGTCGACTGATTTTATCAGTCGTCTAGAGGATGTGGTGCCGAGTATCACCACAATGAAGACTTACCAGCCTGCTAGAGGGAAACTGCTCAATTTTAATATCCGTGGTCAAAGTACTTTACGCTCTAACGTATGGCCGCTGATCGTACTGGATGGAATGCCTTATCAGGGAGATTTTAACAACATCAACCCCAATGATATTGAAAATGTCACCTTACTAAAGGATGCTGCGGCCTCATCGATTTGGGGTGCGCAATCGGGTAATGGTGTCATCGTTATTACCACCAAGAAAGGGAAATTTGGTCAACCGATCCAACTGTCGTTTAATAGTAACATCACTGTAGGGGCAAGGCCAGATCTTTACTATCAGCCTCAGATGAGTTCGGCAGATTTTATTGAAGCCGAGCGTTACTTTTTTGACAAGGGGGGCTATGATTTCAAGTTTGAGGATATCTTCAATCGCCTATCGCCGGTATTGCTGCTATTGAAGGAAAATCGGGACGGTTCTTTATCAGATGCGGATCTGGAAGCTAAATTGAATGACCTCAAAAAAATAGATTCCCGCGACGATTTTAGTAAGTACGTTTACCGCAAAGCGGTCAAACAGCAGTATAATATTCAACTGTCTGCCGGTTCGGATAAAATGTCCAATTTGTTTTCCGTAGGCTATGATCGCAACTTGAATAACGTCGTTACCTCAAGCTATGATCGGCTCAATCTGCGGAACAATTTCCGTGTTAATCCCCTTAAAAACCTATCATTTGGGCTGGATATCCTATACATAGAGGGGCGAAACAAAGAGTACGGCTATAGCAACCAAAATCAATACAATATGCTGTTTGGCGGTAACTACCCCTATACAAGGCTAGTCGATGATCAGGGGAATCCGGTGGAGGTGATCGGAAACGGCCCACTACCTATTTATCAGGATACTGCGGGTAACGGAAGACTGCTGAGCTGGAAGTATTTCCCGCTGAAAGAACTTGACCAGAGTTCGGAGATCACTAGTTCGCGTGAGAATGTCTTTAACCTTGACGGTAAATGGGAGCTGATACCCGGGCTAAATCTATCCGCAATCTACAACTACAGACGATCTTTGACGAAAACGGAAAACTGGCAAGGTGCTGACTCTTATTATATGCGGCAGCTCTTAAATAGCTACGCCGTGTATGATGACAATGCTATTAAATGGAATATTCCGCTCGGCGATAAGATGACTTTCTTCAATCAGGAGGGTGTAGCACATCAGGGAAGGGTGCAGCTGTCTTATGATCATAAGTGGAACGATAAACACGATCTGCACAGCATAGTGGGCTATGAAATCAGGCAGAATACGGCTTCGCAGAACTCGGCGCTCTATTATGGTTATGATAAAAACCGCTTGACTTATATGCCCGTAGACTATGTAAATCAATTGCCTTTTGCAAATGGTTACTTGGGCACAAATCGGATTTGGGGTGAGATGCCTTTGATGGGTACAACGAATAGGTTTACATCGTATTTTGCAAATGCGTCGTATGCCTATGATGGCAAGTATATCCTGAGTGCAAGCGCCCGTAAAGATGCCTCTAATCTCTTTGGTGTCAAATCAAATAACAAAGGGAAACCTTTTTGGTCCGTGGGTGCTGCATGGGTACTAACAAATGAAGGCTTTTTAAAAGACCACTCCGTTTTTTCTTCCCTAAAACTTCGGGCAACCTACGGTTTTAATGGTAATGTGAATAATACCACAGCAGCCTTCCCAATTATGACCATCCAAAGTCAGGTGCATGGTGTTACGGGATTGCCTTATGCGCAGATTATGTCGCCGCCCAATCCATCGCTTCGTTGGGAAACGGTGGGTATGCTCAACTTCGGACTTGACTTTGCCCTATTGAACAGCCGTATTTCTGGGACATTGGAGTATTTCAGAAAAACACCACGCGATCTGGTGTCAACGACAAAATTGGATCCAACTACCGGATTCTCAAGTATGAATATGAACAGTGCTGATATCTTGGGAAAAGGTCTAGACCTTTCTATTCAGAGTAGAAATGTAGTCAATCGCTTATTCAGCTGGACAACAAATCTAATTTTCTCATACAACCGTAATACCATCACCAAATCGTACCTGAGTAACACCAAAGGTTTGAATTATATCTCGGGGCCACAGACCAATTTTCGTACGCCTGTAGTAGGTGCAGATTTATTTGGGCAGTATAGCTTTAAGTGGGCGGGATTAGACCCCGAGACTGGAGAACCCCGTGGCTACGTGAATGGTGAAATCTCAAAGGATTACCCGACAATATACAATGGTACACAGGTGGCCGATCTGGATTATTGGGGATCGACAGTGCCGGTGTATTTTGGAGCATTCAGAAATACATTTACGTACAAAAATTGGGAAGCTTCATTTAACATTAGTTATCAGCTGGGCCATGTGTTTTTGAGAAACTCCTTTAACAATTCCATGTTTTGGGATTACGAAACGGGGCACAGTGACTATGCACTTCGTTGGCAAAAGCCGGGTGATGAAAATTGGACTGACGTACCGGCTCTTTCTTATCCGGTTAATAGCGGGGCCATGTTTTATAGCCTATCTTCTGCGCTGGTAGAAAAAGCTGATCAGATCAAACTCCGCGATTTTCAACTTGCCTATCGGATCAATAGCAGCAAAGTGATTAAAAACCCGCAGCTCTATCTCTATATGCAAAATCTTGGAACGATCTGGCGGGCAAATACTTGGGGTATCGATCCTGAATTTGGTAAAAATAGCCCTGATCCGTTTAGTGTTTCCCTGGGGATTAACTTTTCACTTTAAAGCCTATTATCATGATGAAATATTTAATTACTGTGGCCTTATCCACCTTGTTTGTGGGCTGTTCTGATTATTTGGAACTGAAGCCTGACCAAAAAATGGTGATTCCAGAGACTCTAGAAGATTGTGAATTGTTGTTGAACGACTATCCAACCATGAATTCAGGCTTTCCGATCATGGGGGAAGTGTCTGCCGACAACTATTATTTGACGACGACAAGCTGGCAATCGGTATCGCTCATTGATGAGCGTAACGGTTACATTTGGTCGGATGAAATGGTCACTACAGCTACCCCTTGGCAAACAAGTTATAAAGCTATCTATCAGGGTAATCAGGTGCTTGATGTGCTGGAAAACTTGAAAACAAAACCGGCTGATTTAAATCATTTCAGCGAGCTCAAAGGAGCGGCTTTATTTTTCAGGGCCTTTGCCTTCCATCAGCTATTGGCAAACTATGCTATGAACTATGCGGCCTCTAACGCATCGTCAATGCCGGGAATACCCCTCAGACTCAAACCGGAGGTGGATGATGCTGTAAAGCGCGCGTCTTTAACGGATAGCTATGCACAGGTAATTGCAGATTTCAAGTCTGCAGCTCGTTTATTGCCTGCAGATGGCGCGTTGAAGGCTCGCCCTTACAAGGGGGCGGCCTATGGAGGGCTGGCACGTACTTATTTGGATATGGGCATGTATGAGCAGGCCTACCTATATGCCGATTCTGCACTGCATGTACGTGCGGATCTATTGGACTACAACAGCCTTAATGCAAATGCATCGCTTCCTATTGCTCGCTTTAATAAGGAAGTGCTCTTTCATGCGATTACGTCAACAAGTTATGCATTGGCACAGGGAGCCGCAAAAATTGACTCTAATCTTTACCCCGCTTATGAGCAGCATGATCTACGAAAGAAAGTATTCTTTAAGGCCAATTCAGGGGCAAATGCTGGAACCTACGCCTTTAAGGGGTCTTATAATAATACGGCATCGGGTATGTTTGTCGGACTGACAACTGCTGAGATGTACTTGATCCGCGCCGAGTCTGCCGCCAGATTGGGTAAAACAGCTGCCGCCTTGACTGACCTAAATCATTTAATGAAAAATAGATGGTTAACTGGTTTGTATACTGATTTTTATAGTATCGATAGAAGTGCAATAATTGCGAAAATACTAGCTGAAAGAAGGAAGGAGCTGTTATTTAGAGGCCTACGCTGGCCTGATCTAAAGCGGCTTAATTTAGATAATACGAATAAAATACAACTAAAAAGAATAATCGATGGTAAGGAATACCTGTTGGAACCCAATAGCTTAAAATATGCGCTATTGATACCACAGGATGCTATTGACGAAGGAAAACTTGAACAAAATAAAAGATAGGAGACAAAATAATGAGAAATTATATAGCTATACTAGCCATGTTATTATTTACACTGGCAGTGCATGCGAAGCAAACGTCCAGCGCTTTAAAGGTGGGTGATAAAATAGCACTTCAAAAGACCTTGAAAACAATGGATGGCCGTAGCATCTATTTTGATGCTTCAAAGCCCAAGATCATCGTACTTGAATTTTTTGATACCTATTGTGCTTCTTGTATTGAGAGCATGCCTAAATTGAAAGCACTGCAAAAAGAGATGGGCTATAAAATAGAAATCTATATGACGACCTGGCAAGACCATAAGACGATAGAGCAGTTCTATAAAAACAACAAATACTTAAAGGAGAAAAACGGCATACTTCCTACTATTGTCAGTGACAGCATTTTGCATCAGCTATTCCCACACAAATCTGTACCGCATTCTGTATGGATAATGAATGGTGAAGTTAAAGCAATTACCCATGCCGATTATGTTAAAAAGCAATATCTGAGCGAATTATTGGCATCAGCAAAAATTAGCGTCCCTATCAAAGATGACTTTAAAGAATTGGAATCTGTAGTGGAAAATAATGATCTTCATACTGGAACCAACAACTTACTAGGCTATGTTGAACTATCTAAATATAACGAACAACTTGAACAAAAAGCGAGTGTAAATCTGGATAAGGATACGCAGGGCAGAGCAGTTGCTTACTTCAATAACATGGATGTATTTGGCGCTTATTTATCCTTATGGGCTAAAATTAAGAAACCGAAGTTTTTTATGCTTCCACAACGGATTGTTTGGAACGTTAAAGATTCAAGTAATTATACCTACAGTGATTCAAACCAGCAGACCTATCAGGAATGGATCAGAACGCATGGAATCTCCTATAAACGTGTACAAAAGACCGAAATAGATGAGAGCGCCTGGGCAAAATTGATATTAGCTGATTTAGATGCCATGTTAGGACTAGAAGTGAAATGGAAGATGAAAACTATGCCTTGTTTGGTATTGAAACGTGTTGGGAAAAATAAGGCTATTGCGCCTAGGGGAGACAGCAAATTGTTGAAGGCCGAAAGTACATCCTCGTTAACTTTTACGATTGACTATAACGGTGGGTATCCACCTACAGTGGATGAGGTACAAGAAAAAATAGCCTTCGAAGTCCCGAAATATAGAAACCTAGAGGAGCTAAACCATGGTTTGGAAAATTATGGTGTCCGCTTTGTTAAAGAATTGCGGGAAATTGAAGTACTCGAGTTCAAAGAGCGGGGATTATAAACATAAAAAGGGAAGGGCCAGCATAAAACTGGCCCTTACTCGATCTGGAAATTTTAAAAATTTCTTACGACCGTAACTGAACGTTTGTTGAGGAAGTCCTGTTGTGAAGAGCCTCTATCATCTGATCTTTTAAAGAATCAGTGATATCCGGCTGCCCACTTCCATCTGGATCTGCCTGGATAGCACAAATTTTGTTTGTACCGGTCGGACAGGATGGTGAAGCCACTGGTGAATAATCACTCGGCTGTGTAGGATTTCCGCTAACATTTAAAGAAAACCAACTCATAATTGTAAGGTTTAAAATGTTAATAAATTAGATTTATAATTCAGTACGCTGCAGTCGTACCGGCCCCCATACTGGTTACGGTTGCTCGTAACCGACGGTCTGGCGAGGTACTCCTTTTGCCAGGCCGTTTTTTTACCCTTGAACTTTTTTCTCCCAAGTTCATGATTTCGTAGCTGTCTACTTGTGTTCCTTTTCTTATCACTAAGATCAAAAGAGATTCTGCTTATTCAATTTGGATATCCGAAGATCTGGATACAAAAATTGATAGTGATGGATATCAGTTTTCACAGCGGCAGCTGACTGAAGTAGCTCACATTCATATGCAGGTAGTTGGCGAGATCTTTATTCTGGATGCGGTTATAAAACCAACCCAAACGCTCCAAAAGTGCCGCCTTGCGCTCGGCCGCGGGTAGAAGCATCAGCTCAATACGTCGTTGCCGTTGCTTTGCCCATTCAAAGATCAAATCTCTGTAAGGGGAAATCAGTTGTTTGTATTGGGATAGGAGGTTGTCTAAGTCTCCCGCCCTTAATACAAACAAAACGCAGGGCTCTACACTGACAAAGCTATAATTGCTCTGATCGGATGGAAATATGCCAAAATCTCCCTCAAGCATAAAATGGGCAATATCACCACTGAGTTGATTCTCCTTTTTCAGTATACCTGAATGGAGAAAGAAATTATCCTTTTCATGCAGCGATAAATAATGGTCTCTATTGATACGTTTGATAGAAATATGGGACAGTAACTGTTCCTGCATAGCTGGAAGCAAGGATACATGTTGCATAATGGTCTGAATAAGTTTTTCCGTCGGTGCTTGATTCATAGTCTTTATTTAACTGATAAAATAGTTGACTCTGCCAGCGACAATATCGTCCTGCCCAGGTTCGGAAGTAGCTGATACGTTTTCTTCACGACGGATAAATTTTGAACTGCGTTGAGCAAGATCTCCTTTGGTCAACGTGACCTCGAGTCGGTGCCGAAAACAATAGGCGAGCACCTGGCCGTTTTTCAACGCAAATTCCAGTCCGAGCGAATACAAATAAATAATCTGGTCTTCGGTTAGGGTGAAGGTGTTGATGATCCAATCGAAAAAATTGACTTCAACATAGTCGGCTTCCAATTCAACTTGGCTATCATCTTTTTGATAGAGATCATACATTTTTTCGTTGACACCGCTTGATGTTAATGGGTACTTTTTTGTAAACATGGTTTAGTTTATTAAATTGTTAAAAATGGGGTGAATTCTTCCTATTCTCAAAACTAATTAAAGCCCGTTTTTCCCGAAAATGGGTTTCCCAGATCATGATAAATTGGGACAATATCTGTAAATTAGGGACATTGTTTCTCGATAAAACTACACTTTTGTGTAGTTAAGGTTATATAATTTATAAAATAAGCATTTGACTTGCTTATAATGGCTTCTATTATGCTTTATTATTAAATTCAATTCTGTAACTTAGAACCGACCCAAACTAGATCATCTAATACAAGTTTTTCTTATTTATTTAAAAGAATTTTCTATGCAACGTTTGTACAAGCGACGGAAAGCTATTTTTAATGTTGGCAGATTGACCGTATCTTTTATCGGCTCCTATATCTTACTGGCCTACGGCGAACCAGAAGGCTTCTTTAAAGTTTTTCTTGAGCCTGGATTTCGTTTGCAGCTCGCACTGAACACGGCCGGGTTTTATCTCTTGTCTCTTCTGATCAGCAGGCTAATGGGCCAAAAAATACCGTTGATTTCCAGATTAAAATATAGTGCTCGCAGCTGGTTTTTGTTATTATTGAAAGGTATTTTCATTCCATCAATTGCGCTAATCGTACTTTCCTATATTTACTTTTGGATCCATGGGGAACAATTTAATTTTATCAATAACCTCAAGGTGATCTTTCCGATTTCCTTTTTGATGATGATGGTTTTTTTCGGATTTGAACTTACTATTCTTGGTATATATTATAGTACGGTATTGGCGCGAAACCTTAACATAAATCTGGTTAAGAAAACACAGGCACAAGAACAAAAGGACGAAGGTATTTTGCTGGAAAATGAGTTTGATTTCAGTCCATATCTTTTGATCGAACTGGAGGAAAGACGTGTTATTGGACTGGACGCCGATGCCCAAAGCCATAAATTGCCCTATTCCACTTTAAAGGAGGTGAAAGAGTTGCTAGCGGGAGATAATCGATTTTTCGCCACTGGGATCTGGTTGCTGCAGCATAAGGGAATTGGTTCGATAGAAAGGGAAGCCAACAGCAGAAATTGGAAAGTTTACCTTAAAAAACCTTGCGTCGGCTACCTTAAAGTAAATAAAAATGATCAGAAGCGGTTTGTATCCTGGTACGAGCAATGTGAAAAGCTAGAAGAAGAAAGGAACTCAAGATAAACCGAAATCATACTTAAAAGAATTTCCTGCTGCGGTATGTGCTGATCAATTTTTCAGGCACCGGCTACGGATGGTTTCTACATCGATGCCGGTATAGGCGGCAAATTCCTCCACGGTGATGTACTGATTAAGTTCTTTGCCATAGGCATCTTTGATGGTCCGAAGAATACGGACCGCTTGTTTGTAACTCTTTCCCAAGAGGATACTCACGTCTTTTGCATAAATGCAGACACGTTGATTGCTCATAATTATTATTTACTTAATTGTTAAAAATAGCTTTTTAATCGGCTCATCAATTGTTTATCCTTAAGCACCCTTCAAGTAGGATAGAAGCACCATTTAAGTACATTTTTCCATGTCATAGTTTAGTACTATACCAGTACTATAGCTGTGCTTAACATGTGCTACAGCTGTACTGCTCAATAAATGGTTTTATGTATCGCTTTTTACCATCGAGAATGAACCGGTTTTTATTAACCTAAAGTTAGGTAATGTTATTTATATGTAAAATAGACAAATGATCCCATTTAACCCCATTTGGATACAGGTAAGCCCACATCAGCCCATTCGGGACAAGCACTGAGTTTTGTCTATGCACCTTTGTTTCGTAATCCAATGATAAACAATCATGGCAAGACAAGTAAGTTTAGTAAAATTTGAAGGAAAGATCGGGGATCTTTCCTTCTACAAGGACAAACGCGGTTATCAGGCACGTATGAAAGGCGGCCCATCCAAAGAACAGATCAATTCTGATCCGCGGTTCCAGCGAACAAAAGAAAATGGCCAGGAATTCGGCCGTGCAGCAAATGCTTCCAAAAAACTGCGTGAGCAGCTACGCGAAGTACTCAATCAGGGCGCGGATGCAGCGTTCAGCAACCGCCTGACAGGACGTATGAATCGCGTCCTGCGCGCAGATGAAATCAATGGCAGGGGCGATCGCCAGGTGCTCGCCGCCAACCTTGGTCAATTGGTCGGCTTGGAATGTAATCTCAAAGCGCAGCTCAAGGATGTTTTTTTTCTAAAAATCCGACCGACCTACGATCGTGCTACAGGTGATGGTTATATTGAGATACCGGCGATCATCGCAAAAAACGTGATCAAAGGGCTGGAAGGGGCTACGCATGTGCAGATCCAGCTCGTGGCGACGGAATACGATGCCCAAAATCCGGATGCGGACGAAGTAGCCATTGCGCGGTCTGCGTACATGGATATCGGGAAGAGTGATGTGACAGCGGCGCAGAACATAATTTTGACGCTGGAGCCTCAGCCTGAATCTGCTGTGCTGATCATGATGGGTATCAGTTATTTTCAATTCGTCAATGGGGGATACTACCCTTTATCCAACGGTATGTACAATGCGTTGACCTTTGTTCAAGTCATCCAGCCGTAAGACTATGAAAACTAGGCATACCCTCAAGCTCGTACGGAAATACGGGGCTGAGGGAACAAATGGAACGATCACTTTTAATGGCGAGCATATCTGCCATACCATCGAACTGCCCGATCGCAACAACATCCAGCGGATCAGCTGTATTCCGATCGGTCAGTATAAGCTCGAAAAAATCCGCTATCAGCGGCATGGCGAGCAGATCGGTATTCCGCATGTACTCAACCGCGAAGGTATTCTTATTCATGCGGCCAATAATGCACAGGATGAATTGCTGGGTTGTATCGCTCCAGTGACAATACTTACAGGGGAAGGCAAAGGCGATTACAGTGGCAAGGCCTTGGCAAAGCTCAAAGCCCTGGTGTATAGCCTGTGGGATATGGGGGATGAAGTGTATTTGAGTATTCGTTAAACATGAAGGGCTGGAATAATCAATTGCTTTCTTTTGTGTCATCTTTTTAGTTCTCTGGCTATATGAATCAAACTCGCTACACTCGGACAGTGATTCATATTTACGCCAGATTCCGTCAAAGCTTGACAGTCAAAAAGCTATATTTTTTATTCCTTGCCCTTCATATTTATCAAAGGTGAGTTATTGGTGGCTCTATTGAAAACGAAAAAAGCATGAAAAAACTCTTTAACAAAATAGGACAGGTGCTGCAGCTGGTGCTGGCGGCTCCTGTTAAACTACCGGGAAAGGTAGGGAATGTATTGAAATACCTGGCCCTGGGGCTGGGGATTATGGAAACGGTATTGGATGAAGCTAAACCACCACAGGAGGTGAAAGACGGAAAACCGCCATCGGAAGCTGATTTAAATGTGGCAGATGGCATTGCCGAAATTACGGCTGAAAGGAGAGCGATGGATGAAAGTCAATGATATCCGCATCTCAGCTATCGGCGGCGCGATCTGTTCCGTCTGGGCCAGTATCTCCCTGGGTGATGTACTGCAGACCGCCTTGACAGCTGCACTAGGTACCTTGGTCAGTTTCGCAACGAGTAGGCTACTGTCCAAATTGGGTAAACGCAAAAAATGAGTTGAACAAAAAGGCGCACAGGATCGTGCGCCTTTTTGTAAGGCAACATCTTCATTTGTAGGGCAAAATCCTCAGTTTTTATCTTTTTTTAATTTCCGAAAACAGCCTATCGACATCTTTCTTAGCGAACAGTCCGGTTCCCTGCGCCATCGTCGTGGCCGAGCCACATGCGATTCCCATTTGAAGGACATGCTGCAGATCGCCTTGTTGGCTAAAACAGAGATTATCCCGGCGACCATACTTTCACCAGCTCCCACAGTACTGCGCGCCTTTACCTCAGGGGAAGGTAGCTGGATTTTTTCTGTTTTTGAATACAATATAGCCCCTTGAGCACCCAGAGAGACCACGATAAGAGTAGCTTTACCCTCCGAAATTAGCTGCTGGGCGGCCATGTATTTTGATCTCGTTTGGCTATTCGAAAACATACCTTTGCTCAAAAGCCCAACCAATGAGAATATCCCATAGTCGGATTCCAAAGAGATTTATCAGCTGATTGTTTCTGACCTTAAATTTGCGGCCGCCAATATTCCTGAAACAGCTTATCCCAAATCAGCTGCCGCAACCAATCATGGGCGGGCAAATCCTTTTGCTGCTAAAGTAGGGATGGGTTGGAATTTTTCTTAGGGCAGTGGATGTAATTGATATGGTGATGCCTTGGCTCCAAAAACAAAAAAAGGCTTTCTGATTTCTCAGAAAGCCTTTCTGTCTTGGCGGAAGAGGCGGTGTAAGTACCCCATTTTTCCGACAGCTGGGATTGGACTTTTCTAATTTACGTTACTAATTGATTTATTTGTTGTTTGTGTCTAATATTTTTTGATAATTCCGTTGGTGTAAGATTCCCAAGAC
>PJUE01000671.1_pt1 | contig 17253 bp, 18 predicted proteins | sample 1512171 | NCBI WGS metagenome assembly PJUE01 (sample SAMN08177674, study PRJNA422409) | Feces metagenome, whole genome shotgun sequencing project. | isolation source: Chicken feces (3) enriched on wood chips: alkali lignin treatment | host: Gallus gallus | place: USA: Madison | collected 2015-01-15
CGGGCCTAAATCTCGTCTATGGCGGGGCCATGCCTGACGTGCGTTCGCCGGGCGCGGTCGGGCGAATATCGTGGTCGGAAGGCTTGTCACGTATTCTGGCCGGCAGCGGCCTGACCTATCGCTTCACCGGCACAGGAACCGTGCGGCTTGAACCCGCGCCCCAGCGTGCGGCGGGGGACGGCGTGATCCAGCTGGGCGCCGTGCGGGTGGAAGGCGCGACGGCTTCGTCCGGCATGACCGGCGCGGGCGCAGGGCTCAGCGACGACGCGGTCTACAGCGAACCGGCGCCGGTCGCGCATATCAGCGCCGACCGCATCGAACGCTATCGTGGCTCCAGCCCGGCGGACGTGTTCCGCGGGACGCCCGGCGTCCTGTCCGGCGAGGCGCGCAACGGCGCGGGCGCCATCGACCTGAACATCCGGGGCTTGCAGGGCTTCGGCCGGGTGACGACCAAGATCGACGGCGCCGAGAACGCCGTGACCGTCTATCAGGGCTATCAGGGCGTCTCGAACCGCACCTTCATCGACCCGGACTTCATCGCGAACGTCGATGTCACCAAGGGGGCCGACGCGGCGGCGTTCGGCAATGCCGGATCGGTGGCGATCCGCACCCTTGAGGCCGGGGACATCGTGCGCGAGGGCGAGACATGGGGCCTGCGGGTGCGCGGCGGCCTGCGCGGCAATACATCTGACCCGACGGCGAGCGACCGCAGCGGCTATGTCTATCGTTCGGTGGTCGGAACGGCCGATCCGTCGGCGACCGGCATGGACCGTCCCGGCGTGCTTGAGCCGACCAGCGGCTGGGCCAGCGTCGTCGGCGCCTATTCCAGCGACGCGATCGACCTGCTGGCGGGTTACACCTATCGCGAACAGGGCAATTTCCACGCGGGCGAGCATGGGCCCGTGGCCCGGCCGCTGAACATCGGCGACACCAAGATCTGGAGCGGTATTCAGCCGAACACCATGATCAACGCCGGCCTCGCCAACTATCGAGCAGGCGAAGAGGTGCTGAACAGCCAGTGGCAGACCGAGTCCTGGCTGGCCAAGGCGACGGCTCGTTTCGGCGACGGCCAATCGGTGCAGCTGGGCTATAACGCCTATCGCAGCGAGGCGGGCGACCGTCTGGCCTCGCGCCAGACCAGCCGCGAAGGCCAGGCCGAACAGCAGGCCGATACGGCAGGTACGCGGCTGGACACCTATACGGCCCGCTATCTGTGGGCGCCGTCCGACAGCGATCTGATCGATCTGAAGGCCAACGCCTACTGGTCGCATCTGGAACTGCGCAACCCGATCCGCGGCGGCCGTCTGGCGACGCCAAAAAGCGTGGGGCTGGCCGAGAATTTCCGCGTCGGCTCCGACAGCGACCTGTGGGGCGTGGACGTCGGCAACCGCTCGCGCTTCTTCCTCGACAGCGGTGATCTGGAACTGACCTACGGCCTGTCATATCGCGGCGAGGACACGCGCGGCAGCCGACACTCGGCCATGCTGGAAGGGTGGAACACCCCGCGCGACGGCTTCCGGCACGAGGTCGCGGGCTTCGCTAAGGGCGCCTATACGCCGCGCGACTGGCTGACGCTGAACGGGGGCCTGCGCTACACCCACTACTGGTCGGAGGATCGCTACGATCCCTATGAGGTCTATCAGAACACGCCGGAGAAGCAGGACGTCCGCACGGACGACGGCGGCTTCGGCCCGTCGCTGGGCGTGGTCCTGCGGCCGATGGAGGGGGCGCAGGTCTATCTCAACTATTCCAGCACCCTGCGAGCACCGGGCCTGACCGAGACCATTTCGGCCTTCAACAGCTTTGTAGCCAATAAGCAGATACAGCCCGAGCGGTCGAAGAACTGGGAGCTGGGCGTCAATCTGATCCGCAATAATCTGTTAGCGCAGGGCGACCGCGCCCAGTTCAAGCTGGGCTATTTCCACTGGGTCGTGGACGACTATATCGCGCGCAACGTCCGCACAGAGCCGACGATCGCTCTAAACATCGAGAACATCCATCAGGCGCGGTTCGAGGGGCTGGAATTCAGCAGCCGTTATGAGCTGGGCGGCCTGACGGCCGACTTCGCCGCCAACTACTACCTCGACATCCAGTATTGCCGCACGGCGGACACCTGCGGTCAGAAGTCCCTGTACGGCGACTACGCCACCAACCACGTGCCGCCGGAATACAGCCTCGAGCTGGGGCTGTCGCAGAAGCTGATGCAGGAACGGCTGACTGTCGGCGGGCGGGTGCAGCACACCGGGCCGCGCGCCATAGGCCACGGAGATGTGACGGCCCAGGGCGCGGGGCAGTTCGTGGCCCTGGTCGACTGGAAGCCTTATACCCGGACCGATCTGTTCGCCGACTATCGCGTCACGGACCGGCTGACGGCTAGCCTGCGCGTCGAGAACCTGTTCGACCGCTACTATATGGACCCGCTGGGTCTGGTGACGCAGCCGGGGCCGGGGCGCACCGTCTCCTTCAGCCTGACGCAGCAGTTCGGCGGCACCCGCCCGATCGCCTGGCTGGAGCCATTCAGTCTGGAACCGGGCGAGGTGACGCGCGACTGGAGCGGCTTCTACCTGGGCGCGCACGGCGGCGGTAAGCATGCGTCATCCTCGGGAAGCGCGACCACGCTGAATGGGACGACTAACGCCAATGCGCAGCGCGAGGCGGCGAAATGGCATGCTCCTAGCGGCCTGATGGGACTTCAGGCCGGCTATAATCATCAGCTGTCGAACCGCTGGGTGGTCGGCGTCGAAGCGGACTGGAGCCGCACCTACCTGCGAGATCGGATGAAGACCCTGTCGCTGGATCCGGGCATGGCGGAGCAGGGCTATCTGGAGGCCGACAGGGCTTTTGAAGCCAGTTGGACGGCGGGCGTGCGCGCCCGTCTGGGCTACGCCTTCAGCGATCGCTTCATGGCCTATGGCGCAGGGGGCCTGGCGCTGGCGCATGAGACCCAGTCGCGCGATCAGTACATCTCCAACTCAGGCCATGTTTCGGCGCCGCTGGGCAGCGAGACCAGCATCTTCTTCGTTGAACGCGCCTCGGTGACGCGCAAGGGCGTCTCGATCGGAGCCGGCGCCGAATACGCCCTCAGCGACCGCTGGTCCCTTCGTGCGGAATACAACTACAGCCGCTTCGGCAAGCAGGACTTCGACTTCGCCAAGGCGAGGGCTGGAACCGGCGCGGACTACACCAGTCAGCGCCAGATCGGCGTCGAAATCTATGATCCGTCGAAGGATCCCAGCATGGCCTGGCTATGCGCCATCGACGCTTCATTCTGTAAGCCCCGCCAACGACCGATCTATGAAACCGTCCAGCATGTCGGCACGTCCTCGGTAGAGGAGGGGCGGCGCGCATCCAGCGACCTGGATCTCCACGCCGTCCGTATCGGCTTGAACTTCCGGTTCTGAGACGGGAATGGCGACGAGCGGTGCGGCGATGGACGTCGGGGTTGAGCCGCAGGCGCGGCGGTCGCGTCGCCGACGCAGCGCCTGGGGGCTAGTGGCGGCGTCGCTGCTTCTGCATGCGGCGCCTTTGCTGATCGCGAGCGGCTTCTGGGCCGCGCGTCCCGACGAGGTGCAGATTCCGGATCAGGTCTTCGAGGTCGAACTGGTGCGGATGCAGGCTCCGCCCAGGCCGCCTTCGGAGCAGCCGCCGGGTCCGCAACAGACCGAGGCCGCGGCCGCGCCGGCTCAACCCCGGCCGCCGATCCAGCCGCGTGCGTCAGCGGCCGTCCCCGCGAATGTGGAGACCTTGCCTCTGGCGACGCAGCCTGAGCCGACGCCGACGGTTTCGGCGGCGCCGCCTGCGCCCGCGACGACGGCGCCGCCCGCGCGTCCCGCGCCCCCGGCGGCCGTCGCCGCCTCGGCGCAGAGGTGGGAGGGGATGCTGCTGGCCCACCTGGAACGACGCAAGCGATACCCGGCGGAAGCCCGGGCGCAGCGGCGCGAAGGCGTGGCCTACGTCCGATTCGTCATGACCCGGGACGGACGGGTTCTTTCTGTGGAACTGGAACGCAGTTCAGGACATCCGGCGCTTGACCGCGAGGCCGTGGCCCTGCTTCGCCGGGCGCAGCCCTTGCCCAAGCCGCCGCCGGACGTTCCAGGCGACCCCGTCAGTTTGTCCGTGCCGGTCGAGTTTTTCATGCGACGCTGATGAGGCTCGCTCGCCGTGCGATTGGGACGCATGGGCTTTTGAATAAATCCTGAGAGATAACTATTTCAGCAGGATTCCCATCTCAGGTTAAGAAGCGGATCGCGGGTGTGAGGTATCGCCCAAATCCAGCTCCCGCACCCAAGCATCACTAAACCCCCGTAGCCCTCGCTCCGGGGGTTGCTGCTTTTGGGGACCTGCCTAAGGGCCAGGAATGCTGAAGAAGGCGGACGGCCCGTTCCATACGACGCCGAGCGCTCCTCTATTTCTGGCGCGGAGCTTCCAGGCCTTGCTCGGAGGCGTCGGAGCCGCCGGCGCGCTGGGCCTGAACGGCGCGGGCCAGTTCTATGGCTGGTCGCGTAGGGTCGGATCCGGCGCGTGCCTCAGGTCCTCGCTCATCTCGGCCTGTTCGTGTGTCGGCGGCGTCTGTTCAACCAGAAAGGGCGCGGCACCGCCTCCGCTACGGCGTGAAAGGCTCTGGCAGCCTCGGCGTCGCGTCTGGGGACAGCGCCTCCGCAACCGGTTGAACTGATGAGCACAGCCATGCGGGAGCCGAAAGCGGATGGCGGCGTTGCATGGGCATGACTACGATGCAGGACGCCGCGCGGGCGGAGGACAGCGCCTATATCCGCGATCTGGGCCGAGCCTTCGGCGGCGCCCTGCTGTTCGGCCTGCCCCTGTTGATGACGATGGAGATGTGGGCGCTCGGCTTCGCTGCGGAACCGGAGCGGCGTCTCGTCTTTCTGCTGGCGGCGCTGCCGGTGCTGTTCGGGTTGGCGCATTACGCCGGGTTTTCGGCTCGCCGGGGTCTAGTCAACAATGCGCTGGACACCCTGGTCGCCCTGGCCGTGGGTTTCGTCACCGCCGCTACGCTTCTGCTGGTCTTCAATGTGCTGGACCTGAGTTCGCCGGCGTCCGCCGTGGGGCAGATGTCCCTGCAGGCGGTGCCCGCCGCGCTGGGCGCCCTGGCGGCGCGACGCCAGCTGTCGGGCGATCCGGACGAGGGCGATGAGGACGAAGCCTCCTATCCGGGCGAGCTGTTCCTGATGTTGGCCGGCGCCCTCTACTTCGCCATGAACCTGGCCCCGACCGAGGAGATGCGGCTGATCGCCTATATGACCACGCCGCTGGGCGCCCTGGGCGTCCTGGTCCTGTCGGTGATCCTGTTGCACCTGATCGTCTTCGAGGCGGGCTTCGCTGGGCAGGAAGAGGCGGAAACGCCGGTTCGGGCCTTCTTCGACTTCACCCTGCCGGGCTACGCCCTGTGCCTGCTGGCCAGCCTCGCCATGCTGTGGGTGTTCGGCGGAGCGGACGGCCATGGGCTCCAGGCGCTCATGGCCAATGTCGTGATCCTGGCCTTTCCGGCGGCGATCGGGGCCGCGGCCGCGCGGCTTCTGGTGTAGCCGTGACGGACAAGGAGAAACAGAAAGCAGGGAAGAAGGGCGTATCGCGGCTGCAGTGCGCCTGCGCCCTGATTGGCCTCGTCATCACGCTCGGGGCGGCGGGCGTGCTGGCGCGAGCGGCCTTCTCGGTTCCGTCGCCGGCGGCGCTGACGATCAGAAGCGAGGCGGTTCGACCTTCGCCCGGCGGATGGGTGGTCGACGTCGTGGTCGCCAACCAGGGCGACCTGGCCGCCGCCGCCGTGGATATCGAGGGTCAGGTCGGCGGCGAACGCTCCGGCGCCTCGCTCGACTATGTCCCCGGGCGGGGAGAGAAGAAGGCCAGCCTGGTCTTCTCGCAGGCGGACAAGCCAGAGCCGGCCCTACGCGTTCTGGGCTGGTCGGAGCCTTGACGCGCCGAACGCCGCCGCTCGCCGATGCCGGCGGCGATCCTCGTTAATCCGTCGCGCCGCACCGACATGAACCAGCAGTCAGCCTGGCCACATCCAGAATGGAGGCCTTGCCGCGGCTGAACCGCACGCCGCCCGTCGCCTGAAGGCTGCGCGCCGCCACGTTGATGCTGGTGCGCTGGACGCCGAGCATGGCCGCCAGTCGGGCCTGATTCAGGCGAAGCGGCGCACCGTTCCCGCCGTGATGCAGGCGAAGCAGCCATTTCGCCAGCCGCTCCGACACCCGGTGGGAGGCGTTGCAGGCGGCTTCCTGTTCCAGAAAGGTCAGACGCTGGACCGCCTGCAGGGCGACGAAACGCGCCAGCCAGTCATAGCCCAGCGCGTCGCGTGCGGCGGCGGCGGGAACCTGGAACAGCCGCACGTCCAGCAGGGGGCGGACCTGGGCGCCGCTGCCGCTGAAGCCGAGGGCGTGATCCCACCCGTAGACGGCGCCGGATACGACCGGCGCGACGCAGACCTCGCTGTCGGGCGGGAAGGCTCCGAGCACGCCGGAGATGACGAACCAGAGGTGGTCTCTGTCCAGGGGCAGGCGCGCGTCGCCCGCGATATCGACTTCCGTCCCTTCCGCGATCAGGCGCCGCTGCGCGTCCGGCGGCAAGGCGCCATAGACCGGATGATCTCCGATATGGGCGCGCGGACGCCCGTGAAGCGGGACGGACGGAGGCAGCGTGGCGGCGGAATCTGCAGGCATGAGCCCTCCTGGGGGAGGAGCCGTGCCATGAATGCAGGGGGGCGCCACTTACATGGGTTAGTCGCCGAAGTTCCGCGCGTCCGCGAGAGCGTCGGCTATGCTGAGGCCGGCGGCCAGCGCCAGGCCCGGCAGGTCGGGCAGGATGGCGCGGCCCGTCCGGTAATCGACGAGGCCCGCGCGCCTAAGCTGCTGCAGGGTGCGGTTCATATGCACGGCGCTGAGGCCCAGGATGTCGGCGAGCATGTCCTGGGTGAGGGGAAGAAGCAGGACGCCGGGTTCGACGGCGCCCAGACGGCTTTGCCGCTCGTACAACTCCAGCAGGAGGTGCGCGGTGCGCTCATAGGCGCTGAGCCGACCGAGCCGGATCACATGGCGCGCCAGCCTCAGGCGCTCCGCAGAACGGAACTGGCGCCAGGCCTCCAGAAGGCGCGGGCTGATGTCCGCGCCTTCTGAAATAGCGTCCCACAGCAGGGTCGCGTCGAGGGTCGAGGCGTCGGTCAATGCCCAGACCGCCATGTCGGCGTCCACCGAGTCGGTCGCCAGGATGACGTCGCCGGGCAGGCTCAGCCCCACGATCTGACGACGACCGTCCTCCAGCATGGCGCCCCGCGCCACCCAGCCGCGCGCCACGAGCCGGGCGTCCTTGCGTTCGGGATGAAGAGGGACGGGACTGCCGGGAGGGTGGGCCAACGCCGGACCCCGGAACCAGCCGCGAATGCGATCGACATCAGAAGACGACAGCACGGCGAAGCTGGAAAGCATCCGTTCCAACGACGCCGCCGCTATGTCTACATCATCTTGATAAGACTGATTCTTCATCCCCCTGACCAACAGCACGGCCAAGGGTGTTTCGTTCTTTACATAGGTTAGTCCCAGCGCCGCTGCAGGGCTGATAGATCGGCCTCAGGCGCGATGGTAGGAATCTGCGCACAAGGTTCGCAGCTGGCGCCACGTGGCCTTGCCTTCGAGCTGGAACAGCTCGGCCTGGGTATAGCGGTCGGATATCAACGCCTTGCGGACCTCGCTTGGGATACGGAAGCGACCGCTGCGCGCCAGCTCAAAGGCCCGCTCAATGACTGGTGTCCTGTTCACAATGCAAACTCCCCTGTTACGCGAAACCAACGCAGCTAGGCCGTAGCCGGTTCTTTGTGTCGCCTTTGCGGCGTTGCGGAACCGGGCGGAGACGAGCTTGGCGGCAACATTCGCCGTCGGGCGACGTTGAGCATCCGCAAGCGTCAGCGGAGCCGCCCCATGCACGACCATAGCCGCCTGTTGGAGAACAAGCTGGAGCGTCGCGACGCCCTCGCGGATGAGGAAAGACAGGCCTTGCGAAGCGTGCTGGTCAATATCGTGGCCAAGCCGGCGGGCAGCGATATCGTTTCACAGGACGCCCTGGTCGATCACTCCAGCCTGGTCATCGGCGGGTTCTGCGCGCGCTATCGCGACCTGAGCGACGGGCGGCGTCAATACACCCAGATCAATCTTCCCGGCGATTTCATCGACCTGCACGGTTTCGTCCTGAAGCGGGTCGATCACGGGGTGCGCGCCCTGACCGATTGCCTCATCGCAGAGGCTCCGCACGATCGTCTGCGACGCCTGACGGAGCAGCACCCGCACCTCACGCGTCTGCTGTGGCTGGAGACGGTGGTGGACGCCGCCATGCATCGCGAATGGCTCCTGGCGCTGGGGCGGCAAGAGGCGCTGGAGCGGACCGCCCTGCTGGTCTGTGAAGTCTACACCCGTCTGGAGGCCGTCGGACTCGCTCGGGACGGAGCCTTTCGTTTTCCGATCATCCAGGCGGAGATCGCCGACCTTCTGGGCATGTCGGCGGTGCATGTGAACCGCACGCTGAAGGTCATGCGCGAGGCGGGATGGCTGGAATGGAACGGCGCCGACGTCCGCATCCTCGCCTGGGAGCGGCTGGCCGATGCGGCCGAGTTCAATCCGTCCTACCTGCGACTGGAGAGGCTGCCGGTCTGAGGCGGTTCGTCCCCGCCGCCGACGAGGCGGCGGGGAGACCGGCCCTCAGGCGGGTTGCAGCGCCTCGGCGTTGACCGCGGAGTCGGCGATGGCCGTCAGGTCTTCGTCCGTCTGGCTTTCCTCCTGAAGGGTTTCGTCCAGCAGTTTGACGGCGTCCTTCAACCCCATCGCCTCCGCCCACCGCTTCAGCGTGCCGTAGCGGGTGATCTCATAGTGCTCGACCGCCTGGGCGGCGGCCAGCAGACCGGCGTCGAGCGCCGCCGTGTCCTTGTATTCCTCGGCGATTTCGTCGCCCTCGGCCAGGATGCCTTCGATGGCGTCGCAGGTCTTGCCGCGGGCGGGCTTGCCGATGATCTCGAACACCTGCTGCAGGCGCTCGATCTGTCCTTCCGTCTGCTCGCGATGTTTTTCGAAGGCCGCCTTGAGCTCAGGGGATTGAGCCGCGCGGGCCATCTTGGGCAGAGACTTCAGAATCTTGCGCTCGGCGTAATAGATGTCGCGCAGAGTGTCGTGAAACAGGGTCTGCAGCGTTTTCTCGGCCATGGTTGTCTCCTCAAAACGAGTGGGAGCCTTCGAAGCGGGAGATACGTCGCGGCGTTCCGGTATGTCTGCATCCGGACAGACGCCTCGACCCGCCCTATGAGGCGCGGAAGCCTGTCGACAGGTAGAAAAAAGGGGCGGGCCGCGGCCCGCCCCTCTCGCTTCGCAGCGGGGTCGACGTCAGCTGCTCAGGCTGGACTGCAACTGCTTGGCGCGTTCAAGGTGGGCTTCGATCTTGGGCAGGACCGTGCGGGCGTGCTCGGCCAGGGCCGGGACGTCCGTCTTGTCCGAGAAGCCGCGATGCAGGGTGACGGCCTCCTCGTGGGCGGCGACCTGTTGATCGATATAGGTCTTGTCGAAGTTCGCCGCCGTGGCCGAGCGCAGGTTATCGATCAGGCCCTGGCGACGCTGATCCAGTTCGGTCGGCACCGCGGTGTCCGGCGCCGCCTGCGCGGCGGCGGTCTTCAGGGCGGCTGAGGCGGCCGTGTGATCGGTCTTGATCATCTGGGCCAATTCCTTGACCTGGGCGTTCTGCGACCGTTCCAGGGCGATGTCGGCGGCCTGGATTTCGTACATGTCGCCCATGGCGGCGTTGGGAACATAGGCGCTGACCATATTGGCGCCCATGGTGGCGGCCGAGGTCTGGCCGACCGGCTCGGAAACGGCGTCCTGGGCCTTGTCGACGGCCTCGGAGCCCTGTTGCTGGTTGCAGGCGGCCAGGGTGAGGGCGGCGGCCGAGACGGCCATGACGGCGATGGCTTGTTTCATCATCAGTGTATCTCCTTGCGGTGGATCAGGATTTGGCGGCCATGCCCGGGGTGTCGGGGGCCAGCTCTTCCGCCTGGGTCTTGGGCGGCGGGCCGTCGGCCTGCTGCAACCCGTCGTCAGGCGTTTCTCGAATGGACAGGATGGCTTCGTGCGCCCGCATCAGGGGCGCGGCGGCGTCGGCGGCCTGCGCGTCCGTGGGCGAGGTCACCCGCAGGCGCCGCTGCGGGCCGCTGTCGCTGCCGACCACTACCTCATAGAAACGCATGACGGCCTCCCATGACGACGACGGGCGGCGGGCGAGTGCGAAGTCGGTTCATTCTTTCCTCCCTGTGACAGGAGGTTAAGCGGTCAGGCGCGTCGCCGTTCCAAACGGCCAAGCCTGAACCCGCCGTTACATGGCGCGCTCCAGAGGCGCTTCCGTACCCGTCATGCGCGGATCCGGAACCTTGGTCTGGGTGCGCAGGAAGCCGGTCGCGGCCGTGGCCAGATACACGACGAACAACAGGGCCAGGATGGCGCCGACAATCATCAGAAGCCGCCGCGGCTGTCGCAGGATCGGGGGCTTGTCCTTGTTCGCGAGGGGCAAGAGGAACTCCTTTCGTGGTGGAGGAGAAGGAAAAGGCGCGCGGCCCGTTCCATACGGCGCCGGTCGCTTCTTGATTTCCGGCGCGGTGGTGCGAGGCCTTTTCCTGGCGACGCGCGCCGGCGAGCCGAACCAAGCCGGGGAACGTCCGCGCCGGGGGCGACTTAGGAAGGCACGCCTTCAGTCGTTCAGAGGAGCCGTCATGTCCGACCGCCTGACCATGCAGGATCCCCGCAATCAGTATCCGCGCCCGCCGTTTCCGCGTCAGCCTCAGCCTGCGCCAGGCCTGGTCGCCAGAATGGAGCCTCAGCCCGATCACGGGGAGGAGACCTATCACGGCCACGCGCGATTGAAGGGGCGGCGCGCCCTGATCACCGGCGCTGATTCCGGCATCGGTCGCGCGGTGGCCATCGCCTACGCCCGCGAGGGCGCCGACGTGGCGATTTCCTATCTCCCCTCGGAGGAAGCCGACGCGCGCGAGGTGATCGCCCTGATCGAGGCGGAGGGCGTCAAGGCGCTGGCCCTGCCGGGAGACGTGCGCGACGAGGCGTGGAATGCGACCATGGTGGAGCGCGCGCTCGAGGCCTTCGGCGGCCTGGACATCCTGGTCGTCAACGCCGGCCGGCAGCAGTTCCGCGAGGACGTGGGCCAGGTCTCGACCGAGGATTTCGACGCTACGCTGAAGACCAACCTCTACGCCCTGCACTGGCTGTGTCAGGCGGCGACGCCCCACCTGTCGCCGGGCGCGGCGGTCATCACCACGGCTTCGATCCAGGCCTATGAGCCGTCGGACATCCTGCTGGACTACGCCACCACCAAGGGCGGGATCGTCACCTACACCAAGGCCCTGGCCAGGCAGTTGATCGAGAAGGGCGTGCGGGTGAACGCCGTAGCGCCGGGGCCCTTCTGGACCGTGCTGCAGCCCAGCGGCGGCCAGCCGCAGGAGAAGGTGGAGAAGTTCGGCGCCCACAGCGCCTTCGGCCGTCCGGGCCAGCCGGTCGAGATCGCACCCGTCTACGTGCTGCTGGCCTCGCAGGAGGCCAGCTTCGTCACGGGCGAGGTCTGGGGCGTCACCGGCGGCGCCGGGATCGCCTGACTCTCTTCAGACCTCGAACACGCGATAGGGCGTATCGCCCAGCGTGCGCAGAACGGGCAGGGCGACGTTGTAGACCGGGACGCCGCGGGCGGTGCGGCCTTCCGGCGCGCCGCGATGAGCGTGGCCGTGCAGCACCAGCTTGACGTTCTCATAGCGATCGACGACCTCGGCCAGCCGCGACGAGCCGAGGAAGGCGTGAATCTCGGGCGGCTCGCCGATCACCGTATCCACCACGGGGGCGTAATGGAGCAGCACCACGCTCCGCTCGGTGCGCAGGGTCCGGATCGAATTCTCGATCAGATTGGCGTCTTCCACCGCCTCATTGACGAAGGTCTTGATCGAGGCCTCGCCGAAGGAGCTGAGCATGTAGCGGCCGAAGCCGCCGACGAAGCCCTTGCCTCCGGCGAAGCCGACGCCGTCGATCTCATAGGCCTCGCCGGTCAGCATCCTGACCCCGGCCTCCGTCAGCATACGGGTCACGTCCTGCGGTTGGCCGCACTCATGCTCGTGATTGCCCAGAACGCCGACCATGGGGATGCGGCAGGCGTGCAGGTCTTCCAGCAGGTTCTCCACCTCGACTGTCTTGCCGAAATTGACCAGGTCGCCGCACAGGCACAGCACGTCGGCGTCCTCATGCACCCGGTCGAACAGGTCGCGATAGGCGCGATGCGAGGTTTCGCCGACGTGCAGGTCGCCGACGGCGGCGACGCGCAGCTTCTTCTTCGGCCCGGATTCCATGCCCGGCTGGGGCGTCTGGCCTTCGGCGGGAGGCGCGGCGGTTTCAGGCGACGGGGTCATGGCGCTCCTCCAGGCCCTTGCCCACCACGTCGCCGAAGCCCCATTCGGAGATGTCGGCGATATAGTCGCGCGGGCTGAACAGACGGCCGCGACAGACCTTAACGCGCGGCGGCGGCAGATCGACCTGAGCCTGTAGGCGACCGATCAGTTCGGTCATCAGCCAGGCGGGCACCAGGCCGCGCTCGGTCGGATAGGCGAAGCGGAAGTTGAGCAGGTGCGCCATCAGCACCTCCCAATAGAGGTCCATCTGATCCAGCAGCGACTTCCAGTCGATGGCCTCAGCCTGCTTCAGGATGACGTGGTTCACGTCTGCTCCGTCGTAGCGATAGCGGTCCTGGATGAAGGCCTTGGACAGGATCAGGGCGGTCGGCGGGGTGATCGTCACCTCATGCCCGTAGACGGTGATGCGGTCCGGCCCGAACCAGCTGTCGGACACGGCGATGGTGCCGTTCGACATGGCGAAGATCACGTCGAAGAAATGCTTGTCGTCCTTCCAGACCTTGGCGATCCAGCGTTCGTCTTCTACGTCGGTGCGATAGCCCCGCGCCTGGAAGAAGGCGAGGATTCGAGGGTAGTCGCCGGGCTTGCAGAAGATGTCGAGATCCTTGGTTGGCCGACGGATTCCCGTATATGCGGTAACCGCATAGGTGCCCGACAGCAGGAAGGGCACCCCGGATTCCTTCAGCAGGCGCAGGGCCTCCTCATAGAAGGCCTGGGCTTCGGGCGGTGGTTCAAAAGCAGGGTCGGCGACCGTGTCGGACATGGGGTGCGGGTTCCTGAACAGGGCAGGGGAACGGCGCATATCGAAGCCGGGTTCCGCCCGGGAGGGCGCAGGCCTGGCGTGATCCGGGTCGGTGAACCGTCGCTGCACGCAGGCGTTGGCCCAGGATGGTCGATGCCGTCTGGACACCTTATTGCGGGCCCGCGCCCGATCCGGCCGAGGCGCTGAGCCGCTGGAACGGCGACCCGGTTCTCTGGGCCGTTCTGACGGCTGCGACGGTCGCGGGGCTGGTTCTGCTGCGCGGACCGGAAAAGGGGCGATACGCGGCGGCGATGGCGGTGCTGGCGATCGGCTTCATCTCGCCTCTGTGCGCGCTGAGTTCGGCCCTGTTCACCGCACGGACCCTGCATCACCTTTTGCTGGTGCTGGCGGCGGCGCCCTTGCTGGCCCTGTGCCTGCCCCGGCTGAAACGGCCGCGTCTGGCGGCGGCCACCGCGGTGCAGGCGGTGGTCTTCTGGGCCTGGCACGCGCCCGGACTCTACGCTCAGGCCCTGTCGCATGACGGGGTCTATTGGCTGATGCAGTTCAGCATCCTGGGAGGTGCCGTCTGGTTCTGGGCGGCGGTGCGAAGCGCCAGGGGCCATGCGGCCGTGGCCGCCCTGCTGGCGGCCATGCTGTTGATGGGGCTTCTGGGCGCCCTGATCGTGTTCGCGGGCCAGCCGCTCTATGCGCCGCATTTCGCCAGCACCATGGCCTGGAACATGACGCCGCTGGAGGATCAGCAGGCGGCCGGGCTCATCATGTGGGCGCCGGCGGCGGCGGCCTACCTCCTGGTCGCACTGTGGCGGATTCACGGTCTGCTGAAGCCGGCGGGCGAGGCGGCGGCATGATCGACCGGCTGATCGCCCAGGCGCTGGAGTGGGCCGCCGGTCATCATGATGAGGGGCGCTATTCCCCCGTGGCCATCTGGTTTCACTGGATCATGGCAGGTCTGGTGGTGTTCCAGTTGGGCTGGGGCTGGTGGATGGGGCGGTTGCCGGTCGGCGGCGAGAAGGTCGCGGCCTATGAGGTCCATTTCGCCGTCGGCGTGCTGATGCTGCTGCTAGTCATCGGTCGCCTGACCTGGCGGCTGGTCGCGCCGGACCTGATCAATGACGCGGACAAGCCGGGCTGGGAAAGCACCGCCGCCCACGTCACCCACTATGTCTTCTATCTTTGCCTGTTCGGCCTGCCGCTGTCGGGCTGGGCCATGATCTCGGCGACGGCGAGGGACACCCAACTGGCGGCGGCGGGCTTCATCCCCTGGCCGCTGTTGCCGATGCAGGATCTGTCGAACCGTCAGCTCTGGGCGGTCGAGGCGACGGCCGAGTGGATGCACTGGGGTCTGGTCCTGACCCTTCTTCTGATGATCCCGATCCATGCCGGGGCGGCGCTCAAGCACCATCTGATCGATCGGGACGACGTGTTTCACGCGATGCTGCCGGTCGTGCCGCAGCCGAAGCCGAAACGGACGCGCTGGCAGAGGCGTTGGCGTGCGCTTGAGCGGCGGGTCGGGTCGACAGCCACGCGGCTATGGCGCGGGCTTCTTCTTCCGTCAGATGCTGGACGGCGGCGGCCATGACGCCGCGCGGGTCGTTGCGCCGCTGACCGGACTTCCAGCGGTCGATCTGCTCCAGAGTATAGGCGGCGGGCTGCCGGGCGACGATCGGCTGACCCGCGCCTGCGCCCTGGCCTTCAGTTCCATGGCAGGCGGCGCAGGCGGTGATCCCTCGTGCTGTGTCGCCGGTCAGCCAGATCGACGGCGGAGGAGCGGCTGACGCACCGGCGGACTGAGCGGGCAGCCCGGCGTACCAGGCCGCCACGATACGGCGGGCGTCGGGGTCAAGGCCGCGCGCCACGCGAGTCATGACGTCGTCGGGACGCAGGCCGCTGGCGTAATCCTCCATCTGCTTCTGCAGATAGCCCTGGTCCAGACCCGCCAGGCGCGGCGAGGAAACGCCGTCGCCTTCGCCTTTCAGGCCGTGACACGTGAAGCAGGCGTTGCCCGCGCCGCCGGCGCCGCCGCTCATGGCGATGATCTCGCCGGACGCCTGAAAGGCGCGATCGGTCTCGCCCGGCGTCGTATCGCAGGCGGCGAGGGTCAGTCCCAGAAAAGCGATGGGCAGGGCGCGCACTCCGATCCAACACCGGCCTTGCGGCGCCGGTTCCGCCTCGGAACCCCCGGCCGCCCGATGGATTGGTTCTGGCGAAGCTGAAAGGGGCCGGATGCCGTCATGTCGCGACGATGGGGAAGATAGGGGCGGCGGTCTTGGCCGTCGGCCTGCTAGGCTTGGCCGCCTGCGCGGACAAGGCCGGGGCGCCGCGCGACCTGGCGGGCGCCGATCCGGCCGAAGGGTTGCGCCTTGTCCGGACGCAGGGCTGCGGCGCCTGCCACGCCATTCCCGGCGTGGCCTGGCCCGAGGGGCGGACCGGCGGATCGCTGGCGGGCGTCGGGGCGCGGCCGATGATCGCAGGGCGCCTGCCGAACCAGCCTGCGATCATGGCCGCCTTCGTGCGCGACGCGCCGTCGCTGCTGCCCGACACCGGCATGCCGCCCATGCCCCTGAGCGAAGCCGAAGCCCGCAACATAGCGGCCTACCTCTATACGCTCGATGATGACTGAGACGCCGGACATGCTGGGCGGCTGGCCGCCGCCGGTTCTGGACCCCGCCGGACCGTTCGCCGGGCCGGTGACGGTCGTCGCCTGGGTGCTGTTCGTCATGGGCGCGGTCGTGCTGGCCGTTGTCCTGATCGCCCTGGGCGTCGCCCTGTTCGGGCCGAGGACGTGGAAACGACGCGTGGGCGGCGAGCGCCTGGTCTGGATCGGCGGCCTGGCCTTTCCGGTGGTCGTGCTGACGGGCCTGCTGATCTACGGCCTCAGCGTCACCACGCGCGTGTCGGATGCGCCGCGCGACGGCGAGATGCGCGTGCGCGTCACCGGCGAGATGTGGTGGTGGCGCGTGGCCTATCTGGATGACCAGGGTCGCGAAACGGTCCAGGACGCCAATGAGGTTCACATCCCCGTCGGCCGTCCGGTGGTGGTCGAACTGGAGAGCGCCGACGTCATCCATAGCCTGTGGGTGCCGCGCCTGGGGGGCAAGACGGACATGATCCCAGGCCGCCGCAACTTCATGCGCCTGCAGGCTGACAAGCCGGGCGTTTATGCGGGACAGTGCGCCGAATACTGCGGCGGCTCTCACGCCCTGATGGGCTTCGTCGTCGTCGCCCATGCGGAGGCCGACTTCGAAGCCTGGCGGGCCAGGCAAGCCGCGCCCGCCGCGCCGTCCGCCCTGCCTGGCGCGGCGGTGTTCACCGCCTCGGGCTGCGGCGCCTGCCATACCATACGCGGAACCGAGGCCAACGGCCTGGCCGGGCCGGACCTGACCCACGTCGGTTCGCGCCAGACGCTGGGCGCGGGCATCCTGCCCAACAATCAGGGCACGATGGCGGGGTGGATCGCCGACAGCCAAGGGATCAAGCCGGGCAACCGCATGCCGTCCTATCCGGTGCTGACCGGGCGCGAGCTGCGCGACCTGGCCGCCTATCTGGACAGTCTGAAATGACGTCGGAAACCGGCTTCGACGTCCGCAAATACGATCGCTTTCCCACCGAGGAGCCGCGTCCGGATGGCGAGCTGGAGCAGCTGGAAGCCGCCTGGTGCGGTCCGCGCCGTCCCGGCGAGTGGATCACGGCGATCAACAACAACATCATCGGCGTCTATTACGTCGGCGCGGCCATGCTGTTCTTCGTGCTGGCGGGGGTGCTGGCGCTGCTGATGCGCACCCAGCTGGCCTTGCCGATGAGCGGCTTCCTGCCGCAGGAGACCTACAACCAGATCTTCACCATGCACGGCACGGTGATGATGTTCCTGTTCGCCGTGCCGGCGGTCGAGGCGCTGGGCGTGCTGCTGCTGCCGCAGATGTTGGGGGCGCGCGACCTGCCGTTTCCGCGTCTGGGGGCCTATGCCTTCTGGGCCTATCTGATCGGCGGCCTGGCCTTCTTCTGCTCCCTGTTCTTCGGCCTGGCGCCGGACGGGGGATGGTTC
>PJUE01000675.1_pt1 | contig 17203 bp, 15 predicted proteins | sample 1512171 | NCBI WGS metagenome assembly PJUE01 (sample SAMN08177674, study PRJNA422409) | Feces metagenome, whole genome shotgun sequencing project. | isolation source: Chicken feces (3) enriched on wood chips: alkali lignin treatment | host: Gallus gallus | place: USA: Madison | collected 2015-01-15
CGTAGGCACTTGGCGTCAGACCAAGATAGGATCCCAGGTGCGAACGGCTACTGAACTGCCGCGAGAAGATTTCCCGCGCCATGATCGCGGCAGTCGTTCCGCCAACCCCGGGCAGAAGACGAAACATCTGACGCTTCTGCTCGATCGCAGGGTCTTGCGCATCCACCACATCGCGCTCCTTTTCGGCGCAGCGGATCTGCTCCTCGACCAGAGCCAGCCGTGAATATTCACGTTCAAGTTCATGGAGCAGGCGTTCCGGAAGCGCTCTTCCTTCCGCGGTGACAAGGGAAGCAAAATCAATTCGCGTCGCGCGCAGTTTCGGTTCGATGCCCCTTATCCCCTGGCCAAAAAGGCAGGCCTTTGATCCGATTGATATGTGCGGTACGCTCGTGGACCAGGCGTTGCCGTTCGCGGTGTGATCGACGCGCATCTTCCTCTTCGACATCGGGAACGCGCACAACAGCACATACATGATGGTCGCCGCGGTCTATCGCGATAACGGCCCGGAGCAGCATCAGGGCGTCGATACGATCCGTCTTCACCCTGCGCGCACGGCGGTTTACCTGCAGGCTGGCCGGATCCAGCACACGGCACTCGATCCCTGAACGGGTCAGACGCCGTGCCAACCAGAACCCATCATAGCCCGCCTCATAGCAGATCACGATTCTCGCGATTGATCCGGCAACCTTGCGAAGTCGCGCCACCAGCGCATCAAAATCACCACCTGGCAGGCGATAGATGCTCGGCTTGGGCTGGCCGGGGTGGGCCACCGATATGACCCAGTTCTTCTTGCTTAGTTCGATCGCCGCATAAACGGTCTCAGTGTTCGATGCTGGTGAAGCAAACTCCTGTTCCATCGTCATGGCCAATCTCCTGAATGACACTGCCGTCAGGATACCGGTTAATCCTGGCGACCTGCATAGGATCTTTTTGGCAGGCGCGCTCGGCAAAGCGGGTCCGTTGCCGAGCGCAAAGCGATGATCGATCGGTCACACAGCCTGCCGGTGGCGCGTCAGGCTCGGGAGCTGGGGATCAGCCGGAGCAGCGTGTATTACCTGCCAGCGCCCGTGTCTGCCACCGACCTGGGCATCATGCGGCGTATGGATAAATTGCATCTGGAATACCCGTTTGCGGGCAGCCGGATGCTGCGCGACCTGCTCCGCCAAGAGGGCACCGCGATCGGCCGCTGCCACGTCGCCACCTTGATGAAGAGGATGTCGATCGAGGCGATCTATCGCCGGCCCAACACATCCAAGCCCGCGCCTGGGCACAGGATCTATCCGTATTTGCTGCGGAAATTGCCGATCACGCGGCCCAATCAGGTGTGGGCAACTGACATTAGCTACATCCCCATGGCCAGAGGCTTCGTCTATCTAGTGGCCATTGTCGACTGGTTCAGCCGCAAGGTCCTGAGCCATCGCGTGTCGATCACGATGGAGGCTGACTTCTGCGTCGAGGCGCTGGAGGAAGCGATCGCCCGCTACGGCAGGCCCGAAATTTTTAACACGGATCAGGGCAGCCAATTTACCAGCATGGCCTTCACCAGCGTGCTGCTGCGCGAGAAGATCGCCATAAGCATGGACGGCAGGGGCGCCTGGCGCGACAATGTCGTGGTCGAGCGCCTATGGCGGTCGGTGAAATATGAGGAAGTCTATCTCAAGGCCTATGCCACGGTCAGCGAAGCGCGGGCGGGAATTGGCCGATATTTGCGCTTTTACAATGAGAAGCGACCACATTCCAGCCTGGCCGCCAGAACGCCCGACCAAACCTATTTTGACAATCTGCCCACGACAATGGCAGCATGACTTTGGCCGCCGGCGGTGGGCCTCATTCCAGTCGGGCTACGCCCTTCTTCCATGACACCCACCGCCGGCATATGAAAACGACAACCCGCAGACGACCCACTTATCCGTGGCCAAATGCTGTTCAGCCTAACTGGGCCACCTCTAGCAGCGATATTGGCTGCGGTGATTGCGCCGGCGCGTCTGCAATGCCGGCGTGTCCGGAAGGGCGGCAAAGTCGGGAGCCCGGACAGGCGGCTTTTGGGTTAGCCGCGCAAGATAGCGGATCTTCGTTCATTATGATGTGGAAGGATCGCTAAGCCCCTTTCCGGACATTCCCCATTTGCTACAACATGGCATGGTCCACCACCAACCTGTTGAGCTTCAGTCCAGCGCTTCTAGCCTGTTAGCAATATCTGAGGGGATTGTTTCATTCGGCATTGAGCAGTCGGGACAATCGATAGATGCGGTTTGGATTTGCACGGTTTCCCAAGCTTTCCTGATAACTTCGGTCAGTGTCGACCGAGCTTGGCAATTCGAAGTCTTTCCTCTGTCCGTACAGACACCTGCCGATGCTTTTATTGCTGCACAAGAGGTCTATCAGGCACTGGCAAGTGATTCGCCTCTCTCGCCAATTCCAGTCGCAGCACCGAAGATCGAGAATTTCCAAGTGCCCAGCAACCTCACATTGTGGCCATTCCGACAATGGCAGGTTGGTGTGCTGGAGCGGCTAGATTGGCTTTCCAATCCAGAGGAGTGGCCGGACAGCTACAACATTCCGTCTCATCTTCATCCCGGCGAATTGCCGTTGGGAACCGAGCATTCGTGTTGGGTTGCACCAGGCCTTTTGTTTACTTCCGACCAGAACAGTCGGCTGCTAGTTGCGACCGATGATTTTCCCTGCACTCTCAAAATATCAACCGAACCTAACGTTATTGATGATTACCTTGAGCCGTGCCGAACTGTCCCTTTGGCAGAATACGTTGCTCGGCTGACGGCGTAAACGTTCGGGTGCTCGGAAAAGCAGTTTGTGGGCTGATCAAGCTCGAGGCCGGACGTCCGCTTAGTCGGCGGGTCCGGTCAGGCACCTTTCGGATTAAAATCGTGCAATCCTGCCGTTCCGGTTTTGGCAGTGCGGATGCGCGCCACCCATGACGGAAATCGGGTGGTTTGCGGTCTGACCGCTTCCGGCGCTATCATGCTGCTAGCGGACATAACGAGGTGACCTTGGAGCGCGAAATCTGGTTCGAGAGGATGGGAATCAGCTACATTCCCTGCCATTGGAAGGGCTTCGCCGTGATGGGAGCCGTCATCTTGCCGACCCTTGGCGCGATGTTTTTAGGGCAGTTAGCGTTAGATCGCTTAGGTTACGGCAGCGTAAGGTTGCTGGCATTTCCTGCCTTTTTCTTTCCCGCTCTGATATTTCTGCTTGGAGTCGCGAAGCTACATAGCTGAAAGAATGGAAAATGTTGGGAACGTTCGTCATCATGCTCTATGACGACATTGGAGCGTTGCTGACCGGTCGCGTTCGGCATCACTGTCGAAATAGCTGTCGCGGGGCCAGACAGCTTCCCCTCTATCAGGAGTTGTGCGCAGGCTTGCTTCAAGCCTGTTTCGCCTGATGCTTGAGAACCGCCTCGTTGAAAGCTTCTTTCGGAATTACGCTTACTCGCGGCGACAGGCGGAGCCATGCAAGAGCATAGTCCCGAACTTGATGATCGCCTTTTTCAGCGAAGAACAGATCATCCAACTGGGTCAACATTGGTGGCTGGAATAGCGGCAGCTCCGACCAATTCAGCACGCGCGCGACTTCATCGGAATGGTGTTGCGCCCAGGCGATTGTCGATTCCACGAAACGCTCGTAAGGCTGCGCGCCAATCAGCCGCAGACCGTTCTGCGCCGCGATTGCAATCGGCCGCTGATTGTCGCTGTTGCTGACGAACTGGGCATGCCCGCCATTGTTGACTTCCCCTTCATACCACAGAGCAAAATAGAGGTTCACAACCTCATCGGTCCCATCGGGCGACCACAGAACCTCGCGCGGCGATGTGGTATCGACGAGCCACCGAAAATTCTCGACCGCATCGGTCGCGTTATCGAGCGCACCCTCGGGCAGCAATATCTCGGTCAGAATCATCGCACCACCATGTCTCCGCTGCTCCGCACCACCACTGGCAACTGCCTTCCCTGCGAAAGACCGGGCTGAGGGATGGATTGATATAGACGCGGACTCTCGGCAATGTAACGAGGCTTACTCAAAATTCGGCGATTAGCGCGAAGCGCGGGGGCCGGGAATCCATCAGTATCAGTCACACATAACCATCTGAACGAGTGGCGGCTTTGGAGATGCCCGTCAGGCAAGTTGAACGACCGGGATGGCGCGAAGTGAGTGAACAAGGACCCATTCGCCCGGCAAATCCTATCTTTGCCAACGTTCCTCATTCGGAGCACAATGGCATTTCTGCGGTAGCCTCGCGGAGCAGCCAGTGGCGGAAGGACCGCATGGCTTCGCTTTCTTTGCGGGATAAGAGCCGCGTCAGCCAATAGCGTCCGGCGTCGACCGCAATGTCGAAGGGCTGAACCAGACGTTCGGCAATCAGTTCGCGGGTAAACATGGCGGCGGGCGCCAGTGCCACACCCAATCCATTGACCGCCGCCGCGACCATCAAGGCGGAACTATCGAACACCGGGCCGCGCAACACGGGCTGGGGGCTGCCTGCCGCCTCAAACCAGCGGCGCCATTCATCGGGCCGATACGAACGCAGCAGGGACTCCTGCATCAGGTCGCGCGGGCTCTTCATCCGGGTGGCGATTGCCGGCGCACACAGCGGGGTCAGGCTGGCCTCGAACAGGGGTTCGGCAAAGGTGCCATGCCAGGCGCCGTCTCCGAACCGGATCGCGAAATCGAGCGCTTCGGCTGCGATATCAACGCGATTGTTGTTGGTTGAAACCCTTAGGTCGATGTGAGGACAGGCACGCGCGAACCCATCCAGCCTGTGAAGCAGCCAACCGGTTGCGAAAGTGCCCACAACCCCAATGTTGAGCGCGGCGCGAAAACGCCCGTCGGCATATTGGTCGAGAACCGCGCCCACCCGGTCGAACATGTCGGCCAGCGCCGGCACCAGCGCCTGCCCATCATCGGTCAGCGCCAGGCCGCGCGGCAGGCGATGGAACAGACGCGTGCCAAGCCGCCGCTCCAATTGCGCGACCTGATGGCTGACGGCCCCCTGGCTGACGCATAGTTCGATCGCGGCGCGAGTGAAGTTGAGATGGCGCGCCGCCGCCTCGAAAGCGCGCAAGGCGTTGAGGGGAAGTTGGGCACGGTGCATCGACAGAGCCATGAAGAAAGTTCATGGCTCTGTCGAGAAATGATGCTTTGTTTCGGCGCCTCCTCTGCCGCAGTTTTTGCCGCGAAGGAGACGTGCGAATGTGGAGAACACAATGGATAGCGGGCGCACTGGCAGCTTTGTTGGCCCCTGTTAGCGTATCAGCGCAAGCTGCCCAGGATCCGCTGACAAAACCGATCATCGGCTCCCATACCGCCGAATGGCTGGCCCCGGCGCCGCCGGAGAGGATCTTTGGCAATAGTTATCTTGTTGGCTTCGGTGGCCTGAGCGTTACCCTGATCGACACCGGCGCGGGCCTGATCCTGATTGACGGCGCCCTGCCGCAGGCTGCACCCGCCATTCTCAACAATGTCAGGCGGCTTGGCTTTGGCTCACGCGACATCAAATATATCCTGAGCACAGAACCTCATTTCGACCATGCAGGCGGCATCGCTGCGCTGGCGCGCGAAACCGGCGCCACCGTACTTGCCAGTCCGCGCGGCGCGCAAGGGCTGATGGCCGGTCGCATGGCGGCCGACGATCCGCAGCGTGGCTATAACTCTTCCTGGCCCGCGGTCAAAAAAGTGCAAACGATCCGTGGCGGCCAGACCTTGCGGCTGGGCAACACAACAGTCACAGCGCTGGCGACGCCGGGGCATACGATGGGCAGCATGAGCTGGCGCTGGCAATCTTGCGAAGGGCGGGCGTGTCGGACGATTGTGTTCGCTTCCAGCCTGAACCCGGTTTCGACCGAAGATTATCGCTACACAGCGCCGGGCGCCCGCCCGATCGTCGCCGGGTTCCACAGCAGCTATGCCACGATGAGCGCGACGCCTTGCGACGTCCTGATTTCCGCCCACCCCGACAATGCGGGCAAAGGCCGATACAACAACCAACCGGGTGCGTGCCGCGCCTATGTCGAGCGCTCACGCAAGGCTCTGGATCAACGCATAAAGTCTGAGCGGGGCCAACAGCCTCTATAGCCTGGGACACTGATCGCCGGCGGGTTGGGCATGCCGCTTGGTCGAGAGTAATTATGGGGAGCTTTGTCTTCGTGATTTGCCTGCGCTCAAGATTCTTCCCTATGCAACGCTCACCGCCTCCAGCAATCACCTGAACCAATGACTGCTTCAAACGAGGAGATAGGGGCGCATGGATGTCGCCTTTGTCGCCGGAGCAGGGCAGGGCAGGGGCGCTACCGGCAGGTCGCGACCCATTGAAGACGTTCAGTCAGTGATTTTGCGTCCTCAGGTGCAGAACGTCCGCTCATCGATTCCACATTGGCAGCATTACGGGATGAGACGATCCGCGCGGAGCCGTTCGAATAGCGCGTAAAAGGCGTCGTCGGTCGCTTGATATGCCGTGAAGCCGAGCCGCCGGCTTTTTGACATGTCCGTCACGACCTCAATGGGGCGGCCAAGATCTGCATCGGTGTGCCAGGGCGATACGAGGCGCGACAGATCCGGCTCATTCAGACCTTCACGCTCGGCTAGTGCCCGCCAGATATTGGCATCATTCGCCATCTGCTCTTCCAATGGTCGGACGGTTCCGTCAAAGGGCTCTGCTTCGATGCCGAACCAGCCTGCGATACGCCCCCACATCCACTGCCAACGGAATACATCGCCATCGACCACGTTAAAGTCTTCGTTGTGGGCAGCCTCGGTCTCCGTCGCCCATAGCAGATGACGCGCCAGTTGCCCGGCGTCGGTCATGTCGGTCAGGCCGTTCCACTGAGCCGCCGAACCCGGGAAGATAAATGGCCGGCCGGTATCTCGGCACAGGGAAGCATAGACTGCCAGGGTCGTTCCCATGTTCATGGCGTTGCCAACCGCCTTGCCGATGACCGTATGGGGGCGATGAACGCTCCAGGTAAAACCATCGCGCTGTGCCGCCGCAAACAGTTCGTCCTCCTGAGCATAGTAGAAGTTCTCGATATCGAGCCGACCCTGCTCTTCACGGAAGGGCGTCTGAGGCAAGGTGCCCTTACCGTATGCCTCGAACGGCCCCAGGTAATGTTTGAGCCCGGTGACCAGCGCGATGTGACGGCGGTCGGATGCCTTCGGCAAGCCAGCGAGCAGGTTGCGAACCATGGCGCCATTCACCCGGATGTTTTCAGCCTCGCTGTCCTGGCGTAACCATGTGGTGATGAAGACTGCCTCAGGGTCGATCTGCGCGAGAGCTGCAGAAGTAACCTGCGCATCCTGCAGATCGGCGAGGATGGGAAGTACGCCGTGTTGCTCGACCGGGCGCCGGGACAGCCCATGAACCGTCCAGCCCTGCTCGACCAACAATGCAGTCGTCGCGCTTCCCACGATACCGCTAGCGCCCACTACCAATGCGGTCTTCCCCATGATCATCACCTTCATCTCGTTCAAGAGCAACGCAACTAGGCACGATGCGCGTTTGGTTCTAGACGGAACCAAATAGGTCACTAGGCACCAAGAGGTAACCAGTCATGCTCCCCGGCACCGCAGAAGAAGAATGGCGCGAGGACTGCGCACCGCGCCGTGTCCTGTCGCTTTTCGCGACCAAATGGACCAGCATGGTGTTGCACACCTTGCATGCGCGCCATTGTGGCGCTTGCCGCACTGGGGTGTTGCAGCGAAGCCTTCCGGGCATCTCCAAGAAGATGCTGACGCAGACTCTGCACGATATGCAAGAAACAGGCCTGATCAGCCGCCATGTCCAGAGCGCTATTCCGCCGGCGGTCGAATACCGCCTGACTGCACTGGGTATGCGTTTCGTTGAGCCGGTCGAATTGCTTTATGCATGGGGGCGTGACAATCCCGATGCGCTCGATCAGCTTGGCACCAGGCCAACAAGCAGACGAAACTGACATCCTCGGTAGCGGATTGATCTAATTGATGATCACGGCCGCGCCTGAAGAAGCGTCGTAGCGCTGGTTCACGTCTTCCAAGACCGCTAAAAATCTTTATGGTGCAATCCTAGTCGCCAACGGGCCCGACCCTTGTCGGTCATTCAGCCGCCGATCTTGCGCTCCCAGGTGCGGACCGGCAGCTTTTCCCATTCAGAAGGCCTTGGACTGGCCGGTAGGCGGCCGTCCGGTTCAGAGCGTGGTTGCGGGAATAGCCCCGTTCGATTTCCAGACAGTCGATCGCATCGATATCGAGGATGGCATCTGACCAAGGCTATCATATCGAAGATGCACGTGGACATCGGACACAGCTATTCCTGCCGCATCCGCTATGATGACGATCACATACTAGAGGTGGCCCCCAACTGTTAGACAGTCGGCCTATCATTGCCGCCAGGAATACACGCATCACCGAACTACACAGTCCCATATCTTGAAATCATATTTCAACTAGCGATAATTCAGTATCCTCATTAGCATGTCCTCCAATGGAAGGATGAGAGAGAATCATGCTGGTTCGGAGTGCAAGACTGATCGGATTACTGGCATTCGTGGCATCGCCGGTCTTCTCTGCGCCCCCTTCCAATCAGCCAGCGCAGGATCCCTCCCCGGATGCCAAAGCAGCGTTAGGCCCCAAGCCGTTCATCTCCTATTTTAAGCCGATGCCTGCTGCGCGGCTTTCAGCGTCAGTCTGGGGCGCGGCCGAAGTCGGCCGGCGAGATCCGCTAAACGGTCTCGAAGATGCGACCTTGGTCAAGTGGAACTATTGGGACGGGCAGATACTGCAGGGCCCAGACGGCAAATACAGGATGTTCGCCAGTCGTTGGGGCCAGGCGCTAGGCCATATGGCTTGGGGGCAATCGCTGGCTGTCTCGGCAATCAGCAATTCGCTCTACGGTCCTTATCGTGACACCGGGCTGATCTGGCCAAATGACGAGGGTGGCAAAGGGCATAATGTCATCGCCTTGAAGCTGCCGGACGGGCGTTACGCCGTCGTGGTGAGCGAAACGCGAAACGGTGACGTGTTCGTTTCCAAAAGTATCGATGGTCCCTGGCAGAAGCTCGGCAGCATCAGCGTGGACCAAAGTGCATTCACATCTGTGAAGACGCCTGGCGATCTGCCCAGTTCGGCCCCCAAAGCGCCTTGGAAGGCATCCAATGTCAGCCTGATTGTCCGCCCTGACGGTCGGTTTGAAATTATCCAGCGATCTGGTCAAATCCTGATCAGCAACGCAGGCATTCTCGGTCCTTACAAGGTCATGGGCGACAGCATTTACCGGGGCGTTTCCGGCATTCCCCAGACCGACATGCGCGCCTATGAAGATCCCGTGATCTGGTACAGCGGCGGATGGTATCATGTGATCGTCAATCACTGGCGTAGCCGCAAGGCCTACCATCTCATCTCGCGCGACGGCATTGCGGGCTGGCGCTTCCAGGGGATGGCCTACGAACCCAATGCGAAATTCATTCGCTATGCCGACGGCACCATCAACAGCTGGAACAAGCTAGAGCGCCCGGGCGTGGTCATCGAGGACGGCCATGTGATCGCTATGACCTTCTCGGTCATCGACACATCGAAGGAAAGTCAGGCCGGCGACAACGGCCATGGCAGCAAGGTGATCGTGGTCCCCTTTGACGGAGCATCGATGGACCACGATTTAATGGCCCTCCGGTAACCCCGGCCGCTGCAACCGACCCTTTGTCGCCGCTCAGCCCCTGATTTTCCGTTCTTAGCTGCAGTCGGTCCGCTTTTCCCTTCGGAGAGAGCAAGACGGGCCGGTAGGCGACTGTCGCGTTTGTAGCGCAGATACAGAGATAGTTGCCGCTCAGCTGCGTCGCCTGCCGACCAATTTATGCCAATAGTCTCGGTCGTTGGCATACCCGGTTTCACCGAAACCCGTCGCTCGTGCATTGCCCCCCCGGCATGCCCGGCATGGCTTGGACTGACAACGAGGTTTCCTAGCGATCGGGATGGGCAGCACGCGCGAGAAGAATTGCACGCGTCGTTGAGCTGAACGCCGGCATCTAAGCCGACCGCCAAAGGGTTATCTCGCCCTAGAGAGGCGCACAGTCCTGTGCGGCCCGCGACAGCCTTTCGCGGCTCCTCCAGATCTATTGCAAGAGGACGAAGTCCAATGAGTAAACTCGCGCGCCATCAACTCGGCGGATCAGGTGTCACCATAACGGAAACGGGGCTCGGCGGCGTGCCGCTTGGTGGGTTCAAGGCCAAGCTGCGCTTCGAGGAAGCACTGGAGATCGTGAAAACCGCCTATGATGGCGGCGTGCGCTATTTCGACACCGCGCCCCTCTACGGCTTCGGCAAGGCTGAATATATGCTCGGTCACGCCCTGCGCGAACTGGGCATCCGGGATGAAGTGGTCGTCAGCACCAAGGTCGCGCGCGTTCTCAAACCTCGCAGCAGGACCAAAGCGATCACCGATGTCTATGGCATCGACTGGATCGAGCCGCTGCCGTTCCTCGATACCTACGACTACACCTATGATGGCTTCATGCGGTCGTTTGAGGACAGCCAGCAGCGTCTGGCCCTCGATTTCATCGATGTGCTGTATGTTCACGATCTGGGCAAGGCATGGCACGGCGACGATGCCGGCATTTACTGGAAGCAGTTCCGTGATAGCGGCTTTAAGGCGCTGGACGAACTGCGCTCCTCGGGCGCGGTCAAGGCCATCGGTCTGGGCGTCAACGAAACGCAATCCGTGCTTGAGGTCGCCCGAGAGTTTCCGATCGATTGCTCCATGATCGCCGGTCGCTACTCGCTGCTCAACCATGCCCCGCTTGACGGCGCGTTCGACGAACTCCTTGAGCGCAATGTGTCTGTCGCCGCTGCCGGCGTGTTCAACTCCGGCGTTCTGGCGAGCGGCATGAAAGCCCATGACGCTACCTACGACTACGGCAAGGTGCCGGAGGAGCTGGCGAAGCGTGTCGTGGCGATCGAGGACATCGCCGCAAAGCATGACGTCAGCCTGCCCGTCGCCGCCATCCAGTTCGTCGGTGCCCACCCTGCGGTCGCGACCATCGTGCTCGGCGCCGGTAACGCCGACCAGGTCGCCCAGAATGTCGCAGCCTTCGACGTCGTGATCCCGGATGCGTTCTGGACTGAACTGAAGCAGGCCGGTTTGCTGCCCGAAAAGGCGCCGGTGCCGGGGGCGAACGCAGCATAACGCTGCCCCCTTCCACTTCAGCACGACATTCGGCTGTGTCGGCGCGTTTCTTCGGATGCGCGTCGGCACAGCCGTAATTACCGGAGGGCATCCCCTGAAAACCATATCGATCAGCCGCGCCCGTCTGGCCGCCGGCGTCCTCGGCCTTACACTTCTCGCATCCCCGGCGATGGCTCAGGGTATGACGGGATCGTCCGCAACCCCGATTACGGCAGAAGTCTCCTCACCGCGCCTTTACGTCATCGACTGCGGCCAGCTTATCTACAATCGGCCCGAGTCCTACGGGCTGACGCGCGACGAGGTCGCGAACAGCAATATGTCGGTCGCATGTTTTGTCGTCGTCCACCCAAACGGCGTCCTCCTCTACGACACCGGGTTATCGGACGCGCTGGTCGGCCGCCCATTCTATGAAAACCCACAGGCTGGGTATCAGACGCTCAAGACATCCACCCTTGTCGGCAAACTTGCCGACATCGGCCTCAAGCCGGCAGACATCACCTATCTGGCGCTCTCCCACTCCCATTGGGACCATGTCGGGAATGCCAACCTCTTCGCACGATCGACCTGGCTGACATCCCGTGCAGGCTATGACGGCATGTTCAGGGTCCCCAATCCGCCTGCCTACGATCATTTCGACAAGCTCAAGGACGCAAAGAAGATCATCTTCGAAGGCGATCATGATGTGTTCGGCGACGGGTCGGTGATCCTCAAACAGACGCCGGGTCACATGCCGGGCCATCAGTCGCTGTACGTGAAGCTAGCCCAAACGGGCGGCGTTCTCGTCGCAGGCGATCTCTACCATTATCAGGAAGAGCTCGACAAAGGCCGCATGCCGCCGGAGGAATTGAAGTCCGAGACGCCCCGCTCAAGGCAGGCGATGGAGACGTTCGTGCGCGATACGCATTCGCAGATATGGATACCGCACAGCATCGCATTCTTCGCCGCTGCCCGGCAGTCTCCTGCCTGGTATGAGTGAGCCGTGCAGCCCTGTTTAGCGGGCGGTGCGGCTGCCATGATGCTTGAGCATGGCGATGAAAGTGCGCAGCGCTTCAGGCTGCTGGCGCCGGCTCGGATAGTAGATGTGAAATGCCTCGCCGATCGAGGACCATGGCTCTAGCACCTGACGTAAAGCGCCACTTTCAAGGAGCGGCGCCACTCGGTCCTGCAGACAATAGGCGATGCCCCCACCCCGCTGCGCCACATCGACTGCCAATGCGGTTTCGGTCACGACGACCGACCAGGGCAGCGACATGGCTTTTGTCTGCCCGGCCGTCTCCAGTTCCCAATGATAGATGGCGCCCGTGCCCATGCGCATCCCTATGCAGCTATGGTTGGCCAGATCGTCGGGATCTTTGGGATCGCCATGTTTGTCGAGATAGGCAGGCGACGCCACCATCACCCACAGCAGCGGCGGACCGATCGGCACCGCGATCATATCCTCGGGAACACGGCCCCCGAACCGGATGCCGGCATCAAAGCCGTCCCCGACGATATCGACCATGGCGTCCTGAACGACGACCTCCAGATGCACATCCGGGTGAGCGCTCGTATATTCGGCGATCACGGCACCCAGGAGCAGGCGCGCGGCATCGCTCAGGACATTGATACGCAGACGGCCCGCCGGGCTCGACCGATATCGGTTCAGCCCTTCAACGCCGGCTACGATTTCGCCGAACCCGGTCTCAAGCCGCAACAGCAGCTCCTCGCCCGCCGCGGTGATCGTCACGCTGCGCGCGTTGCGATTGATGAGCCGCACGCCAAGCCGTGTTTCCAGCCCTCGAAGGGCGTGGCTGAGCGCGGAAGCGGAAACATCAAGTTCGAGCGCCGCCTTGCGAAACCCGCCATGCTTGGCGAGGATCATGAAGACGTTGAGGTCGCCAAGGTCTGATCGGGAAAGCTTCATCTCGTCAGCATTCGCTCATGTCCGCAGTTAGCGCAACATAATCGATCATTCTGCTCATGTTTCGATGAAAAATTCTCGCAGCAATATGCCAAGCGCCTTTGGCTTTTCCAAGGCAAGGCTGTGACCGCAATTCTCCAGCACATGATCCTGCGAAGGCGTGATCCCAATGCGCTCGATGCTCTGCCTCACAAGCCCTGCAAAGAAATGCGACGCGCCGATCGTCATCACCGGGACGGCGGGAAACTGCTGGTCGAATGACCGGTTGACCTTCGCATTCTCCAGCGTCGCCTTGTAGGTGTCGAGCGTGCCGCGCAGGCCGTGCGGAGTCGATAGCAGGGATATCCATTCATCCCGCAAGTCATCGGCCAGCGACGTAGGATCATAGCTCTGAAGGTTGAGCCAATAGGTCCAGAACTCGCGCTCCTTGCCCGCGATCAGCATCTCGGGAACATCGGGCTTGAAGAAGAAGGGAACATGCCATTCCCAAACGCGGCGCCTTTCCTCGCCCTCGGTGACGTTCTGCTCGGTCAGGAAGGATCGCTCCTCAAGGCCGTAGCCCGACAGCATCATCTCCGCAAAGCTCAACGCCTGAACGCGGTCAGGATGCTGGGCCGCCATAACGAAGCCGTACTCGGCGCCGCGATCCTCACCATGGACGAAAGCCTGTGCCACCCCGAGCGCGTCCAGGAGCTGCACCAGGTCCTCTGCAACGACGTCCGACACATAGCCTTTCTCCGCATAGGGATGGCCACTCATGCCGGCTCCGCGCAGATCGGGTGCGATGACGCGGAAATGCGGGGTGAGCAGCGGCAACAGATCGCGCCAGTAGATGTGGGTCTTTGGCGTGCCATGGATGAGCAGGAGTGCCGGGCCTTCGCCGGCAGATACGGCATGCATCTCGATGCCGTTCACGCGAACCCGGTGCTGCTGCGCAGGCTGTCCGAGATGGTCGATCAATGCGATCATTGGCTGTCTCCAGTAAGCATGGAGGGATCGCAGGCACCGCCAAGGCGGGCCTCGTCCCAGTGGATCTTCATAAGCCGGCCCGTGGTCCCGAGCGTCGCATAGACGATGCTGGGGTCTGCGGGATCGAAGCACAGGTTCGTGGGATCGCTGTCAGGCACCTCGACCGCGCCCAGATAGCGGCCCTCAGGCGAGATGACGCTGAACAGACCCGTGGGCTGCGTCGCGATGACGATGTTGCCGCTCGGCGCGACCTTTAGGCTATCGAGCAACTGCGCTCCGGGCGCCTGCCACAGTAGGCGGCCGCCATGCGCCTGTCCCTCAAGCTTGCGAAGCTGACCCGGCCCTTCAACCGACCATGCCCAAAGCCTGCCAGCGCCGTATTCCGTCGCGTAGAGCGTGCGACCGTCATGCGAGAGACCGATGCCGTTCGCGCCGTTCACGATCGGGAAGGCCGCTTCGATCACCTCGGACCCGTCGAGCGAGGTCCAGTAGATCCCGCCATAAGTCCGGTTGCGCTCGCCATCGCGGCCAAGGTCGGTGAACCAGAAGCCGCCGTCCCCATCGAAGACCAGATCGTCGATCGCCTCGAAACGGCGGCCGTCGATCATATTAACTATCCGGGAGGCATCGCCGGTGGCCATGTCGATACGCTCAATGCGCGCATCATAGCCCTCCTGCTTGAACCCTTTGGAGATGAGGCGATCGCCATCCTTCTCCCAGCGCATCGCACCGCCATTGTTGGCGACGTAGAGCTGTCCATCGGGGCCGATCGCCAGTCCATTAGGCGCACCGCCCGTTTCGCACAAAACCGACTGCTGCCCGTCCGCAACCTTGCGGATCAAACCACCGTGCAGGTCGCATAGCAGGACCGCGCCGTGGTGAATGAGCGGCCCTTCGATGAAGCCGAGATCCGACGCAATGACCTGCGCCGGCAATGTGATGATGCTCATGCGTCCTACTTCCGTTCCACTGTTCACGGCAGACAATCGGGAGCATTGCCGAAAGGTTTCTCATCGTCGCGTGAACAAAGTTGCACGCTTCGTTGAGTTGATAAGGCGCATCTAGGGAAGCGTGGTTGCGTTAAACCGGCGCCGACTGGCCACCTGGATGGCGAGAGGCAATCAACCACATCAACGAGGATCACGACCATGAGCCACGTGCATGGCGGCGGCGACGCGCCGCATCAGCCCAACACCGACACCGCGTCATCGGATAGCGACCGCCGCAAGTTTCTCAAGCTCGCCGCAGGATCGGGCGCAATCGGACTCTCGTCCACCTTTTTGGCATCAGGTTCCGCCTCGGCCGCCACGGCCGCTGCGCCGACACCTGTCGGCGCAGCCTTCCAGAAGCCGTTCCCCGTGCACGGCTATGCCGCAAAGGCGCAAGGGTCTGCCTTAACGCCTTTCGCATTCGACCGCCGCGCTGTCGGCCCGAACGACGTGGCGATCGACATCCATTATTGCGGCGTCTGCCATTCCGACATTCACACCTCGCACGGTGACTGGGGGCCATCGCGTTATCCGCTGGTCACGGGCCACGAAATCACTGGCAAGGTCGTCGCAGTCGGCAGCGGCGTCAGCAATGTGCGTGTCGGCGACCGTGTTGGCGTTGGCTGCATGGTCGATTCCTGTGGCCACTGCCACGAGTGCTCGGCGGGCTTCGAGCAATATTGCGAAGAAGGTCCGATGATGACCTATGGCAGCGAGGTTCCTGCCAGCGTCGAGCCGACCGGAACAACCCAGGGCGGCTACTCGACGGCGGTGGTCGTCAACAAAGACTTCGTCATTCGCGTGCCCGACACGGTCGAGCTGGCGGCAGCAGGCCCAATGATGTGCGCTGCGGTCACTGTCTATTCGCCGCTGCGCCACTGGAGCGTCCGCAAGGGTTCCAAGGTAGGGATCGTGGGCATGGGCGGCCTTGGCCATCTCGCGGTCCAGATGGCCACCGCCATGGGCGCGGAAGTGACGGTGTTCACGACGAGCCCGGACAAGGTGGCGGACGCGAAACGCTTTGGCGCCAAGGAAGTCGTGGTCAACTACGACGCGGACAAGATGAAGGGCCTGGCCCGCACCTTCGATTTCATCCTCAACACCGTGCCTTACAAGCACGACATGGACCCGCTGATGGCAACGCTGAAGCGCGATGCCACGATCTGCCTTGTCGGCATCGGCAAGGCTCCCGAGCCGAACCAGCTCGGCATCTTCACGACGATCAACAAGCGCAACAGCTTCGCTGGCTCGATGATCGGCAGTATCCATGAAACGCAGGAAGCCGTGGATTTCTGCGACCTTCACAAGATCGCGCCGGACGTGAAGCTGATCCGGATGGCGCAGATCAATCAGGTCTGGGCTGACGTCGTCGCGAAGAAGGCACGCTATCGCTACGTCATCGACGTGAAGGCTGCCTGACGGGCGCGCTTCGCCGCCGATAGCGGGCTACGGCTCGCTATCGGCACGCGCCAAAAGCGTGAACGAATACGAACGGTTCGTTGAGCGTACCATCGGCATCGTTTGCCGGTCTCACCGAGTTTTACATCCGAGCGCATCGACATTCGATCGCGACCAATCGGAGATATGAAATGCCTGAAGCTAAAAAGCGGGTCGCCGTAACCGGCGGCCACGGTAAGATCGGTAGCGTCCTCGTTCCGTACCTGAAGGACAAAGGGCATGAGGTCTTCGTGGTGGACAGCGTCCCCCCGACCGATCCCGACGAACTGGCGATGGTGGCGGACCTCACCGACTTCGGTCAGGCGTTCGACGCTTTGTCGTCTGCCGGCGAGGATGTCTACGCGCATCCCACCTCGAAGGCTTTCGACGTCGTCGTGCATCTCGCGAGCATGCCCCATCCACGGATGCTCTCGGACAGCGAAGAATTTCGCACCAACATGATGTCGACGTTCAATGTCTTCGAATCCTGCCGGCGCCTGGGCATCACCAATGTCGTGTGGGCAGCGAGCGAAGTCGGCACCGGGGTTCCCTACGACAAGACAGATGCCCCCTATGTGCCGGTCGACGAGGATTACCCCATGCGCGGGTACAACGTCTATTCGCTGACCAAGGTGCTGGGCGAGGAACTGGCGCGCCAGATGTGCCTCAATCACCCGGAGATGCGGATTACCTGTCTGCGCCTCAGCAACGTGATGAACCCTGAGGAATACGAGAAGTTCGAGA
>PJUE01000676.1_pt1 | contig 17199 bp, 15 predicted proteins | sample 1512171 | NCBI WGS metagenome assembly PJUE01 (sample SAMN08177674, study PRJNA422409) | Feces metagenome, whole genome shotgun sequencing project. | isolation source: Chicken feces (3) enriched on wood chips: alkali lignin treatment | host: Gallus gallus | place: USA: Madison | collected 2015-01-15
AGCGCGATGATGATATCGGACTCTGGAGTTCAGCCGATCTGAAATATTCCATCACCTACGAAATGTGAGGACGTTATGACCACACCTAACCCGCTGGCACCGACGAAAGGGGCCGGCACCACCCTCTGGATTTACACCGGAAGCGGCGATCCCTACGCCAGTCCCCTTTCGGATGTTAACTGGCTGCGTCTGGCAAAGATCAAGGATCTGCAGCCAGGCGAACTCACCGCCGAGTCAGAGGACGACACCTATATCGATGACGACAACGCCGACTGGGCTTCATCCATGCAGGGTCAGAAATCAGCAGGCGACACGAGTTTTACTCTGGCATGGCTGCCGGGTGAAAGCGGTCAGCAGGACCTGGTGAACTGGTTCGATGACGGCACGGTTAAAGGATACAAAATCAAATACCCGAATGGCGCCGTCGATGTCTTTAAAGGCTGGGTGAGCAGCCTTGGGAAGACCGTTTCGGCTAAAGAAGTGATGACCCGAACGGCAAAGATCACCAATAACGGCAAACCCTCTCTGGCAGAAGACAGCGGTACTGCGGTAATTGGCGTGACGGGTATCAGCCTGGATAAATCCACTGCAGCGGTCGCTGTCGGTGCGACCACGCAACTGGCAGTGACGGTCCTGCCAGCCAGCGCTTCAGATGCTTCCTTCCGCGTGGCGACTTCTGATCCGTCGAAAGCAACAGTGACGGTGAGTGGTTCAACGCTGACCGTCACCGGCGTGGCGGCGGGCACCGTTGAAATTATTGTCATGACCAATAGCGGTAACTTTGCGGCAATCTGCAAGGTGACCGTTTCCTGAATCCCGGGGCGTGAGCCCCGCACTCCGGAGTAAATATGTTTCTTAAAACTGAACCGCTCGAGCATAACGGCAGCAGCGTGACGCTTTACCAGCTGTCCGCGCTGCAGCGCATTGAACACCTCGAATATCTGAAAAAGCTGGAAGCGGTTGAAGAAGATGATTTCCAGACCGCTATCACCCTCACCGTGAAAAATGGTGCTTACCTGGTGGCGTTGTCGCTCTGGCATGGTCATACGGTGAAAGGTACGCTTCCTGAGGGCGCGCCGGCGGAAGTGACGAAAATTCAGGATGAAGTCCTGCAGACCTGGCCGACGGAGCTTATTGCTGAAGCGGATTTTAAGGTGAAACTCCTCTCCGGCATGATTGAACTGCAGCTGGAGGATCCGCAGGTTGGCATCAGCGAACCTGCAGAGCCTGTTACGGCGGAAAAGCCCTCGCCAGTGAGCTGACGTTTGTCCTGAAACTGGCGCGTGAGTTCGGTCGCCCTGACTGGCGCGCCATGCTTGCTGGCATGTCCTCTTCGGAGTATGGCGACTGGAAAATCTTCTACCGGGATAATTTCTTTCATGATGCGCAGCTGGACGCCCATTTCTCCGGCCTGCTCTACACCATTTCAACCCTGTTTTTTGCCGACCCGGAGCTGACGCCTGCCAGTTTCAGCATTCTTTCACCTGTATCTGAACCCGTTGATGTAGCAGAGCCGGACGACGATGCGCTGATGGCGAAGGCGGAAGGTATTTCTGGAGGTATGCGCTATGGCCCAGACGGCAGTCGGTGATCTGGTCGTTAATCTTGACGTCAACTCGACGAAATTTAACGAGCAGATCAACTATGTCAAAAAAGAATTCAGGCAAACGGGAGACGCGGCGAACGATTCTGCTTTGCGGATCCAGCAGTCATTCAGCCGTCAGGAGAGCGCTGCCCGCAAGGCAGGCATCTCTGTCGGTCAGTATACCGCGGCGATGCGCATGCTCCCCGCGCAGTTCACCGATATCGCCACGCAGCTGGCGGGCGGCCAGAGCCCGTGGCTGATCCTGCTCCAGCAGGGCGGACAGGTTAAAGACTCCTTTGGCGGGGTTATTCCAACATTTCGTGCGCTGTTGGGATCTATCTCGCCGGTTATGATTGGTATTGGGGCGCTCTCTTCAGCGACGGGGGCGCTGTTGTATACCTGGTATGCCGGGTCGTCCACACTCTCCGATTTCAACAAAACACTGGTGCTCTCCGGTAACGCTTCGGGGCTGACTGCCGATCGGATGCTCACGCTGGCGCGAAGCGGCCAGTCCGCCGGTCTTACGTTTAATCAGACGAGCAAGGCACTGACGGAGCTGATCAACGCTGGCGTGCGTGCCGGTGCCCATTTTGACGACATGAGCCAGGCCGTTGCCCGCTTCACCGAAGCATCGGGTGTACCAGTCGATAAGGTTGCCGCTGCGTATGGCAAGCTGACAACTGACCCGACATCCGGGCTCATTGCAATGGCCCAGCAATTTCACAACGTCACCGCCGAGCAGATAGCACATGTTGCCCAGCTGCAGCGTGCCGGTGATGAAGCCGGGGCACTTAAAGCGGCAAACGACGCGGCCACCGCCGGATTCAACGATCAGACCAAATCCATCCGCGACAATATGGGGTCGATTGAAACTGCTGCCGATACGCTGAAACGCGCGTTTAAGTCGATGTGGGATGCGGCGCTTGATGTCGGTCGGCCCGATACCGCGCAGGAAATGGTGGCAAAAGCACAGGCCGCTTTTAAAAAGGCCGATGAAATCTGGAACCTGCGAAAGGATGATCGTTATGTGAATGATGAGGCCCGTGCCCGGTTCTGGAATGACCGCGAAACGGCCAGGCTGGCGCTGGATATGGCGCAGCAGCAGGCGGGAACTGCCAAAGCGAACGAGGCGAATGCCTTCCGCGAAGCGACTGCGGAATCTGAACGCCAGAAGTATGCTGCGCAGGCACAGGCAAACTATGCCAAAACGCAGACTGCACTGGAGAAATACACGGCCAGGCAGGGCGAGCTTAACAAGGCGCTGAAAGATGGGCGGATCCTGCAGGCGGATTACAACATCAACATGGCGGCGGCCAAAAAGGAGTACGAGGACTCCCTAAAAAAACCGACGAAAGGCAGGACGCCTGGGGGCGCAAAACTCACCGACAGCACCAGTGCGCAGACACTGGAGCTGCAGACTCAGCTTGAGGTTTTGCGTCAGCACAGTGATATCAATGACACGATTAGCCAGCAGCGCCAGCAGTTGTGGAAAGCGCAGGCCAGATTTACGGTCCTTGAACAGGCAGCCAGAACCCGGGCGCTGACGGAAGATGAAAAGTCCCTGCTCGCCAGCAAGGATAAGGTGCTCGCGCAGGCTGAAATCAATGCAAAACTGGGTGACCAGATCGTCACGCAGGAGCGCCTTAACCGTCTGCAGGACACATCGCAAAAATACGTTACCCAGATGGGTGAGAAAACCCGGGCTCTGGCGGAAAGCGCGGGGATGAGCAGTCGTGCGGCACAGCGGCGAAATGAAGAGGCCCAGCTACTGCAGGGATGGAAAAACGGCGGCGGGTCTGAAAAAGATCAGAGCTACCAGAAAGAGCTGCAGGCGCTACAGGGATATTATCAGGAGCAGGATAAAATGCGCGGTGACTGGCTGTCAGGTGGAAAATCCGCCTGGGCTGATTACGCCGATTCTGCGGGTGACGCGTACGGCCAGATGAAAAATGTCGCGGCCAGCATCTTTGATGGAATGACGCAGAATCTTGCCGACATGCTGACCACTGGTAAAGCAAAGTGGGGTGATTTCACCCGCTCAACGCTTTCGATGCTGGCGCAAATCGCCCTTAAACAGGCGGGAGTAGGGATCGTGGGCGCTGTCAGTTCGGCTATCGGATTTGCCGGAGGCGGCTATACCGGATCGGGCGGTAAATATGAACCTGCCGGGGTCGTTCATCGCGGGGAGTTCGTTTTTACCAAAGAGGCGACCAGCCGGATCGGGGTGGGGAATCTGTACAGCATGATGCGCGGTTACGCGTCCGGCGGACTGGTGGGTGGCGGCAATATGCCCGCTGCGGCCACGCGGGGGATCAGCGTTTATGCACCGGTCAGTGTCAGTCAGCAGGGTGGTGGCGAGTCCAGCCAGGCGGACACCATCGGAACGGCGCGGCAGCTTCAGGGCATTGTTCAGCAGACCATCACTGACCGGCTTAAAAAGGAGATGGGGCCGGGTGGTGTACTTTACCCAAGGAGGTAGCAGTGACAGACACATTCAGCTGGCGCACCCGTAAAACAGTCCGGGGAACGGAAAGCACCCGTACGCTTCAGTCCCAGTTTGGCGACGGGTATAAACAGATCGCCGGGATGGGGATCAATGACAAGTCCGAAGTCTGGGATCTTGACTGGACGGGAACACGAAGCGAAGCCGCAGTGCTGCGTGCGTTCCTTGTGTCGCACATCACAAAATCGTTCTGGTGGACGAACCCCTGGGGGGAGAAGAAGCTCTACCGGATGAAGGCTGATTCCTTCAGTGTTTCGTTCCCCTCTGGAAAAAAAGCGACAGTAGCGTTCACGTTCGAGCAGTCCTTTGCTCCCTGATTATTTTCAAATCCAGAATGACTTACCGCCTCCGGGCGGTTTTTTTATGGGGTGAATATGAGTTTCACGCAGGATATACAGCAGCTGGAACCGGGCCAGCTAGTCCAACTGATTGAAATAGACGGCACCGAATTTGGCATGGATACCATTTTGCGCTTCCATGCCCACAATATTTCTACTGCAGGCTGGGCTGCATTCGCGGCTGACAACCTCCCTGCCATTATCTGGCAGGGTCAGCAGTACGACCCTTACCCTTACGAGCTGAAAGGCCTGGAGCTGTCCAGCACCGGGGCGCAGCCCACACCCACGCTTTCCGTGTCGAACGTCGGCAACTACGTGACGGCGCTTTGCCTGGAGTATGACGACCTGGCGAGGGCGAAGGTGAAGATCCACACCACGCTGGCGAAATACCTGGACGCGGCCAACTGGACAGCTGGCAACCCGAACGCCAGCCCGGCGGACGAGCGTGTGCAGCTTTTTTACGTCAACGCCAAAACCGCTGAAACGCGGGTGCAGGTCGACTTTGAACTGTGCTCACCCTTTGACATCCAGAACCTGCAGCTGCCCACCCGCCAGATCACGCCAGTCTGCACCTGGTGCACGCGCGGCTGGTATCGCACCGGCACCGGATGCGACTACAACGGGAACCGCTATTTTCTCAAGGATGGCACTCCCACCGATAACCCGGCGCTGGATATGTGCGGCGGCCTGATGCCGGACTGCGAAGCGCGGTTCGGGGCCGGTAACCCGCTGCCGTTTGGCGGCTTCCCGGCGGCAAACCTTCAGGGTAAATGACCATGCGAAAAAAACTGATGGATGCGATCCGCGCCCATGTTGCCGCGGAATATCCGAACGAGGCCTGCGGCGTGGTGGTGCAGGCCGGGCAGGCGCAGCAGTACGTTCCATGCCGGAATATTTCAGCAACACCCACCGAGGCCTTCACGATCTCGCCGGAGGATAAGCTCGCCGCGTCGGAGAGGGGTGAAATCATTATGGTTATCCACTCCCATCCGGATGTGGTGCAGCTTGTGCCGTCTGAAATGGACAGGGTGCACTGCGACTGGTCCGGGGTGGAATGGGGCATCATGAGCTGGCCGGACGGGGATTTTTGCACGCTGGCACCCCGTGAGGACCGGGACTACGCCGGGCGGCGCTGGGTGCTGGGCTTTGCTGACTGCTGGTCGCTGATCCGTGAGTGGTACCAGCGTGAGCACGGCATTACCCTGGGCAATTACTCGGTCCCTTACGAGTGGTGGGAGCAGGGCGAAAATCGTTACGACGATAACTGGGAGGCAGAAGGCTTTGTTCAGGTGGACCCGGCTGATATGCGTCCCGGGGATATGATCATGATGCGCATACAGGCGCAGGTAACGAACCACGCGGCCGTTTACCTCGGTCATCACGAGCACCAGGACAATATCATGCTGCACCATAATTTCGGCAGCCTGTCTGCCCGGGTGCCGTACGGCAAGTATTACCGTGACCGCACCGTTCGTGTGGTCCGGCACAGGGAACTGATGAATGCTGAAGACACTCATTCTTGAAGGCCGCATGGCGAAAAAGTTCGGGCGCGAACACAAATTTCATGTTGAGGATCTGCGCGAGATGCTGCGCGCCATGTGCAGCCAGGTCCCCGGTTTTAAACGCTACCTGTCAGAAGGCCATATGCAGGGGATCCGCTTTGCCTTCTTCAATGGCAAAAACAACATCGGCCTCGATGAGTTCGACATGACCCGCGGCGGTACGGTGTACCGAATTTCAGCTATTACCGAAGGCGCAAAGCGCGGCGGCGTACTGCAGATCGTTATCGGGGCGGTCGCTCTCGTGGCCGCGTATTTTACAGCGGGCGCCTCGCTGACGGCGATAGGTCTGAGCACAGCTGCCGCAACCGCGACAACAACGGCCCTGACTGGCCTCGGTCTGTCGATGATGCTGGGGGGCGTCGTTCAGTTGCTGACACCCCAGCCAAAATACAATGTAGGCGCCTCATCCAGCACGGACAACAAACCCAACTACGCCTTTGGCGCGCCGGTGAACACCGTGGCTGTGGGTTATCCGGTCCCCGTTCTTTTTGGTGAGCGCGAGATCGGCGGGGCAGTCATCAGCGCGGGGATCTTCTCCAGCGACCAGCAGTAAATTTTATTGTCAGCTACAGGCCACCTCCGGGTGGCTTTTTTTATGGGTGAAATATGCGACTTCTCGAAGATGAAACCCTTATTCAGGGACGTAAAGGCGGTGGCGCTAAACAGCACACTCCTGTTGAGGATCCGGATGACCTGCTGTCGACAGCAAAATTAAAAATGCTGCTGGCGATTGCTGAAGGTGAAATCCAGGGCGAACTGACGGCGCAGAACATCTTCCTCAACGACACTCCGCTGGCGAACGCCGACGGCAGCTACAATTTCACCGGCGTGAAGTGGGATTTTCGCCAGGGCACCCAGGATCAGACCTATATTCAGGGATTGCCAGAGGTCGACAACGAAATGTCGGCAAACGTGGCAGTCACCACCACCGCGCCATGGACACGCCAGTTCTCTAACCTGATGCTGGATGCCGTGCGTATTAAGCTGAGCCTGCCCGTACAGTACACCTATAAAGACAATGGCGATATGGTCGGCACGGTCACGGAGTACGCCGTCGATCTCTCGACTGATGGTGCTGCCTGGCAGGCGGTGGTTAACGGCAAATTCGACGGAAAGACAACCACGGAATACCAGCGCGATATCCGCATTGACCTGCCAGCGGCCACTACCGGCTGGGCTGTGCGGGTACGCCGCATCACGCCTGATTCCATTGGTAACTCAAAACTCATAAACGCCTTCAAGGTGTTCTCGTTCGCTGAGGTGATCGACAGCAAGTTACGCTATCCCAATACAGCGCTGCTGTATATTGAGGTCGATGCCAGCCAGTTTACCAGTGGTGCGCCAAAGGTGACCTGCAGACCGAAGGGCAAACTGGTACGCGTGCCGGACTCTTACAATCCGGTTACGCGGACCTACAGCGGCACCTGGTCGGGCGGTTTTAAAATGGCCTACACCAACAACCCGGCCTGGATATTTTACGATCTGGTGCTGGATGAGATTTATGGCATGGGTACCCGCATCGATGCAGGCATGATCGATAAGTGGGAGCTGTATGCCATTGCGCAGTACTGTGACCAGCGGGTGTCGAACGGGGCGGGCGGTACTGAACCGCGCTTTACCTGCAACGTTTATATCCAGAGCCAGCAGGATGCCTACACCGTTCTCAGTGATCTGGCTGCTGTATTCCGGGGGATTACCTTCTGGGGTAACGACCAGATTTACGTGCGTGCGGATGTGCCGCAGGATGAGGTCGATTTTACCTATCATGCCTCGAACGTGATCGACGGACTGTTTACCTACGGCGGCGGCAGCTACAAAAACCGCTACTCGTCTGCGCTGGTATCCTGGTCGGATCCTCAGAACCACTACAGTGACACCACAGAGAGTGTCTATGATTCCGACCTGGTGAAACGGTACAAGGTTAACCAGATGTCGATGACAGCGATCGGCTGTACGTCCCAGAGTGAGGCGCACCGCCGGGGCCGCTGGGCATTGCTGTCTAACGCGCGCGACGGAACGGTGTCATTTGGCGTGGGGCTGGACGGTTATATTCCCCTGCCTGCGGAAATTATCGGTATCGCGGATCCGTTCCGTGCCGCCAGGCAGAACGGCGGCCGTATCCGGGCGGTGAGCGGGCGTAACGTCACGCTTGATCGCCCCGTTGATTACGCAGCCGGCGATCGCCTGGTGGTCAACCTGCCGGACGGCAAGGCGCAGACGCGGACAATCGCGTCCGTCGGCGCGGACAAACAGACGGTGACGGTCACGACCCCCTTCAGGCTGCCGCCTGAGTCCGGCGCAGTGTGGGCCATCGACAGCGACAACCTGGCTATTCAGTATTTTCGTGTGACATCCATCCGGGCGAACGACGACAGCAACGGTGGTTTCACGATCACCGCGGTTCAGCATGACCCGAATAAATATCGCTATATCGATGACGGTGTGCGCATTATCCCGGCGCCGGTCACCGTCACGCCGGTAAATGTTCTGCCGGCACCGAAAAACATCATCCTCAGCGAAACCGACCACATCGAGCAGGGGCTTACCGTTGCCACCATGAATGCTTCCTGGGATCGGGTGGAAGGCGCTATCCGGTACCAGGCGCAATGGCGCAAGGATAATGGCGACTGGATAAACGTCCCGGTGAGCAGCGCCCAGGGATTTACGGTGCAGGGGATTTACACCGGGAGTTATGACGTGCGGGTGCGGGCGCTTAACTCCCAGGATTCAAGCTCGCCGTGGGGTTATGCTGACACCACCTATCTTACGGGCAAAAACGGCAGGCCGGGAACGCCGCAGGCACTGGCCGCCACGGACGATGTCGTCTGGGCTATCGATATCACCTGGGCTTTCCCGGATGGTTCTGGTGATACGGCATATACCGAGCTTCAGCGCGCCACCACCGAAGACAAGGCTAACCCGCAATTACTGGCGCTGGTGCCGTATCCGGCCACGCATTACCAGCATGGTCCCATGCTGGCGGGCGTCAGTCAGTGGTATCGTGCGCGCCTGGTGGATCGTATCGGCAACACCGGAGACTGGACGGAGTGGGCGGCAGGACAGTCCAGCTCGAAAGCCAGTGATTATCTCGACATGATCGGCGACACGCTTGAACAGACTGAAGGCTATAAAAACCTCGTGTCGGACATTGCCGAACTGGGTGAAGATATCCAGTCGGCGCGCGACGACATTAGCTCAGTCACAACAGAGTCGGCGGCGACCAAAGCGGGCCTGGCGAAGGAGATCACGGACCGTAAGAAAGCCATCACCGACGAGGCAGCGGCCCGCGGCCAGGCACTGCTGACCGAGAAGAACGAGCGCGTCGCGGATATCAGCAACGTCAACCAGACGATTCAGACCACCACCGAATCGCTGGCGCAGCAGATTGCGCAGGTGTCGGCGGGGACCGGTTCTCAGTTCGATCCGGCCAAAATCTGGTACTTCGATTCGACTGCGGAGGGCTGGTCCGGTAACGGCACGCCGACCATTGTTAACGGCTGGCTCCGTCCTGCCAACCACGCATCGGACCCGTACGTTGCTTCTCCTGCGACGCTGGGCATAACAGCAGCTGCGTATCGCTTCCTGAAGCTGCGTATCAGGAAAGTGGGAGCGCCTGCATGGGCGGGGGAAATCCGCTGGCGCAATGCGGCCAGTTTCAACGAAACCAACCGCTTCGTGGTGGCCGAACCGGCGTATAACGCCGACGGCGTTGCAACGCTGGAATGCGACGATATCCCCTGGCTGGCCGAGACGACGATTAACCAGATTCGGCTGGACCTTTCCAGCAAACAGGACGCGACGAACTACTTCCTGATTGACTGGGTGGCGATCGGGCGGCCAACGCCGGGCGCCGGGATGGCCGCCCTGCAGCAGGAAACGACAGCCCGTGTTACCGGCGACCAGGCGGAAGCCACGGCGCGCGAGACGCTGGCGACGCAGATCCGGGGCGGTTATACCGGTGACGACCCGTCAAAACTGGCCTCGGGCCTGCTGTATACCGAACGCCAGGCGCGCATCACGGCGCAGGAAGCGGAGGTGACAGAGCGGAAGAAGCTGGAATCGACCGTTAACGCTAACCAGGCTTCCGTTACTCAGGAGCTGGCGACGCTGACGAATGAGCAGGAGGCTCAGGCCACCACGCTTTCAGGCCTGCAGTCCACCGTTGGCAAAAATAGCGGTGACATTACACGCATCGATAAAGCGGTCGCGGATAACAACAAGGCGCAGACCACCGCGCTGGCTGCGGTTAAGGCCACGACCGACCAGAACACTTCGGACATCAGCACGGAAACCACTGCACGTACGAATGCTGACAGCGCACTCGGCCGCCGCATCGATACGCTGAAAGTGGATGTGGACGGCAACACGGCCAGCCGGGACGCCGGTATTGTCGGTAACGTCACCAATGCGCTCGCCAGCTTCACCGCGTTCTCTGAACAGCGCGTGACGTATGCTGTTGGCGAAACGAAAACGATGGCTGAAATCATCGAAAGCCGGAAGACCGCCGCGGATGCCACGAGTGCCGTGGCGGAGCAGGTCACCACGCTTAAGGCGACGGTTGAGCAAAACGGTAAGACCAACGCCGCCGCCATTACGCGCATTGATAAAGCTGTTACGGATCTGGAAAGCGCCACCGCGACCAGCATTGAGCAGGTGACGGCTGCGATCGACGATACCAATGCCAGTGTCCAGACGACCAGTAAAGCTGTTGCTGACATTACCGGTAAGCTGGGTGCCCAGTGGGGCGTTAAGGTTCAGGTGGAAGCGAACGGGGTTAAACGTATCGCGGGTATTCAGCTGGGCATTGATGCAACCGGGTCCTCAAACTTCCTGATTTCTGCCGATACGTTTGCGGTTTATAACCCGACGACAAAAGGACAGGAACTGGTGTTTGCCGCCACAGGCGGGCAGATGTTCATGCGATCGGTGTTCATCCAGGATGGTTCCATCGACAACGGCAAGATCGGCAATTACCTCCAGTCCAGCAACTGGGACGGGACCGGCAATGTCGGCTGGCATATCAATAAATCCGGGTATGCCACGTTTAACGGCGTGACAGTCAGGGGGACGATATATGCAACCAGTGGGGAATTCAGAGGGACAGTTTACGCGACGGATGGAGACTTCAAAGGCACAGTTTACGCGAACAAAATCGTAGGTGATGTCGTTAATATGTTCTCCTTCCCTGGTGGCAGATTCAGGGGAGAGCCAGGCCAACAAAGAGATTTTTATCGACAGGTTACCTGGGCGGGGGGTGTCCCATATGACGTCACTATCGCTGTTCCGACATTTGTCGTCTGGAATGAAAGTGAAGCTTATAATGGCTCTCTGGAAGCATATATCAATATAAACGGGAGAGATATTACAGTAGTGTCTCTTGGCTTAAAGCTATCGTATAACGACCCCAATAGTGTCAGTCGTCAGGTTAACAGTTATGTGCCCGTTACAGGTAGTCTGGATATTCCCGCAAACTCAGGCCCTGTGACTATACGTATTGGCCTTAGAGGGATTACCAGTGGGAGTACTCATATGGATATGCAGCCATCAATGGCGTTAATTACCAAAAGAAATTCCCCAAACTTCTCCGGTTATTCAGGTAATTAATTCCAGCCAGGTGGATGCTGGCGGTTTGGCTTAAACGGGCTGGAAATAAAATCCGATATAAGTATTTCGGCTGCGCACACGTTGTTTCTTCTGAATTCAATAATCACACCCTTATAACCCAGCTCCGGCTGGGTTTTTCATTTTAAGGACATCACGAATGGCCACACTTGATGACGATTTAGCGAACGCCGTCACGGAAGGTTTTCGCCTGGCGCAAAGCAGTATTATCAACCAGGACCTGATTTTATCGGGCACTGGTGACGTCACCGTTACTCTGGCAAATGGTTCGAAAAAAACGGGCCCCAGCTGGTCGAAGCTGATCACCGCCGCGAACGCGGCAGGGACCAGCGCGACCGCTGCCAAAAACAGTGAGACGAATGCACTGGCTTCCAAAAACGCTGCGGCAATCAGCGCAACGAACGCGGCAACGTCAGAGGGAAATGCCCTCGCTTCGAAGAACGCTGCGAAGACCTCAGAAACCAATGCGAAAACATCTGAGACGAATGCCAGGACGTCAGAGAACAACGCAGGGGCCAGCGCCAGTAGTGCCGCAGCATCGCTGGCCGCCGCGCAGCAGCTGACGTCTGTACCCTATGAGGCAGCGCCGTTCCCTGACGTATGGGCACCGCTCAACGACGATCTGCGCCTGCTCGCCGGATTCGCGCCCTATGACACGCTGACTATTTCCGGGCAGGTGCTGGAACTGCCGTCTAAATCTCTGACATTTTCCCGGGCATCCACTGCGACTTACATAGATAAATCTGGAGTGCTGCGTACAGCAGCTATTAATGAACCACGCTTCGAAAAAGAAGGTTTTTTAATAGAAGAACAAAGTACAAACTTTCTTAAGAGGTCGTCACCAACGGAATATGATCCTTCCATTATGCGATACGGGGCTGGCGTATCTGTTGTTTTTAAGCCAGATGGTGGCGTGGAAATCACTAAAACAGGTACAACAAGCGTATGGTTTGAGCAACATACTGGTGCCGCTACATATGAAGCGGCGAACCCTGTATCCATATCATGTGATTTGGTTGTTGAAGCTGGTGATGATGTTGCGATCGCAATAATTCGCAACACGTCATCAGAAGGTGATACCACTGCGGGGGTAACTACTGCTGTAGCAGGTCGCAATACTTTGTCTGTTACGACAGCAGGTACAACTGGCTTATATCGAATGGCTTTACGTATTCAATTCGGTGCCAGTGTACCTGTAGGTCATAAAGTAACACTTGATCGTATGCAATTAGAAGCATCTTTAACAGCAACTTCCTATATACCTACTAATGGAAACACAGCAACACGTGCTGCTGATGATTGCACTTTGCAACGCTCTGGTAATGATAACTACTTTGGACCTGTTACTTTTGCCATGGAGGTTCACTGTAACGGGCAAACGGTGGCGAGCAACGGCGCGAACAATCGCAGGGGTATCATTAGCTACTATCCCTCGTCCACAGAGTGGGTTTTCGCGGCGCTTAATTCCTCTCCCGGGTTATCAGGAAGGCCCATGTTTTGTTATGCAAGCCCCGCGCTGGTAGGGGGAGCGACGGCAATAGATGATGGGAAAATTCATAATATGGTGTTCGTCTCTGACACTATAAATAAGAAGATATTCACAGACGGAGCGGTTATCACCTCGGACATAATAACCAGACCGACGCCAGGAAATGTAGGCGTATCTAACAACACGATTTATATCGGTCGAGGTGCAGGGTCGGCTACCCCTGGCGTGCGAATGCTCAATGGCCACATCCGTAATCTGCGTATCTGGCACCGCGCACTCACTGACAATCAAATAAAAGGACTCCGCTAATGAGAGACTTATATCTGCGCTTTTCTGACGCCGATGAAATGCGTAGGCAGTTAATCGCGGCGGGATTTATTGATGATGAACAGCAGGGGTATTTATACCACCCGGATATCAGCCTGGATATCATCGGAGTTATTACCATCGTCAGCGATGTTGAAAATCCTGGGCAAGAAAACGAGTTAATAAAATATTCCGAGGAACCTGGTTATCACGCCAATATCCGGGTAATGAATGACGGGCTTGATTTATCACCTCTGCATGAATTCATCGTGACTCCAAAAACGCCTGCTCGCGTCTGGGCATAAGGAAATTACATGGCAAAAAGACAAGATAGTATTACTCTTACTGCGGCAGATGTAAAAGCCCTGAGTACAGAAGGTGGTACTGTAAATGGTAACGTGATATGCAAAAATAGTGTTCAGATTAAAAGTGTCGATGCTTCGTCAAATACGCTTCTTTATTTGCAGGATAATAATGGAGGTGCGAGAAGCATCTTCTTCACCGCGCCCAACGGTACTACGCAACTACAGGTTAACAGTAATCCAACGACGGTCAGCTATATTTACTCCTTTAACGTCGATGGAGGGTTTTCGTCTAAATATCTCAGCACAGGTGCTCCGTTGGCTACAAGCTGGGCGCAGTCCTGGCAACGGGGTTACGCTGGTGCGTATATGGACTCAACACTGGATAACCTGGGAATGGGGGCCATAGCTGCTTGGTCCTGGGGCTATCAACACGGCGGAGGTTACCCTCTGCGGACGAGCTGGGGTAATGTCGGCAATGGTACAGGTAACTGGGGCAATACCACGATGGTCCAGTTTGGGGATAGCGGCTCAAAAGTCCGTTACTGGCTTTTTACACCTGAAGCAGGGGATCTCGTCACCTCAGTGGGCGGGGACGGTGGGTTTGCCGGCAACTATACGTATCAGAAGGCAGCTACCTCTGATGCCACACTGAAGCACAATATCGCCTATGACGATGGCAAAGCCTCTTACGACAACATCAGGAAGCTGAAACCCTGCACGTTCGTGTATAACGGCGATTATCTGGAGCGTGTGCGCCGGGGGATCATCGCCCAGGACGCTTTACGGGATATTGACCGTGAGTATGTGAAGCTGGTTCCCGCTGCGCCTGAGTTTGACAAAGAGGGGAATCGTTGTGATAAAGACGACACCTTAGCTCTTGATAATAACGTCATCCAGATGGATACGGCGCTGGCGCTGCATCACGCGATTGCCAAAATCGAGGCGCTGACAATCCAGGTCACGCAGCTGCAGGCTGAGGTTCAGGCGCTAAAATCGTAACGGCACCAGGATGTTCATCAGTAATTATCATCAGCCGCATTTCGATCTCTTTGAAGAAAAAAAGCCCGTACGGGAACGGGCACAAATCCCTTAGTTTTGTTATCAATCCCGCGTTCAGGACGCAGGTAGTTAACATATCGGCAGCATAAGCCATTACTTTAGGTAGAGAGCATTAGCGCTTCGTTTAAAATCATCTAAAGTTAATGAAGGTGAATCCCCCTGTGCGGAGGGGCAATCCAGTTGCTGTTCGTGTAAATATGCTTGCGGCTCGTATAACTGGTAATGAGTCACCGGGAGGCACCCGGCACCTGTATCAGAGTAAGCTGTTTGTTTGTGCTGATAACCTTTGCCTGCTCAAGCGGCAGGCCTTTTTTTAAGACCTTGATGAGGAGTTTCTCATGGCAAATGTTGCGCTTTTAGCCGGTTTGTTTGTGCTTATCGTGTCGGGTCTTATCGGTCTTTCACGGGCATTATTAAATATCTGGTGCGGTCCGGAGCAACATTAAAACCATTCAGAATGACGCCTGACCCGGCTCAAAATATCTGTATTGTCCGGGGCTTTTGGTATCGGGCCAGAAGCATAATAAAGACAGTGAAGTGATGTTCATTTGAGCACATTGAAAGGGTTTTGAGGCTGGTTCAGCCAACAGTCTGAGGGCATACTTGTTATGAAATTCATCTGTCCTGCTTGCAAAAGTAATCGGTTCTTTTTCACCTCCTTCAATCCCGAGCAAAATCTGCCACACGGCGCGGTATGTTCCGTATGCGGAACCCGGCTTACTAAGCGCTCCATCCTTCCAACTCCGCGCAGAAGGCGATGGCCTAAACAGGTGGTTTAATCATTTGTGACACGAAGCGGCTTGCGATGATCGATGCAGTCCTTAGGGGTTTACATGACTTATTCCGAAACCAGCCACATATTGGCTTCTTCGAAAACTTCTCCCAGTATGCCCAGCATCGGCTTAACCTCTGTCTCTGAAAAATTTCTATGCACTCGCTTGGTTAATTCGGCAGTACAACCAGATGTTCAGCAGTAATTATCAATAGGCACAGCCTCCTTGCCCTGGCCCCCCTCTTAAAACTACTGTATAAACACACAGTAATAATAATTGAGAGGTCACCATGCCCCGCCGTTCCGACATTCACGCCGCATTTGTGGCCGCAATTCAGCTAAACCCCAAAGGCTACCGGTGCTTGCGCACTGAAGACTTTATCCGCGAGTTGGCAAAGGTCCATTGGCATTTCAGCCGGGCCGACGCCAACGAGTGGATACAGCGCTACCAGCCAGATTTCACGGATAAGACAACTGACGGAACCGACAATCACTACTGGATCCTGCGCAACATGGGGATGGTTCACTGATGGGCTTCGTATCTCCGGCAACCGATTATGTCGAGCAGCGCTTGTCGCCAGCCAGCATCTGCACCACGAACGAAAGTCGCATCCTCGAAACATCATCCGGGTTTGCTGTGATCGAGCCGTGCGCCCGGCTGGTACAGGGGTAGACTCTGCTGATCCTATCCGGTGGGCGGACGCAGTTTGCAAAGCTCAGAGGTAAGGCATTAATCACGGATGACGGCGAGGCGATCGAGGGGTTAGCGGCGGAAGAAGTCGAGGTGATGGGCAGGGTGACGTACTTCATCAACAGCACGGATGCTGATGACGTTCCGGTGTAAAAAACGGTACGCATTTGGGGGCAAATTTGGGGGCAAAAGTAAGTTTGGGGGCGTGTTTAGGGGGGATGGAATGGCTGATATTGACCGTTATTGTCTAGCATGCGGATCTGCTAAGTTACTGAAATGATGATAATGGCCTGAATTAACTGAAATTAAAATATCTATCTCAAAAATAGGCATTTTCTATACATATTTTGTATTTATCCCGTTCAGCCGCGAATTAATGGGAAATCTCTCCTCCGATCAACATGTTAAGTTAATGTGATCATCCCTGTTAACCTCCATAGCAGGGTCTATGCTTAATGAAAGTAGCCAAAAAGGGCGGTTAAGCCGAATGCCCCTGCAACTGAGGGGTTGAAGTGATAATCATTATCACTAGCATGGTGTTATGCCCTGGGGGCGCAATACAAGAGGTGGATTTATGCAACAGCATTCAGAAACATTTGATCCGACGGAATTTGCGTGGCGTGGATTGTCGCTTACACCTGCCGCAGCGGCGCATATACGCGAGCTGGTAAGCAAGCAGGCGGGCATGCTGGGCGTGCGGTTAGGCGTCAAGACCACCGGCTGCGCCGGCTTTGGTTATGTGCTCGATACCGTCAGCGAACCGGCCAAAGACGATCTACTTTTCGAGCAGGATGGCGCCAGACTGTATGTTCCCTTGCAGGCGATGCCGTTTATTGACGGCACGGAAGTGGATTACGTGCGCGAAGGCTTAAACCAGTTATTCAAATTCAATAACCCGAAAGCCCAGAACGAATGCGGCTGCGGCGAAAGTTTTGGGGTATAGGCGGTATTATGTCTCGACATACTG